>VYKX01000193.1_pt1 | contig 16481 bp, 20 predicted proteins | sample 5114471 | NCBI WGS metagenome assembly VYKX01 (sample SAMN12291785, study PRJNA351875) | freshwater metagenome | isolation source: freshwater lake | place: USA: Michigan, Gull Lake | collected 2013-08-08
GCCTCAGCGCCGATGATAGTGCGGATTCCCGTGTGAAAGTAGGACATCGTCAGGCTACTATCCCTCAAACCCCCTTGGTCTATTCAGATCAAGGGGGTTTGCTTTTTTGGGGGGATTCTTGCTGTAATGTCGGCTTTTCCTATCCAGGGGGCATAAGACTAGTACTGATACTGTCTTATGGCGCTTTGTGGTTCAAAGCCATGATTCAGTGGGCCGTGTCCTGAACCTGTGTAAATGGCAGCGCCTGTTTTGAGCGCGTTCAGCACGTAGGCGCGTGCTTCTGATACGGCATCGTTCAAGCTCAAACCGCGTGCCATGTAGGCGGCAATGGCCGAAGACAGGGTGCATCCTGTCCCGTGTGTGTTGTGGGTACCGACACGCTCGGTATGCCAATCAATCGAAGGGATGCCGACCGCGCACAGAACGTCTGAAACCAATGGGCCTGGCAGATGCGCGCCTTTGACCAGTGCCGCCCGTGCGCCCAACTCAACAAGCTTGGCACCGGCCATGCGCATGTCCTCAGGCGAATGAATATTGCGCTGAAGCAACCAGCCTGCTTCATCGAGATTGGGCGTCACGACGGTCACGCGTGGAAACAAATCACTGAGCATGACGCGAGCGGTCTCGTCATCGACGAGTCTGTCTCCGCTTGTCGCCACCATCACCGGATCGAGCACCACGTTCTGCACCCGATACTTGTCGATGATCTTCACAACGACTTGCACCGCCTCGCGAGTCGGCAGCATTCCAATCTTGATCGCGTCGGCCCCAATGTCGTCGAGGACTGCCTCGATCTGCGCCATCAGCACTTGCGGCGGAATGACATGTATGGCTCGCACGCCAAGGGTGTTCTGTGCCGTGACCGCGGTAATCGCGGTCATTCCGTAACATCCCAGAGCGGCGAAAGTCTTCAGGTCGGCCTGAATGCCCGCGCCTCCGCCGCTGTCTGAGCCAGCAATCGACAGCACCCTCACATATCGGGGCTTGGCGCCGCTCGAACCTTCGATCGCATCGTTCTCCATGCTTGAATCTATCAGCCTCACCATCTGGAGCGTGTCTTGAACCCGCTGGCATCAAGCCATCGCCATCGCCATTGCCAGGGGCTGGAGCTGTGACCAAAGCCCGTGCAGTTGTTCTGGGCGCTGGCCTGATGGGGCGCATGCTTGCGTGCAGCCTAGCGGAACGTGGTTGTCAGGTTGAAGTCTTCGAGGCTGGTTCGTCGTCTGCTCCCTCATCCGCCGCGCACCTTGCCGCTTCCATGCTGTCACCTCTGGCTGAATCGGTAGTGAGCGAGCCCGGCGTGGTGCAGATGGGCGCTCACTCTTTATCGCGTTGGCCAGAGGTGATCAAGCGCCTCGACCTACCTGTCTATTTCCAGCAGGAAGGTACCCTTGTTGTTTGGCATCGACAGGACTCGGCCGAAGCAAACCGCTTTGCCCAACAGGTGTCGTCCAAGACCGCCTTGATGCCTCAACTGCAGCAGGCCCAGCCTGTGGATTCGCAAGCATTGAGCCATCTCGAGCCTGAACTCGAAGACCGGTTTGCGAGCGGCTTGTTTCTTCCCGATGAGGGACAAATCGATAACCGCGAGCTCCTTTCCGCGCTCCTGGATCGGATGCTCACACTCGGCGTCCACATCCACTGGAACACACCCCGCTCGTTGTCCGATGCAGAGCCGCACGACGATCGCTGGTTCTTTGACTGCCGTGGACTCGGCGCTCGCGACAACTGGACATCGCTGCGAGGAGTTCGAGGTGAAATCGTCCGCGTGCACGCGCCGGGAGTCACGCTGCGACGGCCGATTCGCCTGCTGCATCCTCGCTATCCGCTGTACATCGCGCCCAAGCCCAACGACCTCTATGTCATCGGAGCCACCGAACTGGAGTCCGACGACCAGTCAGCTCCAAGCGTGCGTTCGTTGCTTGAGTTGATGAGTGCCGCGTACTCGGTGCACCCTGGGTTCGGTGAGGCGAGGGTTCTCGAGATCGCCTCCGGCTGCCGGCCCACTCTGCCGGATAACCAGCCAGCGTTGCGATGGGTGGCGCCAAGAAGGCTGCAGATCAACGGTCTCTACCGCCACGGGTTCCTGATCGCTCCGGCGATGCTCGACGCTGTGCTTGAATGCATGGCGGAAGGACACAGCGCGCTCGCCGACGGCTGGGGACTGAAGGTCGAACATGCGTGATGCCAACGTCTTGCGTGTGATCGTCAACGGCAGTGCGGTGGAGTTTCAGAGCGGCGCCACTGTCGCTGATGTGGTCACGCATGTGCAGCCAGCGCAGCCCTTCGCCGTGGCCGTCAACATGGTCTTCGTCCCAAGGACTCTGCACGACTCACACATCCTCTGCGCCGATGATCAAATCGAGCTGATCGTCCCCGTGACTGGTGGTTGATCAGTCAATCACTCATGCCTCAATCCCCGCCCTTGAACAACGCTGTTCCCGCGTCGCCTGCGCCGTCCGATGACTCCCTCGTCCTGTACGGCGAAACCTTTCCAAGTCGATTGATGTTGGGAACCTCCCGCTATCCGTCCCCCGAGGTGCTCAAGGCGGCTGTGGCGAATGCTGACCCCGCCATGCTCACGGTGTCGCTGCGCCGACAGGGTGCCATGGGTGCGGAAGCAGGCAACGCGTTCTGGCAACTGCTTCAGGCGCTTGGGGTACCGGTTCTTCCGAACACGGCCGGTTGCCACAGCATTCAGGAAGTCATCACCACCGCCCAGATGGCCCGTGAAGTGTTCGCCACGCCATGGATCAAGCTCGAATTGATCGGCGACGACTACACGCTGCAGCCCGATACCTTGAAGACGGCAGACGCGGCCGCTGTGCTCATCAAGGAAGGCTTCAAGGTGCTTCCCTACTGCACCGAGGATCTGGTGCTGTGCCAGCGTCTCGTGGACGTCGGATGCCAGGCGGTCATGCCGTGGGCTGCGCCGATCGGTACCGGCAAGGGTCCCGTCAATCCCTACGGCATGCAGATGCTTCGCGAGCGCCTCGCTGTGCCACTGATCGTGGACGCCGGTCTGGGCCGCCCGTCCCATGCGTGTCAGGTGATGGAGTGGGGATTCGATGGCGTGTTGCTGAACACAGCGGTGGCGTTGGCTGTCGATCCGGTCACGATGGCCGGTGCGTTTGCCAACGCCGTGCGCGCTGGCCGTGCTGCCTTCCTCGCCGGCGCCATGGTCGAACAGCACGCCGCCCAACCCAGCACACCCGTTCTCGGCACGCCTTTCTGGCATCAGCCATGACGCTGCCCAGCGCTGAGTCGATGGTGCGCTCCATCGTCGATGCTCATCGCGACCGCGTTGCCTTGCCTGTCGAGCGGCCGATCGAACATCACACCACGGCGGGCTCATCGGTCCATGCAGCGGCAAAACTCGCTGCGCTGGAACTGGGGTTCATCGAAGCAGACGCCGACTGCCTTGGCCGTGCGTGGCAAGCACAGACGCTTCGCACTGGCCATTTCTCCGCCGAATCGTGGCCCGATTCGCCCGTCGATTTCGGCATCTCCGAAAGCGATCCTGGCGACGCATTTCCGCCTTGTCCCCAGTCGCTCGGCCTCTACGCCGTGCTGCCCGACGCCGCGTGGGTGAAGCGCATGGCCCAAGCCGGCGTGCCCACGGTGCAACTGCGCTTCAAGTCCACTGATTCGCTGGCCGTTCGCCGCGAGGTCGAGGCCGCTGTCGATGCGGTTCGTGGCACCGACACACGGCTGTTCATCAACGACCACTGGCAGTCCGCCATCGAAGCGCGCGCTTACGGCGTTCATCTGGGGCAGGAAGATCTGGATGCCGCCGACATGCAAGCCATCCGTCGCGCCGGCTTGCGTCTGGGCATCAGCACGCATGGATACGCCGAGATGCTGCGCGCTGAAGGGTTCCGGCCGAGCTACATCGCGCTCGGCGCGGTGTACGCCACCACGCTCAAGCCCATGCCCACCGTGCCGCAGGGCCCTGGCCGACTGGCGGCCTACGCGCGACTGATGCGTGCAAGGTCGCTCGTGGCCATCGGCGGCATCGACCTGCAGCGCCTGCCCGAGGTTCTGGCCAGCGGCGTCGGCTCAGTCGCCGTGGTGCGCGCGCTCGTCGGGGCCGCACACCCAGAAGAGGCTGCGGCGCAGTGGATGACGGCCATTCGCGAGACCATCGATTCGCGGCTCCCTGACCGTTTCTCCAACCGCCCCTGACCCCATGACTGCCTCTGACGAATGGAGCGGCGCCAGCGCCCGCGACGCCACACGCACCGACGATCTGCGCATCACCGCCGTTCGCCCGCTGATCGCGCCGGCGCTCCTCATCGATGAACTCGCTGCAGCGCCCTCGGTGCTCGCTCTGGTGGAGCGCGCGCGGCGTGAGCTGGCCGCAGTGCTCGATGGTTCCGACGATCGCCTCGTCGTCGTCGTCGGTCCTTGCTCCATCCACGACCACGATGACGCGATGGCCTATGCGCATCTGCTGAAGCCGGCTGCCGACGCGTTGCGCGACGACCTGCTCATCGTCATGCGCGTCTACTTCGAAAAGCCGCGCACCACCGTCGGCTGGAAGGGCTACATCAACGATCCCCGGCTCGACGGCAGCTTTCGCATCAACGAGGGCCTTCGCCGCGCCCGGCAGTTGCTGCTCGATATCGCAGGCATGGGCCTTCCCGCAGGCACCGAGTTCCTTGACCTGCTCAGCCCCCAGTACATCGCCGATCTGGTCGCCTGGGGCGCCATCGGTGCGCGCACGACCGAAAGCCCCAGTCACCGACAACTCGCATCAGGCTTGTCGTGTCCCATCGGCTTCAAGAACGGCACCGATGGCGGCGTTCGCGTCGCTGCCGATGCAGTCGTCGCTGCACGATCGCCGCATGCCTTCATGGGCATGACCAAGATGGGACAGGCCGCCATCTTCGAGACCGGCGGCAACGCGGACGTGCACGTCATCCTGCGTGGCGGACATGCCCCCAACTACGGGGCCGATGCCATCGAGGCCGCCTGCGGCGTGCTGCGCGCCGCGGGCCTGCGAGAGCAGGTCATGATCGACTTCTCTCACGCCAACTCCCAGAAGCGCCACGAACGCCAACTCGAGGTCGGCGCCGATGTCGCTGCCCAGGTGTCTCAGGGCGATCGCCGCATCATGGGCGTGATGATCGAAAGCCACCTCGAAGGCGGCCGCCAGGATCTGGTGCCCGGGCGCCCGCTCGCGCGCGGCGTTTCCATCACCGATGCGTGTCTCGGCTGGAGCCAGACCGAGCCATTGCTCCATCAACTCGCGGCCGGCGTGCGTGCGCGACGTCTTGCTGCCCAACCCGAGAGTGCTCGCGACCTGCGCTGATGCCGTGCATCAGTGCCTTCGCGAGCACTTTCTGACGAGCCTCGGCGCCATGTCGACGGCTATACTCTCGGGCTGTTCCTCGATAGCTCAGTCGGTAGAGCGCCGGACTGTTAATCCGTAGGTCCCTGGTTCGAGCCCAGGTCGAGGAGCCAAGTCAATCAAAGGTCAGCAGGCTAGCGTCTGCTGACCTTTTTGCTTTCTGGCCTCAGTGATAGTCGTCTTCGAGCTGATGCCGCACCGCGAGCACGATCACCTCGTTGGCATCCTTGATCTCGTAGAGCGCGACGTAGCCGGTCCCTCCGAAGGTGATCAGCAACTCGCGCAGAAAGGGGCTGTCGGCAGCCTTCCGGTAGACGAAAGGCGTGCGGCTCAAGTTGCGCTCCACGGCCTCGCGAATCGCGTCGATCGCCCGCTGCGCCGCATCGAAATCCTCTGCGGTCCGGCAGCGATCGAGAAGGAAGTCGAACAGCCGCAGCAGGTCCTCTCGCGGAGCGTCCGAATACAGGACCCGGAACGCTCCGCTCACCCCAGCACCGACTTGCGCCGCGCGTCCAGGCGTTGTTGCAGTTCCGAATGCACGGCGTCTGCAGCGTGATAGCTGCCGGTGCGCGCAGCGTCATCACGCGCGCGCAGACCCCGGGCGATGAATTCCTCGTGCACGCGCCGACGTTGGATGGTCTCGCGCACCGAGGTTTCGATCAGGCTGCTGAGCGTTTCGCCCTCGCGAAGCACGCTCTCGGCCGCCTCACGCAACTCTTGCGCGACCCGCAGTGAAGGGAAGGATGAGGACTTCATGGTGTGCGTTGCAATTGCGACGCGAAATCATACTGCCCCTGCTGGGCCGGTTCATCCCCATCGCCACCTGCGACGCGTTGGCGTCGACGCCGTCGAACTCCACACGCGCCAGCAATCGCCCGTAGTTGTCCTTGCCTTGCGCCTGCAACAGCGCCGGTTGCTTGAAGCACAGGTTCGACAGGTTGCGCTTGCTGCGACTGCCGAACGGCTGGTCCTTCTCCGGGGCGTCGATCTCGGACAGTCGCACCTTGTAGGTCTTGAGGCCGTGTCCGTCTTCGCAGCGTGCAGCCATCGTGTCGCCGTCGGTCATGCCAACGACAAAGCAAATCAGCAGGGCAGACGCACTGGGCATGAACGCTCGCTCAATCGTCGGTTTGGCGCGGCCGAAGTGAAAGGGTCGCGCCGCTGCAACGCCGCGCCGTCATGTGACCAATGACTCTCCGGCCGACCAGTCGGGGTCGCGCAGCCTCTCAATCCGCCACTCAAGAGCAGTTCGCTTCGGATAAAGCCGCGCTTCGGCCGGCAGCAGCAGCGGACTTCCCTCGAGCCCGCACAGCGAGCGGTAGTCGGGGATCCGCTCGTCGAGCAGTCGGCTCACGCGCCAGCGGAAGTCGGGCCCGGGGGCGATCAGATTCCGGTCCATCGCCCAGTGCATGTCAGGCGATAGCGCGATGCCGTTGCGTGGGTCGTCGTCGCCTGCTTCGCTGAAGGGGTGGATGTGCGCGGCTTCGACCATGGCCTCGCCGCTGGGTAGAAGCACGCGCACTCCGGTGGCCGCGCAGCGGTAGTCGTAGCCCTCGATCACTACGCGCCGAAATGCGGGATCGCGAACGTATGAGGGTGGTGGTGGCTCGCCGAGCGTTATCGCACCGCTTCCCGAGCGCAGCCCGCACTCGTAGCGGCTGATCTGCGCACTGCGCTCGGCGACAGCGCCCAGTTCCTGAAGCCCTCGGCCGAACCACCTTTCGGCCAGCGTCTCACCGAGCGCATCGACTGCCGCTTGGGCTTGCAGCAGCGTGTGAAGTTCGCCGTCCACGCTGGCCCATGCGATGTTGGCGGTGATGTCGGCGGCACTGCCGACCTTCGTCATCGCGGCCAACACCGCTTCGCGACCTGGCAGGGGCTGAAGGTGCCAGAAGCCCGGTGCGCCACCGCGCAAGTTGCCCCGCAGGTGGAAGTACGGAAAGTACGGGTGGGGATGATCACCCTCCGCGCGCACAGCGTCGAAGAAGCGCCGATAACGTTCCAGTAATGGCGGCGCGTAGGCGATCCGGTTTTCCTTCAGCGCCCCAGCCCGGGCGAGGTCAAGCACCGCCAGCAGCATGCAGATCTTGTGCGGGCTTGCGCGACCGTTCTGCGTGTTCACGATCAGCCGGCCGAACTTGTCGCAGTAGTCCGAGAGACTCATTCCCAGTACCTGGCCTTGTCCGGGATGACCCAACGCACACCGCCGCGGGGATCGGACAGATCGCCCTGGTAGCGCGGTATGAGGTGAATGTGCAGATGCGGCACCGTCTGCCCGGCAGGCGCACCATCGTTGATACCGATGTTGTAGCCGTCAGGCTTGAACTCGCGCTCGAGCCCTTCACGCGCTCGGGCCAGAAGGTTCAGCAGTACGGCTCGCTCGGCCTCATCGAGTTCGAAGAACGAACCGACGTGCCGAGTCGGGATCACCAGCGTGTGGCCGGGCGAGACGGGATACGCATCACGCAAGACGAGACCCAGTGGCTCGCGCTCGACGATGCGTTCGTCGGGCAACGAGCAGAACGGGCAGTTGAAGGGCGGCAGGTCCACGGCGCGACGAGTCTATCCAGCCAGGTCGCACGTGATTGAGGTCTTTGCCCATTGCATGACAGCTCACGAATCGCTCACCGGCTTTTTGCTGGCGAGCGCCGATCTTCCTCTCCACCGAATGGCCCGCTTGATCGGCGCCGACAGCACCCACGCTCCGGCCGGCCACCACGCCTGCGCGGCCCGCAGCGCCGCACCCACGCTGACCTCGACGAGGTTCCCCAGCCACTCTTTTGCCTGTGACGGCCCCGCGCGAAGGTGCGTTCGCAGGCGCCTCGATCCATCCAGGCGGCGTAGGTCACAACCATGAACCAGACGAACTGAACGGCCCCGCATTTCGCGGAGCCCCGTTGGGTCAAGTCGGTACGCGGATCGACCTGCATTTGCCGAGGCGTCCATCGACGCAACGCACGAGGCAGTGGCCCTTCATCGTTGCCGTCGCATCTGCATGCGGGCAGGTGATGGTCTACAACCGATGCGCTCCGGGCAAGCGACCCAGCGCCTTGTCGAAAGTGGCCAGCGGCAGGTGGCCGGCCTTGCGGGCGATTTCGAGCACGAGGCAGTCCGAGAAACCGAGTGCCGGCTTCCCGCGGAAATGCGCGAGCGCCGCGGTCACCACGTCGGCGTCCTGCAGCACGAGGTGTTCGTGGGCCAGCAGCAAGTCCAGTGCGGCGATCAGCTGCTTCGGCGTGCGCTCGTAGACGGCGTCGAGCACCCACACGGCTTCGGCCAGCACCAGGTGCGACACCCAGGCTCCCCTGGCGACGGCGGCATCGGCCGCCGCTGCCTGTTTCGGGTCGTCCTGCGCCAGCAGTCGCACCAGCACATTGGTGTCAACGGACAGCATCAGGACGCGGACGGCGCTGGCGGATGGATTGCTTGAGGCCTTGCTTCAACTCGGTCAGCGACTTCGCCGATACGCCGACCGATGCGCCGCTCGCGAACAGTGCCTGATGCACCTCGGCCGTGGTGTGTCGCGTGGCCCGCTCGACCACGATGCGGTCGCCGTCCTGAGACCACACCAAAGTCGAGCCCGGCTTCAAGTTCAGGAAACTGCGCACCGCGGCCGGAACCGACACCTGACCTTGCGATGTCAATTTGGTCTGTAGTTTCTCCATGTACTCATCGTAGTGCATTACCGGGGTAATGAATAGACTCTCTTCATGCTGTCGGTATGACGACGCGCTGGCTTGCGGCGTATCGAAGTGGCGGTGACGGGTGCAGTGAACTGCGGCTCGACGAGACGGCGAAGACGTTGCAACTCGGCGAGACGATCTTCCACAAGGGCGATGTGTTGACGCTCGACGGCAACAACGGCGAGGTCTACGCCGGTGCGGTGCGCACCGAGACCGAACCGATGGTGGAGCTTTGCGCCCGGCTCGAGCGCCTGCGACTCAGGAGCGAGCCACCCGCAGGGCTTGCGCGGCACCGTCGAGCGCCGCATGCGGCGCGGTGATGACACCGGTGGCGATCGCCGACAGGTAGTCCCTGAAGCGGCCCTTGTCCTCGAAGCGCTCGCGAAAGCGTGACTCGAGAAAGTAGTCGCCGAGGTGCCCCGCGATGCCGCCGGCGATGAACACCCCGCCGCGGGCACCGGTGGTCAGCGCGACGTTGCCGGCGAAGCTGCCGAGCATCGCGCAGAAGACGTCGAGCGTCTCCAGGCATTGCGGCTGCTGGTGTTCGAGCGCGAGTCGGGTGATGTCGGCAGCACCCAGGCTGTCGGCCTTCACGCCACGCACCTCGCACAGCGACGTGTACAGCAAGGGCAAGCCGATGCCGGAGAGCAGTCGCTCGGCCGAGACGTGATCGTGCTTCTGGCGAGCGCGCTGCAGCAGGGCGGTCTCGAGGTCGTTGGCTGGCGCGACGGTGACGTGACCGCCTTCAGTCGCGACGGCGGTGTGGCCGCCAGGCGTCGGCACGCACAGCGCCACACCCAGGCCGGTGCCGGGCCCGACGACCGCCATCGGCAGCCCGGGAGTCGGGCGCGCGTCACCGATCCACGCCACATGATGTTCGGCCAGCCCCGGAAGCGCGAGTGCCAGCGCCTCGAAGTCGTTGACCAGCATGACGTGCGAGGCGCCGAGTGCCGCAGCCATGACCGTGCGCGAGATGACCCAGTCGCTGTTGGTCAGCTTGACGATGTCGCCGCTGATCGCGCTGGCCACGGCGAGCGCCACCCGGCGGGGTTGCAGCGCGGCGCCTGCAGAGCCACCGAGCGCGTCGAGGTAGTGCAGGGCGGCGGCCTCGGGCGACGCGTGCGAGACGCAACTCATCGAGACGACGTCGCTCACCGCGCTGCCCGCGCTGCGCACCAGGCCGAAGCGGGCGTTGGTGCCACCGATGTCGGCGACGAGCCAGGGAAAGTCGTGATCGCTCATGTCGGTCCCTCCTCGGGTGTGCGTGCTGGGCAGCGTGGGCAACACGCTCGCGCCGCGCCTGCAAGTGTCCGCCACGCGGCAGCCTGCGTCGCTGCGCAGGCGCTCGGTGAGAATCGATCGATGCGCGCGCGGTCGGGTGACGGACCGCGACCCGCGCGCAGAGCGCGGCAATAGCGGCACAAGGAGCTTCATGCCCATCCAGTGGTTCCCCGGTCACATGCATGCGACCAAGAAGACCATCCTGGACCGGATGAAGGGCATCGATGTCGTCATCGAGATGCTCGACGCGCGCCTGCCGGGCTCCAGCAGCAACCCGCTGCTCGCCGAACTGACGCAAGGCAAGCCAGCGCTGAAGGTGCTGAACAAGCAGGACCTGGCCGATGCGGACCGCACCGCGCTGTGGCTCGCGCACTTCCAGGCTCTGCCCGACACCCGGGCGCTCGCGCTCGACGCCCGCGCCGGAACGCCCACGCAGCACATCGTCGACGCGTGCCGGCTGCTCGCGCCGTCGCGCGGCGGCATGGTCAAGCCGCTGCGGGTGCTGATCTGCGGCATCCCCAACGTGGGCAAATCGACGGTCATCAATTCGCTGGCCGGTCGCAGCGCGGCGAAGACGGGCGACGAGCCCGGCATCACCAAGAACGAACAGAAGATCGTGCTGGCGAGCGACGTCTATCTGTACGACACGCCCGGCATGCTCTGGCCGCGCATCCTCGTCGAGGAAAGCGGTCTGCACCTCGCGGCCAGCGGCGCGGTCGGGCGCAACGCCTTCGACGACGAGGAGGTGGCGCTGGCACTGATCGCCACCCTCGAGCGCGACTACCCGGGCCGACTGCAGGCGCGTTACGCGGCTCGGCGGGCCGGTGCAGCGCCCAACGCGGTGTCTGCATCGGGCGCTGACGCAACAGCCACCGCGGCAGACGCGCAGACCCCCGATCAGCGTCTGGCCGACATCGGCCGCCGACGCGGTGGCGTGTTGCCCGGTGGCCGTGTGAACCTGCAGAAGGCGGCCGAGATCGTGCTCAACGATTTCCGTCAGGGGATGCTCGGCCGCGTCACGCTCGAGACGCCCGAGCAGTACGCAGTCTGGCTGGCTGCGGCACTCGTTCGCGAAGACGAGCGCAAGGCGCGCCTGAAGGGACGCACCCGTCGCGCGGCGACAGCCGGCTCGCGCGATCCGAGGCTGGATCCGGAGCCGCCCGAGCCCGCGACCTGAGCCGCGCGCGGGTCTCGCTCTGATGCCTCAGAGCGTCGCGGTCGCGAGCTTCGCGCCGAACCCGATGAAGAGCGCTCCGACCGCCCCGGTCATGCCCGCGGCCAGGCGCCGGCGTCGTCGGAACTCCGCCGCCATCCGTGCCCCCGCAAAGATCAGCACGCTGAGGTAGGCCGCGCTCGTCACCTCGCACACCAGCGCCAGCAGGCTGAACGACCACCACGGCGCGTGGTAGGTCGGGTCGACGAACTGGATGAAGAACGAGATGAAGAAGAGGATCGCCTTCGGGTTGAGCAGGCTGATCACCAGCGCCCTCGGGAAGGGGTCGCCCGCCGTCAGCACCGAATCCGGCGCAGCGGCGTCGTCCACGTCGCCAGCTTCCGCGCCGCCGGTGACCGTGCGCGCACGCGAAGCGCGCCAGGCGCCGACCAGCATCGAGCCGCCGATCCACGCGAGGTAGGCGGCGCCCACGTACTTGACGAGGTGGAACAGCTCGGGGCTCGTGCGCATGAGCTGCGCGACGCCGCCGGCCGACAGCACCATCAGGATCAGGTCGCCGAGGAACACGCCGCACGCCCCGCGGTAGCCGGCGCGCACGCCGCGCTGCGCAGCGACGCTCAGCACGTACAGCGAGTTCGGGCCGGGCAGCAGCACGATCAGCACCGTGCCCACGACGAAGGTCGCGAAGTCGGTGATGCCGAAGTGGCTGTGGATCCAGGCGTTCATGTCGGCGCCGTGGAGGCAGTGGCCGTCGCGGTCGACGAGCTTGCGGGCTTTGCAGCGACGGGCCCGCTGCGCTTCGTCACATTGCGACCCCCGACATCCCACCACGCCGGCAACAGCTGCTGCACTTCTGCTCGGGTGTAGCGGTCATCGATCAGCACGACGACGCCGCGGTCATCGGGGCCGCGGATCACACGGCCCGCGGCCTGCACCACCTTCTGCAGCCCCGGATAGAGGTAGGCGTAATCGTGGCCGGCGCCGAAGAGCTGCTGCATGCGCTCGCGGATCTGCTCGTTGACCGGGTTGATCTGCGGCAGCCCGAGGGTGGCGATGAAGGCGCCGATCAGCCGCCGGCCGGGCAGGTCGATGCCTTCGGCAAACGCACCGCCGAGCACGGCAAAACCGATGCCGCAACCGTGCGCGGTGAATCGGGCGAGGAAGGCATCGCGGTCGCTCTCGCTCATGGCGCGCGATTGAGCCCAGGTCGCAATCGTGGGATGACGCTGGCGCAGCAGTTCGGCCACCTGCTGCAGGTAATCGAAGCTGCTGAAGAATGCGAGGTACTGGCCGGGCTCGGACGCGATCTGGCTCGCCATGCGGTCGACGATGGGTGCGAGCGACTCTTCGCGGTGCTGCCAGCGTGTCGAGATGTCGCTCGCCAGGTCGACGCGCAACTGGGTCGCGTCGAACGGCGACGCGACATCGATGTGCGCCGTGTCTGCCGGCAGACCGAGCAGATCGAGGTGGTAGTGCAGCGGGCTCATGGTGGCCGAGAACAGCGTGGCGCTGTGGCATGCGGCGAAGCGTGCCTTCAGGAACGGGGCCGGGACGACGTTGCGCAGGCACAGCGTCGAGCCCGGCCGTGGTGCCGAGCCCGCACGGTCGTCATTCGCCAGCGTGACATCGAACAGCGAGTGGTCGTCGAAGGCGTCGAGCAGGCGGTTGAAGTGCAGCAGATCGAAGCTGAAGTTCAGCAGCGCGGCGTCGGGCAGCGGTTGCTCGGCCAGGTGATCGGTGAGCGCGCTGGCGGCCTGCTGCAACGCTGCGGCCAGATCGGGTCGCACCTGCGCGTGCACCTCGTACGACGCCTCCTGAGCGTCTTCGAGCGCCCCCCAGCAGCGCTCGAGTCGGCGCAGTGACGGCCTGACGTCCGGCGGCGACAGCGGCAGCATGCGCATCAGATCGGCACGCTGCAGGCTGGCGCTGTACATCGCGCGGGCGCGCTCGATCAGGTTGTGCGCTTCATCGACCAGCAGGCCGACGCGCCACTCCTCGGTCACGCTCAATCCGTGCAGCACCGCGTGCACGTCGAACCAATGGTTGAAGTCGCCGATGGCCACGTCGGTCCAGCGCACCAGTTCCTGCGTCAGGTGGTACGGGCAGATGTGGTGGGCGAGGGCGACCTCGCGCACCGCGGCCTTGTCTTGTACCGGCAGCGCCACGGCGGCAGCACGCGCGGCGGGCAGGCGGTCGTAGAAGCCCTGCGCGAGTGGGCAGGACTCGCCGTGGCAGGCCTTGTCGGGGTGTTCGCAGGCCTTGTCGCGCGCAACCAGTTCGAGCACGCGCAGGGGCAGTGCGGGTGATGCCTCCTGCAGCCGCCCGACGGCGTCGAGCGCCAGTGCGCGCCCCGAGGTCTTGGCGGTGAGGAACCAGACCTTGTCGAGCTGCTGACCGCGGCAAGCCTTGAGCATCGGGAACAGCGTGCCCATCGTCTTGCCGATGCCGGTCGGTGCCTGCGCGACCAGGCAGCGCTGGCCGACGGTTGCGCGGTACACCGCTTCGGAGAGTTCGCGCTGGCCGGGGCGGAAGGCATCGTGCGGAAAGGGCAGCGCGGCCAGCGCCTCATCGCGAGTGAGCCGGTGCTGCGCCTCCTGCTCGGCCCAGGCCGCATAGGCGCGGCATCGCTGCTCGAAACGTGTCTGCAACTCAGCAGCCGCGTGGCGCACGGTGAGCACGGTCTCGTCCTGCGTGGCCACGTCGAAGTACACCAGCGCCAGCTCGACCTCGGCGAGGCTGCGCTGAGCGCAGAGCAGCGCGCCATAGGTCTCGACCTGTGCCCAGTGCAGCGCGCTGCGGTTGGCCGGGATCGCGTCGACCTCGCCGCGGTGCGTCTTGACCTCCTCGACGCGAGCGCGTGCGGCATCGAAGCCATCGGCGCGACCGCGCACCTGCAAGCCTTCGAACTCGCCGCTGACAACGACCTCGGTCTCGTGCTGTGGTCCGCGGCGCGAAGCGACCACGGCGTGACCGACGATGCCCTCCAGCGCTGTCGACGAGGGCGTGAAGCGCCGGTCGAGATCGCCGGCCTTGGCGGTGAACTCGCACAGTGTGCGGACGGAGACCGTGCGCTGTGCACCAGGAGCCGCCAGTGTGCGGACGGCTGCCGCGCGCTGTGCGGTGGGGGCGTTCATGGCGCGAAGCCCTGGTCAGCCCGGGCCGGCAACGCCAAGCAAGCGATGCAGCCGCGCGCTGGTGGTGGTGTATTCGAGGTGTGGCGGCCGGTCGGGATGCAGTCGAGACGAGGCAGCGAAGGCGGCGAGTGTCGCTTCGTGGAAGCCGCAGACGATGAGCTTCTTCTTGCCGGGGTAGGTGTTGATGTCGCCCACCGCGTACACGCCTGGCACGCTGGTCTCGAAGGTCCCCGGGTCGACCACCACCTGCTTGCGCTGCAGGGCCACGCCCCAGTCGGCGATCGGGCCGAGCTTCGGGCTCAGCCCCCAGCGCACCGCCACCACGTCTGCGGCGAGGGCTGTCGTGCTGCCATCCGGTGTCGCGACCTGCAGGTGGGTGAGGACGCCACCGGCAGACGTCAAAGCGACGGCCTGCCCTGCCATGAACTGCACCCGGTCGGCAGCGATGGCCTCGCGGAGGCGGGCGACGGTCTGCGGTGCGGCGTTAAAGGCTTCGCGGCGGTGGATCAGGGTGACGCGAGCGGCGAGGGCATCCGCGGCTGCCAGGACGCATTCGATGGCCTCGTCGTTGTCGCCGAACACGACGACCTGAAGCCCGGCCACCGGCGGCATCGGTTCGCCGCTGTGGACGATCTGCCGACCGGCGTGGTCTGCCACGCCGTCGACCGGCAAGGCGCGCGGGATGAAGGCGCCGACCCCGGCCGCGATGAACACGGCGCGCGCACGGAAGCTGCGCCCGGCCGAGGTCTGCACGGCGAAACGACCCTCATCGAGCGCGACGATCTCGCTCACCTGCTGGGACAGATGGAAGCTCGGGCGCATCGGCGCGGCCTGGGCGATCAGCTGGTCGACGAGTTCACGGCCGGTGCACACCGGCACCGCGGGGATGTCGTAGATCGGCTTGTCGGCGTACAGCTCGATGCACTGGCCCCCAACGGCGGGCAGGCTGTCGACCAGGTGCGAGGAGATCTCCTGCAGGCCGAGCTGGAAAGCGAGGAAGAGGGCGGTGGGCCCCGCACCGACGATCAGTGCGTCGGTGTCGATCGGAGCGCCGGTGTCGGGCAAGACAGTCGGGAGAACGGCAGGCGTGTGGGGTGTCGCGGCGTCGAGGATCGCGAGGCTCGGTGGCTCAGCGCTTGAGCTCGATGAGCTTGCCGGTCTTGTCCTTCCACTCGTCGGCGTCGGGCAGCGCCGGCTTGCGCTTGGTGATGCTCGGCCAGCCGCTGCGGGCCAGTTCGGCGTTGAGCGCGATCATGTGCTGCTGATCGCCGGGAACGTCTTCCTCGGGGAGGATCGCGTTGACCGGACATTCGGGGATGCACACCGCGCAGTCGATGCACTCGTCGGGGTCGATCGTCAGGAAGTTCGGTCCCTCGCGGAAGCAATCGACCGGACACACGTCGACGCAATCGGTGTACTTGCAGCGGATGCAGGATTCGGTGACGACGTGGGTCATGACGCAGGCTCGTGGGGTGGGCTGGTGGGGAAGGGGGATCGACGCAGCGTGAATCGGCGCAGCGTCGCAGGCAAAGTTTACGGGGTCGGGCGGCGCGATCGCATCGAAAGGCTGTCGGATCCTGCGGCGGTGTCCAGACCATCGGCGGGCATCGGAAGCGACGCGTCGATGTGCCGAGCTTCGGGCGAGGCCTGCCCCAGGACCGATGGCCGCCTTGATCCGTCGACGTGCCCTGCCCGTGCCGCCGGCAGGGGCTGCGCGCCCGCGCCCACGACCACGACCGTCGGCCGCCCGGCGTGCAGCATGCTGGCCCGGTCGAGCGTGTCGACGCGGTGATCTGTACTCAACTCGTCGGGCCAACCGGCGCGCGAGACGACGCACGCTGCCGTCTCGGCCGGCC
>VYKX01000195.1_pt1 | contig 16461 bp, 14 predicted proteins | sample 5114471 | NCBI WGS metagenome assembly VYKX01 (sample SAMN12291785, study PRJNA351875) | freshwater metagenome | isolation source: freshwater lake | place: USA: Michigan, Gull Lake | collected 2013-08-08
ATATCCGTGCCCGTATCGGCGGCGAGTGCCGAAAGCGCGGCCTGCACCTTATCGGCCCGCGTGCCGGCCAAAGTCACATCAATCATGCGCCCATGATGCGGCAGGCCAGCCGCTTCCAGCCCGGCCACGGCGGTTGCATCCGGCGCGCAGGTTTCAATGCCGGCAACACCCAGCGCATCAACCGCCATGGCACCACCGCCACCCGTGGTGGTCATGACAGAAATGGTGCGACGCGGATTGGTGAGCGGCTTACGCCCAATGAACAAGGCCGGCGCTTCCAGAAGCGCTTCGATCATCGTCACACGCGCAATGCCATTGGCGCGGAAGAAGGCATCCGCCGCGGCATCAGACCCCGCCAGAGCGCCCGTATGGCTGCCTGCCAATTCCGCGCCGAAGCTGGAACGCCCAAGCTTGAAGGCGATGATCGGCTTGCCGAGTGCATGCGCACGGCGCGCGGCGGCGGCGAGTTTTTCCGGCGCGCGAACAGCTTCCAGAAACAGCAACACCGCATCCACACTGGGGTCTTCCACCAGCATGCCGGCGATTTCACTCGCGGTCAGATCGGCTTCATTGCCGGTGCCGATCAGATGCGAAAACCCCATGCCGCGCGGGGCGCCGCGCGCCATGATCGCACCCATCATGGAACCGGATTGCGAAACCAAGGCGATGCGCCCGGCGGGCAGGCTATCGGCTTCCAGCGCGGCATTCACGGAACAAGCGGTGCGTGCATTGAGGTTCACAAGCCCCATGGAATTGGGGCCGAGCAGTCGCACACCGGCCGCTTCTGCTGTCGCCAACAGCCTTTCCTGCAAGGCGCGGCCTTCCGGCCCGGCTTCCGCAAAGCCATCCGCCAGAATGGCGGCCACCGGAATGCGCTTTTCCGCCACCGCCGCGATCTGCCCTTCCACATGCTGCGTGCCGAGCAACAAATACGCGAGGTCAATCTCCTCCGGCACATCGGCCAGGCGCGGATAGGCGCGTTCGCCAAGGATGGTTTCAGCGCTTGGATTGATCGGGAAAAGCTCTCCGGTGAAGCCATGCTTGCGCAAATAGACTTGAGCGCGCGCGGTCAGGCGCTTCGGGTCTGATGATCCGCCAATCAGCGCAATGCGGCGCGGGTTGAGCAGGGCAGAGGCAAGGCGGTCCATTCGTCTATTCCGTCAATTCGTCGAAGGGGCAACACAGCCCTCGGGTGGTGATGCAGGTGCTGCGACATGCAGCGCGAGAAAGGCAATTTCCTGCGCGGTATCCGGCAGGGTGTTCAGGCTATGATCATGCAGTGAAACGCGCCCGGCCTTGATGCGTTCGCGCACCGCATGGCGCGCCAACAATTCCCGCGTGGGGCGGACCAGCACGGCGCGGTCCCCTTCCGGCACGCCATCCAGCCCAGCAAAAATCACCACTGCCGCCGGACGAGACCAAACAAGCCTTGCCGGCAATGGCCCAAGATGGCGCGCATGGGGCGCGAAGGTACATTCCGACGCTGCATCAATCGCTTCCAAAGCCCCGCTTGGTGGCAACCGCTGCGCCGCCGCCAGAAGCTCTGGCGCCGTGGCGGCTGCGCGCCCTGTTCCCAAGACGAGCAGCGCCAGCGCAAGGTTGATGAAGGGCTTCAGACCGGGTCCCAGCAGAATACGTCGCCGGAACGGTCAAGCGGCGAAAAGGCGGGCTTCAGCGCCGGCAGCGCATATTCTTCGATCATCTCCGGCGTCCAGCCTTCGCTGCGATGGATGCTGCGGATCGGGCGTGATTGGCTATAGACGAAGATCTCATTCATACGGGGCGAGAAGATCTGCCCCGTCACTTCCTTCGCAGCATCGGACGCCAGGAACACCGCCAGTGGCGCGTTCTTATCAGGCGTCATGCGCATGATGCGTTCCACGCGACGCTTCTGTTCCGGTGTTTCGGCGGGGATCGAGCCTGTCATGCGGCTCCAGGCGAAGGGGGCGATGCAATTGGACCGCACGCCAAACCGCGCCATATCCAGCGCAATGGATTTGGACAGCGCCACAATGCCAAGCTTGGCCGCCGAGTAATTCGCCTGGCCGAAATTGCCAATCAGGCCCGATGTGGACGACATATGCACGTAAGAACCCGATTGCTGCGCACGATAATGCGTGGCCGCCGCGCGGGATACATAAAAGGACCCGGAAAGATGTACGGCAATTACGGAATCCCATTCTTCCGGCGTCATGCGATGAAAGATCTGATCGCGCAGAATGCCGGCATTATTCACCACAATATCAATGCGCCCGAAATGATCCATCGCGGATTGCACGATCTTTTGCGCGCTGACCCAAGTGGCCACGCTATCGGTGCAGATTTCGGAGGTACCGCCATTCTGGGCAATGATTGCCTTGGTTTGTTGCGCCGGCGTGGCGTCCTGACCCTCGCCTGACAGCGATGCACCAACATCATTGATGATGACCTTCGCACCCTGGCCCGCCATCATAATGGCGATTTCCCGGCCAATCCCGTTCCCGGCACCGGTGACGATGGCGACCTTACCTTCAAGCATATTTGGCATGTGGCATTCCTCCTGCTTTTACCCGTGCCGGAGACTAGACCCGGCTTGCCGGGGCGTGAAGCCGGGTTGCTGGTTTGGGCGCCGGCGCCTAGATGGGGTTTGTAACACAGGGGGCGGATGTGGCGTTGGTATCGCTACAGGGCGTGGGCAAGACTTTTTCGGGCCGCACCGGCGCCTGGGAAGCCGTGCGCGATTTCAGCCTGGATATGGCGGAGGGCGAATTCTTCTGCCTGCTGGGTACCTCCGGCTGCGGCAAGACCACGGTTCTGAACATGGTGGCGGGGTTTGAAGCCCCCACGGCGGGGCGCATCCTGCTGGGCGGTGCGCCGGTGCAAGGGCCAGGGGCTGATCGCGGCGTGGTGTTTCAGGGCCATGACAGCCTTTATGAATGGCTGACCGCCTTGGATAACATCGGCTTTGGGCTGCGCCTGCGCGGCCTTGGCCGCGCAGAACGGCGGGAGAAGGCCGAGCATTTCCTGCGCATGGTTGGCCTGACAGGGCAGGGGGAGAAGCACCCTTCGGAGCTTTCGGGCGGCATGAAGCAGCGCATTCAGATTGCGCGCGCTCTCGCGAACGACCCGCGCATGCTGCTGATGGATGAACCCTTCGGCGCGCTGGATGCCATGACCCGCGCGGTGTTGCAGGGTGAACTCAGCCGTATTTGGGCGGAGACCAAAAAAACCGTGCTGTTCATCACGCATGATATTGAAGAAGCCTGCGCTTTGGCGACCCGGATTGGCGTGATGCGGCGCGGCCCGGGCGGCACGCTGAAGGCCATTGTGCCGGTTGATTTGCCCTTCCCGCGCGAACGCACATCCGATGATTTCATGCGCGTCTTCCGCGACGTGCATGCCCTTATTCATGATGAGATCCACGGTGCGCACTGAACGCCTGACCACCATTGGTGGCTATATCGCGGGCTTCGCCCTGCTGTTCCTGATTTGGCATCTGTCCGCTATTTATCTGGTGAAATCCACCTTGTTTCCGCCACCGGGGCCGGTGCTGGCACGCGGCTGGATGCTGATTGAAGATGGCATTCTGCAAGAACAGATCATCGCGTCACTGAAGCGCATCGCGCAGGGCTTTCTGCTGGGCTCAGCGATTGGTATCCCGATCGGGCTCGCCATCGGGTCCTTCAAGCCGGTGCGCTGGTTGCTGGAACCCTGGACAGAATTTTTCCGGTTCATCCCGGCTGTCGCCATGATCACGGTTTCGGTGATCTGGTTTGGTATTGGGGAAGAAAGCAAGGTCTTCCTGATTGCCTATACCACCATCTTTGTTGTGATCATCTCGACTGCCGCCGGCGTGGGCGCGGTGGGGCGGGATAAGATCAGGGCTGCGCAATGCCTGGGCGCCAATCGCTGGCAGGTGTTTGGCTTGGTCGCGCTGCCGGCGACCGTGCCCTATATCCTGACTGGGATGCGGCTTGCCATGTCCAATGCTTTTGTCACGATTGTCGCGGCAGAGCTGATCGCTTCCAATGATGGGCTTGGCAAGATGCTCTGGGATGCCAGGCTTTTCATGCAGATCGAGGATATTTTCGTAGCACTCGTGGCCCTTGGGCTGCTGGGCTTTGCGACCGATCGCAGTTTTCGTTTTTTGATCCGCGCCTTTGCGGGGCGCTTCAACGCAACCGTCTGAAAAAAGGGAGATTTCACCATGCTTCGTCGTTCCATACTGGCGCTGCCGGCTGCTGCCGCCGGCGCCTATATCCTGCCGGCTTCCGCGCAAGCCCCCACCAAGATCACCATTGCAACCGGTGTTGATCCTTCCTTCGCGCAGTTTTACGTCGCCAAGGAAGGCGGATTTTTCGAACGCAATGGCCTTGATGTCACGGTGAATACCGGGCCATCGGGCAGCGCCATGATTGCGTTTTTGATCGGCAATCAAATCAATTCTGCCTATGGCGCCGAACAGGCCGGCGTTTCCGCCCACGTGCGCGACGCCAATGTGGTGGCGGTTGCCGAAGGTGTGGCGCTGATGCGCTGGCTTTCCGTGGTGGGCCGCGGGGTTGAGAATATGGAAGCGCTGAAGGGCAAGCGCGTGGGTGTCGCGCGCGGTACGGGCAGCGAAACCTTCTGGCTTTCCGTGGTGTCGCGGCTTGGATTGAACCAGGCCGATTACACCATTGTGAATGTGGAAGCGCCGGAAATGGTCGCCGCCATGGAACGTGGCAATATTGATGCCTTCGTTGTCTGGGAACCTTGGCCGACCCGCGCGATGCGCGCCATTCCGGGCAGCAAGATCCTGCTCAGCAATGACCAGATCGCGATCCAGAGCAACTACATCTATGTGAACAAGGGCTGGGCGGAAGCCAATCGCGCCACCACCGAAAGGCTGATGCGTTCTCTGGTGCAGGCAACCGAATTCACCGCCAGCAATCGCGACCAGGCGGTGCAGCAGGTGGCGTGTTTCCTCCGCCAGGATCGCGCCTTCATCGCTGAGCTGATGGGCAAGGTTGAATACCGCATGAACCTGACCAGCGACAGCGTTGCCTTCATGCAGCGCGCCATTGATCAGCTGCGCGGCATGAACCGGCTGGACCGCCCCGTCACCACGGATCAGGTGATCTGGAAGGAACCGCTGAGCTGGGTCGCGCCGGATCGCGTGAAGATCTGAGCCACGCGCGTGGCGTTGAATTTCAGACGCGCCGCACCGGCGGATTTGCCCGCCATCATCGCGCTTCTGGCCGATGATAAGCTGGGTCAGGGGCGTGAAGACGCCGCTGACCCGCCCAACCCAGCCTACCTCGCGGCCTTTGCCGCGATTGCCGCCGATGCCAACCAGTATCTGGCGGTGGTGGAAGAAGAAGGGCGCGTGATTGGCTGCCTGCAGCTCAGCTTCATTCCAGGTCTTTCACGTTTAGGCATGTGGCGCGGGCAGATTGAAAGCGTGCGCATCGCGGCAGACCGGCGCGGTGATGGGCTGGGCCGGCAGATGTTCGCTTGGGCCATTGATGAATGCCGCGCGCGTGGCTGCGGGCTGGTGCAATTGACGACAGATAAGCAAAGGCCAGAGGCACTAGGTTTTTACGAAAGCCTCGGTTTCGTTGCGAGCCATGAGGGCATGAAGCTGGCGCTTTAGGGGGTTGTTAAGCGGCGCGCATATGCCCTGGATTGAACAGCCCGCCGGGGTCCAGCGCTTCCTTCACACGCGCGCCAATCTTGGCTAGCGGTGCGGCTTCTTCGGGCAGTACAGACACGGCAAGACGCAAGGATTCCGGCGCGCGAAACAGCATCGCCGCGCCGCCCTGCATGCACGCTGCCTCGGAGATTAGCGTGTGGTTGGCGCTACTGGGGCTGGCCGCGATCCAAACCAGGCCGCCGCCCCAATCCAGCATGACGCGCCCACCAATCGCACTTGCCGCCGCTGCAATCTGCGGCCCGGCGGAGGGGCGCACTGAAACACGCCAGATCGCTTCATCTGCCACGGCCTGAAGCGGTTCCACTTCCCGCACCGCGCGCCAGAAAGCGCGGCTTTCGCCATCTTCCATCACGCGCTGCGCGCCAAAATTGCCGAGCACACCGCGCAGCTTTTCCATGCGATAAGCGACCGAGGGCGCAAAATCCTCAAGCCTGAGCGCAGCGACTACATGGCCACTACCAGGCAACGCCGCCGCAGCGGAAGCGCCAAAGGGGCTGCCAAGCCCTGCGGAAAGCGCAGCGATGGCGCTGGCCAGATCGGGCGTTTCAATCAGCAGCGTCGCGCTGGTTTCAGGCGCGGGCAGCACCTTCAGCGTCACTTCCGTGATCACGCCTAGCGTGCCGTAGGACCCGGATAAAAGCTTGCACAAATCAAGCCCCGTCACGTTCTTGAGCACGCGCCCGCCGGAGCGAATGGCCTCCCCCGCGCCATTGATGAAGCGCAGCCCCATCACGTGATCGCGCGTCGCCCCCCAGGTAATGCGCCGTGGGCCGGACAGATTGGCCGCGACCACACCGCCAATGCTGGGCGGTGCGCTTGTGCCAAAAACCCCATTCAGATAGGGCGATTCAGCAATCAACTGCTGGCCCTTTTCCGCCAAAACAGTTTCGATTTCGGCAAGCGGCGTGCCGGCGCGTGCGCTGATGATAAGCTCAGCGGGACGATACAGCGTTACGCCGGTGAGCCCACGCGTCGAAAGGCTGCGCGCGGCTTGCACGGGGCGCATCAGGCCGCGCTTCGAACCCTGCCCTTCAATGGCAAGCGGTTCGTGCGCGGCGCTGGCCGCCAGCACCGCGGCGATGATGCCGGCCTCATCCGCCGGCGCCATTGAGGTGCTCATTCGGCAGCGATCGCCGGCGCCAGCGCACCTTCAAGCGGGAATACCTTGGCGGGGTTCAGCAACCAGGCAGGATCAAAGGCGCTTTTGATGGCGCGTTGCTGCGCCAATTCATGCGGCTGGAATTGCACAGTCATCAGATCGCGCTTTTCCACGCCAACGCCATGCTCGCCGGTCAGGCACCCACCGACTTCCACGCAAAGCTTCAATATATCGGCGCCAAAGGCTTCAGCGCGCCGGAAGCTATCGGCGTCATTCGCATCAAACATGATCAACGGATGCAAATTCCCATCACCGGCATGAAACACATTGGCGACCTTGAGTGCGTATTGATCGCTCATCTCACCAATGCGCCTAAGCACGCGCGGCAATTCACTGGTTGGGATGGTGCCATCCATACAAAGGTAATCCGGGCTGATGCGCCCCACCGCGCCAAAAGCGCCCTTGCGGCCTTTCCAGATGGCAAGGCTTTGTTCTGCGGTTTCCGCAACCTTCAGGCTGATCGGATCAAACCGCGCACAGATATCTTTTATGCGCGCCAGCAAAGCATCCTGCTCCGCGATGCTCCCTTCAACTTCAATGATCAGCATGGCTTCCGCATCCAGCGGATAGCCGGCATGGGCGAAGGCCTCACAGGCATGGATGCAGGGCTTGTCCATGAATTCCAGCGCCACCGGGATGATGCCGCTGCCGATAATGGCATCCACCGCCGCACCCGCGATTTCAATGGAATTGAAGGCGGCGAGCATGGCGCGCGCCCCTTCGGCGCTGCGGAGAATGCGCACCGTCACCTCCGTGACAATGCCCAACTGGCCTTCACTGCCCGTGATCAGCCCCAGCCAATCATAACCCGCCGCATCCAGATAAGTGCCGCCAATATCCAGCACTTCACCTTCAATGGTCACGAATTTTACGCCAAGCAGATTATTCGCCGTCACCCCATGTTTCAGGCAATGCGCACCGCCGGAATTCATCATCACATTCCCGCCAATCATACAGGCAAGCTGCGATGACGGATCGGGCGCATAGAAAAACCCCTCAGCCTCCACAGCTTTGGTGATGCCGATATTCGTGACCCCCGCACCCACCACCGCATAGCGATCCGCATAATTGATTTCATGAATGGCATTGAGCCGCATCAGGCCAATCACCACCGCATCCGCCAAAGGCAGCGCGCCACCGGAAAGGCTGGTCCCCGCCCCGCGTGGCACCACGCGAATGCCCTGTTCATGGCAATAGCGCAGCACGGCGGCGACCTGTTCCGTGGTGGAAGGCAGCACCACCGCGAGCGGCATTTGCCGATAGGCCGCAAGACCATCTGTCTCATAGGGTTTTAGGCGAATGCCTTCCGCGATCACGCCATCGCCCGGCACAAGCGCCTGGAGCGCCGCGATGATCTCAGCGCGGCGGGCGAGAATTTCAGGCTTTGGGGCGGGCAAGGGGATCATGGCTGTGTCCTGTAGATTGGGCGAAAATGCACATCTGCCCGGACATGGGCAAGGGCCATGCCCAATTCAGCAGGAAATGCCCTTTTGGCGAAGCGCGGCAAGGACCTGCGCCGCGCAATCTTCGGCAGTGGAAGCCCCCGTGCCGAGACGAATATCGGGGGTCTCGGGCGGCTCATATGGGCTGCCAAGGCCGGTGAAATTCGGGATCAGCCCTGCTTTTGCCTTGGCGTAAAGCCCCTTGGGGTCACGCGCCATGCAGGTTTCAATCGGTGCATCAACATGGATTTCCAGGAAATCCTCGGCGCCGATCAATTCACGCAGCATTTCCCGATCCGCCCGGAAGGGCGAAATGAAGGAAGCGAGCACGATAAGGCCGGCATCCATCATCAGCTTGGCGACTTCGCCGGCACGGCGGATATTCTCCACCCGATCAGCATCCGTAAAGCCCAGATCGCGGCAAAGCCCGTGGCGGAGATTATCACCATCCAGGCTGTAGCAATGCCGCCCGGCAGCGAAGAGCGCCTGTTCCACCAGATTGGCAATGGTGGATTTGCCCGAACCGGAAAGCCCCGTGAACCATAAGAGCAGAGGTAGCTGCCCATTGCGTTCGGCCCGCGCGGCGCGATCAATGGTGAAGTCAGCGTGGTGAATATTGCTGGCGCGCCGCAGCGCATGGCGGATCATGCCGGCTGCGACGGTTTCATGCGTGAAGCGATCCACCAGGATGAAGGCACCGGTTGCGCGATTTTCGTTATAATTGTCGAAGGCCATCGGCTTCAGCGTGGCAAGATGGCAAAGCCCCAGATCATTCATCTGAAGCGTGCGTGCAGCCACATGATCCCCTGTATTCACGTCAATCCCATGCCGGAGAGACGTGACGCGCGCCTGTGTCCAATCCTGTCCGATACGGAGCAGGTAATCGCGGCCCGGCAGCATGGGGTTACTACCCATCCAAAGAATATCGGCTGCGAATTGGTCGGCAATTTCAGGGGGCGCTTCCGGTGCGACCAGCATATCCCCGCGGGCGATGTCAATCTCATAGCCCAGCGTCAGCGTCACCGCCTGGCCGGCAATCGCTTCCGCCAGATCGCCATCAGCGGTGACGATGCGCTGTATCTTGGAATGACGGCCGCTTCCTGCCAATCGAACATCTTGGCTCGCCGCGATGCGCCCGGATGCTATGGTGCCGGCAAAGCCACGGAAGGACGCATCCGGCCGATTGACCCATTGCACGGGAAAGCGAAAGGGTTTGCCGGCCTGATCTGAAACCACATCAACTTCTTCTAAATGCTGAAGCAGGCTTGGCCCCTGATACCAGGGCATATCCGCTGAGGCGCTGGTGACGTTATCCCCCATGCGGGCGCTGAGCGGGATGGCAGTGATTTCAGTGAAATCAAGTTTTGCGGCAAAATCCCGGTAAGCTTCAACGATGGCTGTATAGCGATTGGCGTCAAAGGCGATCAAATCCATCTTGTTCACCGCAAGCACAAGGTGACGAATGCCAAGCAGCGAACAGATCAGCGAATGGCGCCTGCTTTGCGGCAGCAAGCCCTTGGATGCATCAACCAGAATGATGGCAAGCGATGCGGTTGAAGCCCCGGTCGCCATATTGCGCGTATACTGCTCATGGCCTGGCGTATCGGCGACAATGAAGCTGCGGCGGGGCGTGGCAAAATACCGATAGGCAACATCAATGGTAATGCCCTGCTGGCGCTCAGCCTCAAGCCCATCCAGCAGCAGGGCGAAATCAATATCATCGCCGGTCGTGCCGTGGCGACGACTATCGCGGCTGAGCGCAGCCAGCGTATCGTCAAAGATCAGCCCGCATTCATGCAATAGCCGGCCGATCAGGGTGGATTTGCCATCATCCACCGAACCGCAGGTGATGAAACGCAACAAATCGCGTTGGGCAGACATCAGAAATATCCTTCACGCTTCTTGCGTTCCATGGAGGCTTCAGTGTCGCTGTCAATCAAACGGCCTTCGCGTTCGCTGCTGCGTGCCGCGCGCATCTCCGAGATGATGTCAGACAAGGTGGTTGCAGTACTTTCAACTGCTCCGGAAAGCGGGTAGCAGCCAAGGGTGCGGAAGCGGACCATTTTCGTCTCCGGTGCCTCACCGGGGTTTAGCGGCAGCCGTTCATCATCCAGCATGATCCAGGTACCGGCGCGGCGCACCACAGGGCGCGGCGCCGCAAAGTAAAGCGGCACAACCGCAATATCCTCCGCCGCGATGTAATCCCACACATCATATTCAGTCCAATTGGAAAGCGGAAAAATGCGCATGCTTTCCCCTTGATGAATGCGTGTATTGAACAAGGACCATAATTCGGGTCGTTGCGCGCGCGGATCCCAGACATGCCCAGGACCACGAAAGGAAAAGATGCGTTCCTTTGCGCGGGATTTTTCCTCATCCCGGCGTGCACCGCCAAAGGCGGCATCAAAAGCGTATTTGTCGAGAGCCTGGCGCAGGGCCTCAGTCTTCATCACCTGCGTATGGAGCGCTGATCCTGACGCAATCGGGTTGATTCCGCGCGCCAAGCCTTCCTGATTGGTATGCACCAGCAATTCCAGTCCAAGCCGTTGCGCAATATTGTCGCGGAAGCGGATCATCTCCCTGAACTTCCAGGTTGTATCAATATGCAGCAGTGGGAAAGGCGGCCGGCCCGGGAAGAAGGCCTTCATGGCAAGGTGCAGCAAGACGCTGCTATCCTTGCCGATGGAATAGAGCATGACGGGTCGGCGAAAGGCCGCAGCACCTTCGCGTAAGATACCAATGGCTTCCGCTTCCAGGCGCGCAAGATGAAGGGGGAGGCGTTGTTTTTCCGGCATGGCTTCGAAACTAGCGCGGGTGCCGCAATCTTCAAGTCTGAGTCACTTCGCCAACCACCCACCGTCAACCGGCAAGGCAATGCCTGTGGTGAAGCTTGCGGCATCACTCGCCAAATAAAGCACGCCATCCGCCACTTCTTCCGGCCTGCCGAAACGCCCCATAGCATGCCGGGCACGAGACGCTGCGCGCGCCGCTTCCGGGTCCGCGCGGCGGCCCATGCTGCGGGCGAGCAAGGGTGTATCAATCGCACCCGGCACAATCGCATTCACACGAATGCCATCGGCCACGAAATCAAGCGCCATGACGCGCGTCAGGCTCAATATCGCGCCTTTCGCGGCGATATAGGCGCTATTGCCGGCGCCACCCGCGATCGCAAGCTGCGATCCGGTGGTGATGATTGCGCCGCCGCCTTGGCGCTTCATGGCAGGGATGACAGCGCGCGCCCAAAGCCAGGTGCCGCCGACATGGGCCCGAAACACCGCATCCCAATCCTCGGGCTTGGTGTCCAGAACCGTGCCGCCCACGGAGAATCCCGCTGCCGCAAAAAGGATATCAATGCGCCCATAATGTTGCAGGATGGCCGCCGCATCTTCATCTGCAGCACCTGGGGCGCCAACATCGGAAACCCGGGTCAGGGCGCCGCCAATAAGCTTCGCGGTTTCCTCAACCGCCGCCGCATCGCGATCCACCAGGGCAAGCTTCGCACCTTCTTGCGCGAATAACACGGCGGTTGCGCGACCAATGCCGGAACCGGCGCCGGTGATGACCGCAATCTTGTCCTTCAATCGCATGGCACTCTCCTGGATGGGATTTTCACTTCGGTAAGCGCTTGGCGTCGCGCCGCTGTTCAAATGCCTTGGCGTGCATGAAGGCCACTTCGTGCAGGCCACTGGGCAGCCCATGGCGCCGCGCCGCTTCCAACAGAAAGCCAAGAATGTGATCGGCTTCGATCCGCCCACCCGCTTCCAGATCACGCAGCATGGAAGCTGTATAGGCGCTGGCGCTATCGCCAAAGACGCCGCGATATTGCTGCATGAAGGCAGCGCCTACGGGGAAGCCTTCGGCTGCGGCGATGGCGGCATTGGCTTCCAAGACCCCATGCATGAAGGCAATGCCGCCTGGCGCGCGGGCAATCTCACCAACATTGGCGCGCATCAGCACGGTGCAGACGGCGCTGGTGCCAAGATGCACCAGCTTTTCCCACATCTGCGCCATGATATCGGGCACAGCGGTCGCCACCATGCCGGGCGCCGCGCTAAAGACCGCCGCTATACGCTCAACCCGCGGGCTCGTGCCGCCTGCGACTTCGCCAAAGGTCAGCCAACGCCAATCATTCAAATGCCGGATCGTGCCATCGAGCGCGAGGCTCGCCTGGATTTTCGCGATTCCACCAAAAACACGCTCAGCGCCGAAGGCACGTTGCAGTGTTTCGATATGGCTGATGCCATTCAGCACCGGCAGAATGGCGGTGCGTGAATCCACGGCAGGGCGGATCGTTTCCATCGCCTCGGGCAGATCATAGGCCTTGCAGGTCAGCAGCAGCACATCCCAGCCGGGGTGCAATGCGTCAGGCGTGATGGTGGTCACCTTGGCCTGATAATCGCCAAGGCCGCTTGAAATCCGTAAGCCATCGCGGGCAAGCGCGGCAGCGCGGCCAGGACGCACCAGAAAGCAGGGATCAAGCCCCGCCTGATGCAAGCGCCCACCAAAATAGCCGCCCAAGGCGCCTGCACCCAAAATCAAAATTCGCATCCGATCCTCATGCCCATCATTGGCGAGAGGCTAGCACCCTGGCCAGGCAGGGGAAATCCTACCGCTCTCGGGAATGGATAACGCTTTTGCCACGAATAGCCCCCTTCCGTTCCGGCGCGGCGCGCGGCAGGATCAGGCAGAAGCCAAACAAGGGGAAAGCCATGACCAAGGTCATCATTACCTGTGCCGTGACGGGCGCCATCCACACGCCTTCCATGTCGGATTACCTGCCGATCACGCCGCAGGAGATTGCGGAACAATCCATCGCGGCCGCGGAAGCGGGGGCTTCCATCATCCATTTGCATGCGCGTGATCCGGAAAATGGCCAGCCCACGCCGGACCCCAAGGTCTTCATGCAATTCCTGCCGGTGATCAAGCAATCCACCGATGCCGTGATCAATATCACCACCGGCGGCGGGCTTGGGATGACCTTGGATGAAAGGCTGGCCGCGCCATTACTCGCGAAGCCCGAAATGTGCAGCCTGAATATGGGCTCGATGAATTTCAACATCGCGCCATCGGCGGCGCGGGTGAAGAAGTTCAAGTATGATTGGGAAAAGCCCTATCTGGAAGGCACCACCAATTACATCTTCCGCAATACCTTCCAGGATATCGAACAGGTTGTGGAACGGCTCGGCAAGGCGCATGGTACGCGCTTTGAATTTGAATGTTACGATGTCGGCCATTTGTACAATCTGGCCCATATGCTGGACCGCAAGATTGTGGAAGCACCGCTGTTCACCCAGACCATTTTCGGCATTCTGGGCGGCATTGGTGCGGAACCGCGCAATCTGATGTTCATGAAGGAAACGGCGGATCGGCTATTCGGCAAGGATTATGTATGGTCCGTGTTGGCGGCGGGGCGCAACCAAATGCCCTTCACCACCATGGCCGGCATGATGGGCGGCAATGTGCGTGTTGGCTTGGAAGATAGCCTTTGGCTCGGCAAGGGCCAGCAGGCGAAATCCAATGCCGAACAGGTCGCCAAAATCCGTCGTATCCTTGAAGAACTCAGCCTGGAAATCGCAACCCCGGCGGAAGCGCGTGAGATGCTGAAGCTCAAGGGCGGTGATCTCGTCGGTTTCTGAAGCACTCTACAATAACAGGGAGGCCGCGCCATGGCCGAGAAATACACCGTCGCCGATCTGGTGGCGGAATTCCTGCCGCAAGTGGGGGTTTCCACCGTTTTCGGCATTGTGTCCGTGCATAATATTCCGATGCTGGATGCAATCGGTCAACGCAATCGGCTCCGCTATGTGAAGGCGCGTGGAGAGATGGGTGGCGCGCATATGGCCGATGCCTATGCGCGCGTTACCGGCCATTTGGGCGTGATTTTCACCAGTACGGGGCCAGGCATGGCAAATGCCATTCCTGGCCTGGTGGAAGCGCGTTTTGCGGGAAGCCCGGTGCTGCACATCACGGGGCAGACTGCCACGCGCTTCATTGATCGAGATGTCGGCACGGTGCATGACGTGCCGGGGCAAACACAAGCACTCGCTGCCGTTTGCAAAGCCGCCTATCGCGTGCGTAGTGCTGGTGAGGCTTTTGGCGTGCTGGTGCGCGCGGCGGCTGAAGCACTTTCCGCCCCGCGTGGCCCTGTTTCCGTGGAAATCCCGATTGATTTGCAGCGCACGCCCATCCCGCGCCCGGCTGGGTTGGATGCGCTGGTGCTGCCCATTACAGCACCCTTGCCGCCTAATCCTGCGGAATTGGATGAAGCCGTCGCCATTCTGTCCAAAGCCAAGCGCCCGATGATTTGGCTTGGCAATGGCGCGAAGCAGGCGGGCGCTGAAGCAGCGCGCTTGATGGCTTTGGGCTTTGGCGTGGTCAATTCTTGGAATGGCCGCGGCATTATCCCGGAAGATCACCCCATGTCGCTCGGCGCTTTGCATGGCAATGGCTCGCCGCGCGTGCAGGAATTTTATGGCAGCGTGGATGCCATGCTGGTCGTGGGGTCGCGCCTGCGCGGGCATGAAACCATGGACTTCAACATGAAGCTGCCTGAGACGCTGATTCGCGTGGATGGTGATCCTTCAGCCAATGGGCGCGTTTATGCTTCTTCGCTGTTTCTGCATGGAGACGCGGCGCTGACCATGTCGGCACTCGCGGATCGGCTGGTGGGAAAGATGTCGGTTGACCCTGGCTTTACTGCGGATTTCGCCGCGCTGAAATCTCGTGCTGGGCAGGAATATCGCGAAACGCTTGGCCCCTATCAGGGTTTCCCGGATGCTGTGCGCGCGGCCCTGCCGCGTGATGGGGTTTGGGTGCGTGATATCACCATCTCAAACTCTACCTGGGGCAATCGCATCTTCCCGATTTATGATCCGCGCAATGCTGTGCATCCGGTGGGCGCGGCGATTGGTCCCGGACTGGCGCTTGGCATTGGTGCCGCACTTGGCGCGGGCGGGCGGAAGACCATCACCATGGTGGGTGATGGCGGCTTCGCGCTTGGCATGAATGAACTTTGGGCTGCCACGCAGGAAAAGGCCGAATTGGTCACCATGGTGATGAATGATCGCGGCTATGGCGTGATCCGCCATATTCAGGATGCCGTGGCAGATGGGCGCTTGTTTGGCGATGATATCCTGAACCCGAATCTTGAAGGCCTCGCTGCCCTTGCTGGCATGCCCTATTTCCGCATCAGCAAGGCGGAGGAGGTGACCGAAGTGCTGCAAAAAGCGCTTGCGGTTTCCGGCCCGGCCTTGGTGGAGGTTGATATGATCGCGATTGGGCCATTCCCGCCCTATGCGCCTTTCAACACCATGGGCAAGCATGCGGAACGTGCGGCGCGCTGATGATGAAACGACCGCAGATCATTTCCCATCGCGGCGGTGCCTATCTTTGGCTGGAGAATAGCCTGCTCGCCTTTCGCCAGAGCCTGAAATTACCGGTTGAGGTTCTGGAATGTGATGTGCATCCCTCATCCGATGGTGTGCCGATGGTGCATCATGACGCCACGCTGGAACGCATGACAGATCTCGCTGGGCCTTTGGTCGTACGCAGCGCCGCTGAATTGGGCGCGGCACGGTTTCGCGGCGCGCCCGGTGAAACCATTCCAACACTTGCCGCGCTTGCGCGCCTTGTTGCGCCAAGTGACAAGCTGCTGCGCGTGGAAGTGAAGGGCGACCGCGACTACAAACCCTATCCGGGCTTTCTGCCGCTTGTGCTTGCTGTGCTGGAAGCAGAAGGCATGCTCCAGCGCAGCATCATCATCGCCTTTCACGGCGGCACGGCTGCCATGGCCGCACAGGAAAAGCGGCTGGCTGGTGCTGTGTGGCTGGTGAATAGCCCGATCCTGGCAAGCCTGGGGCCGGATGCCTGCATGGCGGCGGCACTTTCCCTTGGTGTTACGGGCTGCGAATGTTCCATGGGCGATGTGACACCGGCTTTCATCGCCGCGGCGCGCAAGGCGGGCCTCACCACCGGTGTCTGGGCGGCCAATCATCGCGCAGAAATTGAAAAAGCGCTTGATCTTGGCGTGGATGCCTTCGCCACCGATGACCCGCCGCTTGCGATTGCACTCCGCAAGGCGCGCGGTTGATGCGCATCGCGGCGCTTGATTTTCTTGGCGTGAATGTCACGCCCAAGACCAATTGGTGTTTTGTGCTGCTGCGCCTTGAAGATGGCCGCACCGGTATTGG
>VYKX01000685.1_pt1 | contig 16376 bp, 12 predicted proteins | sample 5114471 | NCBI WGS metagenome assembly VYKX01 (sample SAMN12291785, study PRJNA351875) | freshwater metagenome | isolation source: freshwater lake | place: USA: Michigan, Gull Lake | collected 2013-08-08
AAGGCAATTGATAGCCTGTTAAATTCCCTTGTTTCCACCACCTCCAAGCCGTTCGATAACTTATTCTTGTTTTTTTTGCCTAGTCTGATAGTTTCCTGTCTATATATTACCATGCCTGGCTATATATGACTATATTTGCATTGAAACTTTACAATACCATCAGTTTGAGAATTCCCAGAAGGCAACAAAAAAATGACTATTTCCTTGCTATAAGTATTGTAGATGTCAAGAGTGTTAACTGAATGTCTATAGTGGTATCCCCCGAACAAGTCCATCAAATCGTCAACAACCTCCATCACGATCCCTTTGAGGTTTTGGGGGCCCATCCCCTAGAAAAAGAAGGAAAAGTAAATAAATGGGTTGTTAGAGCCTATTTACCGAAAACCACGGCCGCTTGGGTTATTTTACCGTCCCAAAGACAAGAATATCCCATGAAGACCGCTTATCATCCCCATTTTTTCGAGTGCGTCATCGATATCGGTGAACTAAACAATTATCAATTACGCATCCACGAGGGAGAACAGGAACGGGTAATCTATGATTCCTATGCCTTCCGTTCTGCCAAACTCAGCGATTTTGATTTACATCTGTTTGGGGAGGGCAACCATCATCGCATTTATGAAAAATTAGGGGCGCATTTAGCCGAAATCGAGGGTATTAAAGGGGTTTATTTTGCCGTTTGGGCCCCTAATGCCCGCAACGTCTCGATTATTGGTGATTTCAATAACTGGGATGGTCGTGATCACCAAATGCGGAAACGTAATAATATGGTCTGGGAATTGTTTATCCCAGAAATCGGTGTTGGCACTAAATATAAATACGAGATCAAAAATTGGGAAGGTCATATTTACGAAAAATCTGATCCCTACGGTTTTGCCCAAGAAGTACGCCCGAAAACCGCCTCGATCGTGGCCAATTTAGATAGCTATAGTTGGGATGATAGCGATTGGATGGAAAAACGCCGCCATAGCGATCCTTTAACTCAACCGGTTTCCGTTTACGAATTACACCTCGGTTCTTGGCTGCACGCTTCTAGTGCCGAACCCCCCCGTTTACTTTCTGGGGAAGGGGAACCGGTTCCTGTGTCGGAATGGAACACTGGGGCGCGCTTTTTGAGTTACTACGAGTTGGCCGAAAAACTAATTCCCTACGTTAAAGAATTAGGTTACACCCATATCGAATTATTACCGATCGCCGAGCATCCTTTTGATGGTTCTTGGGGTTATCAAGTGACGGGTTATTTTGCCCCCACCAGTCGCTACGGCAATCCTGAAGATTTCATGTATTTTGTCGATCAATGTCACCAAAATGGCCTTGGTGTGCTAGTGGATTGGGTCCCCGGTCACTTCCCCAAAGATGGCCACGGGTTAGCTTTCTTTGATGGTACTCATCTTTACGAACACGGCGACCCGCGCAAAGGGGAACACAAGGAATGGGGAACCTTAATTTTTAACTACGGTCGCAACGAAGTCAGAAATTTCCTCGTCGCTAATGCTCTTTTTTGGTTCGATAAGTACCATATTGACGGCATTCGCGTGGATGCGGTGGCTTCCATGCTCTATCTCGATTATTGTCGTAAAGATGGGGAATGGGTGGCTAACGAGTACGGTGGCCGGGAAAATTTAGAGGCCGCTGAATTCCTGCGTCAAGTCAATCATGTGATTTTTAGCTATTTCCCCGGAATTCTCTCTATTGCCGAAGAATCCACCGCTTGGCCGATGGTGTCCTGGCCCACCTATATGGGCGGTTTAGGCTTTAATTTGAAGTGGAATATGGGCTGGATGCACGATATGCTCGATTATTTCGGCATGGATCCTTGGTTCCGTCAATTCCATCAAAATAATGTCACTTTTAGTATGTGGTATAACCACAGCGAGAATTATATGCTGGCTTTGTCCCACGATGAAGTGGTTCACGGCAAAAGTAATATGATTGGCAAAATGCCGGGGGATGAGTGGCAAAAATTCGCCAATGTCCGGGCATTATTTAGCTATATGTTTACCCACCCCGGCAAGAAAACCATGTTTATGAGCATGGAATTTGGCCAGTGGAGTGAGTGGAATGTTTGGGGTGATTTGGAGTGGGGTCTTTTGCAGTATCAACCCCATCAACAGCTAAAACGCTTTTTCACTGATTTGAACGCCACCTATAAGAGTGAACCTGCTTTATATACCCAGGATTTTGGTCAGGATGGCTTTGAGTGGATCGACTGTAGTGATAATAGTCATAGCGTCGTTTCTTTCCTGCGCTGGAGCAAAAATTGGCAGGAGTTTGTGGTGGTGGTCTGTAATTTTACTCCCCAACCCCACAGCCATTATCGCGTTGGTGTACCCCATCCCGGTTTTTATCAGGAAATCTTTAACAGCGATGCGGGTAAATATGGCGGTAGTAATATGGGCAACCTTGGCGGTAAATGGTCGGAGGAATGGTCCTATCATAGCCGTCCCTACTCGATCGATCTCTGTTTACCACCTTTAGGGGTTTTAGTTCTCAAAATCGATCCTAATGCTTCTGGGGAATAGGGAAGCTTTTTTCAGTGATCAGTAAACAGTAAACAGTTATAACCGCAGAAAGTGGGCATTTTCCTCCGTCGATCATCGAATACATAAACAACCAAAAGTGTCTGTATATTTATTGACTAAATAAGAGGGATTTGCCCTAGATGCGGCCCGGGGAAAAGCCGGTCAAAAACTAACCCATCAGGATCACCGTATCGATGACGTGGATTACACCATTATCCGCCTCGATATTACCTGCGACCACCGTGGCATTTTTCACCTCAAAACCTTCGCTACAATCGATGGGAATCGGTGAACCCTCTAGAGAAGTCACTAGAGCCAATTTCGCCAAATCTTCCTGCATATATTTGCCCGCAACGACGTGATAGGTGAGAATTCGGGTTAATTGGGGGATATTCTGCACTAGGGTGGTAATCGTCCCGGGGGGCAATTTGGCAAAAGCTTCATCGGTGGGGGCAAAAACCGTGAACGGGCCGGGACTTTTTAGGGCATCCACAAGATTAGCGGCTTGTACCGCCGTTACTAGAGTTTTAAAATTATCGGCACTGACCGCAATATCGACAATATCTGCCATAAACTTGACTCGATCCTGAAAAAAATCATCTATTTCAGATTTTAAACTTAATCTTGTCCCAAATATCGTTCTAGGGATGGGGTGTGGGGTGTGGGGTGTGGGGTGTAGGGGGGTCACTGCGTGCGCGTTGCGGGGGAAGAATAAATAAAAATAATCTCCTGAATACTGACTCCTAACCCAATGGTAGATGTTGGATTTTTGCAGGAGTTCTATTTTTCCAAAAATATAAGTAAAAATTATTTATTGACTCCAAAAACTTGAGAATATTTAAATTAACATTCCGCAATATTTACAAATTCTTAAGAATTAATTGAGAAAGATTTTTATTTAACAACGATGTTGCAGTGGTAACAGCGATTTGATAGAATTTCATAGTCGGTTATTCTGTGCGTTTTTGGGCAGCAATGGTTGAAACCCTTGCCACACCTACAGGGTGATCCTAATTAAGACAGGTAAATTAGTCAATTTCACCCACAACGATGATCTTTTTTTTGTGTAGTTTTATTGCAAAAAAAAAGTTTTTTTGACAAAAAGCACAAAGTATGATACGAACACTGGTGTATTTCTGGCCGCGAAACTCAAAATCAGGGGATTTCCTGTTTCCAAGTCAAGAAATACAGAAAAGCAGTAATTCGATCGAGAAATCGATAAAAACAGCCTAGACTAGAAAAAGAATCCTCTATCCTGACAGCTATCCTGTGGAGATTACTTTTTTAGGAACCAGTTCTGGGGTTCCCACTCGTTCCCGCAATGTCTCTAGTATCGCCCTTCGTTTGCCGCAACGGGCGGAAATATGGCTGTTTGACTGTGGAGAAGGAACTCAACACCAGTTACTGCGTAGCGACCTGAAAAGTTCCCAAATTCGACGCATTTTTATCACCCATATGCACGGGGATCATATCTTTGGTTTAATGGGACTGTTAGCCAGTATCGGATTAGCCGGTTCTGCTCAGGATATTGATATCTATGGACCCCCCGGACTAGCGGACTATCTGCGCGCTTGTGCTAAGTATTCCTATACTAATTTGGCTAATCGGGTGCGTGTCCATGCCATTTCCCCAGGCATACTCTACGAAGATGAAGAATTTACCGTCTCCTGTCAGCTATTAAAACATCGTATTCCCGCCCACGGTTATCGCATCGCCGAAAAAGACCGTCCAGGACGTTTTGATGTGGAAAAAGCCAACGCTTTGGGTATTCCCCCCGGACCAATTTACGGCAAGCTGAAAAAAGGGGAAACTGTCACCCTCGCCGATGGCAGCAAAATTCGCGGTCAGTCCCTCTGCGGAGAAACGGAAATCGGCCGTAAAATTGCCTATTGTACTGATACTATTTTCTGTGAAGGTTCGATCGAATTGGCACAGAATGCAGATGTGCTAATTCATGAGGCAACTTTTGCTCACCAAGATGCCGGGTTAGCCTTTGAAAGTGTTCATTCCACTTCGACGATGGCAGCCCAGGTGGCCTTGGCAGCCCGGGTAAAATTGTTATTAATGACCCATTTTAGTCCCCGTTATCTACCGGGTAATTCTCTGGATATTTCCAATTTGTTAGAGGAAGCGCGGGCGATTTTTCCTAACACTAAATTAGCCTACGATTTCCTCACCTACGAAGTCCCCCGCAACCGTCAAGAAATGGCTTTAGGAGTTAAGTAATTATGCCAGCAGCAGTAGAAGAAAAAAGCATGGTTCCCACGGTTTTAGTGGGTATTGGTGGCACGGGTAACGAAATTTTATCGCGATTGCGTCGCTTAATCGAGGAAAGTTATGGCAGTTTGAGTAATTTTCCGATTGTCAGCTTTTTGGTGGTTGACACGGATAAGGATTATAAAATCAGTAATCCTGAAGCTGCCGGCAGTGCTTTTAAAGATAACGAAAAACACTGGTCCCGGGTGAGTGGAAAACAGGTACAGGAGATGGTATCTGACATGGATAGATATCCCTGGATTAATAGTTGGTTTCCCCCGGAATTAGAGAGAAATATTACTTCCCTAGAAGCGGGGGCGGGACAAATTCGCGCCTGTGGCCGTTTTGCTTTATTTTGTAATTATCATGAGATCCAAAGGAAATTTCTGGATGCGGTGAGACGGGTAAAGGGACAAGAAAACTTTATGCTCGATCGCTATGGAATTAAAGTTAGTAATAGTGCTATTAATGTCTTTACTACGGGGTCTTTAAACGGTGGTACGGGTAGCGGAATGTTAATCGATATAGGCTACTGTATTCGTAATTGGTTGCGAGGGGAAAGTAGTCCTTTGAGTACGGCAATTGTTCCCACTCCTGAAGCATTTGCGGGGATTAGTGTCGGCGATCGAGTTTTGGCTAATGGTTACGCTGCCCTGATGGAATTAAATTACTTTTCTGACTACAGAACCGAATATCATCAACAGTTTAGCAGTGGTTTGGTCGATGAAGTTGTTAGTAAATTACCCCCCTTTGATTTTACCTATTTAGTAGGAACAAAAAACGGAGAAGGTGATTTTAAACTCGGTCAAATTCGGGAAATGATCGCCCAAAATATTTTCCTAGATATGACCTCTGATTTTGCCCCCCATAAGCGTTCTATTAGAGATAATATTAAGGGTTCTTGGGCGCAAGCTGACCCTGGGGGTCGCGGTTATCCTAAGCAATTTATGAGTTTTGGGCTATCAACTATTGAAATTCCTATTGCCCAAATTCGTGCTTCTTTATCGGAACGTTTAGCCAAAGATTTAATTAATTGGTGGCTGAATGATTCCGTGATTTTACCCGCTCAAATGTTGGAGTTAGTAAGAGGTGATATCCTCAAAAGAATGCGCTTGAGCGAAGGGGAATTAATTATGGATTTATGTGCCGACAAGGATCGCTCTTTAATTGCCATAATCTCCCAATGGACTAACGAAACTCGTCAGGAAATCAATCAAGATAATTGGCTATCTTGTACCAAACAGGGTGTTAATATTTTAGGCAATGAACAAGGAAAAATTCTGCGATTTATTAATGATTATTTAACACCAAGAGTCGAGGAATTTAAACGCAATCATTTACTAGAATTAAGTCCCGATGAGCGGCTGCACGGCGATTACCTGAAAAAGATTTATAATAATCGGGATGAAATTATTCAACGGGGTAAAAAGTCTCTAGAAATGGAGTTTTATAATATCCTTGAGGATCGAAACCGTGGGGTAAAATTTGCCGAGAGTTTTATTGTTTCAGTAAGACAAATCTTCACCGACATGGCAGAAAAATTCCGTCGTGATCAAGAACAGGTTTGGAGTCAAAACGAAAGTAAACGTCAACGAGAATATGATACAGCCTTAGCAGAAATTAATGATCTGAAAGATAAACTTCATGTCTCGAAAAAAGATAAGATGGAACAATATTGTGAACAAGCTTTAACGGGATTGGAAGGCTATTTAATGGCCAATATTCAACGAAAAACCAGAGGTGCAGGAGTAGAGGTTATTAATCGTTTACTGGAACATCTTAATCAATTAGAAAGCCGTTTTAATCGCTTTCGTCAGAAATTAATTCAAAGTCGCGATCTATTTAATCTCCAAGCTAATCAACAGATTGATAGTGCCGATGCTTTGTTAATTAATGGGATTAAACTATTTGATAGACAAGAATTAAATGGTCTTTATCAAGACTTTATCGAACAATTTGCTTCGGGGATTGTCGGTAACAAAAATGCCTACGATACAGGTATGGATAACCTTTGTTTACCCCTCTCAGAAGAGATTTTAAAGCAATCTAGCCCCCTCTGGAAAGAAACGCGCCGCTCCGACGAAAATATGCGTTTATTTGACATCACCGAGATTGCCGATATTCGTCAAGGAGATTTTCAACAAGTTATCATAAACCAAGCTAATCAACTACTACAAAATGCCCCCGTTAGTAGTCGCATTCAGCAGGAATTAGCCGCTTGCGATCGCTTGTTAAAAATCTATAACAACGATGCCGATATTATCAATAATCTTCGCATTGCCTACCAAAAATCGCGACCACTAATTATGCTTAATCCTGCGGTTTTGCGGGGAAAAGATGCGGGTTTTACGCCCCAATTAAATCAAAATGTTGCCCTGATTGGGGGAAGAAATACCAATAACCCGGCAGCCCAAAAAATTATTCCGAAACTGCGGGAATTTATTGCCAACGAAGACGATATTAAACCCTTGGGAGAAGTGGAAAAACATCGTCTTGTCTTCGTGCAGGAAATTGGCGGTTTTTCCCTACGCTGTCTCGATGGAATGCGAGAGCTGCGACAATCCTATCAAGACTGGAAAGGAGAATTTATTCTCGCTAAACGCGCCCAACAAATGGGGGAAAATCGCGATTTACCCATCCCCGTGCATATCCAAAAGGAACCTCCTTTCTGGGATGTTTTTCCCGAAGATCCGAGTATTTATCAATTGGTGGTGACGGCCCGAGCTTTGAAAGTGCTTTTTCCAGAAGTCAATCGAGTCACTAATGAGAAAACAATTCGCTATGAAATTAAAACCGCAACGGGATTAAAAAAAGTCGATATCGCCACCAGTTGGGAAGATGCGGTACAGGTGTTAGAAGTAAAAGCTTGTCGCGAAGATAAGGAAAAAATTCAAAGTCAGGTGACGGCTAAGTTACAGGATTCGGCCACTCCGGAGAAAAAACAAGCTTTGTATCGGACTTTTATCAAATATTTACAACAACGTTCCGAGGAGTTAACAGGAGGAAAAGACAATACAGAATATAAACGGGAAGATGCAATTATATCTGTGGTAATTGTGGACATGAAAATCCGCCCTCGTCTAATTTTTGTTCTAAGTGTGGGGCAAAATTAGTTAAGTAGAAATTGGGCAATTTCTTGTTTTTAGTCCTCGGTTCACAGAAAAAGTGGGGGTGTTAGCTGGACTAACATCCCCCACCATGAAAATTTTCGGGAAAAATTGCCTAATAGCGAAAAAACTGGATTATAATAAGGTCTTTACCCAAGATTTTTGCTAATCGCTAACTGCCATAAAAGCCAATCAAGACCCCTGTTTATCGAGAGAAAAACCAATGGTAGCCACTTTAAAAGGACGAGATGTTTTAAGAATAACCGACATGAGTAGCGAAGAAATCAGCGCCCTACTCAATCTATCGGCACAGCGGACGCGGGTTTCCTTTACCGTCGCCATGTACCAGTTAGGGGGACAGGTGATCGATCTTAATCCCAGTGTAACCCAAGTGGGGCGAGGGGAACCCTTAGCAGATACAGCCCGGGTACTCGATCGCTATCTCGATATTCTCGCAGTTCGCACCTTTAAACAAGAGGATTTAGAAGCTTTTGCTAATTACTCGCGCATCCCGATTATCAACGCTTTAACAGATTTAGAACATCCCTGCCAGATATTAGCCGATTTACAGACTATCCAAGAGACTTTTCAGACTTTACGGGGAATTAACCTCACCTATGTCGGGGATGGCAATAATGTCGCTAATTCTCTCCTCTTGGGTGGTGCTTTGATGGGGTTAAATGTGAGGGTTGCCTCCCCCGCAAACTATCAACCCGATGGGGAAATTGTCGCCAGCGCCCAGGCTATTGGCGAGAAAACCAGTAGTAAAATCTTCATTACCGACGATCCCGTTATGGCCGTAAAAGACTCTCAGGTGGTCTATACTGATGTCTGGGCAAGTATGGGACAGGAAAGCCTCGCTGATGCCCGAATTCCCGTTTTTCAGCCCTACCAAGTCAATGAACAGCTAATGAGTCACGCTGACAAAGACGCGATTATTCTCCATTGTTTACCTGCTCACCGCGGCGAAGAAATTACCGACGGGGCGATCGAGGGTGTACAATCAAAAGTCTGGGAACAAGCGGAAAATCGGATGCACGCCCAAAAAGCTTTAATGGTGAGTTTATTGGGATTAATCTAGCTCCAGATGCTCAGTTACTAAAATAATCATTAAACTCGGTCATCAATCAACCTAAGACCTGTCCGACACCGGAAGTTAACGCTAGGATTGATGGTAAGAGCAATAATCAGGGCAGCCTCCACACATACTATATGTCAGACACCTCCGCAGTTAAACAATATCTCGCCCATTGGTTTCAATTGGGAAAAAAAGTTATTTGTCCCAAAAACCAAGCTATGCTATTTCCGCTGCCAATTTTCAATGCTGATCGCTATTCAGCGGAGTTTGAAGATTGTTGGCAAAAAATTCTTGATCCTGAAAGTGGCGATTGTTACCTAGAGGGTACTCAACAAACTATCCGAGACTTACTTTCCCCTCAATGGGAATTTCATCCCTGCGCTCGTTGTACTATACCCGTACCAATTGAGGTACTGGGACAATCGGGTTTATCCTGTCCCTGCCATGATTTGAGTAATTGGCCCAATTTAGAGTTACCCCTACCCCATTTACCCGTCAATAGTCAAGAAAATCTCGATCGCATCCGGCAAAGATTGCTAAAAAATTCTCGCCAAGATTAACCGGACTAAAAGAGACGTTAGGGGTAACGTCTCGACAAAAGGGTTTAGATTTAACGATTTCTGCCAAAAAGATTCACTAAATCTCGCAATCTGTGGCTATATTCTCCGGTTAAAGCTTCCTGACGATAGCGCCATGACCAATTGCCTTCTGCGACACTGGGGGTATTCATGCGCGCATCCGATCCTAAACCTAACACATCCTGTAACGGTACGATCGCCTGATTAGCCACGGAACTATAGGCAAGTCGAATCAGATCCCAAGCCACTCCCTGACCACTGGGAGCGCCAAGATATTGATAAAGTCGCGCTTTTTCGTAGTCATTGGCGTTATCTTGAAACCAGCCCAGAGTAGTATTATTATCGTGAGTGCCGGTATAAATCACACAGTTGCGTTCGACGTTGAAAGGAAGATAGGGATTACCCGCATCACCCCCAAAAGCAAAGTGGAGAATTTTCATACCGGGGAAAGCAAAGTGATCGCGAAAATCTAGGACTGCCTGGTCAATATCGCCCAAATCTTCGGCAATAATCGGCAATTTACCCAAACGATCCCGGATGGTATTAAAGAGATCATAACCCGGGGCCTTCAGCCAACGACCATTAATGGCGTTTTCCTGGCCAAAAGCCACCGCCCAATAGGCTTCTAATCCGCGAAAATGATCGATACGGATGATATCGACTAGGGAAAGAACCCCTTTTAAACGGCGTACCCACCAGTCAAAGCCCGTATTTTTGAGATAATCCCAGTTATACAAAGGATTTCCCCATAATTGACCCGTTGCTGAGAAATAATCCGGGGGAACCCCTGCCACTTCCAAGGGATTACCTGTTTGGGGATCTAGTCGGAAAACCTGGGGATTTGCCCAAACATCAGCGCTATTATGGGAGACATAAATGGGGATATCACCGATAATCTCGATACCAAGGGCGTTAGCATAGCGTTTTAGGGCTAACCACTGCTCAAAAAACTCAAATTGCAGGAATTTGTGCAGAAAAATCTCCTCTTGTAACTCCTGTTTCGGTGTTTCCAACGCACCCCAATGACGTTCGCGAATTTCTGTCGGCCATTCCATCCATGCTTTACCCTGGTAAGCGTGGGATAGGGCCATAAATAGGGCGTAATCCTCTAACCAATCAGCATTGCCAGCACAAAAGCCGGCAAACTGTTTGTAAAGAATTGTGTCAGAACCCTTGACAAAATTGCTCGCCGCCTTTCTAAGTAGGGGAATTTTCCAAGCGATCAATTTATCGAAATCCACTTGATCGAGGGGAAAATCGGGAATATCCTCTAAATCTGCATGACTAAGCAGGTTTTTCTCCCGAAGAATATCGAGACTAATCAGGAGATGATTGCCGGCAATGGCACTAAAACTCATGTAGGGAGAGTTGCCGTAGCCTGTGGGGCCTAAAGGGAGAATTTGCCAGAGTTTTTGACCACTTTGAGCCAAAAAATCGATAAATTGATAGGCTTCCCTACCTAGTTCTCCAATCCCGTAACGACCGGGGTGACTGGTGGGATGAAGCAAAATACCGCTAGAACGGCTAAAAGCCATGAAAAAACCCCCTTATCAGTGATTAGGTTAGCAGTTATTATATTGTTTAAAGCTGAATGCTCACTGCTATCTCAAAGCTAACCCGATCTCGATCGATAACGGCAATACTTAACAACTTTATTAGACCTATGGGACAAAATGAGGCATTACAGCCGTACCGTAACAGATCGTCTTTCCAGTGAAAAAGATTCCTTGGGATCACGTTCCACGTTACCCCGGAGGAAAAACCGATCGCTTGTCAGTTATTGCACCAATGGTAGGGGCGCATCGGTCAGTGAGTTGATCGATGCGCCCAAAATGTAATATAGATATTTCGACCAAATTGAGATGCAGCCGCCGAAAATTCAAGAGCGATTCACTTACTGTCAGTAAGTCCCACTTCTTGTAACCTCCTCTTCAACCCAGACCTGTTACTGTACTGCTCGTAAATCCGGTTCAGGCGCTCTTGGAAAACGGCCAACTGGTTTTGATATTCGGCTAAATCTCTTAATTTGACCAACAATTTAACAGCCTCATCGTAGGGTTTAGACTGAGCTTTCTGAATTAGGGACTCGACTTGCTGCCAAACTTGCGCTTCCCGTTTAGCTAAAGTTTGTAGTTCCTCAATTCGCTTGGCTTCCGCTTCTTGTTGTCGCCGTTTTTCTGCCTTTTTTCCTTCCTCAGCAGCAGCCTCAAGAAGTTCTTGGATCGTACGTCGAGGCTGGTTAGAAGCAGGAGAAGTAGGGATTAATTGAGACAGCTTTTGTTTGAATTTGGCAGATAAATTCGGTTCTCCTTTAGCCAATCTTAATAAGAAATCTTGGCGTTCAGAAGCCGATAATTGGCTAATAGCTTGTTGCCAAGTTTGCTCAGAGATAGTTGTTGGTTTACCACTGGATGCACAAGCAACATTTAATAAGTGTTCGTCCAATTCAACGATTTCTATAAAAGCCTTTTGAGATGCAGAAAGTTGGGTAGAGGAGGTTCTAGTTGGGTGTTATCGATGTCTATATATCCCTCGGATAAGGCAATAGCTTTCAGCCAAGCTAAATATAATCCTCGATAGTCTTGCTGGAGAATTTCTTGGCGTAATCCTATCAATTCCGATAGAATCCCTTCTCCTTCTATCCAGTCATCAAAACCTTCTTCTTGACTAAATTCCCAATCTAAAATTGCCCAATCTCCCACAAAAGATAAGCTGATATAATCATCAATACAGTAAAGTTCAATTGCTTCTCGGTCGATGAGGGATTTGGGAAAACGAAACATTAATTGCTGTGTTCCCCAGTTGGCGATGTAGTACATGATATCGAAATACCGAGCCAGCACTTGTTTGGTATCGCCTCGAAAATCGCCGTAACTATAGGTGAAACTGGCACTCGTTGCCGTCGGTTTGACGCGGCTCGATAGCTGGCCTATGGCAGCCCTTTCCTCTTGGGTGAGGGGGCGATCGATAGCTTGGAATTCGTAATATTGGTATTCGCTCATGGTCGATAAGCTAAACGGCTTTTACTTCGGATCACCGATATAGACTCCAAAAGGGTTATAGCTATTGGATCATGCAGGTTAAGCGCCGTTTAGCTTATGCTGATAATTGTACGGGGATAGTTAGGGTTTAAAGATAAATTCGACAGGACGGGCGCTCTCGGATGTATTAGGAATAGCAAGAATATGCAAATCGCCCGATCTTTACCGATAAGGAAAAAGTTCGGGTGATCGATCGGTAATTTCCCCGCATCGGTCTTTTCAAGAAATCTAATCTATTCCTTTGGATAGTGGCACGGTCAAAATCGATAAGATTATAATTTCTTTTGTTAAGCACTTTAGCGATCGCTGGATATTTCTGCCATCGGCTATCGCAATTCACTATCAGCTAATTATTAAAATTTATGAAAACAGCCTCATTCGTTGAGATTATCGGAGATAGAGTAGGGATAGGTGAATAAGAGGGAAATAATTAGAGCCTTTTGGCATTGTTCAGCTTAGAGCGTAGAGTAGAAAGGAGGTGTCTTAAGATGACTAACGGAGACGATGATCAACACTTGCCTCTTGCGTGGGAAAAGGGGAAAGTTGTCGCACAATTTTTGGGAGTTATTGCTAACACAGCAATAGCTTTGGTTATTTTCTGGGTTGGCAGTGCTTATAATGCACAAATTGAAAATCAAAAGCTGACACAAGATTTAAGGATCAGATACATTAATTTAGCTCTGGAGATCATCAAAAGCTCTGGAAGTAGTGATGAAATTCGCACTTGGGCGGCTGACGTAATACAGAATAGTTCAAAGTATGTTACTGAAATTCAAATGGATGAAAAGACCAAGGAAAAACTTAAATTGTGGGGGTTAGAAGAAAAACAAGCTAAATCAAAAGACACAAATGTTGGCACACAACAAACCATAGCTGATGGTATTACTTTAGATCAAGCTTTACAGGAAGCCTTGACTAGGAATCCTCCTTACACAAAACGGGGTGATCCCTCCAAATATACTGACTTTAACCTTTTCATCTGCAATGAAAATAGTTCGGTAGCCACTCCATTAGCCAACTTAATTGCATATAAGCTTGACCAACAAAATCATGGCGAAATGCAGGTAAAGGTTCTTAGTGATGAGGAAGAGAAAAATGAGTTTAAAACCTTATTACCCAGAGGAGCTATCACTGTAATTACCGATGAAGGTCATCCTGAAAATAGTGAATGGGGTCGTATTAGCGATCTCCTTCAAAAAGCCATAGGAAGCGTTACTGACTCAAACAATTCTCTATATAAGCAACTGGTTAGCTCACCTGAAAACAAAATAAAAATACTTACAACAATTCAGAAGCCTGACATCAAGCAGGAATTCAATGCTGGCAAATACTCTCCTTGGCGCATTAGCATATTCATCTGTCCTAAGCCCTCCGATCGATCGGGCGATACTAAATAATTAACCCCTCCCAGCGTGCGTCTATACCGCGAACTTGCCCAACCTGCTCCCACTAGGACTCGCCCTCCCCAACCTCAAAGTATATTACTCTTTTCTTCTTTTCTGGGAGAGGGATTGGGGGTAAGGATAATTAACCATCTCTGCCATTACTTTTGAAAAATGGCATAACGATTTTTCTACCTACCCGGGTAAAGATTTACTCCTCCCTTCAACCGCTTTTACCCGGAAAGTGGGTTTTCTTTTCAACGTTACCTGCGCCACTTTAACGCCTAAACCGACAAAAGCGACGATAACGATCGCACCTGTCGCGTCCGGTTCGGGAACGCTGGCGAGGGTTGTCGAGGCGAGACCTGCGATCGCTTGATGGGTTACGGTCGTGGGATGGAAACCGTCCCAGAAAAGATACTCGGAGGGATTCGCGCAGAGCTGCCAGGTATTGGTATTCAAACAAGCGTCCGTGACGTTGGTTAAACCGTAGAGAAAGTAGATATCTAGCGGGATCAGAGTGGCCGCAGTCGAGGGAGCGTTTTGGAGGGCTTGAAGCGCCGTGGCTAATTTCTGATTATGCTCTAGGGCTAGATTCGTCATACCCGGTATTCCCGCCTGACTGGGTAATTTCCCGAGATCCGGTAGATTCGGAACGATCACCGTTTTCGCGCCAACCGCGGGGGAGATCAAGGTTTGAACCGCAGCGATAATGTTACCGACTACGGCATCGGGGTCGGTACTGAAACCGAAAAGATAGTCGTTAGCCCCGGCCCACACGACGAAGAGATCGCGAGCGTCGAAAGTTGATAGGAACGGGTTCGCGGCGAACGCGCCGATCTCGTCGAGTAATCCAGGAAAATCCCCCCCGAACAAGAGTTCGGCCACGTTCTGACGACCGCTGGTGGCTCCGCCATAGGCAAGATTCAGCACCGCGCTATCTGGCAGTCCGAAATCCTGCTGTAAATACTCGATCCAGAGCGGGCCGTTAGAAAAGCGCCCGTTCGCATAGGGGGGGCTAGGCGGGTAAAGACCGCCTGTTAGTTGATATAAATTTCCCGGATCCGATAAGCTATCGCCGAATACCTGAAAACTATCGAAGGTTGCCCCTAGGGTCTTGAAAGGAGAAAGGAGAGTGAAGAAGGTAATTCCCGCCGTGGCGATTAGTGATTTTGTTAATAAATATTTCATCGGTTCGCCAATTCAAAAATGAAACGCATCAACCTCAAGAGTTGACCAAGAAAGGCTCATCAGGTACTGTCCGATCAATACAACAACAAATCAGACCAAAAAATGAACCGCCCACATCCTAACATAGAATAAAGAAACTTGTTCTAACAACTTAGTCAAGAGGTGGGGCAATCGCACATAATTCTTAATACTTTTGGAATATGGACATAAATCAATACCTGATTATCTCCGAAGGGTGACAGCAAACTCAACATCATGTTGAAATTATCCAAGACAAGGTTGGGATTCAATGTGACACTTTTCTTCCGATCCTCTTTCAGTCGTTCAGCGACAATTTTTTTCCTTTTGTTTTTGCCGATAAGCTTCAAATTCGGGGTTACTAGAAAGAATTTGACGGACGCGCTCGCGACTTATGCCGTATTTATCCGCAGGGTGAGAGCATCTCAAACGCTATTGACAATTGGCCAATTTTGTCATCCGCGTGGGCATTTCAAGTGATACCAGTCAATCAGAATAGTTACGAAATCGACCCATTTGGTCGATTTTTGCTTAACAATTGAGATGGCAAATTATCCTCAAATATGCCTGAATCGTGGGTAAGCAACTCACATAAAGTTCATTTTGTCAAGGATTGTTAAGATGCGCTTACCCTGGGTCTTGTTCTTCACAGAATTTGAAGATTTCTTCCCGATCATAAGCACTGTCACCTCGAACGAAGATGTAAGTTTCTTTCCATTTTTCTCGAATGATTCCGATAATTCTTTGTAATTCCTCTAAAGCTCCTTCTGCTGGATCGACATTGGATGAACGGAGTTTAGCGACTAATAAATGAGGCCCACAAAAAATATACAAAGGTGCATAACAGACTCCTTTATAATAAGTATTGAAAAACGCTCCCTCCTGATTTCCATGTACTTGATCATCCGTCACATCCGTATCCAAAATAATTTGACGAGGTGACTTTTTGGGCTCTTCTGGTTTTCGTGTGTTAATTTTTGTTATGAATTAAAGCAAGCAAACAGCTTAAGTCGAAGATGTTCAAAATTGGTAAATCCATAACTGATTCTTTTAATAAGCTTTATTTTGGTATTCATTCCCTCAATTAATCCGTTGGTTGTCTGATTTTCAAAGTAATTACAGATACCCGACAAATGCTTCCGGATCATACTGGCACTACTTTGCTCTAATATTCCGCCTATTCTTATCCATTTTTCCAATTTT
>VYKX01000197.1_pt1 | contig 16349 bp, 13 predicted proteins | sample 5114471 | NCBI WGS metagenome assembly VYKX01 (sample SAMN12291785, study PRJNA351875) | freshwater metagenome | isolation source: freshwater lake | place: USA: Michigan, Gull Lake | collected 2013-08-08
GGGCACGGTGCTCACGTGGCTGCAGTCGCTCGCCGGCCAGTCGCTCGCCGGTTCGACGGGGCTCGCCCAACCGGTGGGTGGCATCGGCGCCCTCACCCGGGCGATGGGTCAGGCGGTCGCGGCGGCCGGCGTCACCGTGCGCACCAATGCGCGCGTGGCGCAGATGATGGTGACTGGCGACCGGGTCAGCGGCGTCGTGCTCGATTCGGGCGAGCGCCTCGCCGCCGACGTCGTGGTGTCGAACGCCGATCCGCGCACCACCTTCCTGAGGCTGCTGGGTCCGCAGCACCTCGACACCGGCTTCGTTCGCAAGATCGTCCACCACCGCGCGAGCGGCAAGGTCGCCAAGCTGCACCTGGCGCTCGACGCCCTGCCCGCCTTCACGGGGCTCGACTCGGCTGCGCTGGGCCACCGCCTGGTGGTGAGCCCCTCGCTCGACGAGCTCGAACGCTCGTTCAACCCGTCGAAGTACCGCGAGATCCCCGAGCGCCCTGCGCTCGAGATCACCGTGCCGACAGTGCGTGACGCTTCACTCGCGCCGGCGGGCCGGCACGTGGTGTCGGTGATCGCTCAGTTCGTGCCGTACGACGTCGGTGCCGACCGCGAGGCAGCGCGCTCGCGCCTGCTCGGCAACGTGCTCGCTGTGCTCGAGCAGCATGCGCCGGGCATCGGCCAACGCGTGCAGGCGAGCGAGGTGCTGCTGCCGGTCGACATCGAGCAGCGCTTCGGCATGACGGGCGGCCACTGGCACCACGGCGCCCTCGCCTTCGACCAGTTCTTCGTCAACCGCCCGGTGCACGGCGCGAGCCGTTACCGCGCGCCGATCGACGGCCTGTACCTGTGCGGCGCGGGCAGCCACCCCGGAGGCGGCCTGATGGGCATCGCCGGGCGCAACGCCGCGCGCACCGTCCTCGCCAACGACTGACCCTCCCTCCTGCCCCTCCCGTCCTCTCTACACACCCACGGAGATCGCCCGATGACCACGCCCGACCAGACGACACCCGCCGAAGGCAGCGCCACCCACTACGAGCGCCCGCTGCTGACGACGCCGTTCGTCGCCAGGCAGGCGCCTTTCGTCGAGACCGACCAGTACATCGCCTGGGCCGGCTATCGCATGGCCGACGTGTTCTCGAACACCGAGCAGGAGTACTTCGCGATCCGCAACGCGGCCTCGCTGCTCGACATCACGCCGATCTGCAAGTACCGCGTCACCGGCGCCGACGCCGAGCGCTACCTGAACCACCTGATGACCCACGACGCGAGCAAGCAGCGCGTCGACCGCGTGGCCTACAGCGTGTGGTGCGACGACGCCGGGCACGTGATCGACGAGGCGACGGTCTACCGCTTCGCGCAAGACGAGTTCCACATATATGCGGGCGAAGGGCACCTGACCTGGTTCACCGATTCGGCGCTGGGCTACCAGGTGAGCATCGACGACATCACCCACACCATCGCCGCGTTGACGCTGCAGGGGCCGACATCGGCATCGATCCTGCGGCGCCTGGGATTCACCGGCATCGACGAGATGAAGCCGCTGCACATGTCTCGGCAGACGTTGAAGGGCCGGCCGATCACCATCTCGCGCACCGGCTTCACCGGCGATCTGGGCTACGAGCTCTGGGTGGCCAACGAGGATGCCGAGCTGCTGTGGGACTCGCTCATGGAAGCCGGTCAGAGCCGCGGCATCCGGCCGATCGGCTTCGCCGCACTCGAGATCGCCCGCATCGAGGCCGGTCACCTGCTGCCGGAGATCGACTACATCTCGGCCGCCGACACGGTGCATGTCGGCCGCGAAAGCACGCCGTTCGAGTTGAGCGTCGACTTCGCGGTGGCGATGGACAAGGGCCACTTCGTCGGACGCCGCGCGCTCGTCGAGAAGCAGGCGAATCCGCGCTACCGCATCGTCGGGTTGGAAATCGAGGACAACAAGCCCGCCACCGACGCGCTGATCTATGCCGACCAGGCCCTGTCGAAGCAGGTCGGGCAGGTGACCTCGGCGGCGTGGTCGCCGACCTGCAAGCGCAACCTCGCGATCGCCCGCATCGACGCGCCGTACTTCGACGGCCGCCAGAAGTTCTGGACGGAAATCATGGTCCAGCGCGAACTGAAGTGGGAGAAGCGGGTCGTACAGGCCTGGATCGTCGATCGCCCGTTCTTCGCGCCCGAGCGCTACAAGCTCACGCCGCCGGCCGATCGGTGATCTGCGACTGATCGCTAATGCCGTTGATTGAACGCTCGTTTAACAGTAGTCTGAGCGCTCAGTCTCTCTACTCCATGAAGGAAGCACTCATGAAGCCCATCGCCTGCCGACGTCTCCTGACCACCGCCATCCTCGCGCTCGCTGCGCACGCCAGCCACGCCGCCGGGGTGCTCAATGTGCTGAACTGGTCGGACTACATCGCTCCCGACGCGGTGGCGAAGTTCGAGAAGGAAACCGGCATCAAGGTGCGCTACGACATCCTCGACAGCGACGACACCCTGCAGGCCAAGCTGCTGAGCGGCCGCTCGGGCTACGACGTGGTGTTCCCCTCGTCGACCTTCATGGTGCGGCAGATCGAGGCGGGCATCTACGAAGAGATCGACTGGTCGAAGGTGCCGAACAAGTCGAACCTCGACCCCGACATGATGAAGCGCCTGCAGGCTCGCGACCCCGGCAACCGCTACGGCGTGCCCTACGTGTGGGGCACCGACGGCATGACCGTCAACCTGACCAAGGCGCGTCAGCAACTGGGCCCCGACGCCAAGTTCGACAGCTGGGACCTGATCTTCAAACCCGAGGTCGTCTCCAAGCTGAAGAGCTGCGGCGTCTCGATGGTCGACTCGCCCACCGACGTGTTCGCCGTCTTGCTCGCGCACATGGGCCGCAACCCCAACAGCAAGGACCCGAAGGACTACGAAGACGCCTTCCAGGAACTGCGCAAGATCCGTCCGTACATCACCCAGTTCAGCTCGGCCTACCTGAGCGAGATGGTCAGCGGCGACATCTGCATCGCGCTCGGCTGGTCGGGCGACGCGGGCATGATCAAGCGCCGCGCCAAGGAGGCTGGCAAGAAGGACGAGTTCGCCTACATCGCGCCCACCGGCAAGACGGGGGTGTGGTTCTCGCTGATGGGCGTTCCCAAGGATTCGGCCAACAAGGAGAACGCCCACAAGTGGATCAACTTCGTCATCAGCAACGAGATTGCCGCGGCGACCACCAACACCACGACCTATGCCAACGCGGTGCCGTCGTCCAAGCCGTTGATCCGCCCCGAGGTGGTCAACGACACCGCGTCATACCCATCGAAGGAGCAACTGGCCGGCTACTTCGTGTTCGAGCCAGTCGACCAGAACATCTCGCGCCAGATGAACAAGCTGTGGCTGCGATTCAAGTCCGGCCGCTGAGACCGACACAGGTGCCATGACGGCTGCAAGGAAGAAGGCCGCAGCAACGACTGCGGCCCGCGAACCGGTCAAGGCCCGACGCAACCGCGAGAACCCCGAGGTCCGGCGCAAGTCGCTCATCGAAGCGACGCGCCGGTCGATCGCGAAGAACGGCTTTGCCGGCACGACGATCGAGAAGATCTGCACCGAGGCCAAGGTCTCGCGCGGCCTGATCAACCATCACTTCGGATCGAAGGAGGAGTTGATCCGCCAGTCGTACAAATCGCTGTGCGACGAGTGGGAGTACCACGCCCACGATCAGGCCGACGGCATCCTGTCGGCCGAGGACGAGTTGCGCTCGGTCATCCGCACCACCTTCAGCCCCACCCTCTTCAAGCCCGAGTACCTCAGCGCCTGGCTCGGCTTCTTCAGCGTGATCGGCAAGTCGCGCGGCTTGAGCAAACTCAACCGCGACCTGAGCGCCGGTGACCTTGCGGTCTTTCTGCGCCTGTTCGAGCGCACCGCGGCCGAGCGCTGCGTGAAGATCGACGCGTGGGGTCACGCCACCGCGCTGCTCGCCATGATCGACGGGCTGTGGCTGCAATGGTCACTCGACCCGAAGAGCTTCACCGTCAAGCAGGCCGAGGCGCTCTGCCTCGATTACGTCGACCGGGTGTTCGCGCCGTCCGCGCGCGGTTGAAGGCTCTCCCCGTCGCCGGGGTGTCATGGTCGTTTCACCGGTCAGCAGATGTGTCTGCTGTCGAACGCACGCTTGCGGCCGGTTGCAATTCAGCGCGGCCGATGCGCCCGCGCGTTGCAAGACTCTCGTGCATGCGGTGCGGCATTCAACGCGCCGGGTACACGCCAGGAGTTCTCGATGCACCCAGCCCTGTCCGACGGCGCTCCGGCCTTTCTGGCCATCCTGTTGTCGATGTCGGCCACCGTGCCAACCGAAGCGCGCAAACCGCGAACGCCATCGGCGCCCGTCGTGGTGACGGCCCCGCCTGCGGCCGCATCGCCGATCAGTGCCGGCAAAGCGGCTCAGCAACCTTCCCAACCGAAGAGCTCGCGCACAACGCTACCGGCATCCGGTTCGACCGCCAGCGTTCCACCGAGCACGGCAGTTGCCGGCGACCTCCGCATCGGACCGCCGAAGGTCCAGATGGTCCCTACGCGCTGACCGCATCGACTGGGGAGAACCCGAGCGACAGATCCACCGCGTGAGGGTCTTTTGGGTGCGACAAGCGTCGCGCGTCGCTGCGGCAACTGTCGCAGCAACCGCTGCAAGTCGTTGATTCTTCGAGTGTGATCGCGGGCACAAAAGCTGCGCGGTGAATGGGCGCACTGCGCACTCGCCATTCCCCGACCCGGAGACAAACGATGAACGACATGACCACCCTGCCAACGACAGCGGCGGGCCTCTGGCTGGCCGACTTCGCGTCGGCACTCGAAAGCCAGGATATCGACGCCGCCGTCGAACTGTTCGCGCCTGAAAGCTACTGGCGCGACCTCGTCTCATTCACTTGGAACATCCGCACGCAGGAAGGCCCCGCGGCGATCCGCGAAATGCTCGAGGCGCGCCTTGCCGACGTGAAGCCTTCGAACTTTCAGATCGAAGGCGAGCCCAGCGAATCGGGCGGGGTGATCGATGCCTGGTTCACCTTCGAAACCGGCGTCGCCCGCGGTCGCGGTCACCTGCGTCTGCTGGACAACGGCAAGGTGTGGACGCTGCTCACCACCATGACCGAGCTCAAGGGCTTCGAGGAGCGCAAGAACGAGCGCCGCATCATGGGCGCCGAACACGGCGTGCAGGCCGGCCGCAAGACCTGGCTCGAGCGCCGCAAGGACGAGGAAGCCCGCCTCGGCTACGAAGAGCAGCCCTATGTGGTGATCATCGGTGGCGGCCAGGGCGGCATTGCGCTGGGCGCGCGTCTGCGCCGCTTGGGCGTGCCGACGATCATCGTCGAGAAGAACGAGAAGCCCGGTGACTCCTGGCGCAAGCGCTACAAGAGCCTGTGTCTGCACGACCCGGTCTGGTACGACCACCTGCCGTACATGCCGTTCCCGGACGACTGGCCGGTGTTCGCGCCGAAGGACAAGCTCGGCGACTGGCTCGAGATGTACACGAAGGTCATGGAGCTCAACTACTGGGGCTCGACGGTCGCGAAGAAGTGCAGCTTCGACGAGGCCACGCAGACCTGGAACGTCGTCGTCGAGCGCCAAGGCAAGGAAGTCGTGCTGCGCCCGACTCAGCTGGTGTTCGCGCTCGGCGTGTCGGGCTATCCGAACACACCGAAGATCCCCGGCGCCGAGACCTTCCTTGGCGAGCAGCAGCACTCGAGCCAGCACCCGGGCCCCGAGGCCTACACCGGCAAGAAGTGCGTGGTGCTGGGCTCCAACAACTCGGCCCACGACATCTGCGCCGCGCTGTGGGAGTACGGTGCCGACGTGACGATGATCCAGCGCTCGTCGACGCACATCGCGCCGTCGGACTCGCTGATGGAACTGGCGCTCGGCGGTCTCTATTCCGAGAAGGCGGTGCAAAGCGGCATCGACCACCACAAGGCCGATCTGATCTTCGCTTCGGTGCCCTACGCGATCATGCACACCTTCCACATCCCGGCGTACGACGCGATGAAGCAGCGCGACGCCGATCTGTACTCGCGTCTCGAGAAGGCCGGCTTCATGCTCGACTTCGGGGTCGACGGCTCGGGCCTCTTCATGAAGTACCTGCGCCGGGGTTCGGGCTACTACATCGATGTGGGCGCTTCCGAGCTGGTGGCCAACGGCAGCATCAAGCTCAAGAGCGGCGTGAACATCGATCACATCAACCCGCGCTCGGTGACCCTGTCCGACGGCACCGAACTGCCGGCCGACCTGCTGGTCTACGCGACCGGCTACGGCTCGATGAACGGCTGGCTGGCCGATCTGATCTCGCCCGAGGTCGCCGACCAGGTGGGCAAGTGCTGGGGTCTGGGATCCGACACGCCCAAGGACCCGGGACCGTGGGAAGGCGAGCCGCGCAACATGTGGAAGCCGACCAACGTGAAGAACCTGTGGATCCACGGCGGCAACCTGCATCAGTCGCGGCACTACTCGCAGTTCCTGTCGCTGCAACTCAAGGCCCGCTACGAGCACATCCCGACGCCGGTCTACAAGCTGCAGCCGAGCTACCACAAGCGTTGACGTTGCCCGGGGTGCCGCACAGGCACTTCGGCAACGAAACGGGCCGCCCTCGGGCGGCCCGCTTCGTTTCACGCGCTCACATCAGATTCGGCGGCGTGATGTCGTGGCGCTTCATCTGGCGGTAGATGGTCGCGCGGCACAGACCCAGCTGCTGAGCCGTCGCGGTGATGCTCCACTTGTTGGCCCGAAGGGCCTGCATCAGCCGCATCCCTTCGGCGCTGCGGCCGATGTCGCCACCGGGCTCGCTGGGGGCAGGCGCCAGGTTGTCCGCGCTCGTTTCACGCTCGATGGAGCGCGACGCCGAGGCCGTGTCGACCATGCCCACGGGCAAGGCCTGCCAGGCCCCCGCGAGAGCCGATCTCGGCGGGCGCGGGTTGCGGATCTCCGGCGGCAGATCGTCGGGCGACACCGCGCGCTCGCCGGCCACCGCCAGGGCAAAGCGCAAGGCGTTGCGCAACTCGCGCAGGTTGCCCGGCCATGCGTGCGCGAGCAGAAGCGCCATCGACTGCGGCAGCAGCCGTGCGCGGATGCCGAGTCGGCCCGCCTCTTCGTCGAACACCCGGTGGATCAGGTACGACTTGTCCTCGCGATCACGCAGCGGCGGCAACTGCATCGTGGCGCCCGACAGGCGGTAGTAGAGGTCCTCGCGGAAGGTGCCCGCTTCGACGCTGTCGCGCAGATCGCGGTGTGTTGCCGCGATGACGTTGAGGTCGACCGGGATCGGCCGCTCGGCGCCGAGCGGCAGCACCTCGCTCTCGGACAGCACGCGCAGGAAGCGCGTCTGCAGCGAGAGCGGCATGTCGCCGATCTCGTCGAGGAACAGCGTACCGCCATCGGACTGCGCGATGAGTCCCTTCATGCCCTTGCTCTTGCCGCCAGTGAAGCTGCCGGGCGTGTAGCCGAAGAGCTCGCTTTCGATGAGCGACTCGGGAATCGACGCGCAGTTCACGGCCACGAAGGGCTGCGCCGCACGCGCGCTGTAGGCGTGCAGCGCACGCGCCAAAACCTCCTTGCCCGACCCGGTCTCGCCGCTGACCAGCAGGTTCACCCGGCGATCGACGAGGCGTTTGGCCTGGTCGACCAGGCGCTGCATGACGGTATCGCCTCCGAGCAGCTGGTCGAGCATCGGCCGCTCCGGATCCGACCCGCGCCGATCGGGCTGCAACCCGCCCAATGAACAGGCGGGTGCCCCACAGTCCGCGACGGACAGCGGCTTCGTCGCGGTGGACGGTGCGGCGATCGAGATGCCAGCCATCGCACCGATCGCCTGCCGCGGGGGAATCAGCACCGGGTGGTACTGCTCGCGCTGGTGCGACCACAGGCCGGAAACCGCCAGCGTGCCGCCGCTGCGCGCCATGTTGCGCAAGGCGTCCATGTCGATGTCGAGCGCTTCGTGCAGCGTCTGCCCGACGAGCGTGCTCAAGCCCGAGCGCTGACCGTTCGGATTGCCGAAGCGGCGGCGGGCCCCTGTGTTGGCACCGACGATCACGCCATCGTCGTCGAAGGCGAACATCACATCGCCCGAGACCTCGACCAGACCGTAGGCCTTGCCAAGGCGAAGGATCCAGTGCTTGCCGTAGGTTCGCAGGAAATTGGCGTCCTCGATGAACTGCGCATACATCGACGCGAGTTGCAGCACCAGGTGCTGGCTTTCGCGGGCCTCGGGCGAATGCAGCGCCGAGATGTCGAGCACGCCGAGCATCTGGCCATCGGGAGCGAACAATGGCGCCGAGGTGCAGGTCAGCGCGATGTGGGTGGCATCGAAATGCTCGGCCTGGTGGCAGGTGATGGTCTTCTGCTCGATCAGGCAGGTGCCCACGCCGCAGGTGCCCGCATGCGCTTCGTTCCAGTCGGCACCCAGGTAGAGGCCCGCCGCCTTGAGCAGCTGCTCGGACGCCGGGTTACCGATGTAGTCGACCGTCACGCCGTCGACGTCGGTCAGCAGCACCATGTAGCCCAGGTCGACGACACGGCGGTAGAGGTCTTCCATGCCGGCTCGGGCCACGCGCAGCAATCCGTCGAGGCGCTGCTGGTGCTCGCGCACCTGGTTGCTGGGCAGGATGCGTGCCGGCGTCGGCCGCGTCGGATCAAGGCCGTGCTGCTTCACGCAGCGAGTCCACGATTGATAGAACAGTGACTCGGGTGCGCTGCGGGCAACCACATTGGCGTGGCCGGTGGCCACGGCAAGAACGTTGTCGATGTGCCTTGTGGCAGTGCTCACCATGGCATGTCTCCTGGAGGGGGTCACCGGGGGTACAGCACGCGCTCTGAACGGCGCGATCCGGCAAGAACGAACATGATCGGCCGGCATGCCCTCATGGGCCACGGCAATTACCCGCTGCGACAGATGTCGCATGCGCTGTCGCACTGTCGTATCGCCTGCGACAGATGCGCCACCGGCCGCCTGGCCTGCCGGCGATTCAGTTGGCCGGCGGCAGCGTCGACAGGTGTTGCAGGTAGGCGACCAGTTCCCAGATCTGCTCGGACGTGAAGGCGTTGCCCCACGGCGGCATCGAGTCGGTGGCCCGACGACCCTCGGTGATCGTCTTGTAGGCGTTGGCGATCGTGAAGTCCTTGTTGCCCCTGAAGGCGGTCGTCTTGCCGCCGGCCCCTTCGGCGCCGTGGCAGTAGGCGGCACAGTTGCTGTTGAAGCGCTTCTTGCCGGCGGCGATGCGCTCCTCGCTCTTGAGGTCGAAGGGCGGGCCTGCGGCGATCGCGGCATCGGCGTTCGGCGGTGGCGCATCCGACTGTGCCAGGGCCGGCATCGCCAATGCGCCCAGCAGACCCATCAGCAGCGAGACGCTCGCCAGACCACGTGATGTCGGGTGCAGCGCCCGAGAAATGACCATCGATGACTTCATGCGTTCTTGTTCCTGGACGACGACCGGCCGTTGCACGGTGACCGGTCGAAACGAAAAACCGGGAGAGCGGCGCGAACACCGGTCTCCCGAAAACACGGCCCTCTCGAAGAGCCGCGCCTGATGATGATGTTGAGGTTCAGTCGACGCTGAAGACCATCAGTGCTGACCCGCCCGGCAGATTGCGGATCTCGGGGAAGGCGCCCGTCAGGAAGCCAGGGGCATGCGAACCCAGTCCGGTCGGGATCGCGATGTACTGCTTGCCCTTGACCGAGTAGCTGACCGGGCCGCCACGCGCGCCGCTGCCGGCGTTGAACTTCCACAGCTCCCTGCCGGTGTCGGCGTCGAAGGCGTAGAGGACACCGCGCATGTCACCGGTCACGACCAACCCGCCCGCGGTCGCCAGCACCGAGCTCAGCGGCGGCAGGTCGAAGCGCACCTTCCAGGCTTCCTTGCCGGTCAGCGGATCGAAGGCGCCAAGCCAGCCATCAGCCTTCTTGCCGGGGGGGTCGACGAGCGTGATCTCGGACAGACCGAGGGACAGGCCGGCGATGCCAGGAACCGGACCCTGCTTATCGCTGGTGACGGTGTTGCACACCTCCATGCCGTGCGAGTACCAGAGCTTCGTGCCCGGGTTGTAGGCACCGTGGTTCCAGCTGCGTCCGCCCAGCAGGTTCGGGCAGTGCAGCTTCTGCTTGCCGGTCTCGGGGAAGTTCGGATCGATCGGCAGGCCGGTCTTCGGGTCGACGCCCTTGGCCCAGTTCATGTTCTCGGTCATCTGCCACGCGTTCTGCATGGCGCCGTTGTCCTTGTCCATGACGTAGACGAAGCCGTTCTTGTTCAAGTGAACGAGCGTGGTCTTGCCCTTCGCGTTCGGCACGAGCAATGCCTCGTACGACGCGTCGAAGTCCCACGAGTCGTTGGGCACTTCCTGGCGATGCCACTTCACCTTGCCGGTCTTCGGATCGAGGGCGAGCAGGGTCGCGGTGTAGAGGTTGTCGCCCATGCGCGCATCGCGATTGAAGTCGGGCGCTGCGTTGCTGGTGCCGATGTAGATCGTGTCGGTCGTCGGGTCGTAGGTGCCCGGCAGCCAGGCCGATCCGCCACCCACCTTGCGGCTGTCGCCCGGCCAGCTCTTGGGGTCGTCGCGCGGCACTTCGAAGGTCCAGGTGCGCGCACCGGTGTCGGCATTGACGGCGAAGATCTTGCCGATGATGGGCTGGTCGCCGCCGGTGGTGCCACCGAACAGCGTGTCGCCGGCGAGCTGCGGCGGCGACGAGAACAGTGCGCCGTATTCGGCCTTCAGATTCGTGAGCTGAGTCGACCAGAGCTCCTTGCCGGTCTTCTGGTCGAGCGCGACGAAGCGGCCATCGAGCGTGCCCACGAAGACCTTGCCGCGACCCACGGTGACGCCGCGGCTCGCCGAGCCGTAGAACACCTCTTTCACGATCGGGTCGAGCTTGGCGGTGTAGCGCCACAGCACCTTGCCGGTGGCGGCGTCGAGGGCGAAGACGTTGTTGTCGGCAGCGATGCTGTACATCACGCCGTCGATCACGATCGGCGTGGCCTGCAGGCCGTGCGTCACCGTGCCCGGCTGGTGGATCCACGCGACCTTCATGTTCTTCACATTGGTCTTGTTGATCTGGTCGAGCGGGCTGAAACGCCACGCGTTGTAGCTGCGGTGGTACTGCGGCCAGTTGTTCGGATCGTCATAGCCGGGACCGCTGCCTGCGGCCACGGCGCCGGCCGAGCAGGACAGCCCCAATGCCGCGCAGGTCAGCCAGTTGAGCAGGCGTTTCCTGCCGTGCGTCGCGAATGTCATGGTCATCTCCAGAGTGGTTGTTGTGGCATCGGGAGCCGGTCATCGACAAGCCGGCTCCGCGCCTTCACAGGGGCACCTTTCATGCCATCAGCCTGCGCGCTGAAAGTACCCGAAACGGCAGGGAATACCCGCGAGAAATCGGCTCGGCCTGTCGCTTGAGACACATCCGTCGCGCGACAGGTGTCGCACCGCGCGATCACGAGTGAAAGCCCGCAAACCCTTGCGCTTCATAGGGGCGACGGCCTTCGTCGTCGGTATGCCAGCGCAAGTTGGTGGCCTCGATGTGTCGCAAAAGCAGATGGCATGGATGGTGCGCAAAGGCCAACGGCCCATGCAGTCATTGCGACATGGCCGAACCGGCGCAAGAGCGACCGGACGCATCCACAACCACAGACTCGAGGAGACTCACGATGACCCCAAACACCCACCGCCGCATCGCGCCCGCAGCCCGTCAGGTGCTGGTTCTCGGCGTCCTCGCTGGCGCCACGTTCGGCGCATGCGCGCAGTCCAATGTCCAGGTTTTCGGCATCATCGATGCCGGCGTGCTGACGCAAAGCAAATCGCCCAACGGCCGCAACACCAGGATCGAGACCAGCGGCCTGCGCCAGAGCGTCTGGGGCCTCAAGGGCACTGAAGACCTCGGCGGCGGACTCAAGGCCTTCTTCAACCTCGAGTCGCACTTCGACACCGACACCGGCGGCCTGCACGGCACCGGCGACAACGGCTCGCCCTCGGTCGGCACGGTGCTCTTCCGTCGTCAGGCCAACGTCGGCCTGACGGGTGACTGGGGCACGGTGATCATCGGGCGTCAGTACGGCCCGGCGCTGCTGGCTCACCTGGCCACCGAGCCGCGTGCGTTCAAGGAACAGTTCTCGAACCTGTACGCATGGGCCTACAACCAGCTCGAGCCGATCGCTGGCTCGGGCAGCGCCAACAGCAACAACGACGTCGGGATCTTCATGAAGAACTCGATCCAGTACCGCAACACCTTCGGCCCGGTGACCGGCGGCATCCTCTACTCGTTCGGCGAGAAGGCGGACAGCTTCTCGGACAACAGCGTCCTGGCTTTGGGTCTGGCCTACAGCGGGCCGGTGAGCCTCTCGTTCTCGTACGAGTACATGAAGGACCAGGACACCGGCAAGAGCGTGATCGAGCACACCGGCATCGGCGGCGCGGTTCCTTTCGGTGACTTCACCTTCAAGGCGAACTACCTGCGCGGCGAGAACAACAACGCCGATGGCAGCCGCAGCTCGCTCGTCAACAGCATCGGCGTGGGTGTCGACTGGAGGTGGAGCCCGGCGAACAACGCGACGCTGGCCTACTACGACAACAAGGACAAGGAAGACTCGTCCAACCACACGAAGAACATCGTCATCAGCAACGACTGGTTCCTGTCCAAGCGCACCACGATCTACACGCAAGTGGCCATCGTCGACGCCGACACCGGCGCCACCGGTGCCGCCGCGCTGAAGACCAGCATCGTGGCCGACGGCAGCTTCAAGGCCAACGCGACGACGACCTTCGTGAACATCGGCATCAACCACACCTTCTGAGGTTGAGCCAGGCGGCGGGTGCCTCGCTCAGCGACGCGCCCGCCTCTGCTCGCGCAGCATGAACAGGTAGAGCCCCTCGACCTTCTCGCGCGCCCAGGGTGTCTTGCGCAGGAACTTCAGGCTCGACGCGACGCTCGGGTCCTGCGTGAAGCAACGCAGCGCAATGCGCTCGCCCAGACCGGGCCAGCCGTAATGCGCCTGCAGCTCCGTGACGATGGTTTCGAGCGTGACGCCGTGCAGCGGGTTCGAGGCCTGGGGCCGTGCCGGGCGCGCGGGTGGCGGCGAGGGTGCCGGTGGCGGCGTCGACGACATGGCGCTCTTCAGGGCACGAAGGCCAGGAACAGAAAGGCCGCAAAGATCACCAGGTGCACCGAGCCCTGCATGGCATGGGTGCGTCCCGATGCCAGCGTGAGGATCGACACCGTGAAGGTGAGTGACAGCAGCACGAGCGATTTGGCGTCGGCACCCAGGATCAGCGGCAGTTCGAGCCACACCGATGCGGCAGCCACGGCCGGGATGGTGAGGCCGATGCTGGCCAGCGCCGACCCGTAAGCCAAGTTCAGGCTGGTCTGCAGCCGGTTCGACGCGGCAGCGCGCACGGCGGCCACCGTCTCGGGCAGCAGCACGAGCATCGCGATCACGATGCCCAGCACCGCCTGCGGAGCGCCCACCGCTTCGAGGCCGCGTTCGATGCTCGGCGACAGCACCTTCGCGAGACCGACGACGCTCACCAGCCCCACGGCGAGCAAGCCACCGCTGACCCAGGCCTCGCCGACGGTGGGCGGCGCGGCGTGCACATCGGCATCGTCGGTATGGACCTCGGGCAGGAAGTAGTCGCGGTGCCGCACCGTCTGCACGAAGACGAACAGGACCCACAACAGCAGCGACATCAGCGCAGCGAAGATGAGCTGCGAATGGGTGTAGGTCGGCCCGGGCGAACTGGTGGTGAAGGTGGGCAGCACGAGCGTGAGCGCCGTCATCGCCAGCAGGGTCGCCAGGCTGGTGCTGGCGCCCTGGATGCGAAAGCTCTGTTCGCGGTGGCGCAGACCACCCACCAGCAGGCACAGCCCGACGACGCCGTTGCAGATGATCATGAGCGTCGCATAGATCGTGTCGCGCGGCAGAGCCGCCTGATCCGCGCCGCCGGCGAGCATCATCGACACGATCAGTGCGACCTCGATCACAGTGATCGCCAGTGCCAGGATCAGCGTACCGAAGGGCTCGCCGACACGCAGGGCGATGACCTCGGCGTGATGCACCGCGGCCAGCACCGCGGCGATGAGCGCGGCACCCGCCACGGCCAGCATCCAGCCACCCGATGACCCGGCAATGGCCGCGGCCAGAACCGTCGCGGCGACGATCGGTGCGAGCGTGTGGAACGACAGCTTCAACGGCATCAACCCGTCACCCGCTCGCAAGTGACCCAGGCCATGCGACCGCGAGCAAACCGAACGGCGCGGCCGCCTTCGATCTCCTGGACGAAGCTCAGGCGGCCATCGGTGTACAGGCGTGGCGCCTCGGGGTCCTCGCCGCCGGGCTTGATCATGCGAGGCAGCTTGACCAGCGTTCCATCGGCCAATGTCACGTACGCCATTCCGTACTCGAATGCGACCTTGAAGATCTCGTCGCCGCAGCGGTAGCTGTCGGGAATCGGGGTGATGCCGCGGCCGCCCGCGCCGCTTCCTGAGGGCATAGACGCCACGGCCGGCGGCACCTGCGATGGCGGAGCAGCCGGGAGCGCCTGCAACGCCGCGGGGGCCTGATGAACCACGGTCGGCTGGGTGTCCTCGCGAAGCTTCAGGCTTCGCGGCGCCGGCCCCGACAGCACCAGCGCGCCATCGGCGGTCCAGCTCAAGCCGGTCACCGACTGCAGGCTCGACAGCATGCGCGCTTGCTGGTTCATCAATGCGGCCGAAGCGCAGGCCATCTGCGTGGCGACGAGGCCGCTGAAGCTCAGGGCGGCGCCCTCGAGCCGATAGCTGCCGGTATAGCGATTGCACCCGGCCACGCCGGAGACGGTGCCGTCCGGGCCGAAGCTCAGGGTCAAGCGCGCGCGGTCCATGACGCCGGCGTGGTCGATGTCCTCGACGATCCACTCGCCGATCACATCCTTGCGCGCGGTTGAACTTCCGGAGTGAGCAACACAGGCCGCCAGCGCCAGCACGGCCAGACAGGTCACCGCCGCGGCCAAGGCGCGCGACGAGCGCCGGCTGCGACCCGGACGCGGGAACAGATCGGGCTGCGCCTCGCAGGCGACTGGCGATGCAAGGTGATCTGTCGGCGTCATGCCGTGATTCTGGCCGTCGGCGGAGGCGGCGACGATGACGCAGCGCGCGTTCGATGAAGGCTCGCTGCCACACATTGGCCGCGCTGAACTCGAAGCAGACGTTCGCGTCGATCGCTCCGGTGCGGCAGACGGCAAGGCCAGGCGGGTCGCGAGGGGACGCCCATGGCCGTGCTGCTACGCGTCGGGTAGCAGGCAGCCCGCAAGGCGCGGCTCGGTCTTTGGCAGAAAGGGTGTGATCCGCCCGAGCGCGTTCGCCACGTAGGCGTCCTTCTCGCCAACGGGGGCCACGTAGTGCAGCGCACCAGCGGCGGCCTCTGTGCCCTCAGTGCGGGCGATGACCCAGGCTGCCAAGTACGGCGAGGCAAAGCAACCGCCGGCGGTGGCGACATTGCCATTCGCGACGAACGGCTGGTTCAGCACCTCCACGCCAGCTTCCTGCACCCACGGCTTCGTGGTCAGATCGGTGCAGGCCGGCACGCTGCCCAGCAGTCCGAGCTTCGCCAGGATCAGCGTGCCCGAGCACTGCGCCGCGATGAGCTGGCGAGTGGGGTCGAGCGACAAGCGCGACATCAGATCGGTATCGGCCACGACATCGCGTGTGCGCATGCCACTGCCGACGATCACCGCATCGGCCGTGCGGGCCTCTTCAAGCGACGACTGAGCGCGCACGGTGACGCCGTTCATCGAGGTGACTTCGGGCGTCGGGCAGCAGATCGACACCCGCCAGCCACGTGTCTTGATCCGGTTGAGGACGCCGAGCGCGATGAACGAGTCGAGCTCGTTGAATCCGTCGAAGGTCAAGATGGCGATGCGCATTCAAGCAAGCCCGTGGCTGAACGACCGGCCTCGAGCATCGCACGCGGATTAGCCTGCATCCGGTCAGGTCTGCAGCTTGCCCACGGGCACGATCGGGCCACAGTCAGGCCCACCTGTTCACGAGCGGCGCATAGCATGCACCCAACCGGCTCATCCGGTCGGAAGACCGCAGCCATGACCCGACGACCACACCAGGCGAACTCGTCGCGTAAGCCAGGCGCACGCGATTGCGACCGCGGCAACGCGATGCGACTGCTCACCGCGGCCTTCGCTGCGGGTGCCATCGCCACCTCGGCTGCGGCCGCAACGGCAGATTGCCGCCCGATCACCAACGACGCCGAGCGACTGGCCTGCTACGACCGCGCGGCAGACGCTGCTGCCTCAGCGGGCGGGCCCGGCGCGATCGGGCCTGGACAGCCTGCGACCGAGATGCCCGCGCCGGCCAGCGCGGCCGCGGCGGCCAG
>VYKX01000198.1_pt1 | contig 16332 bp, 10 predicted proteins | sample 5114471 | NCBI WGS metagenome assembly VYKX01 (sample SAMN12291785, study PRJNA351875) | freshwater metagenome | isolation source: freshwater lake | place: USA: Michigan, Gull Lake | collected 2013-08-08
CTTCGCCAGCACCTTCGTGATCGCCGCCGTCAGCGACGTCTTCCCGTGGTCAACGTGACCGATCGTGCCGACATTGCAGTGCGGCTTGTTCCGCTCGAACTTCGCCTTCGCCATGGCCTGTCTCCGTCAGATCGTATTCAGCCCGTCACGCCATCTTCGCGCGGACTTCGTCCGCGATCGCCTGAGGCACCGGCTCGTAGTGGTCGAACTGCATCGTGTACTGCGCCCGGCCCTGGGTCATGGACCGCAGCGTGTTCACGTAACCGAACATGTTGGCCAGCGGGACCATGCCGTTGACCACGCGGGCGTTGCCGCGCTGGTCCATGCCGGTCACCTGGCCGCGCCGTGCGTTCAGGTCGCCGATGACGTCGCCCATGAACTCGTCGGGCGTCACAACCTCGACCTTCATCACGGGCTCGAGCAGGACCGGCTTCGCCTTCTGGATGCCTTCCTTGAAGGCCGCCCGGGTGGCGATTTCGAACGCGAGCACCGAGCTGTCGACGTCGTGGAAGGCACCGTCGATCAGCTCGACCTTGAAGTCGATGACCGGGAAGCCCGCGATGACGCCCGCCTGCTTGGAGCTCTCGAGCCCCTTCGCGACGCCCGGCACATACTCCTTCGGAACCGCGCCGCCGATCACCTTGTTCTCGAACGAGAACCCGAGGCCCGCCTCCTGCGGCGAGAACACCAGCTTCACGCGGGCGAACTGCCCGGTGCCGCCCGTCTGCTTCTTGTGGGTGTAGTCGACCTCGGCGGTCTTGGTGATGGTCTCGCGGTACGCCACCTGCGGGGCGCCGACGTTGGCCTCCACCTTGAACTCGCGCTTCATGCGGTCGACGAGAATTTCGAGGTGGAGTTCGCCCATCCCCTTGATGACCGTCTGGCCGCTCTCCTGGTCGACCGTCACGCGGAAGGACGGATCCTCCTGCGCGAGGCGCTGGAGCGCGTTGCCCATCTTCTCCTGGTCGGCCTTCGTCTTCGGCTCGACCGCGACCTCGATGACCGGCTCCGGGAACTCCATGCGCTCCAGGATGATCGGCTTCAGCGGATCGCAGAGCGTGTCGCCCGTGATCGTGTTCTTCAGAGACGCGAACGCGACGATGTCGCCGGTCTGCGCCTCCTTGATCTCCTCACGGCTGTTCGCGTGCATCAGCAGCATGCGACCGACGCGCTCGCGGTCGCCCTTGGTGCTGTTCAGCACGTAGGAGCCCGAGGTGACGGTGCCCGAGTAGATGCGCACGAACGTCAGCGAGCCGACGAACGGATCGGTCATGATCTTGAAGGCAAGGCCCGAGAACGCGGCGTCGTCGGCCACGGCACGGCTGTCCGGCTCGTCGCTGTCGACCTTCATGCCCTTGATCTGCGGCACTTCCAGCGGCGAGGGAAGGAAGTCGACCACGGCGTCCAGCATCGGCTGCACGCCCTTGTTCTTGAAAGCGGCGCCGCACAGGACCGGGACGAACTTCAGCGCGATCGTGCCCTTGCGGATGCACGTCTTCAGCGTCTCGATCGACGGCTCGTCGCCGCCCAGGTACGCCTCCATCGCCTCGTCGTCCATCTCGACGGCGGTCTCGATCATCTTCGTCCGCCACTCGGCGGCCTTGTCCTTCATGTCGGCCGGGATGTCCGTCTCGAAGAACTCGGCGCCCAGGCTCTCGTCCTTCCAGACGATGGCCTTCATCTTCAGAAGGTCGACGATGCCGACGAACTCGCTCTCCGAGCCGATCGGCAGCTGGGTGACCAGCGGAACCGTGCCCAGGCGGTCGATCATCATGTCGACGCAGCGATAGAAGTTCGCGCCGATGCGGTCCATCTTGTTAACAAAGCACATCCGCGGAACGGCATACTTGTCGGCCTGCCGCCACACCGTCTCGGACTGCGGCTCCACGCCGGCGACGCTGTCGAACACCGCGATCGCGCCGTCGAGCACACGCATCGACCGCTCGACCTCGATGGTGAAGTCGACGTGGCCGGGCGTGTCGATGATGTTGATGCGGTGATCCTTCCAGAACGCCGTCGTCGCCGCCGACGTGATGGTGATGCCGCGCTCCTGCTCCTGCTCCATCCAGTCCATCGTCGCGGCGCCGTCGTGCACCTCGCCGATCTTGTGCGACTTTCCGGTGTAGTACAGGATTCGCTCGGTCGTCGTCGTCTTGCCGGCGTCGATGTGGGCGCAGATCCCGATGTTGCGGTAGCGCTCGAGCGGAGTGGTGCGGGGCATGGCGAAAGCTCCGGCGACGATGGGGCGTCGGTTGGGTTACCAGCGGTAGTGCGAGAAGGCCTTGTTGGCCTCCGCCATCCGATGCGTGTCCTCACGCTTCTTCACGGCGGTTCCGCGCTGCTGCGCGGCGTCGAGCAGTTCGGCCGACAGGCGGTCGACCATCGTGTTCTCGGACCGGGCCCGCGCGGCCGTGATGATCCAGCGGATCGCGAGCGCCTGCGCCCGCTCCGACCGGACCTCGACCGGGACCTGGTAAGTGGCGCCGCCGACGCGGCGGGACCGCACCTCGAGGTACGGCTTCACGTTGGTGAGCGCCTCGTGGAAGACCTGCACGGGATCGGCCTTGGCACGGGTCTCGACCTTGGTGAGCGCGCCGTACACGATCGCCTCGGCGGCCGACTTCTTGCCGTCGTACATCAGGCAGTTCATGAACTTGGTCAGGACGCGGTCGCCGAACTTCGGGTCCGGCAGGATCTCGCGCTTGTCGGCGCGGCGACGACGGGACATCTCGCGGTCTCCTTACTTCGGACGCTTGGCGCCGTAGAGCGAGCGCCGCTGCTTGCGGTCCTTGACGCCCTGCGTGTCGAGAACGCCGCGCAGGATGTGGTAGCGCACGCCCGGCAGATCCTTCACACGGCCGCCGCGGATCAGCACGACCGAGTGTTCCTGCAGGTTGTGGCCTTCGCCCGGGATGTAGCTCGTGACCTCGAAGCCGTTGGTCAGGCGCACGCGGGCGACCTTCCGGAGCGCCGAGTTCGGCTTCTTCGGGGTCGTGGTGTAAACGCGGGTGCACACGCCACGCTTCTGCGGGCAGGCCTCCATGGCCGGCACCTTGTTGCGCGCCTGATTAGGGACCCGCGGCTTGCGGATCAACTGGTTGATCGTCGGCATCGACCGCCCTTCGCTGCTCTCGTCCCGTTCCGACGACCGTCATTCCGCGCGAAAACGACGAAAACGACCGCCGACGGATCGCTGCGATCCGCGCGGGGTCGAACGTCGCCGGCCGGAAGTCTGGTCGGCTCTCGATTTTTTCGGGGGGTTCCGTGACCGGGGACAGCGTCTAGGCCCTGAACGGCCTACAGCCTGCCCCCCGAAAATCGTCGGCGGAATATATGGACCGACCCAAGGGGCGTCAAGCACGACCCGAAGCGCCGCCATGCGAAACGCGAAGGGAGGGCCGGCGTTCCCGGAGGGTGGCCGCGGCGGTCAGTCCACGATGTCGAGCCGGCGCTTGATCCGGTCGATCTCGGCGCGCATTCGGTCGATCTGGAGGTGCTGGAGCGCGGCCCCTTCCGCATCGGCTCCCTGGTTGCCGAGGAGACGAGCGTTCGCGAGCTCGATGCGGCTCAGTCGCTGTCCGTGATCGGCCAGCATCGCTTCCATCCTCTCCTGGCGGCCGTCGATGCGCCGCAGATAGACAAGGACGAGGGTCTCGGGCTCCTCGGACATCGCCGATCAACCCCCGCTGGCAGTTCGATCCAGAGCCTAGCATGCAATCGTTGCAGACGGGAGCCCGGAGTCGCCGAGGCTGGCGCGGACGCCCGGCGCGACACATATTCCCGCGTCATGACACGGACCCCCGCCCCCGCTCCCGCCCAGACGCCGCCGAAGGTCGGCATCGTCAGCCTCGGCTGCCCCAAGGCCCTCGTCGACAGCGAGCGGATCCTGACGCGCCTGCGCGCCGAGGGCTATGCGATCTCGTCGACCTACGACGGCGCCGACGTTGTGCTCGTCAACACCTGCGGCTTCCTCGACAGCGCGCGCGACGAGAGCCTGGAGGCGATCGGCGAGGCCATCGCCGAGAACGGCAAGGTGATCGTCACCGGCTGCCTCGGCGCCGAGGCGGGGCTCATCCGGGAGAAGTATCCGCAGGTCCTCGCCGTCACCGGCCCGCACCAGTACGAGCAGGTGGTGGAGGCCGTGCACGGCGTCGCCCCGCCGGTCAGCCACCCCTTCTTCGATCTGGTGCCCGAGCAGGGCATCCGGCTCACGCCCCGGCACTACGCCTATCTGAAGATCTCGGAGGGCTGCAACCATCGCTGCAGCTTCTGCATCATCCCCTCCATGCGCGGCGACCTCGCGAGCCGGCCGGTGGCCGACGTGCTGCGCGAGGCGGAGAAGCTCGCCAAGGCCGGGGTGAAGGAGATCCTCGTCATCTCCCAGGACACGTCGGCCTACGGGCTCGACCTGCGCCACGCCGAGGGCAAGTGGCGCGGCCGGTCGGTCAAGGCGCGGATGACGGAGCTCTGCGAGGCGCTGGGCGAACTCGGCGTATGGGTCCGGCTGCACTATGTCTACCCCTATCCGCACGTGGACGAGGTGATCCCGCTCATGGCCGAGCGGAAGATCCTCCCCTACCTCGACATCCCCTTCCAGCACGCCTCGCCGACCGTGCTCAAGGCGATGCGGCGCCCGGCCAACCAGGAGAAGGTCCTCGACCGGATCCGGAGCTGGCGGACGATTGCGCCGGACCTGACGCTGCGCTCCACCTTCATCGTCGGCTTCCCCGGCGAGACCGAGGCGGATTTCCAGCAGCTGCTCGACTGGCTGACCGAGGCGCAGATCGACCGCCTCGGCGCCTTCAAGTACGAGAATGTCAGCGGTGCGGCGGCGAACGACCTTCCCGGGCACGTCCCGGAAGCGGTCAAGGAGGAGCGCTGGCACCGGCTGATGGCCCATCAGCAGGCGATCAGCAACGCCCGCATGGCCGCGAAGATCGGCAGCACCATCGAGGTCCTGATCGACGAGGTCGACGAGGAGGGTGCGTTCGGCCGCTCCTGGGCCGACGCGCCGGAGATCGACGGCTGCGTCTACCTGAACGGCGAGACGGCCGTGGCGGAGGGCGACATCGTGCGGGTCCGGGTGGAGCATGCGGACAACTACGACCTCTGGGGCGAGGTGGTGCGGGGCTGATCGGCCGGACGCTTGGCGGCACCGGTCCGCTCCCCTACCTTCGGGCCTCGGTGACAAAAGGGGCCGGACAGATCCCGGAGGGAGGAAACCAATGCGAACGATCCTTATCGCCGCCGCCCTGGCGCTCGTCGTCGCGACGGGCGCCCAGGCGCAGGCGCCCTACCCCTCGCGGCCGGTGACGATGATCGTCCCCTTCGCCGCGGGCGGGCCGACCGACGTGGTCGCGCGCCTCTTCGCGCAGAGCATGTCGAGGACGCTGGGTCAGCAGGTGGTGGTCGAGAACGTGGCCGGCGCCGCCGGCTCGCTCGGCGTCGCCCGTGTCGCCCGGGCGACGCCGGACGGCCACACGCTGCTGATGGGGCACATGGGCCCCCAGATCGCGAACATGGTCCTCTACGACAACCTGCCCTACGACAGCCGCACCGATCTCGAGCCCGTCTCGCTGGTGCTGAACGTCTCGCAGGTGCTGTTGACGAAGAAGGCGATGCCGGTCGAGAGCTTCGCCCAGTTCGCCGACTTCCTGAAGCGGAACCAGGCGACCGTGAGCTACGCGACCGCCGGCGTCGGCTCGGGTTCCCACATCGGGGGCATGCTGGTGCAGTCGGCCATCGGGGTGAAGAACGAGATGATCAGCTATCGCGGGACCGGCCCCGCCATGAACGACCTCGTCGCCGGCCACGTCGACTGGATGGCCGACCAGATCACCAACGCCGTCCCGCAGATCCGGGCGGGCACCGTGCGGGCCATCGCCGTGCTGGGCGACCGGCGGAACCCGTCGATCCCCGACGTGCCGACGACCGCCGAGGCGGGCATGACGGGCGCGAACTCCAACATCTGGCACGCGGTCTACGGGCCGAAGGGCATGCCGGCACCGGTCGTCGAGGCGGTGCTGAGGGCGGTTCGGGAGGCCCTGGCCGACGAGACGGTGCGGACCCGGCTGATCGACCTCGGCGGCGACCTCCCCGCGGCCGATGCCATGGGTCCCGCCGCCCTGCGCGGTCACATGGATGCGGAACTGGCGCGCTGGACGCCGATCATCCGCTCGGTCGCGGAGAAGACCTCGCTCCAGTGACGAAGGCGAGCACCGCGTCGGCCAGGTCCGCGACCGGCCGCACGGAGTCCAGGCGAAGGACGGGACACGGCAGTCGTGCCAGCCACGCCTCGTGGCGTGGCCGGCTCCGCCCCGGGCGGCTGCCGGCGTCGTAGGCCTCAGCCCAGCGCAGAAAGGCGGTGCTCGCCTCGTGCATGTCGCCGCCCGGCTCGATGGCCGCGCCGTAGCGGGACCGCTCGCGGGTCCGGATGCGCGCCATGCGGACGTCGGGGTCGAGTACGAGAAAGACGACGAGATCGAAGCGCCGGATCAGCGGATCGCCCCATCCGTCGAGCGATCCGGACAGGACCCAGCCGTCGCTCGCGCCGAGGGCCGTCTCCAGCATCGCGAGCCGCGCAACGACCGGCCGCGCGTCGAGGAAGGGCGGATCGGTCGGCAGCCAGAAGAACGAATCCGTGTCGTGGTGCGGACAGGCGAGCCGCTGCGCCAGGGCCGCGCCGAGCGTCGTCGTCCCCGAACCGGACGCCCCGGTCAGATGGATGCGGACGGGCGTCATCCGTTCGGCGCCCGTCGTCCGGGGTTCTGCGCGATCAGAGAAGCCTCACCAGGGCCGCCATCGCCCCGACGGCGACGACGAGCATGCCGCCGAGGCGGATCGTCAGGTCCTTGCCGAGGGTCTCGATGCGCCCCAAAAGCCGGGCGTCCAGGACGTCGATCCGATGGCTCAGGCGGACGTCCAGTTCGTCGATGCGGTTGCTCAGCCGCACGTCCAGTTCGTCGATGCGGTTGCTCAGCCGTACGTCGAGTTCGTCGATCCGCTTGCTCAGCCGGACATCGAGATCGTCGATCCGCTTGCCGAGGCGGGCATCCATGGCGTCCATCCGGGCGATCAGGTCGGATCGCAAGCCGTCCAGGTCGGCCTTCGTCGCCACGTTTTCCGGGAAGGCGTCGACCAGCGACGCCGCGATCCCCTCCGCCTGTTCGGCGGTGAGCTTGCCCCGATCCCGCAGGTCGCGGGCGAGCTTCAGCGTGTCGAAGGGAACCATGCCCACGCCCCCCTCCGCGACGGAGGCCACAACCGAGGCGAGATTATCACATCGCGCCCGGACAAAAAGAAGGGTCCGGACGGTCGAACCGTCCGGACCCCGTTCACGCCACGACCGTCCGGCCGTGGATCACTCGGCCGCCTGACCCGGCAGCACCTCGCGTGCGGTGTCCTGCTCCACCGCGGCCTCGCGATCCCGCTCGGCGGCGATCTGCTTGAGGCGGTTGACGACGGAGCCCGTGCCCGCCGGGATGAGGCGCCCGACGATCACGTTCTCCTTCAGACCCTCGAGCGTGTCGACCTTGCCGGCCACAGCCGCCTCGGTCAGGACGCGCGTCGTCTCCTGGAAGGAGGCGGCCGAGATGAACGATCGGGTCTGGAGGCTCGCCTTGGTGATGCCCTGGAGCACCGGCTTGCCGACGGCGACCCGCAGCCCCTCGCGATAGGCCTTGTCGTTCTCCGCCTCGAACTCGTCCCGGTCGATCTGCTCGCCGGCCAGGAACGTGGTCTCGCCGGGATCGAGGATCTCGACCTTCTGCAGCATCTGGCGGACGATCACCTCGATGTGCTTGTCGTTGATCTTCACGCCCTGCAGTCGATAGACCTCCTGGATCTCGTTGATGAGGTAGTTGGCGAGCGCCTCCACCCCCATCACGGTCAGGATGTCGTGCGGGACGGGATTGCCGTCCATCAGCAGGTCGCCCTGCTGGACGTAGTCGCCCTCCTGCACCGAGATGTGCTTGCCCTTCGGGATCAGGTACTCGCGCTCGTCGCTCGTCTCCTCGTTCCGCACGACGATCCGGCGCTTCGTCTTGTAGTCCTTCCCGAACTCCACCCGGCCCGCGATCTCCGCGATGATCGCGTAGTCCTTGGGCCGCCGCGCCTCGAACAGTTCCGCCACACGCGGCAGACCGCCGGTGATGTCGCGGGTCTTCGAACCCTCGCGCGGGATGCGGGCGAGCACGTCGCCGGCCTTCACCGGCGTCCCGTTCTCCACCGACAGGATCGCGTCCACCGACAGGTAGTAGCGCGCCTCGAGCCCGTTCGGCAGCTTCACCGGATTGCCCTGCGCGTCGTGCAGGGTGATCCGCGGCTTCAGGTCGTTGCCGCGGGGCTGCTGGCGCCAGTCGATGACGACCTTCGAGCTGATGCCCGTCGCCTCGTCCATCACCTCGCGGATCGAGACGCCCTCGACGAGATCGCCGTAATGGGCCACGCCCTCCCGCTCGGTGATGATCGGGAGCGTGTAGGGATCCCACTCCGCCAGACGCTGGCCCTTCGTGACCGCGGCCCCCTCGTCGGCGAGCAGCTTGGTCCCGTAGGGCACGCGGTGGCGCGCCTTCTCGCGGCCCTGGCCATCGACCAGGACGATCTCCGTGTTCCGCGCCATCACCACCGGCTGGCCGGAGGAGTTGATGACCACGTTCCGGTTCTTGACCTGGACCTTGGCGTCGAACGCCGCCTCGACCGACGACTGCTCGGCGCCACGCTGCGCCGCACCGCCGATGTGGAAGGTGCGCATGGTGAGCTGGGTGCCCGGCTCGCCGATCGACTGCGCCGCGATGACGCCCACCGCCTCGCCGGAGTTGACGAGCGTGCCGCGGGCGAGATCGCGCCCGTAGCAGCGCGCGCACACGCCGGTCTTGGTGTCGCAGGTGAGGACGGACCGGATGACCACGCTGTCGATGCCGGCCTTCTCGATGCCGTCAACGATGTCCTCCTCGATCAGTTCGCCCGCGCCGATGATGATGTCGCCCGACAGGGGATCCACCACGTCGATCGCCGCCGACCGGCCGAGGATGCGCTCGGACAGCGGCGCGATGACCTCGCCGCCCTCGATCACCGCCTTCACGGTGAGGCCGTTGCGGGTGCCGCAATCGTCCTCGATGATGATCGCGTCCTGGGCCACGTCCACCAGACGGCGGGTGAGGTAGCCCGAGTTCGCGGTCTTCAGCGCCGTGTCGGCGAGGCCCTTTCGCGCACCGTGCGTGGAGTTGAAGTACTCCAGCACCGACAGGCCTTCCTTGAAGTTTGCGATGATCGGCGTCTCGATGATCTCGCCCGACGGCTTGGCCATCAGGCCGCGCATGCCGGCCAGCTGCTTGATCTGGGCCGGCGAGCCGCGGGCGCCGGAGTGGGCCATCATGTAGACCGCGTTGACCGGCACGCCCGGCTTCACCGCCGTCTCCTGAATGACCTTCATCATGTCGGCCGCGACGCGGTCCGTGCACTCCTGCCAGACGTCGACCACCTTGTTGTACTTCTCGCCCTGGGTGATCAGGCCGTCGTTGTACTGCTGCTCGAACTCCTTGACCTTGGCCTGCGCGTCGGCGACGTGCTTGCCCTTGGTGGCAGGAATGATCAGGTCGTCCTTGCCGAAGGAGATGCCGGCGCGGCAGGCATGGCTGAAACCCAGCTTCATCAGCCGGTCGGCGAAGATCACCGTCTCCTTCTGGCCGCAGTGGCGGTAGACGGCGTCGATGACGTTGGAGATGTCCTTCTTCGTCAGAAGGCGGTTGATGTGCGCGAAGGGCACGTTCTTGTTGCGCGGCAGGATCTCCGACAGGAGCATCCGGCCCGGCGTCGTGTCCACACGCTGGACGATCGGGTTGCCCTCGTCGTCGATCGTGTGATAGCGCGCCTTCACCCGGGCGTGCAGCGAGACCTTCTTCTCGGCCAGCGCGTGCTCGATCTCGCCGATGTCGACGAAGGCCATGCCCTCGCCCTTCTCGCCGGCCCGGTCGAGCGTGATGTAGTAGAGCCCGAGGACGATGTCCTGGCTCGGCACGATGATCGGCTTGCCGTTGGCGGGGCTCAGGATGTTGTTGGTCGACATCATGAGCACGCGGGCTTCGAGCTGGGCCTCCAGCGACAGCGGCACGTGCACCGCCATCTGGTCGCCGTCGAAGTCCGCGTTGAAGGCCGTGCAGACCAGCGGATGCAGCTGGATCGCCTTGCCCTCGATCAGGGTAGGCTCGAAGGCCTGGATGCCGAGGCGGTGCAGCGTCGGCGCCCGGTTCAGCATGACCGGGTGCTCGCGGATGACCTCCTCCAGGATGTCCCACACCTCGGGACGCTCCTTCTCCACCATTCGCTTCGCGGCCTTGATGGTGGAGGCGTAACCGTAGAGTTCGAGCTTGTGGTAGATGAACGGCTTGAACAGCTCGAGCGCCATCTTCTTCGGCAGGCCGCACTGGTGGAGCTTAAGCTCCGGCCCGACGACGATGACCGAACGGCCCGAATAGTCCACGCGCTTGCCGAGCAGGTTCTGCCGGAAGCGGCCCTGCTTGCCCTTCAGCATGTCGGACAGCGACTTCAGCGGACGCTTGTTGGCGCCCGTGATGACGCGGCCGCGACGGCCGTTGTCGAACAGCGCGTCCACCGACTCCTGCAGCATGCGCTTCTCGTTGCGCACGATGATGTCCGGCGCCTTCAGCTCGATCAGCCGCTTCAGGCGGTTGTTCCGGTTGATGACGCGGCGGTAGAGGTCGTTCAGGTCCGAGGTCGCGAACCGGCCGCCGTCCAGCGGCACCAGCGGGCGCAGCTCGGGCGGGATGACCGGGATGACGCGCAGGATCATCCACTCCGGCCGCGAACCGCTGTCGATGAAGTTCTCGAGGAGCTTCAGCCGCTTGACCAGCTTCTTGCGCTTGGCCTCGGAGTTGGTGTCGCGCAGCTCGTCACGGCAGCGGATCTTCTCCTGCTCGAGGTCGAGCCGGGAGAGGAGGCGCTCCAGGGCCTCGGCGCCGATCATCGCCTCGAAGGCGTCGTCGCCGAACTCCTCCTGGGCGCGGATGTAGTCGTCCTCGTTGAGGAGCTGGTTGTTCTTGAGCGACGTCAGGCCGGGCTCGACCACGACGTAGTTCTCGAAATAGAGCACCCGCTCCAGATCCTTCAGCGTCATGTCGACGAGAAGGCCGATGCGGCTCGGCAGGCTCTTGAGGAACCAGATGTGCGCGACCGGGGAGGCCAGCTCGATGTGGCCCATCCGCTCGCGGCGGACCTTCGACAGGGTGACCTCGACGCCGCACTTTTCGCAGATGATGCCGCGATACTTCATCCGCTTGTACTTGCCGCACAGGCACTCGTAGTCCTTGATCGGACCGAAGATGCGCGCGCAGAAGAGGCCGTCACGCTCCGGCTTGAAGGTGCGGTAGTTGATGGTCTCCGGCTTCTTGATTTCGCCGAACGACCAGGCCCGGATCTGCTCGGGGCTCGCGATCGAGATCCGGATCTGATCGAAGCTCTGAGGGCCCTGAACCTGGCCGAAGATGTTCATCAACTCGTTCATCGAGTGTCTCCCGGGGAGAGGGATTCCCTCACAGGGGCGCGTCCGCCCCGAACCCTTGCCCGTCGGTCCCGGCGTCCCGGAACCGACGGGTCAACCTCACGAAATCAGTAGCTTCGCTGCCCCAGCTCGACGTTCAGGCCGAGCGAGCGGAGCTCCTTGACCAGCACGTTGAAGCTCTCGGGGATGCCGGCCTCGAAGTTGTCGTCGCCGCGGACGACCGCCTCGTAGACCTTGGTGCGGCCGGACACGTCGTCCGACTTCACGGTCAGCATCTCCTGGAGCGTGTAGGCGGCACCGTAGGCCTCGAGCGCCCAGACCTCCATCTCGCCGAAGCGCTGGCCGCCGAACTGGGCCTTGCCGCCCAGCGGCTGCTGGGTGACGAGGCTGTAGGGGCCGATCGACCGCGCGTGGATCTTGTCGTCCACGAGATGGTGCAGCTTCAGCATGTAGATGTAGCCGACGGTGACCTTGCGGTCGAAGGCCTCGCCCGTCCGGCCGTCGGTCAGGGTGACCTGGCCCGAGCGGTCCCGGTTCGCCTTCTCCAGCATGCGGACGATGTCGTCCTCCCGCGCGCCGTCGAACACGGGCGTCGCGAAGGGCACGCCCTTGCGGAGGTTCCCCGCCAGCTCCATCACCTGCCCGTCGGACAGGTCGGCGATGGTCTCCTCGAAGACCGCCTCGCCGTAGACGTCCTTCAGCTTGCCGCGCAGCTCGCCCATCGTGTCGGTGCCGTCCTGCTCGCGCCGGACCTGGGCGAGATAGCGATCGGCCACCGCCGCGATCTGCTCGCCAAGGCCGTTGGCGGCCCATCCCAGGTGGGTCTCCAGGATCTGACCGACGTTCATCCGGCTCGGCACGCCGAGCGGGTTCAGCACGAGATCGACCGGCGTGCCGTCCTCGAGGTACGGCATGTCCTCCTGCGGCATGATGCGGGAGATGACGCCCTTGTTGCCGTGGCGTCCCGCCATCTTGTCGCCGGGCTGCAACTTGCGCTTCACCGCCACGAAGACCTTGACCATCTTCATGACGCCGGGCGGAAGCTCATCGCCCCGCTGCAGCTTCTCGACCTTGTTCTCGAAGCGCTCCTGCAGCTTCTCGACCGCCTCGTCGAACACGCGGCCGAGGCCCTCGATCCGCTCCATCACACCGTCGTCGGCGACGACGATCTGGCGCCACTGGCCCTGGGTGAAGGCCTGGAGGTCGACGTCGCCGAGCGGGCCGCCGCCGGTGCGGAAGCCCTTCGGCCCCGCCGTCGGCACCTGGCCCATCAGCATGTCCTTGAGGCGGCCGTAGTAGCTGCGCTCCAGGATCTTGCGCTCGTCGTCGCGGTCCTTGGCGAGGCGCTCGATCTCCGCGCGCTCGATCTGCATCGCGCGCTCGTCCTTGTCGACGCCGCGGCGCGAGAAGACCCGCACCTCGACGATCGTGCCCGACACGCCCGGCGGCAGCCGGAGCGAGGTGTCGCGGACGTCGGACGCCTTCTCGCCGAAGATCGCGCGGAGGAGCTTCTCCTCCGGCGTCATCGGGCTCTCGCCCTTCGGCGTCACCTTGCCGACCAGGATGTCGCCTGGCTTCACCTCGGCGCCGATGTAGACGATGCCCGCCTCGTCGAGGTTCTTGAGCGCCTCCTCGCCGACGTTCGGGATGTCGCGGGTGATCTCCTCCTGGCCCAGCTTGGTGTCGCGGGCCATGACCTCGAACTCCTCGATGTGGATCGAGGTGAACACGTCGTCCTTCACGATGCGTTCGTTGATGAGGATCGAATCCTCGAAGTTGTAGCCGTTCCACGGCATGAACGCGCAGAGCACGTTGCGGCCGAGGGCGAGTTCGCCCAGCTCAGTCGACGGGCCGTCGGCGATGATGTCGCCTCGCTCCACCCGGTCGCCCACCTTCACCAGCGGGCGCTGGTTGATGCAGGTGTTCTGGTTGGAGCGCTGGAACTTCAGCAGCTTGTAGATGTCGACGCCCTGGGTCGCCGCGTCCTGCTCCTCGGTCGAGCGCACCACGATGCGGGTGGCGTCGACCTGATCGATGATGCCGGCGCGCCGCGCGACGATGGTCGCCCCGGAATCCCGGGCGACCGTCGCCTCCATGCCGGTGCCCACCAGCGGGGCGTCGGCGCGGATCAGCGGAACCGCCTGCCGCTGCATGTTCGAGCCCATGAGCGCACGGTTCGCGTCGTCGTTCTCGAGGAACGGGATCAGCGCCGCGGCCACCGACACGATCTGCTTGGGCGAGACGTCGATGAGGTCGATCTGCTCAGGCCGCGAGAGGATGTACTCGCCCGACTTGCGCGAGGAGACGAGTTCGTCGGCGAAGCTCATGTCGGGGTGAAGCGCCGCGTTCGCCTGCGCGACCGTGTAGCGCCCCTCCTCCATGGCGGAGAGATAGATCACCTGGCCGGAGACCTTGCCGTCGATGACCTTGCGGTACGGGCTCTCGATGAAGCCGTACTGGTTCACCCGGGCGTAGGTGGCGAGCGAGTTGATCAGGCCGATGTTCGGGCCTTCCGGCGTCTCGATCGGGCAGATGCGGCCGTAGTGCGTGGTGTGCACGTCGCGGACCTCGAAGCCCGCACGCTCGCGCGTGAGGCCCCCGGGGCCGAGCGCCGACAGCCGGCGCTTGTGGGTGATCTCCGACAGCGGATTGGTCTGGTCCATGAACTGCGAGAGCTGCGAGGAGCCGAAGAACTCCCGCACCGCCGCCGCCGCCGGCTTCGCGTTGATGAGGTCGTGCGGCATCACCGTGTCGATGTCGACCGACGACATGCGCTCGCGGATGGCGCGCTCCATGCGGAGCAGGCCGACGCGGTACTGGTTCTCCATCAGCTCGCCGACCGAGCGGACGCGGCGGTTGCCGAGGTGGTCGATGTCGTCCACCTCGCCCCGGCCGTCCTTCAGCTCGAGCAGGACCTTGAGGATGAGGAGGATGTCCTCCTTGCGCAGGATGCGCACCTGATCGTCGGTCTGGATGTTCAGGCGCGCGTTCATCTTCACGCGGCCCACGGCCGACAGGTCGTAGCGCTCCAGGTCGAAGAACAGGCCCTTGAACAGCGCCTCGGCGCTCTCGAGGGTCGGCGGCTCGCCCGGGCGCATGACCCGGTAGATGTCGATGAGCGCGTCCTCGCGGCTGGCGTTGCGGTCGGCCGCCATCGTGTTGCGCAGATAGGCGCCCACGTTGATGTGGTCGATCGCGAGCACCGGGAGCTGCTGGAAGCCGGCCTTGGCCTGCTTGTCGAGCATGCCCTGGGTGACCTCGTCGCCGGCCTCGAAGAGGACCTCGCCGGTCTCCTCGTTGATCACGTCGACGGCGAGATAGCGGCCGATCAGGTCCTGGTCCGGGACCAGCTGCTCCTTCAGCCCCTGGTCGACCAGCTTGCGGGCGAGGCGCGGGGTGATCTTCGTGCCCGCCTCGGCGACGACCGCACCGGTGGCGGCGTCGATCAGGTCGCTCGTGATCTTCACGCCCTTCATGCGGTCGGCGTCGAAGGGCGTCATCCAGCCCTTGTCCGACCGGGCGTAGGTGACGACGCCGTAGAAGGTGGAGAGGATCTCCTCCTTCGACATGCCCTGCGCCTCGTAGGGCAGCAGCTGCTTGCCGTCGCCGGCGCGGGCGGCCCGCAGCTCCTCGGTCTCCTTGCCGTCGAGCGCGTACAGCAGCGTCGTCGCCGGAAGCTTCCGGCGCCGGTCGATGCGCACGTAGAGCAGGTCCTTGGCGTCGAACTCGAAGTCGAGCCAGCTGCCGCGGTAGGGGATGACGCGGGCGGCGAACAGGTACTTGCCCGAGCTGTGGGTCTTGCCCTTGTCGTGGTCGAAGAACACGCCGGGCGACCGGTGCATCTGCGAGACGATGACCCGCTCGGTGCCGTTGATGACGAAGGTGCCGTTGGACGTCATGAGCGGCATGTCGCCCATGTAGACGTCCTGCTCCTTGATGTCGCGGATCGAGCGCAGGCCCGTGTCCTCGTCCACGTCGAAGACGGTGAGGCGCAGGGTGACCTTGAGCGGCGCGGCGAAGGTCATGCCCCGCTGCTGGCACTCGTCGACGTCGTACTTGGGCTGTTCGAGCTCGTAACGGACGAAGTCGAGGACGGCGCGTTCGGAGAAGTCCTTGATCGGGAAGACCGACCGGAACACCTCCTGCAGACCGACGTTCTTCCGCCTGTCGTGCAGCACGTCCATCTGGAGGAAGTGATCGTAGGAACTGCGCTGCACCTCGATGAGGTTCGGCATCCGGATCACTTCCGGAATGCGCCCGAAGCTCATGCGCACTCGCTTACGGCCGGTGAACGACTTCGCCATGGATCACCCTTCTGACCTCAGGCCCGAACTCGACGACCGGGGCGCCGGTCACGTGCGCCCCAGCCGGACCGCTCGAGAACAATGCGAAGACGGGGCCACGTCCCGAGCGCCATCGGCGCCGGGGCGAGCCCCATCCCCCTCAAACGGAAAAAGCCGCCGTTCGGCGGCGGACCCTTCCGGGTCGGCCACCGTTCGGCGTGAATATGTCGCGCGTTTCGCTCAGCAAGACGGTCTTACTTAATATCGACCTTCGCGCCCGCCTCTTCAAGCTGCTTCTTGAACTTCGCGGCGTCGTCCTTGGAGACGCCCTCCTTGACCGCCTTCGGCGCGGCCTCGACCAGGTCCTTGGCCTCCTTGAGGCCGAGACCGGTGATGGCGCGCACCTCCTTGATCACGTTGATCTTCTTCTCGCCGGTCTCGGCGAGGATCACGGTGAACTCGGTCTGCTCCTCGACCGGGGCGGCGGCGGCGGCACCCGCACCCGGGGCGGCGGCCACGGCGACCGGCGCC
>VYKX01000200.1_pt1 | contig 16270 bp, 20 predicted proteins | sample 5114471 | NCBI WGS metagenome assembly VYKX01 (sample SAMN12291785, study PRJNA351875) | freshwater metagenome | isolation source: freshwater lake | place: USA: Michigan, Gull Lake | collected 2013-08-08
CAGGGCGTCCCGTAGGCGAGAAACGGCTCGGCCGGTGCGGCCACCGCCCGCGGCCCGACCGGCCGGCCGGGAATGCCCACCACCGTGCTGCCCGCCGCCACGTCCTGCACGACCACGGCGTTCGCGCCGATCCGTGCCCCGTCGCCGACGCGGACGGCGCCCAGCACCTGCGCCCCGGCGCCGACGATCACGCCGTTCCCGAGCGTCGGATGCCGCCGGGCGCCACGCGCCAGCGACGTGCCGCCCAGGGTCACGCCGTGATAGAGCGTGACGTCGTCGCCGATCACCGCGGTCTCGCCGATCACGACGCCCATGCCGTGATCGACGAACAGGCGCCGGCCGACCGTCGCGCCAGGATGGATCTCGATCCCTGTCATCAGGCGGGCGGCCTGAGAAATGGCGCGTCCGAGGAAGAGCCAGCCGGACCGCCACGCCCGGTTGGCCAGCCGATGCAGCACCACCGCATGGTAACCCGGATATAGAAGCGCGACTTCTGCCCGTGATCGCGCCGCCGGATCACGCACGATGATGCTGTCGATTTCGTCCACAATACGCTTGAACACGAAACCGCCCGCCGTGGTATAGTCCGCCGCCTTCCGGAACATTCGGGGCATGCGTCCCAAAAGTTGCGCGCCCCCCGTTCGGACAGCGATATGGTAAGACCCAGTCCGGTGGTCAAGTATTCGCACTCGCATTTCCCAGGGCCGTTCCGCGGTCCGCGGGGACTCGTGCCGCCGGACGGAAGCGTTCCGATGACCCAGTTCACGTTCGATGGACGACAGCCCCCATGCCTGAAGTGATCATCAACGGGCCGGCCGGCCGGCTCGAGGGACGCTATCAGCACGCCAAGCAGCCGGGCGGGCGCATCGCGCTGTTCCTGCACCCGCACCCGCAGCACGGCGGGACGATGAACAACCGCGTCGTCTACACTCTCTTCCACGCCTACGCGCGGCGCGGCTTCTCCTGCCTGCGCTTCAACTTCCGCGGCGTGGGCCGGAGCCAGGGCACCTACGACAAGGGCGAGGGCGAACTCGCCGACGCGGCGGCGGCGCTCGACTGGCTGCAGACCTGGAACCCGAACATGACCCAGTGCTGGATCGCGGGATTCTCGTTCGGCGCCTGGATCGGCATGCAGCTCCTGATGCGCCGGCCGGAGATCGACGGCTTCGTCTCGGTGGCCCCGCCGGCCAACATGTTCGACTTCGGCTTCCTCGCCCCCTGCCCCTCCTCCGGCCTGATCGTCCACGGCGCCAAGGACGACCTCGTCCCCGAACCGTCGGTCCAGAAGCTGGTGACCAAGCTGTCGACCCAGCGCGACATCAAGATCGACTATCGGCTGATCGCCGAGGCGAACCACTTCTTCCACAACCGCAGCGACGAGCTGTCGGCGACCGTCGACGACTATCTGGACCTCGCGCTGGGCGAGCGGCTCACCACCGCCGCCCAGTGATCCCGACCGGCGGCGGGGCGGACCCCTTCGCCGGGGCCGTCCCCAACCGATCCGCCCGAGGGTGTCCGTCATGAGCGGTCTCAGTTCCGATTTCCTGCGCGTCCTGACCGAACGCGGCTTCGTCCACCAGTGCACCGACACCGCCGCGCTGGACGCGGCGGCGGCGAAGGGGCCGGTCACCGCCTACATCGGCTTCGACGCGACCGCCGACAGCCTGCACGTCGGCAGCCTCGTCCAGATCATGCTGCTGCGCTGGCTCCAGAAGACCGGCCACCGCCCGATCGTGCTGATGGGCGGCGGGACGACCAAGATCGGCGACCCCTCCGACAAGGACGAGGCGCGCCAGCTCCTCACGAACGAGAAGATCGACCAGAACATCGCCGGCATCCGCCGGGTGTTCGACGCCTATCTGACGTTCGGCGACGGTCCGACCGACGCGATCCTCGCCAACAACGCCGACTGGCTCGACACCCTCGCCTACATCCCGCTCCTGCGCGAGGTGGGGCGGCACTTCACGATCAACCGCATGCTGACGTTCGACAGCGTCCGCCTGCGGCTCGACCGGGAGCAGCCGCTCACCTTCCTCGAGTTCAACTACATGATCCTGCAGGCCTACGACTTCGTGGAGCTGAACCGCCGCCACGGCTGCGTCCTCCAGATGGGCGGTTCGGACCAGTGGGGGAACATCGTCAACGGCATGGAACTCGGACGCCGGATGAAGGACGCCGCCCTGTTCGGGCTCACGACGCCCCTCATCACGCTGGCGTCCGGCGCCAAGATGGGGAAGACGGCGTCGGGTGCGGTCTGGCTGTCGCCCGAGCGTCTCTCCCCCTACGCGTTCTGGCAGTTCTGGCGGAACACGGAGGACGCGGACGTCGGCCGCTTCCTGCGCCTGTTCACCGAACTCCCGCTCGACGAGATCGCGCGGCTGGAAACACTGCGCGGCGCCGAGATCAACGAGGCCAAGAAGATCCTCGCGTTCGAGGCGACCCGGCTGTGCCACGGGGCGGGCGCGGCCGAACAGGCGGCGGAGACGGCGCGACGCACCTTCGAGGACGGCGCGGCCGCCGAGGGGCTTCCCACGGTCGGGATCCCGCGGGCACGGCTGGAGGCGGGGGCGAAGCTCGTCGACCTCCTGCGCGAGACCGGTCTCGTCCCCTCGAACGGCGAGGCCCGGCGGCTGATCCGGCAGGGGGCGATCCGGCTCAACGACGCGCCGGTCACCGACGAGGCGGCGACGCTCGGCGCGGATGCGCTGGACGCGGACGGGGCGGCGAAGCTGTCCGCGGGCAAGAAGAAGCACGCGCTGGTCCGGGCGGTCTGACGACCGCCCGGGCGGCCCTCAGCGCCGCGCGTCCTCTTCCAGCATCCTGTACATCTCGTCCTTGAGATGGACGCGGCGGCCCTTCAGCTGCTCGATCCGCTCGTCGCCCGCCGGCTCGATGTCGGCGTTGATGCGGCGGATCTCGTGCTGGAGGTCGTCGTACTCCGCATAGAGCCGCGCGAAATGATGGTCGCGGACCTTCATGTCGTGGATCCGGGCGGCGTGCTGGGGAAAATCCTCGACTAGATCGTGCTTCGCGCTCATGGCGGACCTTTTCCGATCGGGCCTCTCGGCCGGTCCGGATACGCTAGCAGGCCTCGTTCGCCCTGCCCATTGAGGCAGGTCAACCCGACCGTCATCGTCGTACGACGGCACAAGCGGGTTGACACGGGTGCCTCATTCTGGAAAACCAACCGGGCACGCCGACAGGATGGCGTGTGACCTTCAGTGAGGGAGCGGTCGCCGGACGGGTTACGGCGGCCGGTGAAGAGACCGGGCAAGGACCCGGTGAACGGGCGGCGGCTCTCCGACCATGGGCCGCCCGCCGCAGTCGAGGAGGGGTCGGCACATGATCGGTTCACGGGACGTCCGCCGCGCGGCGGCACGGGTCGCCATCCTGGCGGGAACGGTCGCGGCGATCGCGACGGTCGGGAGCGGCGGGGCGAAGGCGCAGAGCTGCGTCGAGCCGGTCCTGAAAGCGGAACAGGCGCACGAGATTCCTCCGGGCCTCCTCCTCGCGGTGTCGATCGTGGAGAGCGCCACGAACGGCGACCCCTATCCCTATGCGATGAACGTCCGCGGCCGTGCGATCTACGCCCCCAACCCCGACGACGGCGCCAAGCGGCTCGTCGACCGGCGCGGTCGCCTCGCCGCCCCGGCCGCCGTCGGCTGTCTCCAGCTCTCGGTGCAGCACCATCGGGTGAAGTTCGGCAGCGTCCGCGAGATGCTGGACCCGCATGCGAACGCCGAATACGGCGCCGCCTACCTCAAGCGCCACTTCGAGGATCTCGGCAGCTGGTCGGCGGCGGTGCAGCGCTACCACGGCGGATCGGCGGCGGCCCGGCGCACCTACCAGTGCAAGGTGCTCGACGTGCTGCGGCAGCTCGACCCCGTGTCCGCCGAACACATCGCCGACCCCCGCTGCCGCGCCGTGGCACCGCCCACCCGCGTCTCCGAACGGGTCCAGCAGGAGTTCCTCGACAACGCCGTCGGCACTATCGCGTCCGACGCCGTCGATTGATCCGCCGCGCATGGCAGGGGCGCGGTCGGGGCCGTTGGCAGGCGGACCCGTTTGCGGCGTAGTTCCGGAACCGCCGCCCATCGGATCCCCATGACCGCCGCCCTCGTCCCCCGGGACGCCGACCTGCCCCGCGCGATCCTCTATGCGACCGGGGCCATCGGCGTGTTCACGGTGATGGGCGGGATGGTGAAGTGGCTGATCGTCACCTATCCGCTCTCGCAGATCATCTTCTGCCGCAACCTCTTCGCGCTGCTGCCGCTCCTGCCCTTCATCCTGAAGGCCGGGGCGGGATCGCTGCGTACCGCGCGCCCCGGCGGGCATGCGCTGCGCTGCGCGATCGGCCTCGCGTCGATGATCACGACCTTCTGGTCGCTCGCCTATCTGCCGCTCGCCAACCAGACCGCGATCGGCTTCGCGGCCCCCCTCTTCGTGACGGTGCTCGCCGCGCTCTTCCTGGGCGAGACGATGCGCTGGCGCCGCTCGCTCGCGGTCGTCGTGGGCTTCGGCGGCGTGCTCTTGATGGTGCGTCCGGACGGCGACGGCTTCTTCGGCGACGGACGGTTCGTCGGCTCCCTCCTCGCCCTCTTCTCGACCGTCACCTACGCGATCGTCCTCATCGTCATCCGTCGCCTCTCGACGACCGAGAGCAGCATCACCATCGCCTTCTGGTTCACGATGACCGGCCTCGTGGCGAGCGGGCTGGTCCTGCCGTTCGAGTACGTGGCCCCGGTCTCGCTTTTCGACGCCGGGCTCTTCATCGCCATGGGCGTCCTCGGCGGCGTCGCGCAGATCCTGATGACCGCGGCCTACCGGTGGGGCCCCGCGTCGGTCGTCGCGCCCTTCGACTATTCGGGCATGCTGTGGGCGCTCGTCATCGGCTGGGCGGTCTGGAGCGAGTTGCCCACGCCCGACGTCATCGCCGGCGCGGTCGTCGTGATCGCCAGCGGCCTCTACATCCTGCACCGCGAATCCGTGCTGGGGGTCGCCGGGCAGCGGCCGCCGAAGCCGCGGATTCCCGCTCCGTGAACTACCGGCACGTCTTCCATGCCGGAAACTTCGCCGATGTGGTGAAGCACGTGGTGCTCACGCGGGTGCTGGTGCGGATGACGGCGAAGGCGAAACCGCTGCGCTATCTCGAGACCCATGCCGGGATCGGCGTCTACGATCTCGCCCATCCCGACGCGCAACGGACGGGCGAGGCGCAATCGGGCGTCGCGCGCGTGCTGGCCGTCGCCGCGACCCTTCCGGACGTGCTGGCGCCCTGGCTGGACGCGGTCCGGGCGCTGAACCCGGACGGGTCGCTGCGGCGCTATCCCGGCTCCCCGGCACTCGCCGCCGCGCTCCTTCGCCCCGACGATCGCCTCGTCCTGGCCGAACTTCACGACGAGGACGCCGCCACCCTCAGACGCACCATGGCCGGCGACGACCGTGTGGCGGTCCATCACATGGACGGCTGGCTCGCGACCAAGGCGCATCTGCCGCCGCGCGAGCGCCGCGGGGTCGTCCTGATCGATCCGCCCTTCGAGGCGCCGGACGAGTTCGACCGCATGGTGCGGGCGCTGGTCACGGGGCACCGGCGGTTTCCGCAGGGGGTTTTCGTCCTCTGGTATCCCATCAAGGAACGGCCGGCCGTCTGGCGGTTCCAGGAGGCCGTCGCCGCCACCGGCATCCGTGACGTTCTGTTCGCGGAGACGACGATCTGGCCGGAGGACACCCATCGTCGGCTCAACGGCTGCGGGCTCCTCGTCGTCAATCCGCCCTTCGGTCTCCCGGGCGATCTGGAGACCGCCCTGCCGGCGGTCCATGCCGCGCTGGGCACGGGGCACGGCGGGGCACGGATCGGGACGCTGGTTGCGGAGTGAGGGTCCGGACCCCGAAGGGTCCGGACCGACCTCAGATGCGGTCCTGGCTGCGGTCGGGGCGACGCTCGGCCCCTCGCAGGCCGGGCGCATCGTCGGCCAGACGCTCGGCCGCGTCCTGGGCGATACGGACCGAGATCTCCGCGATCCGCCGGCCGGAGCCCAGCAGGCCGTCGATCTCCTCGCGCGTGAGGCGGTCCTGCACGGCCATCAGATCGGTGACGCTGCGTGCGCCCGCCGCCTGGGACAGGCCGGACATCCGTCGCTCGACCGCGGCGCGCGACGTCGAGACCATCTCCTTCCAGAGGCTCTGGGCGCCGTCGGCGAAGACCGTGCCGCACCGGACCCAGAGGTCGAGGTTGCGCGACGCGTGGGCGAGGACCGCCTCCCCGTCCTGGGCCGAAACGCCCATCAGACGGCGGGACTGTTCGGCGGTCCGTTCGGCGCCCTCCCGCACGGCCGAGACGGTCTCGTCCATCGCTTCGCGCATCGGTGCGGTCCCGTCGGCCGCCGCCGCGCCGTTGTCGCCGGCGACGCGCCTCAGCGCGTCCGCCGCACGCTCGGTTCCGGTTCCGGCAGCACGACCGGACTCGTCGCCCGATCCACGCGTGGTTTCCGTCGGCCGCCGCCCCGTGGCGACGCCGGTTTCTTTTTCATTCGCCATGTCGATTTCTCCTATCGCAGAACCGTGGTCTCGAACGGTTCCTCCCGTCGTCTTCCGTCGATTAACAGCGACGGTTCCGACGACAGGCGCAGTTCTATCACAGGACACGGGTCCGACTTCCACCACCGCCGTCTATGCCTGACGACAGAGTACCGACGATGGACGGCCGGTCAGCGTCCGTCGGATCGTCCGGGGGCCGCACCGGCCTGCGCCGTCCCGCCCATGTGGGCGGGCACGTCGCTGGCGGGAAACGACTGCTCCAGATCCGCCGATGCCGCGCCAGAGCATCAGGCCGCCGGCGACCGCCATCGCGGCACCGGCCGGCGATCGGCGGGCGAGGCCGGCCATCGCCAGCCCGGCACCTGCGACGGCCAAAACCCAGCGTTCGGTGGTCCCGACGTTGACCGACGTCGGTCGACGGGACCGGTCCTGAACGGAGGGTCGGCGCAGGACCTCCGCGACGTCCTGACCGTGGCTCACATCCGTCTCCCAGGGGTCATGGTCGCCCGGGACGGGCGCACACCCTGAAGCGAACGACGCCGGAAAGGGGCGGGTTCCAGGCCCTCAGTCGGCGGTACCCGGGGCCGGCAGCGGTGCGGGCGGGGCCGACCCGGGGCGATCCTCGCGCCCCGGGAGGAGGAGCGCCGCGAGCACGGCGAGGGCGGCGAGGGAAGCGAGGACGAAGAGGAGTTCGTCGAAGCGGCCGGTGGCGTCGTAGGTCCAGGCGGCGAACTGCACCGCCGCGGGCGCCGCCCCGAAGGCCAGGATGAACTTGGCGCCATAGGCGAGGCCGCGATGCCGGGCCGGCGTGAAGCGCGCGAGGAGTTCGTTCTCCGCCGGCACCTGGACGTTCAGGAGTGCCACCGTCAGCGCGGCGAGGGCGAACAGCGGATAGCCCACGGCCGTCGCCGCGAGGGCGAGGACCGGTACCTGGACGAGGAGCATCGCGACGTAGATGCGCTTGGGCGGGAGGCGGTCGACCAGCCAGCCGCCGAGGAGCTGCGGCACCGCGCCGACGAGGAACACCAGCGACACGATGGCGCCGACCCCCGCGGTCCCGCCGCCGACGATGTCGGGCATCCGGTCCCCGAACCATTTCGGCATGATCGTGGCCATGGCGTTGTAGACGAGGCCCGCGCAGAGCATCGTCACGGACAGGAGCAGGAACACCCGAACCGTGTCGCCGCGCGAGGGCCGGGGGACCGGCTTCGCGTCCACCGTGCGGTCGACGATGGTCCCCCGGCCGATCATGAAGGCCAGCACCAGTCCCGTCGCGATGCAGACGAGGCCCGGAACGATCATGGCGGCGCGCCAAGACACCACGTCGGACAGCCCGCCCGCCACGATCCCCGCGGCGGCAATGCCGATGCCGCCGAAGATGCCGTTCCAGGCGAGCGCGCTGCCGCGGTTCTCGGCGTTCTTGACGATCCACGACAGTCCGACCGGGTGATAGATCGACGCGCCCACCCCGAGGAGCGCCAGCCCGACGACGAGGCCGGTCTCGTCCGCCGCCAGACCCGCGGCGACCGCGCCGGCCCCGGTCAGGACGTGGAAGAGGACCATCATCCGGCTCTCGCTCCAGCGGTCGCTGAGCCAGCCGGCCAGCGGCGCGCCCAGGCCGATGAGCAACGCGCCCAGCGTCCAGAGCCGAAGAAGGTGGTCGTAGGTCAGCTTCCAGTCCGCCTCGAGGGCGAGGACGACGGTCAGGTAGAGGGCGGCGAGCACATGCATCTGCGCATGGCCGATGCAGGAGAAGATGATCGCCAGGCGACCCGACCGCTTGGACATGGGGTATCCGCGAAAAGAGGGTCCGCGGTGGACGGTCACAGGGGCCGGCCGGCGGCGCAACGGCGGGTCGCGCATGGCTGGTCTGCCCCCGACGTGCGGCGGCAGCGCGGGAACGACCGATCCGGACGCGCGCGCCGCGTGCCGGCCGTCCGCGCATTGCCAATCCGCCGGGAGGTTCTAGGATGGATGCCCGCAGGGCGGGTGGAGGACCTCGTGACGGGACGTGGACGCAAAGTGTCGGCGAAGGGCGTCCGGCGCGCCCGCGGTGACGTCGCCCCACGGGCGGCAGAGATCGCCTGGCTTCGGCGCGGCCTCGACCAGCCGGGAGGCAAGCTTCCGCTGTTCGACGCGGAGGGGCAGCGGATCGATCCCCTGGTCGTGCGGGCCTGCCTCAAGGCCGGATGGGCGTCCCCCTGGTTCGACAATCCGCTGAAACCGGACTGGCAGGTCTGTCGCCTCACCGACGCCGGACGTGCGCTTCTCGCCGACGCGACGCCCACGGAGATCCAGGTATCCGTGGTCATACCAGTGTCGTCTTGACTTCCGACGCCCGGAATGGTCCCTTGACGCCGTATCCGGGTGGTGCCTGGGTTTTGGGAGGGGACGACAAGAACAAGAGTTGCGGCGAACTTGATTATTCAAGTTTTGCTGCACCGCAAATAAGTTTCGACGGCGACGTCGATTGCGGAATGGAACCAACCGTTCCGGGACCTTGGTCTGGGTGGCCGGCCTTTCGGGGACCGGCCATTTTTCGTTCCGACCGAAGGGCCTACGCGGAACTGTCGAATTGAAGGCCTCGACGGGCGGTGGAATGGTGGCGTGGTGGACGTCGCTCCCGCCCTCGCCGAGAGATGCCGATGCCCTCCAGGGCCGCAAAGATCCTCATCGCAGAAGACCAGGCGATCATCGCGTTATCGCTGTCCCAGGCCCTCGCGTTCGAGGGTCACGTCGTCTGCGGCGTCGTCGCGACCGAGGCGGACGGCATCGCGGCGGCGCGCATCCACCGGCCCGATCTCGCGCTTCTCGACGTGCATCTCGCCCGCGGAAGCGACGGGCGCGAGATCGCCCACGTCCTGCGCGCCGAACTCGGCATCCCCTCCATCCTCCTGACCGCGCAGGTCGGTCTCGAGGAGGCGCGGGCGCTGGATGTGCTGGGACTGGTGCAGAAGCCCTACGGGGTCGAGGACGTCCTTCGCGCCGTCGGCGACGCGGTCGCCTTCGTGCGGACGGGACGCGTGCCGGCCATCGCCAACCCCCATCTCTTCCTGCCGGCCGCCGTGGTTCGGCCCGTGCGCGAGCACGTCGCCTGACGCACCGGCGTCAGCCGGCCGAAAGGCGCTGCCAGCTCGACGCGTAGCCCTTCTCGGTCAGCATCCAGTGGCCCCTGCGGTCGCCGGGACGGATGAGGCCGAGGGGAAGCGCTTCGGCCACGAACGAGCGCGGCACGTCGGCGGGCAGTTCCCAGCTGTCCGGATGCGCCGTCAGCAGCCAGAGCGCCAATTCGGATTTTAGCCTCACCTGCGCGTTCCTGAGGGCACCGGACGCGGGTTCGCCCGGCTGGATCCGGCGACGATCATCGTCGCGTCGCCCGACGGTTGCAAATCCGTCGTTCCGCCTATCCCGTCGTAACGGGCGCCGATCCGGCCCCGCCGGGGCAAGGCGAGGATCTCGCCCGAGTGCCTGGAAAAGATGGTCGGACCGGCGAGATTCGAACTCGCGACCCCCAGACCCCCAGTCTGATGCGCTACCAGGCTGCGCTACGGTCCGACGTCCCCTCGGGGGAGATGCTGTATAGCGGCCGGCCGGGACCGGCGCAACAGTTCACGGGCGGTCAGCCGCCCGGCTGACGGAGGAGTTCGCGAAGCGCGCGCAGTTCCGTGATGACGGTCTGGATCCGGCCGCGCTGCGCGGGCGTCAGGCGGGGTACCGGGGGCGCCTCGGCGACGGCGACGACGGCCGTGTCCGCCGAGTCCGGGTCCGGGGCCTCGTGGACAGCGGGCGCCGCCGCCGGCACGACCGGATCGGGATCGTCGGCCGCAGCGTCGCCGCGAGCACCCCGCTGGTCGCGCAGCAGTTTCTGGACGCCCTTGATCGTATAGCCCTGGTCGTAGAGCAGGTCGCGGATGCGGCGCAGGAGATCGACGTCCTCCGGCCGGTAATAGCGCCGTCCGCCGCCGCGCTTCAGCGGCTTCACCTGCGGGAACTTGGTCTCCCAGAAGCGCAGGACGTGCTGCGGGACGGCGAGGTCGGTCGAGACCTCGCTGATGGTGCGGAAGGCGGTCGCCGATTTGGCGACGGGCCGGGGCCGTCGGTCGTCCTGCGGGTCGGGTTCGGACATGAGATCCAGGAGCGCCGTCATCGGTTGGGCCGTGCCACGTCAGGCATTGACCCGGGCGTGCTCGCCGGATCGGGAAAGTTCGGCATTGATGCGGTCCTTCAGGACGTGGCTCGCGCGGAACACGAGGACGCGCCGCGGCATGATGGGCACCTCCTCGCCGGTCTTTGGGTTGCGGCCGACCCGCTGGCCCTTCTGCCGGACGACGAAACTGCCGAAGGACGAGATCTTCACGAGTTCGCCGCGGGCCAGCGCCTCCTCGATCTCGCCGAGGACGGTCTCGACCAGATCGGCGCTCTCGTTCCGCGACAGCCCCACCTCCTGGTAGACGGCCTCGCTCAGCTGTGCGCGCGTGACGGTGTTCTGCGTCATCGACGTGCCTCCCCCGCGTCAAGAGCGACGAGGGTACCGTGATGACGCCCACCGGTCAATTCTGGCGAAGGCTCAGTTGCTTGGCGGGCGTTCTTGAAGCGCGCCGCCCGTCACCAGCGGACCAGGGCCGATCCCCAGGAGAGGCCGCCGCCGATCGCTTCGAGGGCGACGAGGTGCCCGCGGCGGATGCGCCCGTCGCCGACCGCCTCCGCGAGCGCGAGCGGGATCGACGCCGCCGACGTGTTCCCGTGATGGTCGACCGTCGTCACCACGCGATCCGTCGGCAGGCCGAGCTTGCGCGCGGTCCCGTCGATGATCCGCTTGTTGGCCTGGTGGGGAACCAGCCAGTCGACCTCGGCCGGCGTCACCCCGTTGGCGGTCAGCGCCTCGTTCAGCACGTCGGCGAGGCGCTGCACGGCGTGGCGGAAGACCTCCTGTCCCTGCATGCGGACATGCCCCGTGGTGCCGGTCGCCGACGGGCCGCCGTCGACGTAGAGCAGGTCGTACTGCCGCCCGTCGGAATGCAGATGCGTCGACAGCACGCCACGGTCGGCGGCCGTCCCCTCGCCGGTCCCGGCGCGGAGCACCACGGCGCCGGCCCCGTCGCCGAAGAGGACGCAGGTCGTCCTGTCGTTCCAGTCGAGCAGACGGGAGAAGGTCTCCGCACCGATGACCAGCGCGGTCCGCGCCTGCCCGAGGCGGATGAAGTTGTCGGCGACCGACAGCGCGTAGATGAAGCCGGCGCAGACGGCCTGCACGTCGAAGGCCGCCCCGCGCACCATGCCCAGCGCCGCCTGCACCTTGGTCGCGGTGGCGGGGAAGGTGTTGTCCGGCGTCGTCGTCGCCAGCACGATCAGGTCGAGTTCGTCCGCACCCATGCCGGCGTCGTCGAGGGCCGCGCGCGCGGCCTCGAGCGAGAGGTCCGAGGTGTTCTGGCCCGGCGAGGCGATGCGGCGGCTGCGGATGCCCGTCCGCTGCACGATCCACTCGTCCGACGTCTCGACGCGCCGCGCGAGGTCCGCGTTGGTGACGACGTCGGGGGGAAGATAGGATCCGATGCCGACGATCTGTGAGCGGCGGACGCTCATACCACGACCGCCCGGTCGGGGGTCGGGGCGAGCACGTCGCCCAGGCGCTGGATCTCGTCGCGGATTCGGTCGTTGAAGCCGTTGCGCACCAGATCGACCGCGACGCCGACGGCGTTCGCGAAGCCCAGCGCGTCGGTCCCGCCGTGGCTCTTCACGCACACACCCTGGAGGCCGAGGAACATCGCCCCGTTGTAGCGCCGCGGATCGGTGCGCCGCCGCAGCTTCTTGAACGCGTTCCGCGCGAGCAGATAGCCGAGCCGGGCGAAGACCGACGCCTCGAAGGTGCGGCGCAGGAAATCGGCGTAGAGACGCGCCGTGCCCTCGGCGGTCTTCAGCGCGACGTTGCCGGTGAACCCGTCGGTCACCACCACGTCGACGGTCCCGGCGGGAATGTCGTTGCCTTCGACGAAGCCGTGGAAGGTGCCGGGGAGCGGCATGGTGCGCAGCAGCTGGGCGGCCGCGCGCACCGTCTCGTTCCCCTTGACCTCCTCCGACCCGACGTTCAGCAGGCCGATGGTCGGCTGGATGACGCCCAGCACCGTCCGGGCGAAGATCGATCCCATGACCGCGAACTGGGCGAGGTTCTCGGGCGAGCACTCGACGTTGGCGCCGAGGTCGAGCATCACCGTTTCGCCGCGCATGGTCGGAAGGAACGACGCGATCGCCGGCCGGTCGATGCCGGGCAGCGACTTCAGCACGATCTTCGCCATCGCCATGAGGACGCCGGTGTTGCCACCGGAGACGACGCACCCGGCGCGCCCGTCGGCGACGCTGTCGATGGCGAGGCGCATCGAGGACTTGCGGGCGCCGCGCAACACCTGCGCGACCTTCGCGTCGTCCGCGACCGCATCGGGGGTGTGCACGATCTCGACGATCCGGGCGAGGTCCGTGCGCCGGTCGAGCAGAGGACGGATCTGCGCCTCGTCACCGAACATCAGGAAGGTCACGCCGGGGTGCCGGACGCGGGCGATGTCGGCCCCGTCGACGACCGACAGGGGCGCATGGTCACCGCCCATGGCGTCGAGCGCGACCGTCAAGGGACCGTTCATCGCACGTCGCTCCGACGGGGCCGGCCCTCGGCGAGGGCCGGATGGACCGGATGACACGCGCCCTCCATCGACGGGATCAGGCGCTCTTCGCCTCGGCGACCACTTCCCGACCGTCGTAATGGCCGCACGAACCGCAGACGTGGTGCGGCCGCTTCAGTTCCCCGCAGTTGGGGCACTCGTTGTAGGCGCCGGCCTGGATCGCATGGTGGGAGCGTCGCATGTCGCGGCGCGACTTCGACGTCTTTTTCTTGGGAACGGCCATCGCAGAGCTCTCTCGGGTTCGGCGTCACGTGGAATGTCCAAGGGCCCGCGAGGACGCGTCCGGAGACGATCCCCGGGGGCCCGGGCGAGCCGATTGACTTAACGGAAACGGGTCCCGGGAGCAAGCGGCACCGCTCAGTTAGTTCGGGCGGCCCAGCTTTGCAAGCGCGGCGAAGGGGTTCCGGGCCGCTTCCGCCTCACCGCCGTCGGAGGTGCCGTCCTCCTCCTCCCCGGCGCTGGCCCCCTCGAAGGTGACGCCCGGCGCCTTCGGATAGGGGGCGAGCGCCAGGGACAACTGCTGGGCGACCAACTCGCCGAGATCGATCCGGGTCCCGTCGAGGGGTTCGGGCAGGTCGGCGTCCGGGTCCACGAGCCCGTCGCCCTCCGGCATGCGGTCGGGCGGCGCGAAGAGGGCGGCGAAATCCTCCACGACCGTCGCCTCGAACGGATCGAGGGTGACGACGCAGGTCTGCACGACCGTCGCCGACAACGCGCCCTCGACCCGGACGAACCCGCCGGCGAGCCGCGTGAGGGTCAGGTCCGCCGTCAGCGCGCGGAGATCGACGAGGCCGAGGCGCCGGGCGAGGGCCGCGCGCTCGTCGGGCTTCGCCTCCAGCCGCCGCACGGCCGGCGTCCCCGCGAGCCCTTCCGTCTCGAAGGGGCGGGCGAACTCGGGCGGCGGCATGGCGCCCGGAACGGTCGCACGGGACATCGGCGCGGTCCTCGGCTGACGGATCAGGCTCCGGCCGGCGCCGGAAAGGTGAAGGCCGGATCGAAGAGGGCGTCGACCGGCAGGGCCGCGAGCGCGCGGGCGACGTGGAGGAGATACGCCGCGACCAGGCCGGCCCCGGGGCCGGCCTCGGCGACGCTGCCGAAGACGTTCCGGTCCACCGCCGCCGCGAGTGCGGCGGGATCGTCCGCGTCGAGGGCGGCATCGTAGGCCTTCGCACGACCGAACAGCCCGCCCAGCGTGTCGTGGACGCGCTTGGCGACCGCGAGGTCGCCGATGCCCATCTCGCGCAGGTTGGCGTCCATGTCGTCGACGAACCGGTCCATCAGCGACTGCGCGATCCGCTGCGCCCGCCCCTCCTCCGCCCGCAACCGGCGCAGGAGGAGGTGCAGATGGGCGACGAGGAGGTCGTACCGCCCGTCCACCGTGTCGGGAACGCCCGCGGCTTCGTAGAGGTGCGGACGGCGGGCGGCCGCGACCGCCTCGGCATAGAGGCGGGCGGCGACGTCGCGGTCGGTGCTGCGGGAGAGGAGGCGGCGGAGCAAGATGGCGATCCCCGGGCGCGGCCGTTGACAGGGACATCGGCGGCAGCGCATCTGTCAGGCGAGATGGGCGCCCGCGGGACGCCCGTCAACGCCGCCCGTCCGTCGCCGTCGCCCATCGGAACCCGTCATGCTCCGCTCGAAGCTGTCCGTCGCGATCCTGGCCCTGACGCTCGCCGGTCTCCTCGGCGCCTGTTCGGCCCGTGTGTCCAACAACGGCAACATGGTGAGCGACGAACGGCTGCAGGCGCTCCGCGTCGGGCAGACGTCGGAGGACGACGTGCTCCGCGACCTGGGAACGCCGACGGCGGTCGCCACCTTCGACCGCAGCACCTGGTACTACGTCGGACAGGTCACGTCGCGCGTCGGCCCGTTCCGGCCGGAACCGATCGAGCGGCGGGTGGTGACGGTCCGGTTCGACGATGCGGGCGTGCTGGCGGCGGTCGAGACCCGATCGCTCGCGGACGGGAACGAGGTCGCAGTCATCGACCGGGCCACGCCGACCCCGGGGACCGAGATGTCGCTCATCCAGCAGATCTTCGGCAACGTCGGGCGCTTCCCTGGCATGGCCGGCGGTGCCACCCGCGGCGTGCCGGGCCGGACCGGTCCCTGAGGACGATCCGCCGGGCGACGGTCGGCGCCCTCAGACGGGCCGCTGCGTGATGCCGTGGATCAGCACCTGTGCGACGATGCCGCGCCCCATGGTCCGGTCGCAGGCCGCCAGAAGCCGGCGGCGCAGCCGCGGCAGGTCGATCACCGAGTTGCTCTGCACGGTCGGGTCCGAAAGCGCGGTGTAGAGGGTCTCCGTCAACGCGTTCTGGAGCCGCGGCTGCATCGCCTGGATGCGGTCGAGCGCGGCCGCGTTCGGGATCTCGAGCACGATGCGAAGCGTGACCAGCTGCTCCGCCTTGTCCGAGCCGAGCATCGAGACCGTCATCGGGGTCAGGCTCGTGAACAGAAGCACCGGCGCGGGCGGCAACGGCGGCGGCCCCGCCTCCGGTTCGTTCTGGAAGTAATAGAGATAGCCGCCGATCCCGCCACCCACGAGGAACGGAAGCAGGATCAGGAGGAAGATCAGACGACGCATCAGTCTCGGACTACCACCACCGGGGCGACGACCTCCAGTCTAGCGGGTTTGTTCCGCCCGCGCAGGTGGAATCAGAAATGCGTCCAGCCGGTTCCGGCGAGCGGAACCGTGTTTCCCCCCGCATCCAGGACCGTGACCTGCCCTGCAGGCCCTTCCACGGCGCGGCCGATGGCCGTCAGACCGATGCCCAGGTCCCGGGCCGCGACGGCCAGCGCTTGCATCGCCTCCGGCCGGGCGGTGAGGACGAGCTCGTAGTCGTCCCCGCCGGTGATCGCCGTGACGATCCGGCCGGCGTCCGCGTCGACCAGACGACGGACGGGTGCGCAGAGCGGCACCGACGCCACGTCGATCTCGAACGCGAGGCCGGAGGCGCGGGCGATGTGGGCGGCGTCGGCGACCAGACCGTCCGACACGTCGGCCGCCGCCGTCGCCGATGCGCGTAGTGCCGCGGCGAACGCCGTCCGCGGCGTCGGCCGGCGCA
>VYKX01000201.1_pt1 | contig 16199 bp, 11 predicted proteins | sample 5114471 | NCBI WGS metagenome assembly VYKX01 (sample SAMN12291785, study PRJNA351875) | freshwater metagenome | isolation source: freshwater lake | place: USA: Michigan, Gull Lake | collected 2013-08-08
AACCGTCGTGATCGCCGCCGTCAGCGTCGTCTTGCCATGGTCCACGTGCCCAATCGTCCCCACGTTCACGTGAGGCTTCGTGCGCTCAAACTTGCCTTTTGCCATCGTCAATTCTCCAGATCAAAGAGCGGTCCAGTGCGTAGTTTTGAGTTTCCAACGCTCTGGTGTCTCCCCGCAACACTGGCAGTGCGGGCCCGAGCGATGAAGACTGTCGTCAAGTGAGTTACTTGCCCCGTGAAGTGATGATCGCGTCGGCGACGTTCTTGGGTGCCTCGCTGTAGTGCTTGAACTCCATCGTGTAAGTGGCGCGTCCTTGCGACATCGAGCGCAATGTTGTCGAGTAGCCAAACATCTCGGAAAGCGGCACTTCTGCCTTGATCGCCTTACCGCCGCCGGGCATGTCGTCCATTCCTTGCACCATGCCCCGGCGGGAAGATAGATCGCCCATCACGTTGCCGGCGTAGTCCTCGGGGGTCTCTACTTCGACAGCCATCATCGGCTCAAGAATGACTGGCGTCGCCTTGCGGCAACCATCCTTGAAGCCGAGCGAAGCCGCCATCTTGAATGCGTTCTCGTTGGAATCGACTTCGTGGTACGAACCAAACGTGAGTGTCACCTTCACGTCAACAACCGGGAACCCAGCCAACACACCAGCTGGGAGAGAGTCCTCGACGCCCTTCTTGACTGCGGGAATGAACTCGCGCGGCACAACGCCGCCCTTGATGGCGTCGACAAACTCGAAACCCTTACCCGGCTCCTGTGGCTCGATCGACAGAACGACGTGACCGTACTGTCCCTTGCCACCTGACTGGCGAACGAACTTGCCTTCTATGTCGCTTACGGACCTTCGAATGGTCTCTCGGTAGGCAACCTGAGGTTTGCCGACGTTCGCCTCTACGCCGAACTCTCGCTTCATTCGGTCAACAATGATTTCAAGGTGGAGTTCACCCATCCCCGAAATGATCGTCTGGCCGGACTCTTCGTCTGTTCTTACGCGAAATGATGGATCCTCTTGGGCCAGACGACCCAACGCGATACCCATCTTTTCCTGGTCTGCCTTTGTCTTAGGCTCGACGGCCTGCGAGATAACCGGCTCAGGGAAGATCATCTTTTCGAGAGTGATGATCGCCTCGGGATCGCACAGCGTTTCGCCAGTGGTCACATCCTTCAGGCCAACACATGCAGCGATGTCACCGGCCAAGATCTCCTTGATTTCTTCTCGTTGGTTGGCATGCATCTGCAAGATCCGGCCGATGCGTTCCTTTTTTCCTCGAATCGGGTTGAACACCGAATCGCCTGACTTGAGAACCCCCGAATACACGCGGACGAACGTCAATTGCCCAACATATGGATCGGTCATGAGCTTGAATGCCAGGGCGGCGAACTTCTCGTCGTCTGCCGCGCGACGGACCACCTCATGCTCATCGTCGTCAGTTCCAGGAACTGGCGGGATGTCGATAGGCGACGGCATGAAGTCGATGACGCCATCAAGCATGCGCTGCACGCCCTTGTTCTTGAAGGCGGAGCCGCAGAACATGGGCTGGATCTCTGCGCTCAAGGTACGGGCCCGAAGACCAGCAGTGATCTCCGCCTCCGTCAACTCACCTGACTCAAGATACTTGTTCATCAAGGTTTCGTTTGCCTCAGCGGCAGCTTCCACCATGTTGTCTCGCCACTTGCGGGCATCCGCCTCAAGCGAGGCCGGAATCGCTTCGTAGGTAAACTTCATGCCCTGCGAAGCTTCATCCCAGATGATCGCCTTCATCTTCAGGAGGTCGACAACCCCGGTGAATTCATCTTCAGCGCCAATGGGTATGACGACAGGGACAGGGTTGGCACGAAGCCGGACTTTCATCTGCTCGTAGACCTTGAAAAAATTGGCTCCAGTGCGATCCATCTTGTTGACGAATGCCAACCGGGGCACCTTGTACTTGTTGGCCTGACGCCAAACGGTCTCCGATTGCGGTTGCACTCCGCCGACCGCGCAGTAAACCATGCAAGCACCGTCAAGGACCCGCATCGAACGCTCCACCTCAATGGTGAAGTCCACGTGCCCAGGCGTGTCAATGATGTTGATACGGTGCTCGGCGAGCGACAAGTCCATGCCCTTCCAAAAGCAGGTTGTCGCGGCGGAGGTGATGGTGATGCCCCGCTCTTGCTCCTGCTCCATCCAGTCCATGGTCGCAGCGCCATCGTGGACCTCGCCGATCTTGTGGTTCACGCCGGTGTAGAAAAGGATGCGCTCGGTGGTTGTCGTCTTCCCGGCGTCGATGTGAGCCGAAATCCCGATGTTGCGATAGCGCTCGATTGGAGTCTTGCGGGCCATGATGTCACCTCAACTTTCAAGCCAAAAGGTTGGCCGCTCGCGGATCCGTAAGAACCCTGAGAGCGGCCGGATGCAGCGTCAGATCAGAAACGGAAATGCGAGAACGCCTTGTTGGCCTCTGCCATCCTGTGGACCTCGTCGCGCTTCTTCATCGCGCCGCCTCGGCCCTCAACCGCCTCCAGCAACTCGTTCGCCAGACGCTGCGCCATCGACTTCTCACCGCGCTTACGGGCTGACTCCTTCAACCATCGCATCGCCAAAGCCACCCGACGAACAGGGCGCACCTCCACCGGTACCTGGTAATTCGCACCACCAACCCGACGAGACTTGACCTCAACCATCGGCTTGATGTTGTTCAGAGCAGTGACGAAGATCTCCAGTGGATCCTTGCCCGACTTCTTCTCAACTTGCTCTAGCGCACCATAAATGATGCGCTCAGCGATCGCCTTCTTGCCCGACTCCATGATCACATTCATGAACTTCGAAAGGTCCACCGACCCGAACTTAGGGTCTGGAAGGATGTCCCGCTTGGGAACTTCGCGACGACGTGGCATTGCAATTCCTTTTCATTCAGTCGGGAAGGATTGCCCCCCCCCACGGACCCCACCGACCTCAGGGGCGGTCCACTTACTGGATCGGTGCGCGACCGACCCGAACAACGCGGAAGGAGAAACCCTCCCACGCAAAACGATCAAGTCTTCTTGGGACGCTTGGCGCCGTACTTCGACCGCGACTGCTTGCGGTCCTTGACACCCTGCAAGTCCAAGGAACCGCGAACGATGTGGTACCTGACACCAGGGAGGTCCTTCACGCGACCACCACGCACCAAGACCACACTGTGCTCCTGCAGGTTATGCCCCTCACCGCCGATGTACGAAATGATCTCAAAGCCATTGGTCAGTCGAACCTTGGCCACCTTGCGAAGTGCAGAGTTGGGCTTCTTCGGCGTTGTCGTGTACACCCGAGTGCACACTCCACGTCGCTGAGGGCTACCCTGCATTGCGGGTGACTTCGACTTGGTGACTTCGGACTCGCGCCCGTGGCGCACAAGTTGATTGATCGTTGGCATTGAACTATCTCGTTTGATCATCGATTCCGATGACCGATTCGCAAGGGGGTTGCGAGGGCACTGGGCCAAACTCGCATCGCAGAAGATCAGGCATCCATGGAGGCACGAAAGCCGACCTCCCGGAGGAAGGCAGCCTGACAGTATAGGCGCACCATCCCTCCCCAGCAAGCGCCTCGCCCAACTGAAGTTACCGACCGACGAGCATGCGGGACGGGTAGGCCGCCTCAAGTCACATCGAGGAGTCCGTTCCCGACTCGACTGCCGATTCCTGCGCAGAAACCAGCACGTCGGATTCTTCTTGCAGGGCAATCGCACGTCGCTCTGCGTCGTCGAGTTCCTCTTTCGCCTTGCGAGCCTGATGGAACGCCATTCCGGTGCCAGCCGGGATGAGTCGCCCAACGATGACGTTCTCCTTCAACCCTCGCAACTCGTCGCGCTTCCCCATGATGGCTGCCTCAGTAAGAACCCGTGTGGTTTCTTGGAAGGATGCCGCAGAGATGAAACTGTCAGTGGACAAGGACGCCTTCGTGATGCCGAGCAGGACGTCAGCATGTGTCGCCGGTAGCTTTCCTTCGGCAATCATCCGATCGTTGGTCTCAAGCAGTTCTGAACGTTCCACTTGCTCACCAGCGATGTACGACGTGTCGCCAGGATTAACGATCTGCACGCGCCGCAGCATCTGACGAACGATGACTTCAATGTGCTTGTCGTTGATCTTCACGCCTTGTAGTCGATAAACGTCCTGCACTTCATCCACGATGTATCGCGCGAGCTCCTCGATGCCGAGCAAACGGAGAATGTCTTGCGGATCGGCAGGTCCGTCGACGATCGACTCGCCCTTGTTCACCACCTGACCTTCGTGCACGAGGATGTTCTTTTCCTTGAGGACAAGTTCTTCATAGACCTTGCCCTCCGGGTCAGTGATCTGCAACCGTACCTTGCCCTTCGTTTCCTTGCCAAACGAGACGGTTCCGGTCATCTCGGCAAGCGTTCCCTTATCCTTCGGCGTGCGTGCTTCGAACAATTCAGCCACGCGTGGCAGGCCGCCTGTGATGTCACGGGTTTTCTGGCCTTCGACCGGAATACGCGCGAGCACTTCACCCGGAGCCAGATCTTGCCCGTCACGGATCTGGATCAGCGAACCGACCGGGAAGCCGATCGTCACCGAGTGATCCGTTCCGGGAATCTTCACCTCTACCCCAGAGGAATCGAGCAGCTTGACCTGTGGCCGAACCACCTTCAAGGCGCCTCTTCGCTTCGAATCGATCACGACGAGCGTCGACAGGCCGGTCACTTCGTCGAGTTGCTTGGCCACCGTCAGGCCCTCTTCGACATTCTCGAACTTCGCCTTGCCAGCGAACTCGGTGATGATTGGCCGCGTTAGCGGATCCCAGTTCGCCAGGACGGTGCCTGCCTTCACCTGCTGATCGGGCTTGATAGACAGCAACGCGCCATAAGGAACCTTATGCCGCTCGCGCTCGCGTCCATGCTGATCAGAAACGATGATCTCGCCGGACCGCGAAATGACGACGAGTTCGCCCTTGCCGTTGGTCACATAACGCATCGTGGCGTTGAAGCCAATGACGCCATCTGACTTCGCATCGACGCTTGAAGCAACGGCAGCGCGTGAGGCCGCACCACCGATGTGGAATGTGCGCATGGTCAACTGCGTCCCGGGTTCGCCGATGGATTGCGCTGCGATGACACCAATCGCCTCACCCTGGTTGACGGTGCCGCCGCGACCCAAATCGCGCCCGTAGCACTTGCCGCAGATACCGAAGCGAGTGCTGCAGGTCAGCGCCGTACGAACCTTGACTTCGTCGACACCCGCCGCTTCAAGCCGATCGAGGACGTCTTCGTCGAGCATTTCGCCTGCTCCGAGCAACATCTCCTGTGTTTCGGGATGCGCAACCTCGGTCGCAGCAACGCGACCCAAAACCCGGTCGCGAAGGCTCTCGATGACCTCGCCACCCTCGACGAGTGCACGCATGTTCATGCCGTTCTGGGTGCCGCAATCGTCCTCAATGACGACGAGGTCCTGAGTCACGTCCACCAGACGCCGAGTCAGATAGCCCGAGTTTGCGGTCTTCAGTGCAGTGTCCGCCAAACCCTTGCGCGCGCCGTGTGTGGAGATGAAGTACTGGAGGACGTTGAGCCCCTCCCGGAAATTCGCTGTGATCGGCGTCTCGATGATCGAGCCGTCAGGCTTGGCCATCAGACCGCGCATGCCTGCAAGCTGGCGAATCTGCGCTGCCGAACCACGCGCCCCTGAGTCCGCCATCATGTAGATGGAGTTGAAGGATTCCTGATCAACCTGTTTGCCGTGACGGTCGGTGGTCTTCTGTTTCGACAGTTGACTCATCATGACCTTGCCGACCTCGTCGCCAGTCTTGCCCCAGATGTCGACAACCTTGTTGTAGCGCTCGCCGGAGGTCACCAGTCCCGAGACGTACTGCTGCTCGATTTCCTTCACTTCCTTTTCGGCGCGTTCAATCAACCCTGGCTTTTCCTTCGGAACCAGCATGTCGTCGATGCAGATCGAGATGCCTGCTCGAGTTGCAAGACGGAAACCCGCCTGCAGCAATTTGTCAGCAAAGACGACTGTTTCCTTCAGCCCGCACTTTCTGAACGAGACGTTGATCAGGCGAGAGATCTCTTTCTTCTTCAGGGCCTTGTTGATATTGCCGAACGGCAGGCCCTTGGGCAGGATCTCGCTGAGCAAGGCGCGGCCGACCGTCGTGTCCACGAGTGATGTCGAGGCGGTGAACTCCTCGGCGCCCTTGTCCCTGGCGTACTCGGTCAGGCGCACAGAAATCTTTGAAGTGATCTCGACGACATCGTTGTCGAGAGCACGCTGTACCTCGCTGACGTCCGAGAAGATAAGCCCTTCACCTTTGGCGTTGATGCGTTCGCGTGTCGCGTAATACAGCCCGAGGACGACGTCCTGTGATGGAACGATGCTGGGCTCGCCGTTCGCCGGAAACAGGATGTTGTTGGACGCCAGCATCAGCGTGCGGGCTTCCATCTGTGCCTCGATCGACAGCGGCACGTGAACGGCCATCTGGTCGCCGTCGAAGTCAGCGTTGAATGCGGCGCAAACCAGTGGGTGCAACTGGATCGCCTTGCCTTCGATCAATACCGGCTCGAAAGCCTGGATGCCCAGACGGTGCAGAGTCGGAGCGCGGTTGAGCATGACCGGGTGCTCCTTGATAACCTCCTCAAGGATGTCCCAGACTACCGGCGTACCGCTTTCAACTTCCTTCTTCGCCGCCTTGATCGTGGTGGCGATCCCCATCGCCTCAAGGCGGGAGAAGATGAAGGGCTTGAACAATTCAAGCGCCATCAACTTGGGCAGTCCACATTGGTGAAGCTTCAGCGTCGGCCCAACGACGATGACAGAACGGCCTGAGTAGTCAACGCGCTTGCCGAGCAAGTTCTGGCGGAATCGACCACTCTTGCCCTTGATCATGTCGGCCAGCGACTTGAGAGCGCGCTTGTTCGCGCCCGTCATGGCCTTACCGCGGCGTCCATTGTCGAGGAGCGAGTCGACTGCTTCCTGCAGCATGCGCTTCTCATTGCGCACGATGATTTCCGGCGCCTTGAGCTCCAGCAGTCGGGCCAGTCGGTTGTTCCGATTGATCACTCGGCGATACAGGTCGTTAAGGTCGCTGGTGGCAAAGCGACCGCCGTCGAGCGGCACCAGCGGGCGCAAGTCAGGCGGCAGCACAGGCAGCACGTCCATCACCATCCACTGCGGTTTGATACCCGACTTCTTGAACGCCTCCATGACCTTGAGGCGCTTGGAGTTCTTCTTGATCTTCAGCTCGGAGCCGGTCATGTCGTTACGGAGCTTGTCGATCTCAACATCGAGTTCGATCTCCTCCAGCAACCTCTTGATGCCTTCAGCACCCATGAGCGCAACGAACTCGTCACCGAACTCGGTACGTTTAGCGTCGAAGTCGTCTTCGGTCATGATCGCGAACTTTTTGAGCGGCGTCATTCCCGGATCGACAACTACGTACGCCTCGAAGTACAGAACGCGCTCGATGTCACGCAAGGTCATGTCAAGCACCAAGCCCAGGCGACTCGGCAAGCTCTTGAGGAACCAGATGTGTGCGCAAGGTGCGGCCAGGTCGATGTGCCCCATGCGGTCACGGCGCACCTTGGTCTGGGTCACCTCCACTCCGCACTTCTCGCAGATCACACCACGGTGCTTCAGGCGCTTGTACTTGCCGCACAGACACTCGTAATCCTTGATTGGGCCAAAGATCTTGGCGCAGAAAAGGCCATCACGCTCTGGCTTGAAGGTGCGGTAGTTGATGGTTTCGGGCTTCTTCACCTCACCGAACGACCAGCTGCGAATCTTCTCAGGAGAGGCCAAGCCAATTCGGATCGCATCGAAATGCACATCCGGCGTGAACTGCTTGAACAGGTCGAGTAAACCTTTCATGGTCTTCTATTCCTTCTGGCTTAAAGCCGTCGTTCAGTTGCGTTCAAGTTCAATGTCGATGCCAAGGGAACGGATCTCCTTGACAAGAACGTTGAACGACTCGGGCATGCCGGCCTCGATGGCGTGCTCACCCTTGACGATCGATTCATAGACCTTGGTCCGCCCGTTGACGTCGTCCGACTTCACCGTCAGCATTTCCTGCAGTACGTAGGAAGCGCCATACGCTTCCAACGCCCAGACCTCCATCTCGCCGAATCGCTGGCCACCGAACTGCGCCTTGCCGCCGAGTGGTTGCTGAGTGACGAGGCTGTACGGGCCCGTCGAGCGAGCATGCATCTTGTCGTCAACCAGGTGGTGCAGCTTCAAGACGTGCATGTAGCCGATGGTCACCGGGCGTTCGAATGCATCGCCCGTGCGGCCGTCGTGCAGCGTCGCCTGAGTGCGCGAAGCCGTCAGGCCCTTGACCCGCGCAACATCGTCCGGATAAGCCAGCTTGAGCATGCTGCGGATCTCTTCTTCTGACGCGCCGTCGAAGACGGGCGTCGCGAAAGGCACGCCTTTGCTGAGATTTCCGGACATTTCCAGGATCTCTGCATCGCTCAGATGTTCGAGACGTTCTGTCTTGCCGCCCGACTTGTTGTAAAGCTCATCCAGAAACTTGCGAAGCTCGGCAACCTTGGCGTGCTCCTGCAGCATGTCGCCGATGCGCTGGCCAATTCCCTTCCCGGCCCATCCGAGGTGAACTTCGAGCACCTGACCGACATTCATCCGCGAAGGAACCCCCAGGGGATTCAGGACGATGTCGCAAGGCGTTCCGTCAGCCATGTAGGGCATGTCCTCGACCGGAGCGATCTTCGAGACCACACCCTTGTTGCCGTGGCGTCCCGCCATCTTGTCGCCCGGCTGGAGCCGGCGCTTGACGGCAAGGTAGACCTTGACCATCTTCAAGACACCTGCCGGCAGCTCGTCGCCCTGGGTCAACTTCTTGCGTTTCTCTTCGAAAGCCAGATCGAAGCTGTGGCGGGTTTGCTCGAGTGAATTCTTGATGCTCTCGAGCTGGTTCGCCACGTCATCGTCAGCAGGTCGAATGTCGAACCAGTGATAGCGCTCGACGCTGGAAAGGTACGCCTTATCGAGGATGCTGCCCTTGGAAATCTTCTGCGGACCTCCGTTGGCAGCCTTGCCGACCAGCAACTTCTCGATACGGTCGAAGGCATCAGCTTCGACGATACGCAGTTGGTCGTTCAAGTCGAGCCGGTAACGCTTGAGCTCGTCGTCAATGATTTGCTGGGCGCGCTTGTCGCGAGCGATACCTTCGCGAGTGAACACTTGAACATCAATCACCGTGCCGTTGGTGCCCTGGTCAACGCGCAACGATGTGTCCTTAACGTCAGACGCCTTTTCGCCAAAGATCGCGCGAAGCAGTTTCTCTTCCGGGGTCAAAGTGGTCTCGCCCTTCGGCGTGACCTTGCCGACGAGGGTGTCGCCTGGATTGACTTCGGCGCCGACGTAGACGATGCCTGACTCGTCCAGGCGAGAGAGCTGCTGCTCACTCAAGTTGGGGATGTCGCGAGTGATTTCTTCGGAGCCGAGCTTGGTGTCGCGCGCCATGACCACAAGTTCCTCGATGTGGATCGAGGTGTAGCGATCCTCTGCAATCACGCGCTCGCTTATCAGGATCGAATCCTCAAAGTTGTAGCCGTTCCATGGCATGAACGCAACCAGCATGTTCTGCCCGAGCGCGAGTTCACCGATGTCGGTTGAGGCGCCGTCAGCAATGATGTCTTCTGCTTCAACCGTGTCACCGCGAGTCACGATCGGCCGCTGGTGGATGTTGGTGTTCTGGTTGCTGCGCTGGTACTTGATCAGGTTGTAGATGTCGACGCCGACTTCGCCCGCCACTGTTTCCTTGTCGTTGACTCGGATCACGATGCGATTGGTGTCCACGTAATCGACGACGCCGCCGCGCTTTGCTGCGACGACAGTACCGCTGTCCTTCGCCGCGACTCTCTCGACGCCGGTGCCGACAAGCGCCTTTTCGGGCCGAAGCGTAGGGACCGCCTGACGCTGCATGTTGGCCCCCATCAGTGCGCGGTTGGCGTCGTCGTGCTCGAGGAATGGTACGAGCGAAGCAGCTACCGAGACGATCTGCGTCGGCGCGACGTCCATGTACTGGATGCGTTCAGCTGACGTAAGGATCGACTCTCCGTTATCGCGCGCGCTGACCAACCCGTCGATCAGTCTTCCCGATGTGTCGAGCGTGGCGCTGGCCTGGGCAATGACGTACTTTCCCTCTTCAATCGCCGACAGGTAATCGATCTGGTTGGTGACCTTGCCATCGACCACGCGGCGGTAGGGTGTCTCTAGAAACCCGTACTCGTTCAGCTGCGCATAAAGCGCCAACGAGTTGATCAGACCGATGTTCGGACCTTCAGGGGTCTCGATCGGGCAGACCCGCCCGTAGTGTGTCGGGTGCACATCCCGGACCTCAAAGCCCGCTCGCTCGCGAGTCAGGCCGCCCGGACCCAGTGCCGAGACTCTGCGCTTGTGGGTAATCTCGGAAAGCGGATTGGTCTGATCCATGAACTGCGACAACTGCGACGCGCCGAAGAACTCCTTCAATGCAGCCGAAATTGGCTTCGAGTTGATCAGATCGTGAGGCATGAGCGCCTCCGTCTCAGCCTGTCCCAGACGCTCCTTCACGGCTTTTTCAATGCGCGCAAGACCCGACCGGTACTGATTTTCGGCAAGCTCGCCCACGCATCGAACGCGGCGATTTCCGAGGTGGTCGATGTCGTCGACTTCGCCGCGGCCGTTGCGCAATTCGACCAAGATCTTGACGACATCGAGGATGTCGTCGTTATTGAGGGTCATCGCGCCCTCTGCTGAGTCCCTGCCAACGCGCGCGTTGAACTTCATGCGGCCGACTCGAGACAAGTCGTACGTGTCGGCGTTGTAGAAGAGACGGTGAAACAGCGCCTCGACTGCATCCTCGGTGGGCGGCTCACCCGGCCGCATCATTCGGTAGATGGCAACCCTGGCAGCAAGCTGGTCTGCGGTTTCGTCTGAGGTCAGCGTCTGGGAGATGTACCCGCCCTCGTCCAGTTCGTTCGTGTAGAGGCAAGGAATCTCCGCCACACGGGATGCGCGCAACTTCTTCAGCACCGCGTCGGTGAGCTCGTCGTTGGCCTTGGCAAGGATCTCTCCCGTTTCCGCATCTACCACGTTGCGCGCGAGCGTGCGGCCGACAACGTAGTCCTCGGGAACATTGATGAACTTGCTCCCGGACGACTCGATCGCGCGGGTGTGGCGGGCGGTGATGCGCTTGTCCTTTTCGACAACGACATTCCCGTCCTTGTCGGTGATGTCAAAACGCGCGATCTCCCCGCGCAAACGATCTGCAACAAACTCAAGTTGCGCGCCGGTGTCCAGCAAACGGAAGTTGTCGAAGACGAAGAAGTGGGCAAGGATCGATTCAGGGTTCAGGCCGATCGCCTTGAGCAAGATAGTGACCGGCATCTTCCGACGGCGGTCAATGCGGAAATAGAGAATGTCCTTGGGGTCGAATTCGAAATCCAACCATGAGCCACGATAGGGAATGATCCGCGCCGAGAACAGCAACTTCCCACTGGAGTGGGTCTTGCCCTTGTCATGCTCAAAGAACACGCCCGGCGATCGGTGCAATTGCGAAACGATCACTCGCTCAGTTCCATTCACGATGAAGGAGCCGTAGTCGGTCATTAGGGGAACTTCCCCCATGTATACCTCCTGCTCCTTGATTTCCTTGACCGTCTTCGCCTGTGGCGATTCCCGGTCATAGATGATCATCTGCAACTTTGCGCGAACAGCCGCCGCATAAGTCAATCCGCGCACCTGACACTCCCGCGTGTCGAAGGCAGGCTTGGCCATGTTGTATTCAATGAACTTCATCTCGACGAATCCGTTGTGCGAAACAATCGGAAAAGCCGAAACAAACGCCGCTTGCAATCCTTCCGTCTTGCGCTTCTGAGGCGCTACATCCTTCTGTAAGAAAGCGATGTAAGACTCCTGTTGCATCGTGAGCAGGTAGGGTACTTTGAGAACGCTCTCGCGTTTTCCGAAGCTCTTTCTGATGCGTTTGCGCTCGGTGTAGCTGTAGGGGATTGCTTGCTGCGCCATAAACACTCCGTGTCAGGGATTCCGTCCTACGCGTAGGACGCGCTCCCTATCGGCGACTGTCTTTCGAGCATTGCGCTCGAAGCTTGGTGGTTGGCCACTACCAACCGCTGGCGGACAACCCCGGCATTGCACCGCGGCCCGACCAAACCCGCCTTCTGCAGTCGGAACAGAAGGCTCAACTGAAATCACTTGGGAAAACGCTCATCGTCATAGAAGCGTCCTCTCAGGTGATCTCGGAACTACACCCACACGCAAGAGCCCACCAACGAGAGGAAGCCCCTCCAGCCGCAGCCAGGGGACTTCCCTCTGGCTCACTTCAGCTCGGCCTTGGCGCCAGCTTCCACGAGCTTCTTCAGTGCCGCTTCTGCATCGGCCTTGGCAATGCCTTCCTTGACCGGCTTGGGCGCGCCGTCCACCAGATCTTTGGCTTCCTTCAGGCCCAGTCCGGTCAGTTCTCGAACTGCCTTGATGACAGATACCTTGTTGGCCCCCGCCTCAAGCAAAACGACGTTGAACTCGGTCTTTTCTTCGACAACAGCGGCAGCAGCGCCACCGCCACCGCCAGCGGGTGCCGCCATCGCGGCAGCAGACACGCCAAATTTCTCTTCAATCGCCTTGACTAGGTCATTGAGGTCCATGACGGACATGCTGTCGAGGGCGGTCAGAAATGCGTCTTTATCGAATGACATGTTGGTCTCCAGATGAGGTAAGTGATTCAAATAGGGATAGAAATGAAAAACCGGGGAGCGCGCGCGGTCAAGCTTCAGCAGGCCCGACGGGCGCCGGGTCGCTGCGCTTCTCGGATATCGCCGCGATCACACGGGCCAAGCGCGAAACAGGCGACTGCATCAGCCCAAGCAACTGGGACAGCAGCACTTCCTTGCTTGGAATTGCGGCGAGCGCCTTGATGCCGTCGGCATTCAACGCCTTTCCAGCGTAGGCGCCTCCACGAAGAACCAGCTTGTCGTTGCTTTTAGCAAAGTCCGCCACGATCTTCGCAGCGGCGACCGCATCCTCGGAAAAACCGTAGATCAGCGGGCCAACCATGCTTTCCGACGCCACCTCGAAAGGCGTACCGGCAACGGCGCGCCGCGCAAGTGAGTTCTTCAGGACGTGAAGGTAGACGCCTTTATCTCGCGCCTGACGTCGCAGAACGTTCAAGTGCTCGACAGTCAATCCACGGTACTCGGCCAACGCTAGGGTTTGCGAACGGGCAACCTGGGTTGCGACGTCCGAGACGACTGCGGCCTTCTCACTTCGATTCAGACTCAATGTGTTCTCCTTACAAATGGTGTCCAAGCCCACAAGTGGCCTCGGGCACCGCCTTGGTTCAGCGACCACTTGTCAAGGAGTTCATCCTCTTCCGTGGGGCCGCCATCTGCGTTGGCCTTCGGGTCGACAGCTCTACGGTCAGCTGTCAGCCCTCGACGATTAAGCGACCTTCCGATCGCGCCAACGGTCTTCGATGACCTCGGTTCGAATTGCGTCGACTCGAGCCCACCACCCGGCGAAGCGGCGTTTCACACCGCTTTATCAATTCATCTAGACGCTTGCGGACGCCGCGCTGCTGAGCGTAGCCACGTCGACTCGAGCACCGACACCCATGGTGGACGAGACAGCCACCTTTCTGAGGTAGACGCCTTTGCTGGACGCCGGCTTCGCCTTGTTGAGCGCCTCGACAAGTGCACGAAGATTTCCTGCGAGCTTGTCGGAGTCGAACGAACGGCGGCCGATCGTAGAGTGAACGATACCGGCCTTGTCGACCCGGAACTGCACCTGGCCCGCCTTCGCGTTGCGCACTGCCTGAGCGACGTCAGGCGTTACCGTGCCCACCTTGGGGTTTGGCATCAAACCGCGCGGGCCCAGGATTTGACCCAACGTCCCGACGATGCGCATTGTGTCCGGCGACGCAATGACAACGTCGAAGTCGAGGTTGCCCAACTTGACCTGCTCAGCCAGGTCGTCCATACCCACCACATCCGCACCGGCAGCACGGGCCTCATCGGCCTTGGCACCTTGTGCAAACACGGCCACGCGCTTTGTCTTGCCGGTGCCATTGGGTAGCACCACTGCTCCGCGGACCACTTGATCCGACTTCTTTGCATCGATGCCCAGTTGCACAGCGACGTCAATCGATTCGTCGAACTTGGCCGTTGCGCATTCCTTGACAAGCGCCAGCGCCGTGTCAAGTGGGTAGAGCTTGGTGGAGTCGACCTTACCGGCAAGAGCCTTCTGTCGTTTTGTCAGCGCAGCCATGTCAGATCCCCTCCACCGTGATGCCCATGGAACGAGCGGAGCCGGCAATAGTCCTGACCGCAGCATCCAGATTGGCAGCAGTCAGATCCTTCATCTTGGCATTGGCAATCTCTTCGATCTGAGCACGCGTCAGCTTGCCGACCTTTTGCGAGTTTGCCTTAGGTGAACCCTTGTCCAGCTTGAGGGCCTTCTTGATCAGGACGGTCGCAGGTGGCGTCTTGAGGATGAAGGTGAAAGACTTGTCTGCAAACGCCGTGATGACCACGGGGAGCATCAAGCCGGGTTCAACACCCTGGGTCTGCGCGTTGAACGCCTTACAGAACTCCATGATGTTCAGTCCACGCTGACCGAGCGCTGGACCAATCGGGGGGGATGGATTCGCCTTACCAGCAGGAATCTGCAGCTTGATGAAGCCAATGATCTTCTTTGCCATGTCTATCCCTAAATAGAAACCCAACGCGTCGCGGGTTCCCGAGTGCCAACGCCCAAGGATGGTTACTTGGGCTCCTCACGCCGGTATCTCGTACACCGACAGCAACGGGCGACTTTCGTGCCGCGTTCGCGGCAGCAGGGGGGTCACCAACCCTGTGAAATCAAACCTTCTCGACTTGCGCGAAATCCAGTTCGACTGGAGTCGAGCGCCCGAAAATCGTCACCGCCACCCGCAGTTTCGACTTGTCATAGCTGACGTCCTCCACCGCACCATTGAAATCGGTGAACGGGCCGTCCTTGATTCGAACCAACTCGCCAACAGACCAGAGCGTCTTGGGCTTCGGCTTCTCGACGCCCTGCTGCATCTGGTTGACTATCTTCAACACTTCCGCTTCGGAAATGGGCGATGGGCGATTTTTGGCTCCACCAACAAAACCCGTCACCTTATTCGTGTGCTTGACCAAGTGCCAACTGTCGTCAGCCATCTCCATTTCGACCAGCACGTAACCAGGAAAGAAGCGGCGCTCCGTCACCGCCTTCTTGCCGTTCTTCAACTCAACGACTTCCTCCATGGGAACCAAGATTCGGCCGAACTTGCCCTGAAGATCAGAGCGGTCGATCCTCTCGCGAAGGTTGCGCTCCACGGCCTTCTCCATGCCGGAGTAAGCGTGCACTACGTACCACCGCTTGTTCGACACGGACGTGCTCAAACTCCCGTTAGCTATGCCCTCCGAAACCGGAGAGGACAGATCTTCGCTGACGCCTTCTTGATTCATGGCTCCGCCTTCAGCGCTTCCAGCCCAGCAACAAATCGTAGAACACCCACTCCAGCGACTTGTCGGTCGCCCACAGGAAGATGGCCATGACCAGAACGAAGGCGAACACGTAACCAGTCATCTGCGTCGCCTCCTGCCGCGTCGGCCAGACAACTTTACGCACCTCTTTGACTGAATCACGACCGTAAGCGATCAGTCGCTTGCCTGGCTCTGAACTGAAGAAGATCGGCAAAGCAAGAGCAATAAGCCCCAACAGTGCCAGCACACGCAGCCAGAGGTCTTGCGTGGACAACATGTAAAAGGAGACGACCGCTCCTACAGCAAGCGTCACCGCCACTGCAAGTTTCGCCTTATCAGCGCTCGAGGAGACTGTTTCTGCCGTAGGGCTAGCCATGCTGCTCAATGAACTCAAATGAAACTAAACACTACCGTTCTCGCCATTGCAACCCGAGACATCGACTCGCCATACGCTGCCGACGTTGTGGCAGGGGCGGAGGGCATCGAACCCCCAACCTCTGGTTTTGGAGACCAGCGCTCTGCCAATTGAGCTACGCCCCTGTAGTGACCTGCGACTCTTACTCGATGATCTTTGCCACCACGCCAGCGCCTACGGTGCGGCCACCCTCGCGAATAGCAAAGCGCAGCCCCTCTTCCATCGCAATCGGGTTGATCAACTTCACAGTGATGCTCACGTTGTCTCCAGGCATCACCATCTCTTTGTCTTTGGGCAAC
>VYKX01000532.1_pt1 | contig 16082 bp, 3 predicted proteins | sample 5114471 | NCBI WGS metagenome assembly VYKX01 (sample SAMN12291785, study PRJNA351875) | freshwater metagenome | isolation source: freshwater lake | place: USA: Michigan, Gull Lake | collected 2013-08-08
TGATAATTGTACCAGAAGGCAATTGATAGCCTGTTAAATTCCCTTGTTTCCACCACCTCCAAGCCGTTCGATAACTTATTCCTGTTTTTTTTGCATAGTCTGATAGTTTCATATTTATATATTACCATGCTTGACTATATCTGACTATATTTGTATTGAAACTTTACAATACTCTAAATTTGGTTAAGTTTTTCAAAAGCCCAGATGAAATTACTGAAAACTTCTTGACATAGCTAGGTAGCCTAGGCTAAACTTCTAGAGAAATAGTCAACGCTGAACGCCTCAGTATTAAACTTCTTTGTCTTGGAGCTAAGGATATGAATAATCCTCCGTCAGTACAGAAAACAACAACTGCAACCTCTAATCTAGGCACTACTTACACAGTTACTAATATCAACGATGATGGGGAAGGTTCCCTCAGATGGGCAATAACTGAGTCTAATAATAATCCGGGTACAGATACCATTTTATTTAATATTGAGGACGGATACTATACCATAACTCCCTTATCGGCTTTGCCAGAAATTACGTCCCCTGTCTTTATTGATGGTACCAGTCAACCGGGATACGAGGGAACGCCGATAATTCAAATTAGTGGTTATCAAGCAGGTGAAGGATTGTCGGGTCTAGTTATCAGTGCTGGTGACAGTACCATCCGTGGCTTAATTATTACCCAGTTTAGTAGTTATGGAATGCGCTTAATTGATCAAGGTAATAATATTATTCAAGGTAATTATACTGTTTATTATGACTACATTTTTGAGGGATTTTTGGGCAATGGAGAAGGCGGTATTTTAATTGAATCTGGGAATAATCTGATTGGGGGAGCAACTACCAGTGAAAGGAATATTATCTCTGGTAATACGGGAACAGGTGTATTAATTAATAATGAAACTGCAATTAACAACCAAGTCATTAATAATTACATTGGTCTTGATTCATCAGGAACTTCATCCCGTCCTAATGGGGTTGGGGTGGGGATAGTTAACGGTTCAGATAATCTTATTCAAGAAAACGTTATTGCTGGTAATACTAACACCGGTGTAAGTGTATTGTCCTATGGAAATATCGCCAATAATAATCAAATCCTTAGTAACTGGATTGGGACTAACCAAGACTACAATTTTTTAGGTAACGGGGATGATGGAATTGATTTAGCCGGAGCAAAAAATACCCTCGTGCAAGGCAATTACATCTATTATAATCAATCGACCGGTGTTGTTCTTCGCGGAGCAGATACAACAGGTAATCAGATTACCAATAATTATCTGTTTAATAATGCCGAGGGAATGAGTATCCAAGAAGAGGCACAAGGTAATTCAATTACGGGAAATCAAATTGGATATAACAACTCTAATGGTATTTCCGTAGATAACTCTGACAAAAATACTATTCAAGGTAATCGTATCTATGAAAATAATGGCTTAGGAATTGATTTAGGACGGGATGGAGTCACCACTAATGATGAAGGTGATAGCGATACAGGAGCGAATGCTTTACAAAATTATCCCATTTTCACCTCTGCTGAAGTTGTCGGAGGAACAGCCACCCTGATTGGTTATCTTAACAGTGAAGCCAATAAGGAATACAGGATTGAAATTTTTGCTAATCGTACACAAGATGCTAGTGGTAACGGAGAAGGAGAAGATTACCGTACCTATATCACCGTTACTACAGATGATAATGGTCATGCTGATTTTACCCTTTCCTTGTCTAATGCCGAGAGACTGTATAGCTATATTACTGGCACAGCGACTAATCCTGATGGGAACACCTCAGAATTTTCTCCCTCTATCACCCTAACGGGAGAGTTACCCAATTTAGTGATTACTGATGCTACCGCTCCTTCCAGTGTGGGGTTAGGACAGTCTTTTACTGTGAATTGGACGGGGAAAAATGACAGTTCTGTTACTACAGGAAGTTCCTACTGGTATGACCAGGTAGTCTTTTCCAAGAATAATATCTATGGGGATAGTGATGATATTACAGTTATCAGTTATGAATATATTCATAGTGGCTACGGACTACCCTTAGAACCGAATGAAACCTATACAGTAAATCGTACAGTTACCTTACCCAGTAGTGCAGCAGCAGGTAATAGCTATTTACTATTTAAGACTGATGCTTACAACTATCAAATAGAATCGAACGAAAACGATAACGTTTATGCTCAAGCGATTGATATTGCTGCACCCAATTTAATTATTACCGAAGTAACAGCACCGACTACCGCTACTGCTAGTCAGAGTATTACTGTATCTTGGACGGGTAAAAATGACGGTTCGGGTACTACAGTTTCTAACTGGTATGACCGGGTAGTTTTTTCCAAGAATGATATCTATGGGGATAGTGATGATATTTATCTTACTGAACAATTTATCTCCAGTAGCAACGGCTTACCCTTAGAACCGAATGAAACCTATACAGCAAGTCGTACCGTTACCTTACGTAGTAAGTAACGGCTATTTGCTAGTGAGAACAGATGTTTATAACAATCAAGCAGAATCGAACGAAAACGATAACGTTTATGCTCAGGCGATTGATATTGCTGCACCCAATTTAATTATTACTAACTTCACGGCCCCTAGTACCGCCAGCACCCGACAGACAATCGCCCTATCTTGGACAGTGCAGAACCAAGGAACGGGAGTCACCAACACCTCTTCGTGGTATGACCGAATTGTTTTCTCATCGGATACCATTTTTGGCAATAGTGACGATATTCATCTCACGGAAATCTGGGATCTCACGGACATCAGGGCTTCCACCTTTGCCAATCTCCCTCTCGATCCCGATGAAACCTATAACGTCACCCAAAATATCACCCTTCCCGACACAGTGGCGGGCAACGGGTATTTACTGGTGAAGACAGATAACTATAATGGGCAATTAGAGAGTAATGAAACCGATAATATTCGTTCGGTTGCGATCGCTGTCAACGCACCAAATCTCGTCATTTCTAACCCCACATCTCCTCCCTCGGCGGCGGTACTTGGTCAAACGGTTCCCCTCTCTTGGCGAGTCACGAATACCGGAACTGTATCCGCTTTAGCGGGTTGGCGTGATGGCGTTTATCTATCCAATGACGGGCTGTTAGATAGTAATGATGTGAATATTGGCCAATTTTTCCTACCGAATTCCCTCGCCCCTAATGCCAGTTATACCAATAGTCGGAATATCTTCTTGCCCGCTACTGGTATTGGCGATCGCTACCTGTTATTTGTCACCGATGCTTATCGGGTACAAGGAGAAACGAACGAAACCGATAACATCATTGCTACTCCCATCACCCTCACCGCGCCCGATCTGACCGTCACTGCTGCCACCGCTCCCACCACAGCAGTTACCAGTGGAACCTTCAATGTCTCGTGGACAGTAACCAATGGGGGTGATGTCGTAGCCTCGGCGGATTGGCTCGATGAAGTTCTTTTATCGACGAATACGATCTGGGGAGATTTTGATGATCGTTCGATTGGCACGGTTTCGATCGCCGCCCAAACCCCCTTAAATCCCAACAGCAGTTACACCATTGAGCGAACTGTCACCCTGCCGAGTGTGGTTGCGGGGAATTATAATTTGCTGTTCCGTGCTGATAGCAGTAACCAGCAAGGGGAAACCAACGAAAACAATAATGTGCGATCGCTGCCCATCGCGATCGCTGTACCCGATCTGGTGGTTGCCGCCGCGACCGCACCGACAAACGGCATCGCCAGTCAGAGTATTGCGGTGTCGTGGACGGTCACAAATCAAGGAACGGTGGATGCTGCGGCTGATTGGTACGACTCGGTCTATCTGTCCACGAATAATACCTTTGAGGGCTTTAATGACATTTGGATTGCCAGCGATCTAATATCGACCCAAACCCCTCTACTGGCAGGGAATAGCTACACCTTGACTCGTAATGTCACCTTACCCAACCGTCCCGCCGGAGACTATTTTCTCTTATTTCTAGCCGATAAAAATGCCTCTTGGTGGTGGGATAACTCTCAGCGTGAAACGGATGAAAATAATAACGTTCGTGCCGTTCCGATCACGATTGGGGTTCCCGATCTCACGGTGTCGGCAGCGACGGCTCCTAGTTCAGGGGTTTTAGGAGGGGCGATCGACGTTTCCTGGACAGTTACCAATACCAGTGCTGTGACAGCACCCGCCGATTGGAGCGATCGCATCTACTTTTCCACGGACGAGGTCTGGAATCCCTCTAGCGATACCCTGATTACGTCGGAAGCGATCGCCACCCAAACGCCCTTAAACGCCGGACTCAGTTATACCGTTAACCGGACGATTACCCTGCCGAATGTGGCTTCAAACGGTAGTGGTTATCTGCTGTTTGTTGCCGATGCCAATGCTAATCAGGCAGAAAGCAACGAGAATAATAACGTTCGCTCGGTTCCCTTTACCCTCAACGCGCCGAACCTGACAGTGACGGGGGCGACGGCACCCAGTTCGGTTTCCCTAGGCAGTACAATCGCTGTCACCTGGACAATTGGTACGATTCAGTTTACCTGTCCGATAACGAGACTTTCGAGACGAGCGATGTAAGCCTAGGCGAACGCTGGTCGGGTAATAGCCAACCGATAGCGGTAGGAGGAACTTACACCGGCACCCTTAATATCACCCTACCCACGACGACAACGGGCAATCGTTATTTACTATTCATCACTGATCGGTATGCGAATTACTCGACGACATTAAATAACCGTCAAGGAGAAACCAACGAGAACGATAACGTTTTCGCCCTACCGATTAACATCTCCTCCGCCGATCTAGTTCTGGAATCAGCGATCGCTCCGAGTGGGGGCATCATCGGCAATCCCATTACCCTGTCTTGGACGGTGAAAAACCAAGGGACAGGGGAAGCTCCCCAAGATTGGCGGGATTACGTTTACCTTTCCTTGAACCAGACCCTAGACGGCTCCGATACGCTTCTTGTCAACGAAGCGATCGCCACCCACCCCCCCCTCGCGGCAGACGGCAGCTACACAATTAACAAAACTGTTAACCTCGCCAGTATTACCCCCGGTACGCGCTACCTGATCTTCGTGGCCGATGGTTCCCGCAATCAGGGAGAAATCAACGAGACGAATAACCAGCGAGTCGTTGAAATTGTGGTAACGGCTCCCGATCTCATCGTCTCCACAGCTAATGCGCCAACAACCGCAATCACGGGCAGTAATATCGCTGTGTCGTGGACAACCAGCAATCAGGGAACTTCGGAAGCCTCGGCGGATTGGTCGGACGCGGTTTACCTGTCAGGAGATAGCCTACTCGATGCGTCCGATATATTCATCACCTCAGAAGCGATCGCCAGCCAAACGCCCCTCGCCGCCGGAGCCAGCTACACCATCAGCCGTAACATCGCTTTACCGAGTAATGTATCGGGCGATCGCTTCCTGTTGTTTGTGGCCGACAATTCCAATGCTCAAGGTGAGGTCGATAACACAAATAATGTCCGTGCTGTACCGATTGGCATTAATGCTTCGGCGATTCTCTCCTTCAGTGCGGCTACGTTCCGAGTCAATGAAGACGGGACGGCGATCGCACCAGTGACGATCGAGCGTAGCGGCATCATCACCGAGTCGGTTACTGTCACCCTCAACCTCAGTAACGGCACGGCGATCGCAGGTAGTGACTACAACAACACCCCAATTACAGTTAACTTCGCCCCCGGTGAAACCAGTAAAACCGTCAACATTCCGATAATTAACGATACTCGCTTTGAGCCGGAGGAAACGGTCGATCTAACCCTCTCTAATCCGAGTGCGGGAGCAGTGATCGGGGTGCAAAATACGGCGGTACTAACCATTGTTAGCGACGATCTACCCGTTTATGGCAAATTATCCTTTAGTAATGCCCAGTTCACTGTTCGGGAAGATGGGGTTGCGATCGTCGCTGTTACTGTGATCCGGACTGATGGCAGTGACGGCAACGTTGGCGCGACGATTAATCTAACCGATGGAACGGCGATCGCAATAGGAGATTATAACAATGCTTCCGTTACGGTGAATTTTACCCCAGGGGAAACCAGCCAAACCATTGTCATTCCCATTGTTAACGATGCGATCTACGAACCCGATGAGACGATTAACCTCACCCTAACCAACCCAACAGGTGGCGCAACCCTCGGCTCTCAAACCACCGCCACCCTCACCATTCTCGATAACGATCCGCCCCAACAGGGGATTCTCGCCTTCAGTCAATCGTCTTACAGCATCAACGAGAATGGAACGGCAGTCACTCAGGTAACGGTGATGCGTAGCGGCGGCAGCGATGGCGAGGTCAGCGCAACGATTAATCTGTTCAATGGCAGTGCTACCGCTCCTAGCGACTATAATAGCTCCCCCATTATTGTGAATTTTGCCAATGGAGAAACCAGTAAAACCGTCGTTATCCCGATTGTTAACGACACGGTTTATGAGGCAAATGAAACGATTAATCTAACCCTGACCAACCCCACAGGGGGCGCGATTATTCGGGGACAAAATACAGCGGTTGTTACGATTGTTAATGATGATATTGAACTAAACTTTAGCTCTCGTACTTATAACGCCGGAGAAAATGGAGTACCGGCAGCGCAAGTCACCGTCAATCGTGCGGGAATTACCTCTGTCCCTGTGGGAGTGACGCTGCTGCTTCGGAATGGAACCGCTACTGCTCCCGATGATTACCTCGACACCCCGATCGCCGTTACCTTTGCCCCCGGTGAAACCAGTAAGACGGTAACGCTTCCGATTGTCGATGATGAGCAATTAGAAGCAAATGAAACGATTCTTTTGAGTCTGACCGATCCCACTAACGGCGCGACCCTCGGTTCCCAAGCCACCGCCTCCCTAACTATTGCCAGTGACGACTTGCCCGATCTCTGGTGGTGAGTAATATTGTTGCTCCCCTCAATGCCGGATCTGGTGGGGCGATCGACGTGACTTGGAGAGTGACTAATCAAGGAAATATCACGGCATCGGGAACTTGGGTCGATTACGTTTATCTTTCCGAGAATGGAGCGATCGGCAACGATCAATTTTTGGGTTCCTTTAGCTTCACGGGGACACTCTCCCCCGGTGCATCCATCGATCGCACCCAGACGGTGACGTTACCTCTAGCAACTAATGGCGATCGCTGGCTGGTGGTAACGACCGATGCCAACAACGTGATCAAAGAACGTCCCGCCACGGAAAATAATAATAGCCGTATTGATGATCGCCCAATTAATGTCAGTCTTTCGCCCTATCCCAACCTTCAGGTAGCCAGTGTTACTGCGCCAACAACTGCTTTTTCTAGTCAAGAAACAGTTATAAAATGGGTAGTTACCAATACAGGAAATGGCAATACCAATACTCCCTTGTGGTATGACCGAGTGTGGCTATCCCTCGATCAAACTTTAGACAATAGCGATATCTATCTCGGTCAAGCAGCCAACTCCAGTTATCTCAACGTTGGCGAAAGTTATAGCAACACCTTAAATGTGACGCTTCCGGTAGGGATTGACAGTAATTATTATTTTCTAGTACAGGCGGACGGAACTAATCAAGTTTGGGAGTTCGATCGCGAAGGGGATAATATAACCGCAAGTAATGTTACTGATGTAGATTTAACGCCGCCGCCGGATTTACAGATTGCATCGATCACTGTCCCGGCTTCTATATTTTCTGGACAGAAGATCAACCTCAATTGGACAGTCGAAAATCGAGGGGAAGGAAAAACCTTTGGTCGCTATTGGTATGATGATATCTATCTGTCATTGGATCAAACCCTTGACACCGGAACGGACTATTATCTAGGACGACAACAATATAATAGCTTGACTGTTTTTGACTCTGGTGCAAGTTATACCGTTTCCAAAGAAGTCGAACTTCCAGTTGGCATCAGTGGCAATTATTATTTTCTTGTCAGGACAGATGCTGGAAATTACGTTTTTGAGCAAGCTTTCAAAGAAAATAACACCGGTTCTACCGTCAATCCCGTCAATGTTCGGTTAACGCCGCCGCCTGATTTGGAAGTGGATTTTGTGGATGCACCTGCTAGTGCAACTGCTAGTCGTCCACTAACATTTAATTATCGAGTTACTAATTACGGTTCTACGCGCACACCTAACAATAGCTGGAGCGATAGTTTCTATCTATCTACTGATAACAAATTAGATATTGCGACGGATTATAAGTTGGGTGCTCGCTCTCGCTTCGGCGCGTTGAATGTCGATGAGTCTTATACGGCTTCTGCTACTTTTACCCTCCCGAATACCCTAACAGGTACTTTTTATCTGTTTGCGATCGCAGATATTAGTAACCAAGTCTTTGAATTAGACAACAATAATAACAGTAATTTTGATAGTCAAGTTATTACTATTACCTCTCGTCCGGCGGATTTAATCGTTTCTGGTAATACCTCGCAATCGATAGTAGAAAACGGTAAATCTCTACGGGTTAATTGGACAACTACCAATCAGGGAATTGGTGATACTGCGGTTAGCAGTTGGAGCGATAAAATTGTTGCTTCAAAAGACAATATTTTAGGCAATAGTGATGACGTTTATTTATCAGGCTTTACCCGTAATGGGTTACTAAATGTCGGCGCAAGTTATTCCAGGAGCGAATTAGTAACGATTCCTTTTAATTTCACGAGTGGAGATTATAATCTCTTTGTTGTTACCGATGCCAATCAAAATGTTTATGAAGCAAGCGGAGAAAATAATAATAGTTCTGCTGCTATTCCAATTCAGGTAGTCCGACGAACTCCAGACTTACAAGTAACTCAGATAACTGCTCCCTCTACAAGCGTTTCTGGACAACCATTTACCGTAACCTGGAAAGTGGAAAATCTAGGCGAGAACACCACTAATGTTTCTTACTGGTACGACGAAGTTTTTCTCTCCACCGACGCTATTTTAAATCAAGGAGACCTTTCTCTAGGCACGATCTATCAATCTCGTAATCTTGATCCATCAGGTTCCTATCAAACTTCTCGAACCTTTACATTACCCGCCGATATCCAAGGCAATTACTATGTTTTAGTTCGTACCGATATCTACAACTACATTACCGAAGATGGACTAGAAAATAACAACATCGGTGTAGCTGTTACTCCCTCAAATATTGCCCTCAGCGAAGTTCCTGATTTAGTTGTTAATAATCTGGTGACTCCTACTCAAGCCGTTAGTGGACAGTCATTAGAGCTAACGTGGACAGTAAAAAATGAAGGATTCAATAGCAGTGACGGTTGGCGAGACTATTTTTATCTCTCACGCGATCGCTTTTTCGATTCGGCTAATGATATCTATCTCGGTTTTGTCGGCGATCGCGAAGGCTTAAACAGCGGACAAGCATACACGAAAACCAATCGCTTTACTGTACCCCGTGGACTAACAGGCGATTATTATCTGGTTGCTATTGCTGATGCTACTAATACTGTGTACGAGCGGGAGGGAGAAAATAACAACATTTTCGTTACTAATACTTCTATTCCTATCGTTGCTGCTGTCCCAACTGATTTGGTGGCGGGAACGATTACGATTCCGGTTGGTGGAACGCCTGGACGTAACGCGACGATTACCTATACGGTAGATAATCAAGGGATAGAATCGGCAATTGGCAATTGGCAGGATTCTATCTATATCTCTGCTGACGATAAATGGGATATTAACGATTTACTGTTTAGTCAGGTCAATGTATCTGGACCGTTAAATAGCGGCAGTAGCTATAGTAGAACAGTCACAGCAAATCTCCCCGGTGTTGCGACGGGAAACTATCACGTTATTATCCGTAGTGATATCCGCAACAATATTGCCGAATCCAATGAAAGCAATAACCTAAAAGCTTCTCTCAATCAATTTAACGTCGATGTAGCCAGCCTTACCCTGGGAACTGCCGTAGAGGGATACTATACCTCCCCAGGACTCCAGCGAGAAATTGCAGAAATCGCCCAAATTGCGGCTCAATATGGCGTGAGGCCTTTGACTTATTCGGCGGGAAATTTACCCCAAGAATCTTTTTATTACAAAGTTGATGTCGCCGCAGGAGAAACCCTAAAACTCACCTTAGATGGTCGAACGGGAGTTGCAAACTTTAACTTTAATCCGAGAGATTATAACGTTGTCCAAAATTATCGGGTTGCGATTGAAGGCAGTACGATTTATGTCCGTCATGGAGCCGTTCCCACTCCGACCGAATATGACTACAGTTTCTCTGAGGGTTTATCAGAAGATCAAGAAATTACGATCGACTCCACCCGAGAGGGAACTTACTATATCCTTACTTCTGCCCCCCAATTGCGGCTCACTGAACCAGAAACTCCAAATACACCCACTAGAAATTACTTCATCAATGCCGTAAGTTCGGGTGGCGGTGGCGGTGGCGGTGGCGGCGGTACCATTGGTGATCCGCGCCCCCGTATTATCGGGATTGGGCTGCCTAGCTATTCTTTAAAGGCAGAAATCATTGATTTTTCGATTCAAGACATAAGCACCAAAAAAGGCAGCAATCGCGGTCAAGTCACCATGGCGATTGAGGGGGCGAAATTTACGCCCGATGGCGAAATCAGCCTGATTGCCAACGACGGAACCACTCGCGCTGCTAGTAAAGTTTGGTGGAAAGATACCACCGAAATGTGGGCGACCTTTGACCTGCGGGGATTGGCGACCGGATTGTACGATGTTCGTCTAGAGGATGGCAGTAAAATCGCCCTCGCCAATGATATTTTTACCGTCACCGACGGGGTAGTAGGAAAACTAGAAACCCAGTTGATGGCACCAGCGGCTCTGCGTCCGGGAGAAACAGGCGTTATTGTCATTAACTATGCCAATACGGGTGAGACGGATATTGTTGCGCCGCTACTCACTCTAGGGGCTGATAATGCCAACTTTACCCTTCCCAACGAAGGAGGAGCGGGGAATCCCAGCATCCAAATCCTCGGTATCGATGAAACAGGGCCAGCGGGGATTCTCTCCCCGGGTGAAACAGGAGGATTTTCCGTTCGTTTCGTCCCGACCGTTACCGCTAACATCGTTAATTTCTCCCTTTCGCAAGCCTCGGAGAATGAAACGCTTGATTGGACTGAGTTAAAAGCCGAAACCCGACCCACTCATGTTTCCTCGGAGGCCTGGGATGCCATTTGGCAAAACTTCACGAACTCCGTCGGGACGACCACGGGAAGCTATCAAGCAACCTTAGCAGAAAATGCCAACTCTCTCAGCCAATTGGGGAACTACGTTCACGATGCCAATCGTTTAATCGCCTTCGAGCTTCAACAAAGTAGTAATTCCTCTGTTGGTACGGGTTGGGATGGTAGCCTTGAAGATCGCCTAATTGTCGGGCCTTTTGGGCGCGGGGGTTCCTCACCTTGGGAGATTAATCTCACGAATACCAATGGCGATGTTACGATTCTCTACGGCAATACTCCCCGACTTTTTACCGTAGAGCCTGATGGTAGTTATCGCGCTTCGGTGGGGGATAATGGCACACTCACGGTATCGCAAGGAATCTATCACCTACGGGAAGCAGATGGAACCTTAACGGTATTCAGATCCGATGGTAAATTTAACTATATCGAAGATACAAACGGTATCCGACTAACGGCAAGTTACGGTGATGGTCGATTAACCCGCTTAGAAAGTACCTGGGGAAATAGCCTTGCTTTTAGCTATAACGCTCAAGGACGGATCGCGCAGGTTACGGAGGAAGATGGCCAGACGAGCAATTATGAATATGATGCTGCTGGACAGTATTTATTAAGCGTCACCACACCGGAAGGAACGACCCGCTACACCTATTACGATGCTTCGGCGGCGGTGGGGAGTCAACAGGCGATTAAATCCGTCACTTTCTCAGATAATTCGACCCTAGCTTTTGTGTACGACAGTCAGGGACGAGTAACCCAGGAAAGCTGGAATAACGGCGCAAGGGTCACGAACTATCAATATGATGCGACGGGTGGCGTGACAGTTACCGATGCCATCGGTTCCCAAACCCAGATGTTATTTAATGAATTTGGGTTGATGGGACGACTGGAAGATCCCCTCGATCGCCTGACGCGCTTCCAATACGATAGCGATGGTAATCTGACGAGTTTGATTGCTCCTGATAATACTGCTTCGGTCTTTAGCTACGATGAGAAAGGTAATGTTTTAACCTCGCGTAATACCTTGGGACAACAGGTTAAATTCGCCTACGAGCCGACCTTTAATCAATTAGCTTCGGTACAGGATCAAAAAGGCAATCCCCTCTCCTACGGTTACGACAGCAAGGGCAATTTAACGGCGATTACCTATGCCGATGGTAGTCAAGAAACCTTTAGCCGTGATGCTTTTGGTAATGTGAGTCTCTCGACGAACCGTCGCGGTCAACCGATTGAATACACCTACAACAGCCAGGGCCTACTGACTCGCAAGCAATATACAGACGGCACTGCTGCGACTTTTACCTATGACGGACGGGGTAATCTTCTCTCGGCGATCGATGCTGATAGTAGCGTGTCCTATTCTTATGATAATGCCGATCGCCTGACGAAAGTAACCTACGGTGTGGGACGTTATGTGGAGTATGGCTATGATAATGCGGGTCGTCGGACTCGGATGGCGAATGGCGATGGTTTGGTAGTGAATTATGGCTACGATGATTTAGGACAGCTTTCTCAATTAACAGATGGAAACGGTGGGAATATTATCACCTATACCTACGATGCGATCGGTCGTCTGACACGCGAAGATAATGGCAACGGAACTTATACAACCTACAACTATGATCCTGCGGGACAGTTGTTGAGTTTGGTGAATTATAAAGCCGATAACACGGTTAACTCCCGTTACGATTACACCTACAATGTCATGGGTCGTCGTACCTCAATGACGACGCTAGAGGGGACGACAAATTACACCTATGATGCGATCGGACAGTTAACTGGGGTGAGTTTGCCCGGTGGTCGCACGATTCAATATCGCTATGATGCAGCGGGTAATCGGATTGCTGTCACCGATAGCGGGGTGGCGACGAATTACAGTACGAATAATCTCAATCAGTACACGAGTGCGGGGGCGGCGACCTTTACCTATGACACCGATGGCAACCTCCTCCGCAAACAGGACGGCAGCCAAATCTGGGATTACAGTTACGATAGCGAGAATCGTCTGGTGGGGGTCACTGCGGGAAGCGATTCGTGGATTTATGAATACGATGCGATCGGCAATCGGATCGCGACGATTTATAACGGTCAACGGACTGAATATTTGGTCGATCCTACTGGTTTAGGGGATGTGGTTGGGGAGTATAGCGGAACGGGTAATCTAATTGCGAATTACACCCACGGGTTAGGGTTGGTCAGTCGCTTTGATGGCAGTGGGGCGAGTTATTATGATGCCGATGCGATCGGTTCGATTGTTGGGTTGACGGGGAATAGTGGCGGTTATTTGAATCAGTATAGTTATCTACCTTTTGGGGAAGATTTAAGTAAATCTGAGACGATTTCTAACCCCTTTGAGTATGTGGGTCAATGGGGCGTGATGGATGAGGGGAATGGTTTAGATTTTATGCGGGCAAGGTATTATGATGCAAATATTGGTAAGTTTACTGTTACCGATCCCATAGGGATTGAGGGGAGAGATACTAATCTTTATCGATATGCCTTTAATAATCCTGTTATTTACACCGATCCATCTGGCAACGTAGTTTTTATACCTATTTTATTAGGAGCAGCAGCCGGAGCGTTAGGTGGTGCGGCACTTGATGCTGCTATTCAAGGAGCCGCAATTGGTCTCGGTTTACAAAAAGGATTTGATTGGGGAAGTGTTGCCACGTCTGCTGCATTGGGTGCTGTTGGTGGTGGTGTTGGGGGCTATGCGGCCAGTAGCTTGACTAAAGCGGGATTGAAACGGGAGGCGCAAAATTTACTCCCGAAAGACAAAATCGAATGGTCGCATTGGATGCCTAATCGATGGAAGGATAAAAATATACCAGATTGGCTAAAAAAATGGATTGATAGTCCTCAAAACGGCAATGCTGTTAGTCGTGAACGCCATGCTCAACACGATCCCTTTAGAAAGCCTAAAGGCTGGACAAAAGACGACCCGCGAAGATTTAATTGGCCGAGAAGACAATGGGATCGCATTCCTTCATGGCTAAAAAAGAGTCCAATAGCGGGTGCATTAACCCGCATCATCCGCCCCTCTGACCCCAACGATATCGTCGGACCCGATGGATTCGGTGAAGAAAACTGGCTCCTCTCCACCTCGACCCTTCCCTATACCATCCGCTTTGAAAACCAAGCCAGCGCTACTGCCCCGGCGCAGGTCGTCACCATCACTCATCCCCTCGACAGCGATCTCGACCTCCGTACCTTCCGCCTCGGCGACTTCGGTTGGAGTGGCCTCACCTTCGATGTCCCCGATAACGTCGCCTTCTATAGCCAACGACTAGACCTTAGCGCCACCAAAGGATTCCTCGTCGATGTGGCCGCTGGAATCGACATCGCCAGCAAACAAGCCTTTTGGACCTTGACCACCATCGATCCCAACACCGGCGAAATCCCCGAAGACCCCAGTATCGGCTTCCTTCCCCCCAACAATGACACGGGTGTTGGCGATGGCTTCGTCAACTACACCATCCGTCCCGGTCGCAACGTCACCACCGGAACCGTCATCGATGCCCAAGCCACCATCGTCTTCGACAACGAAGCCCCCATCGATACCCCGCCCATCTTTAACACCCTTGATGCAGGCAGACCGACCAGTACCGTCGAAGCCCTCGCCAATTCCGTCGATAATCCCGATTTTCTCGTGAAATGGACGGGTAACGACGACGCGAACGGTTCCGGGATTGCTTCCTTCGATGTCTATGTCTCCGAAAATGGCGGTAACTTTACCCTCTGGCTCGACAATACCACCCTCACAGAAGCCAGCTATCGCGGTCAACCGGGCAAGTCCTACGCCTTCTACACCGTAGCCGTAGATAATGTCGGTAATCTCGAAATTACGCCAACAAATGCCCAAGCTACCACCCAAATCGCTAATAGTAGCGTTAATCAAACCCCTATTTTAGGCGTTAACAACGGATTAACCCTCAACGAAGCCGCCACCGCTACAATTACCCTTAGCTTGCTTCAAGTTACTGATGCTGATAACACCCCAACCCAGTTAACCTATACCTTAACTACCCTTCCGGCTGAAGGTGTCCTCAAGCTCAACAATAATCCCCTGTCCCTGAATGCCCAATTTACCCAAGAGGCGATTAATAACAACCTCCTAACTTATACCCATAATGGGAGTGAAACTATCTCAGATCGCTTTAATTTCAGTGTTACAGATGGTACTAATACCTTAAATAATAATCTCTTTGGTATTAGCATTAATCCTGTTAATGATGTTCCGATTGTATTAAATGCGATCGCCTCTCAATCCACCACAGAAGGACAAACCTTTAGCTATAATTTCCCGCAAAACACTTTCTTTGATAACGATCTCAATGAAGTTCTCACTTATACAGCAACCTTAGCAAATGGTAATTCTTTACCGACTTGGTTGAGTTTTAATGCAGCGACTCGTACTTTTAATGGGATTCCAACCGCAGACAGTTCTGGAACTTTAACCCTTGTTGTAACTGCCACCGATACAGCGCAAACTAGCGTCAGTAATTCCTTTAATTTAACTATTCTTGAAGAACAATCAAGCGATAATCCACCAACTGTCCTCAATCCGATTACTGATGTTAATGTTGACGAAGATGCCGAAAATAGTGTTATTAACTTAAGCAATGTCTTTAGTGATGTTGATGGAGATGTGATTGTTAAGACAGTCTTTGTCAATAACAATCCGGGATTAGTCGTAACAGTTAACCCAGTAGATGACGCACCAACTGTCATCAATCCGATTACAGATGTTAATGTGGCTGAAGATGCAGCTAATACCGTCCTTGATTTAACTAATATCTTCAGTGACGTTGATAATGACCCGACTTCAATTGTTAAATCAGTATTCGTCAATAACAATACGGGATTAGTCACTGCTACCATCGTTGACAATCAGTTAACCCTCGACTACCAAGACAATCAATCTGGGATAGCTAATATTACAATTCGGGGAACATCCAACGGTAAAACTGTTG
>VYKX01000366.1_pt1 | contig 16031 bp, 9 predicted proteins | sample 5114471 | NCBI WGS metagenome assembly VYKX01 (sample SAMN12291785, study PRJNA351875) | freshwater metagenome | isolation source: freshwater lake | place: USA: Michigan, Gull Lake | collected 2013-08-08
CGCGAGATTGCGCGCACGACGGGGCTGTCGCGCAACACGGTTTCCAAGTGGCTGGACGGCCCGCTGCAAGCCGAGCCGAAGTACCAGCGCGTGAAGCAGCCGGGCAAGCTCACCGCGTTTCACGAGACCATCAGACAAGCGTTGAAGGCCGACGCCCGGCGACCTCGGCACGAGCGGCGCACTGCCCGTGCACTGCACGCTGAGATCAAGGCGGCCGGCTATGCCGGCAGCTACAGCCGCGTCACCGACTTCATTCGCGCATGGCGGCTCGCTGAAGGCCAGTTGGTATCGGGCCACGCCTTCGTGCCCCTGGCCTTCGAGCTCGGCGAGGCCTTCCAATTCGACTGGAGCGAAGAGGCGCTGGTGGTGGGCGGCATCTACTACCGGCTGCAGGTCTCGCACCTGAAGCTGTGCGCGAGCCGCGCCTTCTGGCTGGTGGCCTACCCCAGTCAGGGCCACGAGATGCTCTTCGACGCCCACACCCGCAGCTTCGTCGCATTGGGCGGCGTGCCGCGCCGCGGGATCTACGACAACATGAAGACGGCGGTCGACCGGGTCAGGAAGGGCAAGGGCCGCATCGTCAATGCCCGCTTCGCCGTGATGTGCGCGCACTACCTGTTCGACGCCGACTTCTGCAACGTGGCCTCGGGCTGGGAGAAGGGAGTCGTCGAGAAGAACGTGCAAGACAGCCGACGTCGCATCTGGATCGACGCGGCCAAGGTCAAGTTCGGCAGCTTCACCGAACTCAACGCCTGGCTGGCTGATCGGTGCCGAGCCTTGTGGGAGGAGGTCCGCCATCCCGAGCACGAGCAGTTCAGCGTGGCCGAGATGCTCGAGCACGAGCGGCCCCACCTGATGCCCGTGCCGGCGCCCTTCGACGGCTACATCGAGAAGCCGGCACGGGTGTCGAGCACCTGCTTGGTGTCGGTCGCCCGCAACCGCTACTCGGTGCCATGCGAATTGGCCGGTCAAATGGTCAGCACACAGCTGTATCCGAACGGCGTGGCGGTCATTGCGCACGATCAGGTGGTCGCTCGCCACGAGCGCCTCGCAAGCGAAGGCCAGACCCGCTACGACTGGCAGCACTACATCCCGCTGCTGCAGAGGAAGCCCGGAGCGCTGCGCAACGGCGCACCGTTCACCGACCTGCCCGAGCCGTTGCAGCAACTGCGTCGGGCGCTGCTGCGCAACCCGGGCGGCGACCGCGTGATGGCGCAGGTGCTGGCCATCGTGCCGACGGCAGGTCTCGACGCTGTCCTCGTTGCCGTGGAGTTGGCGCTGGAGAGCGCACCGCCGTCCGGGCGGGTCAGCGTCGAGCATGTGATCAACGTACTCGCACGGCTGAACGCCGCACCGGTGCCGCAGAACGCGGCAACGACGCTGCAGACAACGACACCGCCGCTGGCCAACACGGCGCGCTACGACAGCCTGCGTGCGGATGGCACCGACAGCATGAGCGAGGAGGTCGACCATGGCGCGTGACGTGACGGTCGAGCTCAAGGGGCTGCGTCTGCACGGCATGGCCGGCGCGTGGGCCGATCTGGTCGAGCAAGGGGGTAGCAGCAGCCTGGACACCTCGCGCTGGCTGGTCGAGCACCTGCTGCAAGCCGAGACCACCGACCGGGCGATGCGCTCGGTGAGCCACCAGATGAACAGCGCCAAGTTCCCGGTGCACCGCGACCTGGCCGGCTTCGACTTCGAGGGCTCGCCAGTGGACCGCAAGCTGATCCATCAGCTTGCCGAGCTGGAGTTCACCGAGGCCGCGCAGAACGTCGTGCTGGTGGGCGGACCCGGCACGGGCAAGACGCATCTGGCCACCGCGATCGGCGTGTCGGGCATCACACGGCACGGCAAGCGGGTGCGGTTCTCCTCGACGGTCGATCTGGTCAATGCGCTGGAGCAGGAGAAGGCGCAGGGCAAGGCCGGGCGCATCGCGTCGAGCTTGCTGCGCATGGATCTCGTCATCCTCGACGAGCTGGGCTACCTGCCCTTCAGCCAGGCCGGCGGGGCGTTGCTATTCCACCTGCTCAGCCGTCTGTACGAGCACACCAGCGTGATGATCACGACCAACCTGGACTTCGCTGAATGGTCGAGCGTGTTCGGCGACGCGAAGATGACCACCGCCTTGCTGGACCGCCTCACGCATCACTGCCACATCGTCGAGACGGGCAACGAGAGCTACCGGTTCTTGCACAGCACGGCGGTGGCGAAGAAGCGCATCAAGGCGCGGGAGAGCGCTCGCAAGGGCAACAAGCCGCAGGCGCCGACCGACGCTGAATAGAGGCGCTGCCGCGCGTGGGAAGCCGCTACGGGCTACGCCCTTCGCGTCATCCCACGCGCACGCATCAACCTACCGAGGAGCCCAACAAACCAGACACAGACCTACACTTATCCACAGCCGACCACCTCAACGTCGGCTTCCACCCCTGGCTCAATATTGGATCGGCGCGGTGGCTCAGATTTGCATCGGCGCCCACAGCGAGACTTGCGGGTACGAACCCAACCCGATGGGCTGGCGCTGCCCCGAGACCATCAGCCGCAATATCCACGAGCGTGGCAAAGGAGCGCCATCGCGCGCTGGTTTTCTGATCTGGAGTAACAAGCCAGCAACGCCACCAACAGCGTGCCAACCGACCTGAGATAGGCGCTTGACTTCTAGCGCGGAGAGTTCCTTAGCAATCCTTGGCATACCAACCTACATACCATAAAAGTTGAACTCCTATGCTATGCCATGGGATGCGTTGACACAACTAATCTGCGATCCTCATAGGTAAATCGCAGAAACACGGCGCACGGTGGGGCCTGATGACATCGGGAATTGGCGGCCACCCTCTCCGCCACAGAACAAGCAATGACGGGCCTTCGCGGCCCGTTTTGTTTTTTGCCTGCATCTCTGTCTGCATCTCTGCCTGCATCCCTGCCTGCAACGAGAGTTGGCGCGACAGCGTCAGACGGCATTTCAACTGCCGCTGAACCAGGTCACGGAAACCCCCGAACACGTGTACCGACACCCTGGTGGGGGCCTTCAAGCAGGCCACCAACGGCAAGCCGGGCGGTGTGAGTGGCTCCGCGTCGGCACTCCAGCCGATCAGCACCCCCTTGCTTAGGGGGGGGGGCGACGGCAGGTCGTGAAACTTTAGGCGCGAATTTCGTCATGCGTCGCCATGCGTGTCGGAATGCACAGACGAGAGGGGCGTCGCCGAGGAAAGATGCATTCCGTTACTGAAGTGAAGGGCCGACGCAGGACCGGAAGCGGTCAGGCGGCGATCCGGAAAAACCGGCCGCTGGCCAATCGACAACCTCACTGCAACAAGGAGCGTATTCGCATGAACCTCAACACATCTCTACACACCGCCCGGGCTCGTTCCTGGGCCACCGTCACCCTGGCGGCCTTGCTGGCCACCACCGCGCCCATGGCGCAGGCCACCCTCAACCCGTACTCGTCCGGAGGTGTCAACCTGGTCCAGCTGCAGAACGGTCCGCTCAACCTCGCCATGACCGCGGACGGCAACCTGCTCGGCAGCTTCCTTGATGGAGCCACCGACAAGGGCCTCTTCAAGGACAGCATCATCGCGGCCAGCGGCGGGAGCATTGGCACGCGGACGCTCGTCCGCGCCGACTTCAAGAACGACGGCCGTACCACCCATTTTGGCGCCTTGGCCTTCATCAACTACCTCAACAGCACGAGCTACGGCGGCACCAACCAGTGGCGTCTGCCCGGCATGACCGACACCGGTGCCGCCGGCTGTGATTTCGGCAACTCAGGCACCGACTGCGGCTACAACGTCGATCCGGCCTCCAGCGATCTGGCCCGGCTGTACTACAGCGAGCTCAACCTGATGGCCAAGTTCGATACCGACGGCTTCAGCAACAGCGGAAGCGGGTACGGCATCTTTGGCGACGACGGCGCCCCAGGCTCAGGCCCGGTGGAGGATTTCATCAACGTCGAATCCAACTCGTACTGGCTGGGCTCGGAATACGGCCCGATCCCAGAGACGGCTTGGGCCTTCGCCACCAGCGACGGTTACCAGGGGTACGAGAGCAAGGAAGGATTCGGCTACGCCTGGGCGGTGACGTCGGGCCCGGTGTCACCGGTGCCGCTTCCGGCCCCGCTGTGGCTGATCGGTTCAGGCCTCCTCTGCCTCGCCGGCAAGCTGCGCGGCAAGCGGCAAGCCTGAGGTCTACCAGATATCTCTCTACTATCCCGGCTGATCGCCACCGCGGGGGCGATCTCCGACAGCTGACCACCAGCGGAATCAACCCAACTTTAAGGAATATCGCATCATGGCTATGGAACTCACCCAAGGCATCAAGGCTAGCGTCGCGGCGATCAGCCAACTCGCTAACGTCGTTTCGACCGGCGCGGCAACTGTCTCCAAGGTGGCGGCTGCCGTCACCACCACTATCTCCAACGGCAGCGCCGGCAACGACGTCATCGTCGGCGGCGACGGCCGCGACATCGTCAACGCCGGCGCTGGCGACGACATCGTCGACGGTGGCGCCGGTAACGACGTGTTGAACGGCGGCGAGGGCAGCGACTGGCTGTTCGGTGGCGCCGGCAACGACATCCTGAACGGCGGCGAGGGCAGCGATATCCTCGACGGCGGCGCTGGCGACGACACCCTGTTCGGCGGCAACGGCATCGACATCCTGAACGGCGGCACTGGCAACGACGTCCTGAGTGGCGGCAACGACAGCGACCTGATCCTGGGTGGCGTCGGCAACGACGTGCTGCACGGCGACAACGGCGACGACATCATGTTGACCGGCGCCAGCCTGCGCGGCGACATCATGACCAATGGCGTACTCAACGCCAGCGTCGTGACCGACGTCACTGCCCTGTTCGCCCTGCTTACCGGCAACGACTCCACGTCCGGTGGCGCCGCGGGCATCATGGACAGCGCGCTCGCTCTGCTCAACGACGACACCAACACCGGCAGCCGGGACGTGGCCTATGGCGGTAACGGCAACGACATCATGGTCGGCAGCAGCGGCACCGACATCATGTTTGGCCAGAATGGCAACGACACCCTGTACGGCCGCTTGGGCAATGACTCGCTCGACGGCGGCGCCGGCGACGACAAGCTGTTTGGCGGCGATGGCCACGACCAGCTGGTGGGTGGCGCCGGCAACGACACCCTCGACGGCGGCACCGGTAGCGACGCCCTCTACGGCCAGGACGGCAACGACCGCCTCGACGGCGGTGCCGGCAACGACCGGTGGCGAGGGCAACGACCGCCTCGATGGCGGCACCGGCAACGACACGCTGAACGGCGGCAACGGCCAAGACCAGATCTTCGCTGGCGCGGGCGACGACGTGGTGGACGCCGGGGACGGCAGCGACTACGTCGATGGCGGTGCTGGCAACGACCAGATCAGCGGCGGCGCCGGCAACGACACGATTCTCTCCGGCAACGGCGACGACGTGGTGGACGCCGGGGACGGCAACGACTACGTCGACACCGGCGCCGGCAACGACGACGTCTCGGGCGGCGACGGCCACGACTCCATCTTCTCCGGCGACGGTCGCGACATGGTCACCGGCGGCGCCGGCAACGACAGCCTCAATGCGGGCGCCGGCAACGACCAGGTGTTCGGTGGATCAGGTAGCGACCAGATCACCGGCGGCGCCGGCTTCGACGTCGTCAACGGTGATGCCGGCAACGACCTCGTGGCGCACATCAGCATGACCGCTGCCGAGTTTGCTGCGTCCACGCCGCTCGAGGGCGAGGAACTGAAGAACCCGACGGGCGGCAGGTCCGACACCGCCATTGGCGGCGCCGATACCGACACGCTGCGCATCTACCTGTCCAGCGCCGACTTCCAGGACGCCGGCATCCGCGGCCAGATCCAGTTCTACTTCAACAACCTGGCCAGCTTCAACGACACCAACGGCACGCTCTACAACCTGGACAAGCTCGCGTTGAAGGCCGGCGGCTTCGAGCGGCTGGAGTTCTACGTGGACTACGTGGGGACCGGGGTGGCCGGTGGCGCCGGCACGGGTGGTACTGCGCTCTTCACCCAGTTCGTCGACTGGGTGGACTTCGACGTCGTCAAGGCCGGCACCTACACCGACGGCACCCAGTACGACGGGCTGGCCGGCAACGACAGTGTGTTCCTGGCCTCCAACGCCATCAAGGCGACCGAGTCGGGCTATGTCGTGGGTACTGAGTTCAAAGCCGGCGAAGGCGATGACCGCGTCTACGGCCGTGGCCTCGACGACGTCATCAGCGGCGGCAACGGCGTGGATCGTCTTTATGGCCAGGGCGGCAATGACACCCTCAAAGGCGACGCCGGCAACGACATCCTCGACGGTGGCGCCGGTAACGACATCCTCAACGGCGGCGACGGTAACGACACCCTCAATGGCGACGCCGGCAACGACTCCCTCACCGGCGGCGACGGCAACGACATCCTCAACGGTGGCGCCGGCGTTGACATCACCAGCGGTGGCGACGGCAACGACCTGATGTACTGGTCCGAGAGCGGCGACACCTTCGACGGCGGCACCGGTTGGGACCGCGTCATCACCACCAATGATCGCGACGATGTGACCTTCGGCAGCGCGGCTCTGGTGGCTGTGGAGCAGATCGACCTGCTCGGCGGCGACGACACCCTCACCCTCGACGCCACGGTCACTTCGGCCCTGGTCATCCGGGCTGACAACGGCAACGACATCGTCTTGTCCAGTGCAGGCGATGACCGCATCTGGGGCGGCAATGGCAACGACATGCTGTTTGGTGGCGCCGGCAACGACAACATCTGGGGCGAGTCCGGTAACGACGTCCTGTCCGGCCAGGCCGGCGACGACGCCCTCAACGGCGATGCAGGCGACGACACGCTGAATGGCGGCATCGGAGCCGACGTCCTGGCCGGCGGCGAGGGCAACGACACGCTGAACGGCGACGACGGTAACGACCAGCTGGTGGGCGGCAACGGCAACGACACCCTCAACGGTGGCGCCGACGACGACGTGCTGGCCGGCCAAAACGGCAACGACACCCTCAACGGCGACGCTGGCAAGGACACCCTCGATGGCAGCAACGGCGACGACCGCCTGAACGGCGGCGCCGATGACGACACCCTGCAAGGCGGTTCTGGCAACGACACTGTCAACGGCGGTGACGGCAACGACATCGGCTTCGGCGGCGACGGCAACGACACGCTGAACGGCGGCGGCAACGACGACGTGCTGCTCGGCGAAGCCGGCAACGACACCGTCAACGGTGACGCCGGGGTGGACATCCTGTCCGGTGGCAGCGGCACCGACGTGCTGAACGGCGGCGCCGGCAACGACGTCCTGCTGTTCGAGGCGGAGCGCGGGTTCGGCCAGATCCTGAATTCGGATGTGTTTGCCCACAACAGCGACGGTGACTTCACCGCCAGCTCGGGCATCCAGCTCAATGCTCTGGGTGGCCTCTACCGGGGCAGCTTCGACACCTACAACGGCGGCGACGGCGTCGACACGCTGCTCGGCACCGGTGGTCACGACGTGGTGTTCCGCTACGCTCTGAACGACAACGGCACCCGCACCGGGGAACTCATCTCAAGCATCGAGGAGTTCGAGATGGGCAATGGCGATGACATCGTCGACCTCACCGCGAAGCTCGCCTCCGGTGGCACGTCACTCCCTGGCGAGAGCGTGGCGATTGACGGCGGCAACGGCCGTGACGCGCTGTGGACGAGTGGCGGCAACGACACCATCGAGGGCGGCAGCGGCGGCGACTGGCTGTCCGGTGGTGCCGGCAACGACATCATCTACGGCGGCTACAGCACCGGCGGCGATAGCAACACTGCCGTCGACGGCTGGACCGTGAACGGTCTCGCCGGGACCTTCACCGACCTGATCGACGGCGGTGCCGGTAACGACCAGTTGTTCGGCGGGTCGGGCAATGACCTCCTCGCGGGCGGCAACGGTAATGACGCCATGACCGGCGGGGCCGGGGCCGACAGCTTCCTGTTCCACAAGCCCGCAGGCACCTGGGGCAGCGACACCGTCACCGACTTCAATCACGCGGCAGGCGATCGTCTCATCGCCTTCAACTGGGACAAGACCGCGGTGACGACGGTTGACACGGGGGACGACCTGAGGATCGACTACCTGCTGGGCACGCCGGGTTACGGCAGCATCACGCTGACGGGTGTGGACCTGACAACGCTTGGCTTAACCGTCGACGCCCTGTTCGCCTGATCCGGGCCGTCGTCCGGGCGTCAGCCCGGACGACGCGGCGCGGTCCCATCCCGGGGCCGTGCCTGGCGGAATCAGCCTCATCGAAGCTGGTTCCGCCTCGAGCGTGCGGAAGTACCGGCCCCGAACCCGCGCCTGCGGTTATCGTGGGCCGGTCCAGTTGCAGTTTCGGATGTGACTGCGGCTGGACAGCCCCTGCTGCGCCGACGGCAGGGTCGTTTGGCCCCATACATTCCAACCCGCCAGCCGCGGCCCTTTGCCGCTGCGACCGGCCCGCCAGGAGCCCTTCAGGTGCACGCCATCTTCACGCGCTACCGCACCGAACTCTGGTTCGCTGCGCTGTTCAGCGGCGCCGCCAACCTGTTCATCCTGGCGTCGCCGATCTTCATGCTGCAGGTCTACGACCGGGTGCTGCCGAGCAGCAGCGAACCCACGCTGATCGTGCTTGCGTTCATCACGCTGCTGGTGCTGCTGGCCATGGCGATCCTGGACACCATCCGGGGACGGCTGCTGCTGGCCCTGAGCCAGCGGCTCGACCGCGAGCTGGGCGAGCGCCTTGCCGGGGCGCTGCTGAACCCCGCGACCCGGGGCGCCGGCGGCCCGCCTGCCACCATGCGCGATCTCGGCACCGTGACGCAGTTCCTGTCGGGTCCCGGGCCCCAGGCGCTGTTCGATGCGCCCTGGCTGCCCCTGTTCATGGCCGTGATTTTCCTCATGCACTGGTCCTTGGGGATGTTGGCCCTTGGCGGCGCCATCCTGCTGCTGGGCATTGCCTGGCTCAACGAGCGCAGCACGCGCGACGCCGTGGCCGAGGCCGGGGCGGCCCAGGGGCAAGCGCTGCGGTACCTGGACGCAGCCACCCGGGCGAGTGAAGCGGTGGTGTCCATGGACCTGACTGGTCGGGTCATTGCCCGCTGGCGCTTACTGGCCGACCGGGCCACGGCGGCTCAGGCCGGAGCCGCAGTGCGCGGCGGCCTGCTGGCCGGGGCCTCCAAGTACACCCGCTTCGCACTGCAGACCCTCATGCTGGCCCTCGGCGCCTGGCTTGTCATCGACCAGCACGTCACCCCCGGCATCATGATCGCAGCCACCATCCTGCTGGGCCGTGCGCTGGCACCTGTGGACCTTGCCGTGGGCAGCTGGCGCGGCTTCGTCGAGACCCGGCTGGCCTTTGACCGGGTGCTGCTGGCCCTGCGGTCTGCCGGCAGCACCCGCGAGCCCACCGTGCTGCCGACGCCCCGCGGCACCATGGCGGTGTCCGACCTGGAACTGGGTCTTGCGGGCGCGCCGCCGGTGCTGTCTGGCGTGTCTTTCACCGTGGAGCCTGGCGAGTGCCTCGGCATCGTGGGGCCCAGTGGCTCCGGCAAGAGCACGCTGCTGCGGGCCCTGGCCGGGGCGGTGACCCCGAGGGCCGGCACCATCAGGCTCGACGGGGCGGAACTCGCCGTTTGGGGCCCCGCCCAGCGGGCCCGCCACTGTGGCTACCTGCCGCAGGGCGTGCATCTGCTGCCGGGCACCATCGCCGAGAACATCGCGCGGCTCGTCCCGGGTGACGATGCCGGCGTGGTCAACGCCGCCCAGCGGGCCTTTTGCCACGAGCTGATCGCGGGCCTGCCCCGGGGCTATGACACCGTGGTCGGGGAGGGCGGCGAACTGCTGCCGCCCGGCCAGCGCCAGCGCGTGGCCCTGGCACGGGCGCTGTACGGCCAGCCCCGGGTCGTCATCCTGGACGAGCCCAACGCGAGCCTCGACGGCGAGGGCGAACAGGCCCTGACCGCTGCGCTGCGGGCCATGCGTACCGCGGGCATCACCGTCATCTTGGCCGCGCACAAGCCAAGCCTGATGAGCCTGTGCGACCGGCTGCTGGTGCTGGGCAAGGGCACGGCCGAAGAGCCGGCCCCCACCGCCGAGGTGCTGGTGCGGCTCGGCGTGCGCCCACAGATACGGGCCGTGGGCACGGGTTCCGGAAAGATGGAGGCTCGCCAATGACTGATGCCATAGCCCTGCCCGCCGACGTCCGCGGCCCGATCCGCGCCGGGCTCCTCGTCATTGGCGCCACCGTCGGCGCCTTCATCCTCTGGTCTGTCGTGGCCCCGCTGTCTGCCGCCGTCATTGCCCAGGGCTTCGTCAAGTCCGATACCAACCGCAAGTCGGTACAGCACCTCGAGGGCGGTATCGTCCAGCGGATCAACGTGCGGGATGGCGACCGGGTGGAGCAGGGGCAGGTGCTGCTTGAACTGAGCAGCACCCAGATCACGGCCAACGCGGTCGTGTACGGTGGCCAGCTCGACGCCCGCCAGGTCAAGGCCGTGCGGCTGCGGGCTGAACGTGACAACGTCGCGAGTCTCGACCTCCCGGAGCCGATCCGCAGACGGGCCGGGGAGCCCGCGATGCGGGCCATCCTCGAGTCCGAGCGGCGCGCCTTCGATTCCGGGCGCACGCTCCTCCAGACCGAGAACCGCCTGCTCACGGCGCAGATCGCCGAGGTCGACAAACAGATCGTGGCGCTTGACAATCAGGTGGCCGCCCAGACCCGCGCAGCCAGCCTCGTGTCGGAGGAACTCGAGACCAACCGGGGGTTGCTGGCCGCGGGCTTCATCAGCCGGCCCCAGCTGCTCGGGCTCGAGCGCCAGCTCGAGATGCACCGCGTCGCGATCAGCGAGCAGACGGCGGCGATGCACGCGGCTAGTCAGCGCCGGCAGGATCTGGACCTGCGCCTTCAGAATTCCCTGGCCGAGCGGCGCCAGCGCGCGGCGCTGGAACTGGCCAACGTCGAGGCCGAGATCGACGACCTCCTTGGTCGTGGAGTGGCAGCCCGCGACGCGGTCTCGCGGCTCGAGGTCCGGGCCCCCATCGCCGGCACGGTCGTCAACCTCAAGGTCTTCACCCTGGGCGGTGTCATCTCGTCGGGGCAGCCCCTCATGGACATCCTGCCCGCCGAGGACGACCTGGTCATCGAGGCCATGGCCGACGTGCGCGACGCCGACGACTTGCGCGAGGGCCAGAACGTGGAGGTGCGCTTCAGCGGCCTGCCGGCCCGGGACGTCGCGCCCCTGGGCGGCACCCTGGACTACGTTTCGGCGGACCGCGTCGAGGACCCGCGCAGTGGGTTGCCCCACTTCGTCATCCGGGTGCGCATTGCCCGGGATGAACTGGGCAAGCTGCCGGTACCGGCGAAGGCCGGCGTGCCGGTGGAGGTGTACGTCCAGCTTGGCGAGCGCTCGCCGATGGATTACCTGCTGTCGCCCCTCACCCACAGCTTGCGCCAGGCGCTTCGCGAACCCTGACGCCCGCGGCGGCAGCCGAGCCGAGCCACCTGCCGGCCGCACCGACCCGTTGCGACCCGTGGCCCCACTGCACGCCAGCGTTGCAGCGCCAGGACGACACTGAAGCGGCCGCTGCGAAGGCAAGTTCGTTGACAGCACAGATGTCGATCTTTACGCTTTGTCACTTTCGACGCTGGCGCTGCAAGTCTGATGCGCGCCGAACTCTTGCGATAGGGCACCCTGAATGCCCAAGATCAGGCTGCCGTGCCCGGCGGGGTTTCGTCGCCAGAGCGTCGAGCTGGCGATTGACGAGCGCAACCCCGGGCGGATGCGTCCGTTTCGCTGACCTCGTCGAGAACTCATCCAACCCGACCCATGAAGAACCGCAGCCCGACCGGAGGCCTGGTCTACTCGACCGACGCCGGACGCATGTGCCCCACTTGCCGCCAGCCGGTCGCCGCGTGCAGTTGCAGTCGCGCAGCGGCCGCGCCCGCGGGTGACGGGATCGTGCGGGTGTCGCGAGAGACCGCGGGCCGCAAGGGCAAGGGCGTGACGGTGATTCGCGAGGTGCCGCTCGATGCGGCCGGGATCGAGCAACTCGGGCGCGAGCTCAAGGCCCTGTGCGGCACAGGCGGCACGGTCAAGGACGGCGTGATCGAGATCCAGGGCGATCAGCGCGACCGTGTCATCCCGCACCTGCAGCAGCGCTCCTGGACGGTCAAGCGCGCGGGTGGTTGAGGTGATGGCTGCGGACAGCTCGGCAGACCTCTTCGGCGATCGGATGCGCGGCGGATACGACCTGACCGTCACCTGTCTGTGCGCCGAATGGTGCGGCACCTGCCGCGACTACCGCGCCGTGTTCGATGCCGCCGTCGCCGCGAGCGCTGCCGCTTGCGTGCCGCGCTGGATCGACATCGAAGACGAGGCCGACCTCATGGGCAACGTTGATGTCGACAACTTTCCGACTCTGCTCATCAGCCGCGGTGACGAGGTGCTGTTCTTCGGCACGGTGACGCCACACCTGTCCACGCTGTCGCGCATGCTTCAGACCGTTTCGCAGGGCAACGGGCAACTCGGCAGCACGGTGGCCACGCCTGATGTGCAGGCCCTGCTGAGCCGCTTGAACCGGCGCGCCGCTTCGGCCTGAAGCGCGCCTCGGCGCCTGCCCGCGATGGGTGGTGCTGCCACTACACTTCTTCGCATCACGGCCCCCTGGCTGCGGAGCATCGAGGCATGCGGCACAGGCCGTCCCGGTTCTACATTCACAGCGCGACTCCACAGCCAAACCGGCAATATGGGTGAGCCTGCTTGCGATGACCCGATAGGCATGCGCGCCAAGCGCCTGCGACTCCTGCAGATCCTGGCGGCCCAGCCGGATTCGGTTTTTGATCTCCACGTTCGCAGCGCCGCAGCGCTGACCGACAGCGAGTTCGCCGCCATCAGCCTGGTGGGCGAGCAGATGCAGTGGTTCAAGGCGGCGTTGGGTGTGGACGGCGTCACCGTTCCCTTGGTCGCATCGTTCTGCGCACACGGGCTGGATTCGAACGCCGACTTCGAGGTTGTCGACGCTCTGGCCGACCAGCGCTTTGCGGCTCATCCGCTGGTGGCAGGCCGCGCGGGCGTGCGGCGCTATGCCGGCGTGCCCATCGAATTCAACGGGCAGCGGCTCGGCATGCTGTGCGTCATGGGCACACAGCCCCGCGCACTGACGCCGACCCAGAAGCGCTGGCTGGTGGATCACGCGCGTGCCGCAGGCGAGGCCGCGGCGAGCCACGAGCGCGTCCACAAGCTGCAGATCAGTGAGCGGCGTCTGGTCGACTTCGCCTCCGCATCGAGCGATTGGCTCTGGGAGACCGACGAAGAGCACCGCTACATCTGGTTGTCCGAGCGTTTCGAAGAAATCACCGGCATTCCGGTGGCCGCCCGGTTGAACCAACGCCCGCACGACGCGGCAATGCGCGATTCCGCCGGACGCATGGTCGAACCCGCGATCGGCTTCCTTGAAGTGCTCGATCGCCGCCAGTCGTTCGCCCGTGTCGTGGCGATGAAGACCACGGCCTTGGGCGAGCGGCTGGTGTCGTACAGCGCGGTGGCCAGGTTCCGCGAGGACGGCCGGTTCAAGGGCTATCGCGGCACGGCACAAGATGTCACTCATCGCATCAACGCCGACCGCCAGGAGCGCGAGGTGTCCGACACCTTGCGCTTGCTGGCGCAGCACGTTCCCGGCGCACTGTTCCAGCACCGGCGCCACCCGGACGGATCGTCCTCGTTCCCGTTCGCGAGCGATGGGCTGCGTCAGTTGTTCGAGATTGCGCCCGCCGATGTCGTCGATGACGCCCGCGCCGTTTTCGAGCGAGTCCACCCCGACGACCGTCGCGGCGTCGAGGCGCAGATCGAACTCGCTGCGGTCATGGACCAGCCCTGGTCGCAGACTTTCCGGGTGCAGCTTCCCGTTGCCGGGCTGCGCAGCGTGAGCGTATTCGCCAGTTCCCGGCGGCTCGCCGACGACAGCGTGCTGTGGCACGGGTTCGCCGCCGACGTGACCGACTCCGAGCGTGCCGCGGCCGAGAGCTCGCGCACCGGCCAGCAGTGGGAGTTGGCGTCCGAGGCGGCCGGCATCGGCATCATCGAGATCAACCTGTCGAACGCAAACATCACCCTCGACCGCAACGCCTGCAGGGTGCATGGCCTGCCAGAAGACTCGCCGACCACCTTCGTGCTCGGGCAGTGGCTCGACAAGTTCTCCGACACGGCACGCGAAAGCGCACAGAACTTCATCAGCTTCGCTGCGGTGTCGGGTGCCACGCAGCGCGATGTGCTGTCGATCTACACCCCCGCTGGCGAGACCCGAAAGGTCGAGTTCGTTGCCCGCGCCCAGGCGACCAAGGTGCGCACCCGTGCGCCGGTACTCGTCGGGGTGTGCCGCGACGTGACCGAACAGGTGGCGCTCGATCAGCTGCGCCAGGACGTCGTCGAGACCCGGGAGGCCAACCGCAACAAGAGCGAGCTGCTCTCGCGCATCAGCCACGAGCTGCGCACACCGCTCAACGGCATCCTGGGTTTTGCGCAGCTGCTCGAAGGCGACAAGAAAGAGGCGCTGACCGCGGTGCAGAAGCAGCGTGTGCAGACCATCCGCATGTCGGGGACGCGGTTGCTGAGTCTGGTCAACGACGTTCTCGAGCTGTCGAAGATCGAGCAGCAGATGTTCTCGCTGCAACGAGATCCGGTGCCCTTGTCCGACGTCATCAACAGCGGCATCACGCTGCTGCAGCCTTTCGCGATGGAGCGGGACGTGCGGGTGAGCTTCGTTGGCGAGGCGCAGAACCTGCATGCCCGCGCTGACCGGCGCGCGATGGACCAGGTGTTCCTCAATCTGCTGTCGAACGCCATCAAATACAACCGCGAAGGCGGGCACGTGATCGTCACCGTCGAGCCGGTCAGTGCATCGAAGCTCGTGATCCGCATCGAGGATTCGGGTGTGGGTATGAGTGCGTCGCAGCTCGATCAACTGTTCCAGCCCTTCAACCGCGTCGGCGCCGAGAAGACGCAGATCGAGGGCACCGGCCTCGGCCTGGTGATCGCGCGCGAACTCACCCAGGCGATGAGCGGCACGATCGAGGTCGAGTCACAGCCGGGCAGCGGCTCGTGCTTCACCGTCAAGATGCCGCTGTCGCGAAGGGCGCGCAAGCAGGCCAGCAACAGCGACTTGATGCCGATGCAGACCGACTGGGTCGAGGCGGTGGGCGGCACGGCGCTCTACATCGAGGACGACCCGGTCAACGCGATGCTGATGCGCGAGATCTTCGGCCGCCTCGGCAACTGGCAACTGCTCGAGGCCGCCACGGGCGCCGACGGCCTGCGCATCGCCCAGGCGATGCAGCCGCAACTGCTGCTCACCGACATGAACCTGCCCGACATGTCCGGGCTCGACATCGTCAGTCAGATCCGCTCGCACCCGGCGACCCGCCTCATGCACATCATCGCCGTGACCGCCGACGCGCTGCCTCGCCAGCAAGAACTTGCCCGCGAGATGGGTGTCGACGCCTACTGGACCAAGCCGCTCGACCTCGGGCTCATCCTCAAGCACCTGCGCGGTTTCTTCTCGGGCAACAGCAACTACCCGCTGTCGACCAAGTAACGCGGCGTTCACAGATCTTTACCGCGCGGCCACGCGGGCTTGACCTGCGGCATCGAGCATGAAGGCTGCGGTTCACCTTTGAACCGTTGTCCTTCAACCGTCATCGCAAGGAGCCGACCATGGCCGACCGACCTTCCAACCCCCGCACCCCCGCGCGCGTGCACACCCTCTGGCTCGACAGCCGCCGCATCCGCTGGGCGGCCGCGTCGATGGTCGCGGCCTCTGCCCTCATCGGCGCCGTCTCCTGGGCAGCCGACGGCTCCACAGCCGGCGCGCCAGCAGAGCGTTCTTCGATGCACGGAGAAAGGCATGGTGAACGGCATGGCCGCATGGGTGAGCGCGGCGGTTTCGGCCCCGGCATGTTTCAAGGCTCCCCCGAGCGCATCGAGCGCGGCGTCGATCGCATGCTCGACGGCCTGAAGGCAACGGACGCGCAGCG
>VYKX01000204.1_pt1 | contig 15976 bp, 15 predicted proteins | sample 5114471 | NCBI WGS metagenome assembly VYKX01 (sample SAMN12291785, study PRJNA351875) | freshwater metagenome | isolation source: freshwater lake | place: USA: Michigan, Gull Lake | collected 2013-08-08
TGGCAACGCACCATCAGCCCGATGGATGCGCCAGACCGCGCAACCGATATCACTATTGAATTCGAACGCGGCGATGCGGTTGGCATCAATGGCGAACGCCTGTCCCCCGCTACCTTGCTCACGCGCCTGAACGCGCTCGGCAAGGAAAACGGCATTGGCCGGCTGGATTTGGTGGAAAACCGCTTTGTCGGCATGAAGTCCCGCGGCTGCTACGAAACGCCTGGCGGTACCATCCTTTATGTCGCGCATCGCGCCATGGAAAGCATCACGCTGGACCGCGAAGCGGCGCATCTGAAAGACAGCCTAATGCCGCGCTATGCGGAGCTGATCTATAATGGCTTCTGGTTCGCGCCCGAACGGCGCATGCTGCAAGCGTTGATTGATGAAAGCCAGCACAGCGTCTCAGGCACGGTGCGGCTCAAGCTTTATAAGGGCAATACCATCGTCACCGGGCGGCAATCGCCCAATAGCCTCTATTCCATGAAGCATGTGACGTTTGAAGATGACCAGGGCGCCTATGACCAATTCGATGCCCAGGGCTTCATCAAATTGAACGCGTTGCGCCTGCGTCTTGGCGCCATGGCTGGCCGCAAGGGCGGGGCGCTCTGACATAGAAAAAGCCCAGGAGGCATTGCCTCCTGGGCTTTTCTATTTGGGCGGCAGCGCCGCCCAAATAAGCTTAGCTTTGCGCCAGCATCGCAAGCAGCAGCAGCGCCACGATATTGGTGATCTTGATCATCGGGTTCACCGCCGGGCCCGCCGTATCCTTATACGGGTCGCCAACAGTATCGCCCGTCACAGCAGCCTTATGGGCCTCAGAGCCCTTGCCGCCATGATGACCATCTTCGATATACTTCTTCGCATTATCCCAAGCGCCACCACCGGTGGTCATGGAAACCGCGACGAAGAAGCCGGTGACAATCACACCCAGCAGCATCGCCCCCAGCGCTTCGAAGGCCGCGGCCTTACCTGCGATGGCATTGATGCCGAAATACACCACCAGCGGCGACAGCACCGGCAGCAAGGACGGGATGATCATTTCCTTGATCGCCGATTTGGTCAGCATATCCACCGCACGGCCATAATCCGGCTTGTCGGTGCCCTGCATGATGCCCGGCTTTTCCTTGAACTGGCGGCGCACTTCTTCCACCACGCTCATTGCCGCGCGACCCACCGCCGTCATCGCCATGCCGCCGAACAGATAAGGCAGCAAGCCGCCGAACAGCAGGCCAACCACAACGTATGGGCTGGAAAGAGAGAAGGTCAGCGTGCCAACACCCTGGAAATACGGATACTGCGCCGCATTCTGCACGAAGTAGTTCAGATCCTGCGTATAAGCGGCAAACAGCACCAGCGCACCAAGACCGGCTGAACCAATGGCATAGCCCTTGGTGACCGCCTTGGTCGTATTGCCAACCGCATCCAGCGCATCCGTGGTCTGGCGGATTTCCTTGGGCAGGCCGGCCATTTCGGCAATGCCACCCGCGTTATCCGTGACAGGACCGAAAGCGTCCAAGGCCACCACAAAGCCGGCCAGGGCCAGCATGGTCGTGACCGCAATGGCAATGCCGTAAAGCCCTGCCAGCCCATAGGTAATCAGCACGCCCGCAATGATGATCAGCGCGGGAATGGCCGTGCTTTCCATCGAAACCGCAAGCCCGCGGATCACGTTGGTGCCATGGCCCGTGACCGAGCTTTCGGCAATCGCCCGCACCGGGCGGAAGCCCGTGCCGGTATAGTATTCCGTGATCCAGACAATCAGCCCCGTCACCGCCAGCCCGACCACGCCACACAGGAACAGATCGAAGGAATTGAAGCTGGTGCCCGCCGCCGTCATGGTACCGAAGCCAAAGACCAGGTAGGTCAGCGGCAGCAAGACCACCAAGGAAAGCAGGCCAGTCACGATGAAGCCGCGATACATGGCGCCCATGATGGAATTATTCGCCGGCAGCTTTACGAAATACGTGCCGATGATGGAAGTCACCACGCAAACCGCACCGATGGCCAGCGGATAAATCATGCCGCGCACCATATTGGCGGGATCAGCGAAGGCAATCGCCGCCAGCACCATGGTGGCGACCATCGTCACCGCATAGGTTTCAAACAAGTCAGCGGCCATGCCGGCGCAGTCACCAACATTGTCGCCGACATTATCAGCGATGGTGGCGGGGTTGCGGGGGTCATCCTCAGGGATGCCGGCTTCCACCTTGCCCACCATATCGCCGCCAACATCCGCACCCTTGGTGAAGATGCCGCCGCCCAAGCGCGCGAAGATCGAAATAAGCGAAGCGCCGAAGCCAAGCGCCACCATCGCATCAATCACCGTGCGGCTATTGGGCGCGAAGCCGCCAATCACGCTCAGGATGAAGAAATAGACAGCCACGCCCAGCAGCGCGAGGCCCGCCACCAGCATCCCCGTAATGGCGCCCGATTTGAAGGCAACATCCAGCCCGGCGGAGAGCGATTGCATCGCCGCCTGCGCCGTACGCAGATTGGCGCGCACCGAAACATTCATGCCGATGAAGCCGGCCACGCCAGACAGCACGGCGCCAATGGCAAAGCCAATGGCAACGGCAATGCCAAGCCGCCAGGCGACCAGGGCGAAAAGCACCACGCCCACAATGGCGATGGTGCCATATTGCCGCTTCAGATAGGCCGAAGCCCCTTCCTGAATGGCCAGAGCAATTTCCTGCATCCGCGGCGAACCTGGGTCGCGCGAAAGCACATCCTTGGACGTGATCACACCATAGGCGATGGAAAGCGCCCCAAGCGCGATCACAAGGATCAGCGATAAGGTCAACAAAGCTTTAGACTCCCCCTTCGTGGCGCGGAATGGGCCGCCGCGCGCCGGCATGGGGCCGGTGCGGAGTCTCCCCCGCATCGGCCCAGAACGCCAAACTCCTTAAAAGGGGAGTGGCATGGGCGCAACGGGGGGCAGGGCTTTCCAGCGGAAAACCCTGCTTTTTTAAGGGTAAATCAGGCGGTTTTGGCCCGTTCAATCGCTTCCCGGATCAGGCGCCGCGCTTCCTCCGCACCGCCCCAGCCGATGAATTTCACCCATTTACCAGGTTCCAGGTCTTTGTAGTGCTCAAAGAAATGCTGGATCTGCTCAATGGTGATACGCGGCAAATCCGTGTGTTCATGCACATGGACATAGCGCTGGGTGAGCTTGGGTGACGGCACGGCGATGATCTTTTCATCGCCACCGCCATCATCTTCCATCTTCATCACGCCAACAGGGCGCACATTCAAAACGGCGCCAGGCACGATGGGGCGCGTATTGGCCACCAGCACGTCAATCGGGTCGCCATCTTCGGAAAGCGTATGCGGCACGAAGCCATAATTCCCCGGATAGCGCATGGGCGTGTGCAGGAAGCGGTCCACGAATAGCGTGCCGGCGGCCTTGTCCATCTCATACTTGATGGGCTCGCCACCAATCGGGACTTCAATGATCACATTCACATCATTCGGCGGGTCCTTGCCGATGGGAATGGCATCTATGCGCATGGGGTCTCTCCAGGGGCGGGGGGCGGCCACTGCGGCAGCCCGAAAGCCCTTCCGGGGCCGATATGCCCGTATGCGCCAGGATTACAAGCCGCTTCCCGCTTGCAAGCGCCCGCGCAGCCCCGCAGGGTAGCGTCATGAATGCCATCGCCCACGCCGATTTCGCCGCCGCCGCCGCCCGCGAAGCCGCCGACATGCTGGGCGGCTTGCTGCGCCAGCCCGTGGCCGTGAATATGCGCGTCGGCGGTTCCGATGCGCGATGGTTCCGCATGGCGGGGCTGCCCACCGTGGTCTATGGCCCCACACCCCATAATATGGGCGGCGCCGATGAATGGGTTTCGGTCGCTGTATTGGAAGCCATCGCGCAGGTGCATGCCCTGGCCGGCTTTGATTTCCTGAATGGGGAGAACGGCGCGCCATGATCATTCTAGCCGAAATCCTGGCCTTCAGCCTGATTGCCTTCTGGCTGCTCTTGTTTGTGGTGCAATGGGTGGCCCAGGCCCTTGGCGCCCGGCTTGGCCGCCGCCATTCAGCGCGCGGTGCGGCCCCGGCAGAGGGTGTTGGCGTGGTGGTGGGCGGCATGCTTGGCCTGCTCGCCTTTGTGCTGGCACTGACCCTTTCCTTCGCCACCACGCGCTTTGAGGAACGCCGCCAAGGCACGCTGATGGAAGCCAATGCGCTTGGCACCGCCTGGCTTCGCGCCAAGGCCATCGGCCATCCGCGCGGTGAGGAATTGGCCAAACTGTTCGAGGAATACACGAAGCTCCGCGCCGATTTCATCACGGCGCCGCCGGAACGCGAAATTGTGCGCGCCATCAATGACCAAACATCGGCGCTGCAAACCCGCATTTGGGAACATGTGGCGGTGATTGTGCGCGAAAAGCCGGACCCCATTTCAGCTTCCCTGATGGCCGCGACCAATGAGGTGTTTGACCGTTCAACGGCTGAGCGCTTGGCCTTTGGCCAAAGCATGCCGCCGCAAATGGTCTGGCTGCTGATGGGCATTGCGGTGCTGAGCATTGGCGCGCTTGGTTATCAATTGGGCCTGCGCGGGCTGTCGCTGCCGATCCTTTCCTTGCTGCTGATCGGCATGTGGACATCGGTGATCGTCATCATCCTGGATTTGAGCGCGCCGCGCATCGGCAGCCTACGCTCCAGCGCGGCGGTCTATTACTGGACGCTGGAGGGCTTTGGTCCCGGCGTGGTGCCCCCGCGAAGATAGGGTGCGGCGCCTCGCCCCAGGCCAGCGCCTGTGATAGGGGGCTTCAGGATGTCCAGCGCCGCCACTGAAACCCCTGCCGCCATGCCGACAAGGCGCCGCAGCCCTGCCTGGGCCTGGGGGTCCTTGCTGGTGGCTTTGGCCATGGCGACACCGATTCTGGCCGTGCTGGCAACCGCCGCCGCGCCGGGGGGCGAGGTCTGGCGGCATATCGTGGCCACCACCTTGCCCGAAATGCTGGCCAATTCCGCGCTGCTGGCCCTGCTGGTGGCGCTGATGGCGGGCAGCGCGGGGGCTATCGCGGCCTAGCTGGTGGTGGCCTGCGAATTCCGTGGGCGGCGCTTTCTGGAAGTGGCGCTGCTGCTGCCTATCGCCATGCCCGCTTACCTCTGCGGCTATGTCTATACTTGGCTGCTGGATGTATCCGGGCCGGTGCAGACCGCGCTTCGCAGCGCAACCGGGCTTTCCTTCGGGCAATATTGGTTCCCGGAAATCCGCAGCCTGCCCGGCGCAGCGCTGGTACTTTCAATGGTGCTTTACCCTTATGTGTACATGCTCTGCCGCGCCGCGTTCCTGCAGCAAAGCGTTTGTCTGATCGAGGCATCCCGCACGCTGGGCCATGGACTGGCGCGGAGTTTTCTACATGTTGCTTTGCCGCTTGCGCGCCCTGCCTTGGCGGCCGGCATTGCGCTGGCGCTGATGGAAACGCTGGCTGATTTCGGCACGGTGCAGCATTTTGCGGTCCGTAGCTTCACCACCGGCATTTATGAGGCTTGGTTCGGCATGGATAACCGCCCGGCAGCGGCGCAGCTTGCGCTGGCTTTGCTTGGCTGTGTCGGGCTGCTTCTGGCTTTGGAGCGTTTCTCGCGCGGCGGGCGGCGCTTTCACCCGACCACAACACGCCACCCGGCCTTGCGCCCCGTGCGGCTTACCGGCTGGCGGGAAGGGGTAGTGCTGTTTGCTTGCGCGATACCGCTGCTGATCGGCTTTGTCATTCCGGCGGGTGCTTTGCTGTGGCTGATGGTGCAGGCGGGCGACCCGTTCAGCCCTGCGCGCTATCTGCCCTATGCGCGCAATTCCCTGGTGTTGTCTGGCGTGACCGCCGTGCTGGCGGTGCTATTGGCCGCCGGCATGGCCTGGGCGGCGCGGCTATATCCTTCCCCGGCGCGGAGCATCGCCAATCGGGTAGCATCGCTCGGCTATGCGCTACCGGGTTCAGTGATTGCGGTGGGTGTGCTGGTGCCTTTTGGGCTGTTCGACAATGCGCTCGATTCCTGGCTGCGGGCGCGGTTTGGCGTTTCATCCGGACTATTATTGTCGGGCACCATGGTGGCCTTGGTGTTTGCCTATTTGGTGCGCTTTCTGGCGGTGGCCTTGTCTACGGTGGAATCGGGGCTGGCGCGGCTCAAGCCATCCTATACGGATGCGGCGCGCGTTTTGGGCCGGCGGCCCGGGCAGGCAGTGCGCGAAGTGGAGGTACCGCTGGCGCGCGGCGCGCTGCTGACCGCGGGGCTTTTGGTGTTTGTGGATACCATGAAGGAATTGCCGGCGACGCTGATCGTGCGGCCCTTTGACCTCGATACGCTCGCGGTGCGCGTCTATAATCTGGCGTCGGACGAAAGACTGGCCGAGGCATCAACCGCCGCCGTGCTGATTGTGCTGGTGGGGCTTTTGCCTGTCGCCGCACTTACGCGGATGATGCGGCGGGAATAATCAGTATAGCTTGAGCGCGGCGGCCGCATCAGGCGCTTCGTGAAGCGCATCTATCGCTTGCATCAGCGCATCGGCCCTGCCTTCCGGCAGAATACCCGCGAAACAGGCGCGTAGCTTCGCGATTTGCGCCGCGCGAGGCAGCGGGTTTTCTGGACTGCCCAAGGCGGCATCCACGCGCTGATCCAGTTTTGTCCCGTCGCGTAATTCAATTTCTACACGTTGCGGCACCACCGCGTTTTCATCCCCGTTGCCATCGCCGAGCAAAGCAACCCGCGCGGCCAAAGCATGCGTCGCGGGATCGCGCAGCAAAGCATCCGAAAAATCGCCAAGCCCGACACTGCCGGAAAGCAGCGTGCGCGCCACCACATAGGGCAGGCACAGCCGCGCGTAATTGCCCGTCAGGTCCGGCTTGATCGGCCTGCCGACCAGGCGCATCGCCAGCGGCGGCAGAAAAAGCCGCACGGCGCTGACATGTTCGGCGCGCACGCCATGCGCCGCGATCAGGCGTTGCACACCATCAATGGCGGGATGCGTCAGCCGGCCAGAGGGGAAGGGTTTGTGTGCAAGCCGCGTTACCTGCCAAAGGCTGACCAGCGCCGCGAGGCCGGGTGTCAGATCGTGTTCCGGCTCCGTCAGTTTCAAGAAACCAAATGGCCCGGTCAGCCATTGCGCCGGCCCCGCAGCGCCCGCCGCCGCCAAATCCGCGGCGCGCAAACCCGCCATGGCGGCGAAGCCCATTTGTACGGGTAGCGCCATGGAACCTTCGCTATGCGCCTGCATGGTGCCGGGAAGCTGACCAAGCAACAGCCCCGCGCCCGCCGATGCTGTGGCCAGATCAAACCCACGCAGCCGTGCGACCGCACCATAAGCGCCGAACATCCCCGCCGTCGCCGGGCGAAAGAACCGCATCGGCCCCCGCGCCGCAGCGCCTATGGTGCAGGCCAGATCAAGGCCCAAAATCACCGCTGCCATGAAGCGTGCGCCGGACACCAGGCGGCCTTGGCGACTTAGTCTTTCCGCCTCGGCCATTGCGGCGGAGACCGTCGGCGTCATGGCATGCACCACGGCGGCTTCGTGGATGGCGTCGAATTCCAGCGCATGGGCCTGGAAGGCATTCATGAAGGCAGCCTGGGAAGCGGGCAGCGCTGCGCCATCACCCCAAAGCCTGGCTTCTTCGCCCACACCCCAGCCGCGCGCCGCGGCAAGCAAACCCGCTCGCGCCGAGTGCTTCATGCCGGCCACACCAACCGCCAGCCCATCGAGTAGAAACACCCGCGCAGCCGCCCGCGCTGTTTCGGGAATAGCGGCCTCAGGCGTTTCCAGTACGTGGCGGAGCAGGATGGTTTCAGCGGTGTCTGTCATGGCGCCCATGCTGCCTGTGCGCCGCTTGGCGTCAAGCACCATGGCGCGTTTCATCGCTTCGTGCTGCCATGACCCTTAACGGAGGAACCAGCATGGCCAATATCAAAGGCATCGTCGTTTGCCCACAACCACGCGCTGCGGATGTGGGGGCGGAAATTCTGCGCCGTGGCGGAAATGCCTTTGACGCCGCGGTGGCCACCGCTTTCTGCCAAATGGTGCAGGACCCTTTCATGTGCGGCATTGGCGGCATGGGAACTTTGCAATTCCGCGATGCCAAAACCGGCCGCCAGGGCATGATTGATTTCCACGCCCGCGCTGGCGCCAAGGTGAGCGATGATATGTGGGCCGCCGATAGCAAGGGCAAGTCCGAAATCTCCGGCTATGCGCTATTTGAGGATCACCGGGCGGAGCTTGGCTATACCGCCATCATGACGCCCGGCACGGTGGCGGGCTTTGCGCATTTTCACGCGCAATTCTGCACCATGGATTGGGCGGATTTGCTCGCCCCCGCCATCGCCATGGCGCGGGATGGCATATTGGTGACCCCCTTCTTCCGCGATTTTCTGGAACGTAAACCGCAGCCCGGCCTGCCGAGCGGCATGCAGCGTGTGACGAAAACCAAAGCCTGCGCCGCGCTTTATTTGAACCAAGCCGGGCAATTGCATGACGTCGGCGAAAAGCTGGTGCATGCTGAGATGGCCCGCACGCTGGAACGCATCGGCGCCAAGGGCGCGCAGGATTTTTACACGGGCGAGATTGCCGAACAGATCGTCAGCGATTTCGCGCAAAACGGCGCCTTCATCACCGCCGATGATCTGCGCAATTACCGCGTGCGCGAAAGCGCGCCCGTGATTGGCACCTATCGGGGCTATAAGATATCCTCCAACCCGCCGCCGGGATCGGGCGCGGTGCTGATTGCCATGTTGAATATCCTGGAAAACTTCGACCTCGGCGCGCTGCCCGCCGGCAGTGCCGGGCATTATGATCTGGTCGCGCGCGCCATGGCGGCAGCGCATCACGACCGGGATGAGGCGCTGGGCGATCCGGATTTCGTGCCGGTGCCAATCGAATCCCTGATCTCAAAATCCCGCGCCGCGGAATGGGCCAGGCGCATCAGGGATGGCTGGCTGCCAGGCGGGCGGATCGGAGAACCACCCTCCTGCACCACGCATCTTTCCGTTTGGGATGCGGCGGGCAATTGCGTTTCCGTCACCCATACGCTTGGCACCGGCGCCGGCGTGGTCACACCCGGGCTTGGCTTCAATTGGAACAATGCCATGAAGCTGTTTGATATGCGCCCGGACCGCGCAAATAGCATCGCGCCCGGCAAGGCGCGCACCACCGGCATGGTGCCAACCATTGTCACTAAGGATGATGAGCCCTGGCTGATTGTTGGCGCGCCTGGTGGTAGCGTGATCATCTCTGCCGTGCTGACCACCATCATCAATGCGATTGATTTCGGCATGTCGGCGGTGGAAGCGGTTTCCTTCCCGCGCATTCACTGTGAAGGCGGGCCGGTTTTCTGCGAAGCGCGCGTGCAGGGTGATGTGGTGGCGGCACTTAAAGCCCTGGGGCATGAGGTGCGCCATTCACCGATTTCCTATGACCCGACCATGAGCCGCGCCCATGCCATTCTGCTGCGCGATGGCAAGCCCACCGGCGGCGCCGATCCGCGCGGCGGTGGCGGCGTCGCGGTCGCCTGGTAGGCGCCTTGCCCGATCACGCAACCCCCCTGTAGAATCAGGCAAAACTACACATGAAAGAAACGGAAATGACCACGCAACGCAAAACCGCTTTGATCACCGGCGCCGGCCGCAATATTGGCCGCGCCATCGCGCTTGAACTGGCGCGCATGGGTTTCAATGTTGTCATCAATGGCTCGCGCAATCGCGATGCTTGTGAGGCAGTCGCCGCCGAAGCCCGCGCCTTGGGCGTGGAGGCTTTGGTTGCCATGGCCGATGTTGGCGTGGCGGATGAATGCGCGCGCATCGCACGGGATGCCATTGCCAGCTTCGGCGCAGTGGATGTGCTGGTGAATAACGCAGCCCTTCGCCCCGATGGTCGTTTCCTGGAAATGAGCGATGCGGATTGGCGCCGGGTGATTTCGGTTGATCTTGATTCCAGCGTGTGGCTGGCGCGTGCCTGCCTGCCGGGGATGCTCGACCGCGGCTGGGGGCGGATTGTGAACCTGCTCGGCATGAATGCCATTCATGGCTATAATGGTCGCGCGGCTGTTTCAGTTTCCAAGCACGGGCTTTGGGGGCTGACCAAGGCTTTGGCGAAGGAATTCGGCGCCAAGGGCATTACCACCAATGCTGTCTCCCCCGGCCCCATCGCCGGCGAACGCGATGATGAAGCCGCGCATCACCACATCGCCAGCATGGTAGCGCGCGTACCGGTGGGCAGGCTTGGTCAGCCGCATGAAATCGCGGCTGTGGTTGGCATGCTGGTGTCAGATGGCGGTGCCTTCGTGAATGGCCAGATGATCCAGGTGAATGGCGGCGCGGAGACGTGATTATGGCGCCGTAAGGCCCGGCGGCGGCAGCGCCGTACCGCGCGGGCCGAAGGCGCTTTGGTTTTCGCTTTTCTCGCAAGCGGCCAAGGCCAGCGCCAGTATCAGGATCACACGGGCCATAAGGCACGCCTTTCATTGTTCCGCCGCAGATTAGCATCAAAGTCGCGTCTGCGCTAAACGGCCGCACCCTCCCCCTGATGGAATGCCTGCCATGACCACTCCTGAGCCCAACATCCAACCCATGATCGGCCTGATCGGTGGATCCGGGCTTTATGACATGGAAGGGCTGGAAGACCGCCGCTGGGTCAAGGTTCGCACCCCATGGGGTGATCCTTCGGATGAAATCCTGACTGGGCGGCTTTACGGTGTGCCCTGCGCCTTTCTGCCTCGCCATGGGCGCGGCCATCCCATCCCGCCATCGGCACTCAATTACCGCGCCAATATTGATGCGCTGAAGCGGATTGGCTGCAAGGAAATCATCTCGCTTTCCGCCGTGGGATCGCTGCGGGAGGATTTGCCGCCTGGCCATTTCGTGATTGTGGACCAGTTCATTGATCGCAGCTTCGCGCGCGAAAAATCCTTCTTCGGCACCGGCTGCGTCGCGCATGTCTCGGTCGCGCATCCGGTCTGCCCCAGGCTTGGCGATGCGCTGGAAGCCGCCGCGCGCAAGCTGGCGTTGCCCGTGACCCGCGGCGGCACTTACTTGGTCATGGAAGGCCCGCAATTCAGCACTAAGGCGGAAAGCGAACTCTATCGCGCCTGGGGCTGTAGCGTGATTGGCATGACCAATATGCCCGAAGCGAAACTCGCCCGCGAAGCGGAGCTTTGCTACGCAACGGTTGCCATGGTGACGGATTTTGATTGCTGGCACCCTGACCATGATGCGGTGACAGTGGATCAGGTGGTGAAGGTGCTGTTTTCCAATGCCGATAAGGCGCGGGCTTTAGTGCAGCATGTAGTGCCCAGCCTTGGCGCGCCGCGTGGCCCTTGCCCCGCCGGCTGCGACCGCGCCCTGGAATACGCGTTCATCACTTCCCCCGAAAAGCGCGACCCTGATCTGCTCGCGAAACTGGATGTGGTGGCGAAGCGCGTCTTGGGGTGAAGTGCGGTTCAGCCGACCTCCATTGGCAGGCTTGCATCCTTCGCCCATTCATTCATGGAAGCGTCATAGACCGCGATATTCTCATGCCCCAATTGATGCAGAAGAAACGCATCCAGCGTCGCGGCAATGCCGCCGCCGCAATAGATAAGCTTCCGCTTGGCCTTATCCGCGCCAATCGCGGCGAAGGCTGCGGCCACCTGATCGGGCGATTTCAGCTTGAAGCTGCCCGCTTCAAACAATGATGCCGCCGGCAGATTGACGCTGCCCGGAATGCGCCCCGGTCTGCCATAGCGAGGGTTCTCGCCGCTATGCAGGTCAGGCGCCAGCGCATTGATGGAACAGGTGCCACCATCACCAATCGCCGCCAGCATTTCATCCCGCCCCACAAAAAGCCCAGGGCGCGGGCGGGCTTTCAGCGTGGCGGGCGGGTGGCTTGCCTCATCCGTCGAAAGCGGGCGGCCTTCCGCCACCCAGGCATCAATCCCACCATTCAATATCGCGGCATTGTCAAAGCCAATGGCACGCATCATCCACCAAACGCGGGTCGCCCATTGCGGTGTCTTGCGGGAATACAGCACCACGCGCGTGCCATCCCCAATGCCGCGTGCTGCCAAGCGCGCCGCCAAATCATCCGGCGCTGGCATGGTGAAGTTGAAGCGGCCCGCGTGGTCCGAAAGTTCCCCCTGCACATCCAGAAACGCCGCGCCCGGAATATGCCCGGCATCATGATCTTCCCGCCCGCTTTTGATGCTGTAAGGCCGGCCCGTGCCGGTTTCATATAAGAGATAGGTGCTGCAATCGAAGATGCGGAGCTTTGGATCGCCCAGATTGGCCGCGAGCCATTCGGTGCTGACAATCGCTTCGGGATGGGCATAGGCGGCCATGGGTTCCTCCTGTTTTTTCAACCACAGCCTGCACCAGCGCCAACCGGCGCCGCAAGACGGTGAATGGTGACCTCTCGGCTGTCGCGATCTTCCAATTCGCGGGTCGTCGGCACGCTATAGCGCGCAATCGGCGCCAGCCCCGCCTTCGGCAAATAGGCGCGGCCCGGATCGGCGATCAGCACCTCTGCCCCCGCCGCGACAAGGGCACGCAACCAGGGCAGAATATGCGCGGTCATGGGCGCCTCGTAACAGACATCACCGGCGAAAATCACATCCCAGCGGCAGGGCGCGCCCACCACATCACCGGGCGGGGTGGCTACCGAAACGCCATTCAGCGCGGCGTTCAAGCGCACGGCGGCCAGTGCGAGGGGGTCAATTTCGGCTGCTTCCACCATCACCGCGCCGGCTTGCGCGGCGGCAATGGCGGCAATGCCGCAGCCGGCGGCGAAATCCAGCACGCGCTTGCCGGCCACCAGCTTAGGATCATCCAGCACCGCCCGCGCCAGGGCCTGCCCGCCCGGCCAGGCGAAGGCCCAGAAGGGCGGTTCGATGTTCTGTTCGGCCAACCAGGCTTCGGTCGCTTGCCAGATCGGCGTGATTTCACTCGCCAAATGCAGCGCGACCTCCGGCACCAAGGGCGCGCGTGCAATCACCGTTTGCGAGGCGACGAATTCCTCCGGCGTCACAGCCGGCCCAGCAGAAAGGCCGCGGTAATGGCAAGCCCGACATCTCGATTGGCCTTGAACAGGCGAAGGCACAGCGCGGGGTCGGCAATATCAAGCTGGATCACCTGCCGCGCCAGCATCAGCCCCGGCACGGCAAGCCCGAGCAAATACCAAGGCGCCAGCCCGGCCAGCCACCCGGCCAGCGCCAGCAAGCCCATCGTCAGCCCATAGCAAAGCACCAGGAAGGGCCGGGTTTTCTCCCCAAGCCGCAATGCGGAGGAACGAATGCCCACCAGCGCATCATCTTCCCGGTCCTGATGCGCGTAGATGGTGTCATAGCCCAAAATCCAGAAAAACCCGGCGGCCCAAAGCGCCAAAGCCGCGCCATCAAGCCCGCCCATCACCGCCACATAGCCCATGGGCGCGGCCCAGGAAAAAATCACCCCAAGCACCGCCTGCGGCCAATCCGTGACACGCTTCGCCAAGGGGTAAAGCACCACCGGCACCAGCGATGCCACGCCCAGCACCTGCGCCGCGACATTCAATTGCAGAAGGATCAGCAAAGCCGCCGCCAGCACCAGCGCCAGAAACACCAAGGCATGGCGGGCGCGCAAGGCACCGGACGCAAGCGGGCGCCCCGCCGTGCGTTCCACCTGCCGGTCCAAATCCCGGTCCCACAGATCATTCACCACGCAGCCCGCGCCGCGCATCAGCACCGCGCCAAGGCCGAATAGCGCGGTCAGCCACAACCCCTGCCGCCAATCTGGCGCCACCAGCGCAAAGGCCCAAAGCCCCGGCAGAAACAGCAGCCAGGACCCGATGGGCCGATCCAGGCGCATCAGCAGCGCATAGGGGCGCCAAGCTTGCGGCAGGCGCGCCACCCAGCCTGTAGTCCGGATATCGGTATGGCCACTCATTGGCCTATAAAGAGGGATGGAAACCCGCCATGTCCACCCCACGCCTCTATCTTGAAACCCAACTCGCCGCCGGCCTTGAGATCGAGGCTGAGCCCGGCCAGGCGCATCATCTGGGCGCTGTGCTGCGCCGAGGCCCCGGCGATGCCGTTGCAGTCTTCAATGCGCGGGATGGCGAATGGGCGGGGCAGATCACGGCACTCCGCAAGGATCGCTGCCGCATTGCGCTGCAAGCCCAAAGCCGCGCGCCGGCGCCCGAACCCGATCTACGCCTGATGGTGGCCGCGCTCAAGCGCGATGCCATGGAATGGCTGGTGGAAAAAGCGACTGAACTTGGTGTCGCCGCCATTCATCCCGTCCTCACGCGCCGGTCTGTCGCGGATCGGGTGAACCAAGCGCGGCTTGCCGCCATTGCCCGCGGCGCTGCCGAGCAATGCGAAAGGCTCAGCCTGCCCGTGATCCACGCAGCCATGCCCCTGCATGCCGCGCTGGCCGCCTGGGATGGCGTGCCGCTGTTCATGGCCGCTGAGCGCGCCGGCGCGCCCGCCTTGCCGCAAGCCCTTGCTGGCCAGCGCCTGCCGCTTGGCCTATTGATCGGCCCAGAAGGTGGCTTTGACCGCGCCGAACTTGACGCCGCCGCTCTGTATCCCTTTGTTACACCCATCGGCCTTGGCCCCCGCATCCTGCGGGCGGAAACGGCGGCGGTTGCGGGGCTTTCGGTCCTCGCCGCCCTGGCGGGTGACTGGTCCTGATTATGTTACGCGTCGTCCCGGCGGCGCCCCTGGAAGGTTTTGATGTCCAATCCCGGTGAGTCCGATCCAACGCCCATCACCTCCGCCCGCCAAATGGCGGAATGGTTCGCCGCCGGCTGCAAGCCCAAATCCGCCTGGCGTATCGGAACCGAGCATGAAAAATTCGGCTTTCGGCTGACGGATTACGCACCGCCGCCCTACGAACCCCAGGGCATTCGCGCCATGCTGGAAGGGCTGATGGCGAAGGGGTGGGAGCCGATACTCGATCGCGGCAACCCGATTGGCCTGAAGCGCGGTGCCGCTTCCGTGAGCCTGGAGCCAGGCGGGCAGTTTGAACTTTCCGGCGCGGCGCTGCCCAATCTGCATGAAGTCGCCGCCGAACTTTTCGAACATTTGGACGATGTGCGCGAAGTGGCCGCGCCTTTGGGCCTTGGCTTTGCGCCGATTGGCTTTCATCCTTTGGCAAAGCGCGAAGATATGCCCTGGATGCCGAAGGGCCGCTACGCGATCATGCGCCAATACATGCCGCGCGTCGGCGCCATGGGGCTGGATATGATGCTGCGCACCTGCACAGTGCAGGTTAACCTCGATTTCGGTGATGAAGCGGATATGGTGGAAAAGCTCCGCGTCTGCCTCGCGCTGCAACCGCTGGCGACCGCGCTGTTTGGCAATTCACCGATTTCTGAAGGCAAGAAGAACGGCTATCGCAGCCTGCGCGCCCGGGTCTGGACAGATACGGACCCGGACCGCACCGGCATTCCCGCCGTTGTGTTTGAAGATGGCTTCGGCTTTGAACGCTTCGCCGATTGGGTGCTGGATGTGCCCATGTATTTCATCATGCGTGATGGCCAATGGCTTGATGCAGCGGGGCAGAGCTTCCGCGCCTTCTTGAATGGCAAGGCAGAAAAACTGGCCGGGCAATCTGCCACCATGGGCGATTGGGCGGATCATGTGACGACGGTATTCACCGATGTGCGGCTAAAGCGCTTTCTGGAAATGCGCGGCGCGGATGCGGGGGCGCCTTCCATGCTGAATGCGCTGCCGGCCTTTTGGGTGGGCTTGATCTATGATGACGCCGCGCAAAAGGCAGCGCGCGCGCTGACGAAGGGTTGGAGTGTCGCGGAAATCCGCGCCCTTCGTGAAGCGGTGCCACGTGAGGGCCTGACCGCCACCATCCAGGGCCGAAGCTTGCGCGATGTGGGCCGCGATGTGCTGGCGATTGCGCGTGATGGCTTGAATGCGCGCGGGCTGGATGAAGCGCTGTTCCTTGACCCGCTTGATGCAATTTTAGCCACAGGCGAAACCCAGGCGGATCGTTGGCTTCAACGATTTGATAAGATTTGGCA
>VYKX01000206.1_pt1 | contig 15926 bp, 15 predicted proteins | sample 5114471 | NCBI WGS metagenome assembly VYKX01 (sample SAMN12291785, study PRJNA351875) | freshwater metagenome | isolation source: freshwater lake | place: USA: Michigan, Gull Lake | collected 2013-08-08
GGCCCGGGCCGCCTCGCGCAGCACGTGGGTCAGCGTCGCCGTCAACCTGGTGCTGTCTGTCGTGCAGATCGCGGTGGGCATCCTTGCGAAATCGCAGGCGCTGGTGGCCGATGGCATTCACACCCTCTCCGACCTGATCGCCGACTTCGTGGTCCTGTTCGCCAACCACCACAGCCAGAAGGACGCGGACGACGCTCACCCTTATGGACACCAGCGCTTCGAGACAGCTGCCTCGCTGGTGCTCGGCGTGCTGTTGCTCGCGGTCGGTGTGGGCATGCTCTGGGCCGCATTGGGCAAGCTCGAATCGCCCGAGACCATCCCGACGGTGCACATCGTGGCGCTCTGGGTCGCCGCGGGTGCGCTGGTTGCGAAGGAAGGACTCTTCCGCTACATGCTGACGGTGGCCAAGCGGGTCAAGTCGAGCATGCTGGTGGCGAACGCGTGGCACGCGCGGTCTGACGCCGCGTCGTCTCTGGTGGTGGGCGTGGGCATCGTCGGCAACCTGGCGGGGTACCCGATCCTCGACCCGATCGCTGCACTCATCGTCGGCCTGCTCGTGCTGAAGATGGGCGCCAAGTTCGCCTGGGACGCCCTGCACGATCTGGTCGACCGTGCGGTCGATCAGCAGGAGGTGGCCGCCATCCGCGCCACCCTGGTCGACACCCCCGGGGTCATCGGCGTGCACGACCTGCGCACCCGCAAGATGGGCGACATGATCGTCGTCGACGCGCACCTCGAAGTCGACGCCGACCTCACCGTCGAGGCCGGACACGACATCGCGGTGGCGGCTCAGCAGCGGGTGCGCCAGCGCCACCGGGTGCTCAACCTCATGACGCACGTCGATCCGTGGCGCCGGCCGGACCGCGATCATGTCGGCGGGCAGACTGCCCAAGCGGCTGCCACCCCAGCTGCCGGGGCGGCGACGGGAACGCCCGTCGTCTCGTCAGACTGAATCAGGCGGCGCGCGATTCCTGGATGACAGGCTGCGGGGTGACCGTTCGAGGGCGACGCGGCGTCTTGACGGACACCGGCGCGCGGCTGAGTTGCTTGTCGATCTCGGTCTGGCCCCGACGACGAAGGAAGTTCTCGAACGCTGCGGCCACCTGCGGCACGGGCCGCTCGGCAAGCCGCACGGCAAACCACTCGCGCTCGATCGGGTTGTTCGGCATTGGCAGCAGTTTGAGCAGTCCGGCCTCGATCTCGAGCATGCAGGTGTGCAGAGACAGGTAAGCCGGACCAAAGCCGGCGGCGCACATCTGCTTGATCGACTCGTTACTCGACAACTCCGAGCCGATGCGAAGGCGCAGTCCGGCCTCGCGGAAGAGCCTTTCGAGCGTGATGCGCGAACCGGACCCGCGTTCGCGCACGAGCAAGCGCTCTTCGGCGAGCCGTGCCATGGTGAGGTCGGGCACCGACATCAGCGGGTGATCGGGCGTGGCGACGAAGGCGACCGGGTTGCGCGCGATCGGGCAGGCCTCGACACTGATCTCGCGCGGAGGCGAGCCCATCACGGCAATGTCGATCTCGTCGGACGACAGGTCGCGCACCATCGCTTCGCGGTTGCCCACGCGCATGCGGATCTTGACCTTCGGGTTCTCGTTGACGAAGGCGACGAGCAACCGCGGCACCCAGTACTCGGCCGTCGTGACGGCACCGACCCGCAGCGTGCCGGTGAACGAGCCGAGGTAGACGGTCATCTCGTCACTGGTCTCGTTCCACAGCGCGGCGAGCCGATCAGCGTAAACCACGAGCAGTTCGCCAGCATCGGTCAGGCGCACGCCTCGGCCAGTGCGGGTGATCAGCTTGGTGCCGGCAGCAGCCTCGAGACCACTGATCTGGACCGACACCGCGGACTGGCTGAGGTGCAGCTCCTCGGCGGCAAGTGACACGCTACCCAAGCGAGCCACGGTTCGAAACGTCAGCATCTGACGCAGGGAAGACGTGCTTGACAACGGCATCTCTAGATCACCCCGTACTTCGATATTCAAAAACGTACAGATCAGGAACAAAACGTTCAATTTCTGTTGTGGCAGTGTCTTGCATAAAGTCCGAACTGCGATGGAGACAAACGCTGAGGAACAGCGTGAACCTGCAATGAAGTTCGATGCAGACGGCGCCGCTATCGGGTTTTCCCGGAACGCGTCTTGACGTTGCGGACTGTCACCTCTCTACGCGGTGTGTAGTTTTTTTAACCCTAGGAGACTTGAAGATGATTGACGCGAACGACAAGAGCAGACGAGATTTCTTGGGCATCACCGGCAAGGCCGGCCTGTCGACTTTTGCGGCCAGTGCTGTTGGTTTGAACCTGGCAGTGGTCGACACCGTGGTCGCCCAGACCGGCAAGCGAGCGGTCACGCCGTTTCGCTTCGCGATGATCAGCGACCCGCATCTTTACAGCCCAGAGGGCCACGTCTTCGACAAGAACCTCGAAGATGCGGTGGCCCAGGTCAACGCCATGGAGGTGCAACCCGACTTCGTGCTGATCACCGGCGACGTCTCGCACCATGGCGAGGCCGACCAGATCCTCAAGGGCAAGCGCATCCTGTCCAACCTGAAGGCGCCGATCAAGGTCATTCCTGGCGAGCACGACTGGTACCTCGACATGGGCGCGGCCTATCGCGGCGCATTCGGCGAGGAGACCTGGTCGTTCAACCTGAAGGGCGTGCACTTCATCGGCCTGAACTCCATCCTCGTGCCCGACTTCTGGACGGCGGCCAAGCTGTCTCCTGAAGAGCGTCGCGACTGGTTCATGCCGCTGAACAGCCCGGTTCCTGGCGTCTGGGGCGTCCACGCGAAGCAACTCGAGTGGCTCAAGAAGGACGTGGCCAAGATCTCTGCCGATGTGCCGGTCGTCGTCTTCACCCACTCGCCGCTGTGGGACTACTACCCGCGCTGGAACTTCCAGGTGTCCGATTCCAAGGACGTCCGCCAGATCCTGAGCAAGTTCGAGAACGTGATGGCGTTCCACGGTCACGTGCACCACACGGTCTTCAACAAGATCGGCAACATGACCTCCGTGGGCACGATGAGCACGTCCTGGCCTTGGCCGTATCCGCCGGTCAAGCTGCCCTACCCCGAGTTCCAGCAATACAGGGCAGACCCGTCGAATGTGTCTGACGGCATGGGCAGCGCGTCGATCGCGCTCAATGAGCGGGGTCGGGGTTTTGTTCAGTACCAGCCTTTCGCGGACTCGCTCCCGCCAAAGATTGCAGACGGCTTCAAGATCTAACAGGAGGCAAAACAATGAAATCAGGACAACACTTCTCTCGCCGCTTGGGCGTTCCACTGGCAGCGCTCGCCATGGTCACGGCGATGACCAGCGTCTCGGCCCGCGAGCCCTTCACAGCGGCCGAGTTGAAAGAGCAAGCAGACAAGCTGACGGCCTCGGTCAAGCGTGGCTACGACATGTGGTACGGCGCCCGGGCCGACATGTCTGCCAACGGTCTGGCCTGTGCCAACTGCCACCCCGATGCCGCCGCCACCAATCCGCAGACCTTCCCCAAGTACCTGCCGATGTTCGACAAGGTCGTGCCGTACCGCGAGATGGTCAACTGGTGCATCGAGAACCCGCAGGCCGGCAAGGCGATGGACGTCAACGACGCCGACATGACGGCGCTCGAGGCGTATTCGTTCTACCTCCACAAGGGGGTGAAGATCGAAACCGGCCTGGTCAATCGTCAGACCGCAGGAGCAGAGCCGAAGAATGCCCGTGGATTTGCAGTCAAGGGCACGGGGATTGGCTTCGACAAGTAATCCCACGCTGCGCCTTGGCGCAAAGAGGTGGACTGCAGGCGGGGCTGATGCCTCGCCTGCATTTGCGTTTTGGTGATGAGTCTTCGAATAGCGATCCTGATGATGGCGATGCTGGCAGTGACGCAAGCGCAGGCGCAGCAACGATGTGACGCCGACACGTCGAGATCGTCCATGCCGGCCGAGCGATTCGAAGACAGCGGTGACGGGACGGTGACCGACAGGCAATCGAAGCTGATGTGGATGCGTTGCTCGAGCGGCCAGGATCTTGCCGATGCGGCATGCGGCGGCAAAGCACGAGCGCTGACCTGGGCAGATTCGCAGGCGTTTGCCAGCGAAGTCAACGCGAGTGGGGCGCTCTTCTTCAAGGACTGGCGCCTGCCCAAGGTGAGCGAGTTGGCAGCGCTGACAGAGCGGCGTTGCGACAACCCACGGATCAACCTCGCAGTGTTCCCGAACACGCCAGCCTCCGTGTACTGGACAGCGTCAGTGCGCCCTCCCGACTCGCCGGGGTTTGCCTACGCCTTGAGTCTGGGGGCCGAGGGAGTCAAGCTCCTGGACAAGGAAAAACCGGCGCTGGTGCGCCTGGTGCGTTCCGCGCGCTGACGATGCGAGACGTTCAAAGCAGTCTGAACAAGCAGTCATGATGAAGGAAGTCAGCGCCTCCCGACGCCACATGCTGGCCGGCAGCACCTTGTGGTCCGTGGTCTGGGCCAGCGGTCTGTGGAGTGCCGCGCCGCCCAGTGCGCAAGCTCTCGAGCGCGCGTTCGGTGCCACCTCGCTCGACGATGCCCTGCTGGCCCTCGGCGGCAAGCCGGTGGCTTCGAGCGAGCTCAAGCTCGAGGTCCCCGATCTCGCCGAGAACGGTGCCTTCGTTCCGGTTGCCCTGAGTTGCACGCTCAAGGGTGTGCAGGAACTCGCCTTCGTTGTCGCCTCGAACCCGTATCCGCTGGTGGCGCGCTTCACTATTCCGCCGGGCACAGAACCGTTCGTGTCGACCCGCATGAAGATGGCCGACAGTGGCCGCGTGTATGCGATCGCGCGGGTCGACGACACGCTGCACACGACGTTTCGAGACATCCGCGTCACGGTCGGGGGTTGCGGATGAAGCGCACCCCGGCCGGGAGTTGTCGACATGGCTGAGCCGATCCGCATCCGCGCGCGTTGGCGTGACGGCACGGTCGACATGACGGTGCTGATGCCGCACCCGATGGAGTCGGGCCTGCGCAAGGACAGCGCGGGTGGGTTCTACCCGGCGCACTACATCACCGACGTCACGGTGACGGTCGCTGACCGAACGGTGCTGAAGGCCAGCATGTCGATCGCCGTGTCGCAGGACCCACTGCTGTCGTTCCGGTTCCGTGGCGCCAGCGTCGGCGACACCATCGTCGTGGCCTGGACCGACAACCTCGGCCAGCGCCGAAGCGACCGCGGTGTCGTCAGTTGAAGGTCACAACGCCGGGTTCCCCCTTGCCCTCTAGAACAGCATTCATGGCCATCATCGATACAACGCGTCGCCACATCCAACCCCCCGATCTCTGACCCTTCACCCACCCTCGTCTCAGCAACTTTTCAAGGAAGCAACATGAACACCAACCGACGCACCTTTGTCCTGCATGTCATCGCCGCGGGTACGGCCGCGGGTACGACCAACGCCTTCGCCGCCGAAGAGAAGAAGGTCTCGACGGTCAAGCTGACCGAAGAGGACAAGTACGCCAAGTCGATGGGCTTTCGCTACGACACGACCAAGGTCGATAAGGCCAAGTACCCGCGACATGACGCGGCGACCCAAAACTGCAGCAAGTGCCAGCTCTACTCGGGCAAGGAAGGTGAGGAGTGGGGTCCTTGCTCGTTCTTCGGTGGCCGACTCGTGCAACCGACCGGCTGGTGCCGCAACTTCAAGGTGAAGAAGGCTGCCGCGTAACCGAAGCCGGGGCTGCTCGTCGTGGCCCCGTTGAAGTGAGCTTTTCGACCGAAGGACAGAACATGGACAGCAGCATCGTCGTAACGGCCACCCGGCCCACCATGGACAGTCTTGCGGATCGGGCAGAGGCGTTGCACACGCCGCTGCCCGACCACGGTCGAGCGCGTAGGCGCCTTGGGCGCGCGGGCTCGCTGATCATGCTCGCCGCCTGCGTGTTGGGCAGCGCCATGCTCAGTGCCTGCCAGCGCACCGAGTCGGTCCAGCGTGGCTACCGCGGGACGAACATGTCGCAGGTCTACCGTCCAGCGACCGTGGTCGAAACCACGCTGCTCAACGCCATCCCGGCGCCCGAGGTTTCTGACCCGTATGACCCCGATGCACCGCCGATCAGCGAGGTGTTCGAGAACGTGCAAGTGCTCAACGACCTGACGGTCAACGAGTTCTCGCGTCTGATGCAGGCGATGTCGACCTGGGTGGCACCTGATCAGGGTTGCGAGTACTGCCACAACCCCGAGAACCTGGCCTCGGACGAGAAGTACACCAAGGTCGTGGCGCGGCGCATGCTGCAGATGAACCGCGACCTCAACACAAACTGGAAGCAGCACGTCGGCGCCACCGGCGTGACCTGCTGGACCTGTCACCGCGGTCAGGCGGTGCCTTCGGGCGACTGGTTCGAGGCGCCGCACAACGACAACAACATGAACATGATCGGCGACCGCGCCGGACAGAACGAGGCGGGCGTCTATGCGAACGGAAACAGCTCGCTGCCATCTGATCCGCTGTCTCTTTTCCTGATCGAAGACGCGAACGTTCGCGTGCAGGGCACCCGGCCGCTGGCCGGTGAGAACCGGCAATCGATCAAGCAGGCCGAGCACACCTACTCGCTGATGATCTACATGTCGCAGTCGCTCGGCGTCAACTGCACCTACTGCCACAACTCGCGCGCGCTGGCGCGCTGGGACGAGAGCAGCCCGCAACGATCCACCGCGTGGTACGGCCTGCGGATGGTCCGCGACATCAACTCGTCGTACCTGATCCCGCTGGAGCCGCTCTTTCCTGCCCATCGACTGAGTGCCGAAGGTGACGGCCCGAAGGTGGGCTGCGAGACCTGCCACAAGAAGACCTTCAAGCCGCTCGCCGGGGTGAGCATGCTGGGCGACTACCCCGAACTCGGCGGGCCGCTTTCGCCCTCCCGATTCCCGGCGCCTGAAGGAGCCGCCAGTGCCGCCGATGCGTCCGAAGTGGTCGACAAGGTCAAGAAGGCGGAGGCGCCGCCGCTGAAGAAGGCAGACGCGGCACAAAGCGATCAGAAGGTGGCAACGGCGGCGGTTCGGTGATGCCCTGAACCGCGGACACGTGCGTTCCCGGCGGGGTCAATCGCCGTCAACGATCGCGGCCACCTGCTCGGCAATCGCAAGGCTCGATGTGAGCCCTGGCGACTCGATGCCGAACAACTGCACGACCCCGGTGCATCCGTGCGCCGTCGGACCCTCGATGCGGAAGTCGACGGGTGACTCACCCGGCCCGCCGAGCTTCGGCCGGATGCCGGTGTAGGCCGGCAGCAGAGCGCCATCGGGAAGCCCAGGCCAGTAGCGGCGGACTTCGCTGAAGAAGGCCTCGCATCGCCTCGCATCGACGGCGTAGTCGAGTGCGTGCCCAGGCGTCGGTTGATCAGGCAACCATTCGACGTCGGGGCCGAAGCGAGCCTGCCCGCCCAGGTCGATGGTGAGGTGCACGCCCAGGCCGCCATCGACCGGCATCGGATAGACCAGCCGCGAGAAGGGCGACCGGCCCGCGAGCGAGAAGTAATGGCCCTTGGCGAGATGGCGTTTCGGGATGGCATCGGAGGGAAAGCCGTGCATGGCTGAAGCCACCGCCTGCGCATCGAGCCCCGCAGCGTTGACGATCCAGCGTGCCTCGAGTTCGAAGTCGGTGTCCTTGCCGGCATCCGACGCGCCACCCTGCACCCGCACACGCCAGCCGTGCGCGCAGGGTTCGGCCTCGCGCACACGGCTGGCCACGGCCAGCACCGCGCCGGCCGCTTCGGCATCGCCGAGCAGCGCCATCATCAGACCGTGGCTGTCGACGATGCCGCTGTTCGCTGAAGCCAGCGCCGCAGCGCACGAGAGCGCGGGCTCGATGGCCATCGCCTGCGCCTCCGAGAGCAGGCCGAGTCCGTCGACGCCGTTCGCCACGCCGCGCTGGTGCAGCCGCTCGAGTGCGGGCACATCGGCCTCGCGGGTGGCCACCACCAGCTTGCCGCACCGCCGATGCGCCACACCGCGCTGCTCACAGTACTCGTACAGCAAGCGCGCACCGCGCACGCACAACTGCGCCTTGAGGCTGCCGCTCGGGTAGTAGATGCCGGAGTGGATGACCTCGCTGTTGCGCGCCGACACGCCGGTGCCGAACTGCGGCTCGCCTTCGGCGATCACCACCTCGCGCCCGGTTTGCGCCAGCGCCCGGGCGCAGGCCAGGCCCACCACCCCCGCACCCACCACCAGCACATCGATACGGTCCATCGTCATTTCGTCTTTCCGTGGCCTCAGTCCCGCAGTTCCATTCAGCGTCGCGGCCCCAGGCGCGAGCTCCTCATGAGAGACGCAACGGCCCCAGCAGTGTCACCGCCAGACCCACGAGCGCACAAGCAGCCAGCAGCCGCAACACACCGATGTCGTAACGGAACAGGGCGACGACACACGCTGCGGACATGACCACGGCCACGACGTCGAAGCGTCCTGCCATGCCCTGCGGCCAGAAAACGTGGCCGGCAAAGAAAAGCGCCAGGCTCAGGATCACACCGACCACCGCCGCGCTGATGGCCGCCAGTGGCGCAGTGAAGCCGAGCTGGCCATGGGTCGACTCGATCAGCGGGCCGCCCGCGAAGATGAACACGAACGACGGCAGGAAGGTGAAGAAGGTGACGACCAGCGCCGCCAGGGCCCCGCTCGCGAACAGCGCATCGGGCCCCAGCACCTGCTGACCCCACCCCCCCAGAAAGGCCCCGAAAGCGACCACCATGATCAGCGGACCGGGCGTGGTCTCTCCCAGCGCAAGCCCATCGATCATCTGGGCGCCCGACAGCCATTGGTGGTGCTCGACGGCGCCCTGCACCACGTACGGCAGCACCGCGTACGCGCCACCGAAGGTCAGCAGCGCCGCCTTGGTGAAGAACCATCCCATCTGGCTGAGCGTGCCCTCAATGCCACCGGTCGCGACGACCAGCGCCATGGCCACCAGCCACAGCCCGATGCCGACCGCCAGCACCTGCAGCAGCCGCGCCCGGCTGAAGCGCGCGTGTGGTGGGGTGGGCGTCTCATCGTCGATGACCGCCCCGAGCCGTGGGGTGCCCGACACGGCGTGTGCACTTGCGACTGGCGCGAACGCCGACGGCGACACACGCGAACCCAACGTGCCGGTCAGCGCCGCTGCCAGCACGATCGCCGGAAACGGCGCATCGAGAAAGACGATCGCGACGAACGCACAGGCGGCGATCGACACCAGCCAGACACTGTGCAGTGAACGCCGGCCGATGCGCCAGGCGGCATGCAGCACCAGGGCGGTCACCGCCGGCTTGATCCCGTAGAAGATGCCCGCGACGATCGTGAGGTGCCCGAAGCGCAGGTAGACCCAAGACAGCGCGATCAGGATGAAGAGCGAGGGCAACACGAACAGCACCCCCGCCGCGATGCCACCCACGGTGCGGTGCATCAGCCAGCCGATGTAGGTCGCGAGCTGTTGCGCCTCGGGGCCGGGAAGAAGCATGCAGTAGTTCAACGCATGCAGGAAGCGGCGCTCGCTGATCCAGCGCCGGCGCTCGACGAGTTCACGGTGCATCAGCGCGATCTGGGCGGCGGGCCCGCCAAAGCTCACGAAACCCAGTTGCAGCCAGAAGCGCAGAGCCTCGCCGAGGCCGACTGCGGGCGCCACGTCGGTACCGGCCGGCGACGTCAAGCACTCGGCACTTGACCCGCTACCTGAGGGCTTGGCAGACATGGCGGTCACGAGCGGCAGGAGTCTTCAATGGCGCCTTGGTTGAACGTGCGGTTTGGACGCCTTCCGATTGTGAATTGCTGGCCGCGCTGGCCTTACGAACCGTTACGTTCGCGAACTAATCGGCAGTTTCGTAAGCGGCCTCTCGAAACGTCATCGATGAAACAGGCACCGCAAGCTACTCTTCATCCCGTCAACACATCCCGCAAACCACGCGAAAGCGTGGGACGCAAAGCCACCGGCCTACAGCGCACTGCGCCAGGGTAGCGGGGCTGCCAGACGACACTCGCCGTCTGGCCTCACGTTAATGAGGCAAGCTCATGAAGATTCGTCACTCTCGGAACGCCGTCGCTTTGGCCTCGGTGCTGTACGTCAGCGGATTCGCTGCCAGCGCCGCCCCTGCGGAATCCTTCAATCGCGGCAAGTGGACACCGGGCTCGACCGAGTCGATCGCCACCGACCGGGTGATCGTCAAGTACCGCGACGATGCCAGTGGATTCCAGTCGCAGCGCTCGACCTTCGCCGCTAGGGTGGCAGCCAATCGTCAGGGCGTCGGTATCGCCAAGTTGCGCCAGATGCGTAACGGCGCTCAAGTGATGCAGCTGAGCAAGCGCATCCGCGTCGAGGAGGTCGAGGCACTGCTCGAAAGCATGCGCAGCGGTGACCCATCGATCGAGTACGCCGAGCCCGACCGCATCCTTCACACGATGGCGACCACGAACGACACGCTGCTGTCTCAGCAATGGTTCCTGACCGACACCGTCGGCGGCATCCGTGTACCGACAGCCTGGGACCGGAGCACCGGGCGCGGCGTGGTCGTCGCCGTCATCGATACCGGGGTGCGTCCGCATGCCGATCTGGCGGCCAACCTGCTGCCCGGCTACGACTTCGTCAGCAGCGCGACCATCGGTGCCGACGGCAATGGACGCGACGCCGATGCGTCGGACCCGGGCGACTTTGCGCCCGCCGGCGCCTGCGGTGCCGGCTCGGGGGCGTCGAACAGTTCGTGGCACGGCACTCACGTCGCCGGCATCGTGGCGGCCGTCGGCGGCAACGCGACGGGTGTCGCCGGTGTCGCCTACGGCGCCAAGGTGCTGCCACTGCGGGCGCTCGGACGCTGCGGCGGATACAGCTCGGATGTCGCCGACGCCATCACCTGGGCGGCGGGCAACGCCGTCGTCGGCGTACCGACGAACGCCACGCCGGCTCGCGTGATCAGCCTGTCCCTCGGCGGCGGTGGCGCCTGCGGCATCACGACCCAGAACGCCATCAACGCCGCTCGTGCGAAGGGCGCCGTGGTCATCGTTGCCGCGGGCAACGAGAACCGCGATGCGAGCAGCACCTCACCTGCCAACTGCAGTGGCGTGGTCACGGTCGGTGCGACCTCCAAGGCAGGCGGGAAATCGTCCTTCTCGAACTTCGGCACGGCCGTCACCGTGTCTGCCCCAGGCGGCGATCGGGACGGTGGCATCCTCTCGACGCTGAATGCCGGTACGACCACGCCGGGCGCGGACAACTACGTCAACTACATGGGCACGTCGATGGCCACGCCGGTGGTGAGCGGCGTCGCAGCGCTGATGCTCGCGGCCAACCCGAAGCTCACGCCGGATCAGGTGTCCACGATCCTGAAGTCGACCGCGCGGCGTTTCCCGGTCGCTTGCGGCAACTGCGGCGCCGGCATCGTCGACGCCAATGCGGCCGTGGCCGCAGCGTTGGGGGCACCGGCTCCTGCGGCCCCGCCTCCGCCTCCACCGCCTCCACCACCTCCTCCTCCTCCACCCGCACCCAAGCCCGCGCCAGCACCTGCGCCAGCCACCCTGGCGGAGCGCGAGCCGAACAACTCGGTCGCCGCGGCCCAGGCAGTCAACAGCCTGCCGACGCGCGTGAACGGCACCATCAGCAGCACGACCGACACCGACTACTTCAAGGTCACCCTGGCCCCTGGCAAGAGGTTCGTGTCCGGCCTGACGGCAGGCGCGTCCTCGGGATTCGGCCTGGGCATCTACAGGTCGACCGGTCAGCAGCTCATCCTCGTGCCCGGTGTGGTCGGCCGCAGCCCGCAGGTTCAGGTGGTCAACGGCGGCGCGACGCCTCTGGTCCTGACCGTGCGCGTCCTGCGCTCGGTGGGCAGCACCGGCAGCTACCAGCTGACACTGACGCCGTGAACCCCTGAGGCCGGGTCAGGACCGCGTCAGGCGCCACATCGCCTGACCCTGCATCACCCTGTGTTCGAGACGAAACGACCGCTTCGGCGGTCGTTTCGCTTTGGCGGTACGCCACAAGGTGTAGTGGATCGTCGGGGAAATGGCCGAGAGACGACACGTCTGCGCCCGTACCATCAGCGCACTGAAGTCGGAGGAGCCGTTGATGGAAGCCACAGTGTCGCGAATCGGTCGGTTCGAGCGGTCCTTCATGTTCCACATGATCATGGACTTCTTCCTGCTGCTGGTGGCGGTGGCCTGCGTCGAGCTCGGGATCCGCTATGCCGCCCTGCGCTACGACTTCAGCAAGCACGAACGCGTTCGGGTCGAGCGGGCTGCCCAGCAACTGGCCAACGACGTCAAGGCGATCATGCTCAACTCGGGCGGTCCCACGGCCGCGACAACGGTCTACCCGATCCTGAACCGCAACTACGACGACCTCGGACTGTCGATTGCCGTGGTGCCTTCACAGGTCACCGTCGAGTCGATGCGCACGACCCGCAACTTCGAAGCACAGGGCCTGCCGGCGCGCTTCGTGGCAGGGGAGCATCAGCAAGCGTCGACGCCACTGGCGGCCGAACAGTTCTGCCTGGGCTGCCACGTCAAGGCCAAAGTCGGCGACGTGCTCGGCACGGTGATGGTGCGCAGCTACCTCGAACGCAAGGAAGACGCCTGGTGGCAAGAGGCGCGCCTCACCGCCGGTGCGCTCAGCCTGAAGATCCTCGCCCACACCATCTTGCTGTTCCTGCTGCTGAAGGTGCGCATGGAGCCACTGCTCTCGCTGCGCACCACCGTGTCGCGCCTCGCCAAGGGCGTCATGGATCTGTCGCCACGTGCCGGCGTCAAGACCGACGACGAGTTCGGCGAGCTGGCGCTCGACCTCAATCACTTCCTCGACCGCATCGGTGTGGTGGTCGTCGACCTCGACAAGATCCTGAGCGAGGTGGTGAACGTCGGCGGGCGTCTCGGCACGCTTAATCGGCAGCTCGAGAAGCAGCTCGACGGCATGCGCGACTCTGCCCTGCGCACGTTGGGCGACAGCGCGCAGCGTGGACTCGAGACGCAACTGGTGGCCGCGCGAGAGTCGGGGGCTTTCGACGTGCTGGCCGAGACGCTCGACTCGCTGGCCGCATCGGGCCAGGTGCCGGCCCCGACCGCGGTGCCGCTGCGCGACCAGGTCACCCGTCTGCGCGACAGCTTCGCGCGGGTGACGCAGGCGCTGCAGCAGGCCTCGCCACCGATCGTCGTCGCCCAGGCCCAGTCAGCCGAATACCAGGCCTTTGCGGTGTCGCTGCGCGAGATGGCGGTGCTCGAAGCGACGATGCAGACGGTGGCCGAATCAGGACAGCGATTGCTGCAGCGGATCTCGAAAGGCAAGAACGGCTCGGTCGATTGAGTGAGGCGGGCTCGCGGCCCGCTCCGTCGGTTCGTCACGCCCGCGCCCGCTCGACTTTTTCACCGTAATGTCCCGGTCAGGGGCACCCACGACCCTGCACGCACCGCACAGCACGAGGCTGTTGTGTGAGGGCTGCACTACCCACCCTCATCGAGAGGATGTCGTCAAGGTTACAAATTGATCTGTGATCGTCACGCGAGCACTTCAGTCGACGAGCTCTCAAGGTCGTCGTCAAGCCGAACAGTGCGCCAACCCTCTGGAGCCTGCCCATGAGTCTCGCGACGATCCTGCAACCGGCCAGTTGGCTCGACAGCCGCAACGGCCCGTCCTATGCCACCCGCCTCGCCTCCACCGACGTCGATCTGCGCGCCGCTCAGGCCTTGCGTTTCGCCGTCTTCAACCTCGAGCTCGACGAAGGCTTGTCGCAGTCGTACGAGAGCGGTCTCGACGCCGACCCGTTCGACGAGGTCTGCGACCATCTGCTCGTCGAGGACACCCGCACCGGCACGGTCGTGGGCACCTACCGGCTGCAGACCGGCCGCCGCGCAGCCGATGGGCTGGGCTACTACGGCGCGCGCGAGTTCGACTTCACGCCTTTCGAGCCGATGCGCGGACAGATGCTCGAACTCGGCCGCGCCTGCATCCACCGCGATCACCGCAGCTTTGCCGTCATCAACATGCTGTGGAGGGGTATCTTCGCGTACGCACAGGAGCACCGTGCCCGCTACCTCATGGGTTGCAGTTCGCTCACCTCGCGCTGCGAAGCCGATGGCGCGGCAGCCTACGAGCGCCTGCTGCCTCACCTGGTGGCACCTGACTGGCGCACCACGCCTCTGCCGGCCTTCGAGTGCGACATGTCGACACGCGCCGATCCCGCACCGCGCATTCCGAAGCTGCTATCGGCCTACCTTTCTCTCGGTGCAGGAATCTGCGGCCTTCCGGCGATCGATCGCGAGTTCGGCACGATCGATTTCCTGACCTGGATCGACGTCCAGTCGCCCAAGCTGAAAGCGATGCAGGCGCGCGGACGCTTCGTTGCCTGAGCAGAGACGCCCTCACGCTGCGGCCTGCAGCGTGGGCAGCACCTGATCGGCGCGCCCTGCGCCGCTTCGTTCGACAACGCACAGTCAGGCGCCAACCTGCGGCCTAACCTTGGTCCAGACCCGGACACCCGGGATCACGACCCAGGCTCTACGCCGCACTGAAAGCCCGACATGACCATCACCCGCCGCAGTTTCCACACCTCACTGCTGGCCGCCTCCGCCGCAGCTGCCCTCCTCGTCACGACATTCGCCACCCTGCCCGCCCACGCGGCGACTTCCGAGGATCTGGACAAGGACTCGGCCCAGGCGCTGGCCAAGCTCTACGAGACAAACCCAACCGCCGAGACGCTCGGCAAGAAGGCCCGAGCGATCCTGATCTTCCCGAAGGTCATCAAGGCCGGACTGGTCTTCGGCGGCAGCTATGGCGAGGGCGTGCTGCTCAAAGGCGGCCGCAACGCCGGCTACTTCAACTCGGTCTCGGGTTCGTGGGGCTGGCAGGCCGGCGCCGAGTCCTACTCGTACGTCGTCTTCCTGATGAACGACAAGGCGGTGAAGTACCTCGACTCGTCGAAGGGCTGGGAGATCGGCGTCGGCCCGAGCGTGGTCGTCGTCAACGACGGCGTGGCGAAGAACCTGTCGACGTCGACCCTGAAGGACAGTGCCTACGCCTTCATCTTCGACCAGACCGGCCTGATGGCCAGCCTGAGCATCGAAGGCACGAAGATCTCGCGCATCAAGCGCTGAAGCACGCCGTGTGGCCGATTGGGCTGTGGCCGTCGCCGACCACGGCGGCCGCAGCTTCTTCGTCATCGACAAGCCGAACGCACGACTGCACGTGTTCGACGTGACGGGCAGGCGCATCGCATCCACCCCGGTGCTGCTCGGTGCCGCGATCGGCGACGACACGGTTGCGGGCATCAGCCTGAAGTTGCTTGGCGACGTGCGCCACGACGAATGAACCACGCCTGCGGGACGGTTCGTCGGCGAGCGTGGCCGCAACGCCTCGGGCAGCGACGTGGTGTGGATCGACTGTGAGTCGGCGCTGTCGATGCACCAGGTCATCAACAGCAATCCGGCAGAGCGGCGACTCGAACGGATGGCTTCGCCGCGGCCCGCCGACCACCGAATCTCGTGGGGCTGCGTGAACGTGCCGACCGGCTGCTGCCGAACATCGGCAACCTCGGTGCCCCAGCGGGCTTCCCGGACGACCCCACAGGCCTCGGCTTCATGGCCTGATCTGCGCAGCGTCTGGTGCCGTACAGACGACACACGGAGGGGTGCCTACAACGACAGTGTCAAAACCACCGAACGAGGCCCGCCATGAAGACCGCACACACCGAGTACATCACCGCGATGAAGCACCAGCTCGACCTGCTCAACGGCAGGATCGACGAGCTGGAAGCACAGGCTCACGCCGCCCGGGATAGTGCGCGTGACCGCTACCAGGCGGAACTTGTCAAGGTGCGGCACCAGTCCAGCCTGGCGATGACCCAGTTCGATCAACTCAAGGAGTCGGGCGAGGACAAGTGGGATCGCGCCGTCGACGAGATGGTGAAGATCCGCGATGCCTTCACCCATTCGTTCCAGTACTTCCAGGCCGAACTCGACGTGCCAGCCCA
>VYKX01000208.1_pt1 | contig 15845 bp, 12 predicted proteins | sample 5114471 | NCBI WGS metagenome assembly VYKX01 (sample SAMN12291785, study PRJNA351875) | freshwater metagenome | isolation source: freshwater lake | place: USA: Michigan, Gull Lake | collected 2013-08-08
AGAGCCAGGCCGAGGGCAAGGCCGAGCAGCGGTACAAGCTCAAGAGCACCGGCACCGTGCTCGCCGAAGGCCGTGCCATCGGTCAGAAGATCGGCACCGGCCCCGTGCGCATCGTCTTCAGCCTGGCCGACATGGACAAGGTCCAGCCGGGCGACATCCTCGTCACGGATATGACCGACCCGAACTGGGAGCCGGTGATGAAGCGCGCCAGCGCCATCGTCACCAACCGGGGTGGTCGCACCTGCCACGCGGCCATCATCGCGCGCGAACTCGGCGTGCCGGCGGTGGTCGGCTGCGGCGACGCGACCAGCGTGCTGAAGGAAGGCGCGCTCGTCACCGTGGCGTGCTCCGAGGGCGACACCGGATACATCTACGACGGACTGCTGGAAACCGAAATCAGCGACGTGGTTCGCGGCGACATGCCCTACTGCCCCGTCAAGATCATGATGAACGTCGGCAACCCGCAGCTGGCCTTTGACTTCGCGCAGATGCCCAACAACGGCGTCGGCCTGGCGCGGCTCGAGTTCATCATCAACAACAACATCGGCGTGCACCCGAAGGCGATCCTCGACTACCCCAACATCGACCTCGATCTGAAGAAGGCGGTGGAGTCGGTCGCGCGCGGCCATGCTTCGCCGCGGGCCTTCTACGTCGACAAACTGGTGGAAGGCATCGCGACCATCGCTGCGGCCTTCTGGCCCAAGCCGGTCATCGTTCGCCTGTCCGACTTCAAGAGCAACGAGTACCGCAAGCTCATCGGCGGCTCGCGTTACGAGCCCGAAGAAGAGAACCCGATGCTCGGCTTCCGCGGTGCGTCGCGCTACGTGAGCGAGGAGTTCGGCGAAGCCTTCGCGATGGAGTGCGAGGCGCTCAAGCGCGTGCGCGGTGACATGGGTCTGACCAACGTCGAGATCATGATTCCGTTCGTTCGCACCCTCGGCCAGGCTCAGCGCGTGACCGAGATGCTGGCCGAGCGCGGCTTGAAGCGCGCGGCGCTCGGCGGTATCGATGGGCTGCGCGTGATCATGATGTGCGAGATCCCGAGCAACGCGATCTTGGCCGAGCAGTTCCTCGAGCACTTCGACGGCATGTCGATCGGCTCGAACGACCTCACCCAGCTCACGCTTGGCCTCGATCGCGATTCAGGCATGGAGCTGCTCGCGCGCGACTTCGACGAACGCGACCCTGCGGTCAAGGCCATGATCTCGCGCGCCATCGCCGCCTGCCGTGCGGTCGGAAAGTACATCGGTATCTGCGGCCAGGGACCGAGCGATCACCCCGACTTCGCCGACTGGTTGACCGGCGAGGGCATCGTGTCGATCTCGCTGAATCCGGACACGGTGGTGGAGACGTGGCAGCGGTTGGCCAAGCGCTAGGCCGCGCCTGGCGCGAGGGGTGTCGCCCGGGGCCAACCGGGTTACACCAACCCCTCGAACGGCAGCACATCCACTGATCCACCTGCCGGCACATCGCCCTGTTCGTGATGGAGTACGACGAGGCCATTGGCCTCGCTCATGCTGCGCAGGATGCCCGAGCCCTGTGAGCCGGTGATGGTGACTTGCAGACTGCCGTCGCCAGACACGGAGACGATGCCGCGCTGGTACTCGGTGCGGCCAGTCTTCTTGCGAATGGGTTGCACGCTGCGGGCGCGAAGCATGGGCAGCGGCGCTGCGGTGGCCCCACTCATGGTCAGCAGCGCGTCGCGCACGAAGGCGTAGAACGTCACCATCACCGCCACGGGGTTGCCGGGCAGGCCGAACAGGATGGCCTGGCGGCCACGGCTTTCGATGCGTCCGATGGCCATCGGTCGGCCGGGGCGCATGGCAATCTTCCAGAACAGCACGTCACCGAGCTTCGCCATCACCTGCTTGGTGTGGTCGGCCTCGCCGACGCTGACGCCGCCCGAAGTGATGACCGCGTCGGCGTTCTCGACCGCGTGGCGAAAGGTGGCTTCAAGCTGCGCCGGGTCGTCGGGCACCACGCCCAGATCGAGCAGGTCGACCCCCAGACGCTGCAGCATGCCCCACAGCGTGTAACGGTTGCTGTCGTAGACGCAGCCAGGGTCCAGTGGCTCGCCGATCGAGCGCAACTCGTCGCCCGTCGAAAAAAACGCCACACGCAGACGCCGGTAGACCGGCACTTCGGCGCGCCCGAGCGAGGCCATCAGGCCCAGATCGGCGGGGCGCAACAGGCGACCGGCACGCAGGGCGGGCTCGCCGCTGCGCAGGTCTTCACCCGCCAGACGGCGGTTGTCGCCGGTGCGCACCACGCCAGCCTGCACGACGATGTTGCCGTCGTCGTTCAACTTCACGAACTCCTGCGGCACGACGGTGTCGAGTCCGGTCGGCATGACCGCGCCGGTCATGATGCGCACGCAGGCGTGGGCACCGACGCTGCCCAAGATGGCCTGACCAGCCAGCCCTGTGCCCGCAACGGTGAAAGCGCTCGGCGAATCGGTGCGCAGTTCGGCGCCGCGAAGGGCGTATCCGTCCATGGCCGAGTTGTCGCTGGCGGGAACGTCGATGGTCGACACGACGTCCCGCGCCAAAACCCTGCCCAGGCTGCTGCGCAGCGGCAGGCTTTCGATCACCTCGACGCGCGGCACGAGCCGGGCGATGAAGTCCTGCGCCTTCGCCACGGGCAAGGCATTCGGGTCGTATCCGGCGAGTTGTGCGGCGATGTCGGCCAGGGTCGTCATGGGCAGTGGCAGCTTGGGGTGATGGGACGCGAGTCAGGGCGCTTCGAGGCGATGCAGTTCATCGAGTGTGTTGGCGTTGGCGAACGCGTCGGCATCGTCGAACGCGACCTCGATGCAGTGGTGCTGCGCCGTCCAGCGGTCGATCTTGCGCTGCCCGCTCGCCATGAAGTCACGCAAGCTGTCGATCAAGGTGGTGCGCATCAGGCAGAACACGGGCTGCACCTGCGAGACGCCTTCTTCGATCGTCGACGCCATCGCGATGTCCGCGTCGCTGCGAGTCATCGCGCCCGACAGTCGCGCCACCAGGTCGAGCGGAAAGTTCGGTGAGTCGCATGGCACCGTCACCAGCCAAGGCGTCTCGCAGTGCTCGAGGCCGGCGAGAAAGCCGGCCAGCGGCCCGGGGTAGTCGCCCAGCGCGTCGGGCCACACCGTCGTGCCAAAGCTCGCGTAGACATCGAGGTGACGGTTCGCGTTGATCATCATCGAACCCACTTGCGGCGCCAGGCGCTGAAGTGCATGCAGAGCCAGCGGCACGCCGCGATAGGCCTTGAGCCCCTTGTCGATACCGCCCATGCGGCTGCCCTGTCCGCCAGCGAGCACGAGGCCGGTGATCTGTTGCGCGGTGATCGGCTCAGCCACCGATGTAGTGCATCTCGACGCGTTGGGCAGCCCGGCCTTGGCTGTCTGCCTGGGGCGGCGCCCCGGATGCGCGCAGAGCCGAGTAGCGATCGTCGCGGGCACGCCAGATCGCCGCGATGGCACCGGCGAACTCGTCGTCGCTGGCGCCGCCGCGAAGCAGCGCGCGCAGGTCATGACCACGAGTGGCGAAAAGGCACAGGTAGAGCTGTCCTTCGGTCGACAGGCGCGCGCGGTTGCAGTCACCGCAGAAGGCCTGGGTCACGCTCGAGATGACGCCAATCTCTCCCGCTCCGTCGACATACCGCCAGCGCTGCGCCGTCTCACCTGTCGCGGTCGCATCCAGTGGCTCGAGGGCAAATTCCTCGGTGATGCGTGCAATGACCTCGGCCGATGGCAGCACCTCGTCCATGCGCCACCCGTTGGTGGCTCCCACGTCCATGTACTCGATGAAGCGCAGGACCACGCCGCTGTGCCTGAAATGCCTGGCCATCGGAACGATTTCGTCGTCGTTGGTGCCGCGCTTGACCACCATGTTTACCTTGATCGGGCCGAGCCCGGCGCGCTCTGCGGCCTCGATGCCGGCAAGCACCTCGGCCACCGGGAAATCGACATCGTTCATTCGCCGGAAGACGGCGTCGTCCAGGCCGTCGAGGCTGATGGTGATGCGCTGCAAGCCGGCGTCTCGCAGCGCCTGAGCCTTCTTTGCCAGCAAGGATGCGTTGGTGGTGAGGGTCAGGTCGACGGGTCCACCCTCTGGCGTGCGCAGCGTGCTGAGCATCCCGACCAGCGTCTCGAGGCCCTTGCGCAGCAGCGGCTCACCGCCAGTCAGGCGGATCTTGCGCACGCCGTGGGCGACGAAGACGCGCGCGGTGCGCACGATCTCCTCGAAGTTCAGCAGCGAGGTCTGTGGCAGAAAGGCGTAGCGACCGTCGAACACCTCCTTGGGCATGCAGTAGCTGCAGCGGAAGTTGCACCGGTCCGTGACCGAGATGCGCAAGTCACGCAAAGGGCGGCCGAAGGCGTCGACCAGGAGGCCAGTGGGCGCCTGCGTGATCGACGGGACGGTCGGCACGGTGGACGGATAGCGCTGCTCGGCGATCGGGATGACCTTGTCGTACATGCGCGGATTGTGCCGACACGTCTCGGCCCGCCGGGCTCGCTCAGCGGCCGTCAGTGGCGTCGGCTGCGCTCGCGCGGCGGGCGCCGGTGAATCGCTTGGCCCAGTAGTCGTAGCGCATGTCCTCGACCCGCACCGACGCCCCGCTGCGCGGCGAGTGGATGAACTTGCCGTCGCCGACATAGATGCCGACATGCGAGAACGTGCGCTTCAAGGTGTTGAAGAAGACGAGGTCTCCGGGACGCAGGTCGTCCGGCCGCACCTCGGTCAACCCTGGCGCCTGCGCCTGGTCGTCGACCCGCCGGGGCAACACCAGCCCCAGGCTCATCTCGAACACGTGGCGGGTGAAGCCGCTGCAGTCGAAGCCGTCGTCGGCGTCGGACCCGCCACGCCGGTAAGGCACGCCAAGAAAGTTCATCGCCGTGATGACCATGTCGGACGCCTTGTTGCGCACTCGCTCGGTCAGCGACTGGTCGGCGTGGGTCGCAACGGGAGCGCTCGTTGAGTCGGTGCGCGCCGGGACAAGGCCCCGCTCGATGAGCAGGCGGCTGACCGGATCGCTGGTGTCTTCGGGCTCGGCGTTCGCGCTGCTCACGCCCACCGCCATCGCGAAGGCAAGGAGGCTTGCCGACGCCGCATCACGCCATCGCCTTTCGTGCGCGACGATCCCAGCGATCGAGCCGTCAGGAGGTTTCGGCATGCGGCGCAGCATAGGTGAGGCCTTGGGGAGCGTCAATCGACGACGAGCGGGGGCTCGCGGGCTCATGCGAACATTGCCCATGGCACCGCGAGACGGTGCGAGCCCCCTGGTCGACGCCGAAATTGCAGGCCGTGGTCACGGCGGGATTCACAACACTTGAAGGAGGAGACTCGGTCATGAGGGCGCTGCTGCTGGAGAAGACGGAGGCGGGTTTTTCCGCTGCTGTTCGCGAGGTCGATGAAGCGGGCATGCCCGCAGGCGATGTGCTGATCGGCGTGTCGCACTCGACGCTCAACTACAAGGACGGGCTGGGGATCACGAACACTGGCCCGGTGGTGCGATCCTGGCCCATGGTTGCGGGCATCGATGGTGCCGGGATCGTTCTCGAAAGCACCCATCCCGCCTGGACGCCTGGCGATCGCGTGATCCACAACGGCTGGGGTCTGGGCGAAACACGCTGGGGTTGTCTGGCAACACAGGTGCGTGTCGATGGCAACTGGCTCGTTCGTCTGCCGGAGGCGCTGACGACCCGACAGGCGATGGCGCTGGGCACTGCCGGCTACACCGCGATGCTCGCAGTGCTTGCTCTCGAGCGTCACGGGTTGAAGCCGGGCGACGGCGAGGTGCTGGTGACCGGTGCAACCGGCGGCGTAGGCAGCGTCGCGACGATGATCTTGTCGCGGCTCGGTCACCGAGTGGCGGCAGCGACCGGCAAGACGAGCGAGGGCAGCTATCTGCAGCGACTCGGCGCCGCGTCGATCATCGACCGTGCCGAGTTGTCTGCGCCCGGCAAGCCGTTTCAGAAAGAGCGCTGGTCGGCGGTTATCGATGCGGTGGGCAGCCACACGCTCGCCAACGCACTGGCCCAGACCCGACGCGGCGGCATCGTGGCCGCCTGCGGTCTGGCGCAGGGTTCGGATTTGTTGACCAGCGTCATGCCGTTCATTCTTCGCGGTGTCACCCTCGCGGGCATCGAGAGCGTGATGGCACCGCTGGCTCTGCGAGAGGAAGCGTGGAGCCGCCTCGCGAGCGACATCGACCCGAACGCGCTGGAAGACATGGTCGAGGACATCCCGCTGGACGACAGCATTGCTCGCGCGGCCGACCTGATGGCGGGCAAGGTCCGCGGCAGGCTGGTCGTCTGGATTGCCTGAAAGCACAGCCGCTGCTGGAGATTGCAGATGAGCCGCTACGCCGATTTCTACCAACGGTCGATCGAGGACCGAGATGGCTTCTGGGCCGAGCAGGCGCAGCTCATCGACTGGCACCGTCCCTTCGATCAAGTCTGCGACTACAGCCGCCCGCCCTTCGCGCGCTGGTTCGTCGGTGGGCAGACCAACCTCTGCCACAACGCGATCGACCGTCACTTGCCACATCGCGCTGCGCAAGCAGCGCTGGTGTGTGTGTCGACCGAAACCGATACCGAGGTCACGATCACGTTCGGCGAGTTGCACGCCGAGGTGCAGCGCATGGCGGCAGTGCTGCAGACGCTGGGCGTTCGCCAAGGCGATCGGGTGCTGATCTACATGCCGATGGTCGCGCAGGCGGTGTTTGCCAAGCTGGCCTGCGTGCGCATCGGTGCGATCCACTCGGTGGTGTTCGGCGGCTTTGCGAGCGTGAGCCTGGCGAGCCGGATCGACGATGCGCAACCCACGGTCATCGTGAGCGCCGATGCCGGCAGCCGCGCTGGCAAGGTGCTGCCGTACAAGCCTTTGCTTGACGAGGCGATCCGCCTCGCATCGCACAAACCTGCGAAGGTGCTGCTGGTGGATCGCGGACTGAGTCCGATGGAGCGGGTGGCTGATCGCGATGTCGACTACGCGAGCTTGAGGCTGGCGCATCTCGACGCCGTCGTGCCTTGCGTCTGGGTCGATGCCACAGCGCCGAGCTACACGCTCTACACCAGCGGCACAACCGGCCGGCCGAAGGGCGTGCAGCGCGACACCGGTGGCTATGCCGTCGCCTTGGCCGCCAGCATGAAGCACATCTACTGTGCCCAGCCGGGCGAAACCTTCTTCTGCGGCAGCGATATCGGCTGGGTCGTCGGTCACAGCTACATCGTCTACGCGCCGCTGCTCAACGGCATGGCGACCATCCTGTACGAAGGACTGCCGACACGCCCCGATGCAGGCATCTGGTGGAGCCTGGTCGAGAAGTACCGGGTGAGCGTGATGTTCAGTTCGCCCACGGCGATCCGCGTCCTGAAGAAGTCTGATCCGGCCTACCTGTCGCAGTACGACCTGAGCTCGCTGAGGACCCTGTTCCTCGCGGGCGAGCCACTCGATGAACCGACCGCAAGGTGGATCTCCGAGGCGCTCGGCAAACCTGTCATCGACAACTACTGGCAGACAGAGACCGGCTGGCCGATCCTCACGCTGGCGCGCGGTGTCGAGCCGGCCACGCCGCGCCTGGGCAGCCCAGGCTTCGCGATGTACGGTTACCACGTGAAGGTCATGGACGAAGCCACCGGGCTCGAATTGACGCAGCCCAATCAGAAGGGTGTGCTGGTCATCGACGGCCCGTTGCCTCCGGGTTGCATGCAGACGGTGTGGCGCGACGACGACCGCTTCGTGAAGACCTACTGGAGCGGCTCGCCCGATCACCCGGTCTACAGCACCTTCGATTGGGGTATTCGCGATGTCGACGGCTACTACTTCATCCTCGGCCGCACCGATGACGTGATCAACGTGGCTGGACATCGTCTGGGCACGCGGGAAATTGAGGAGAGCATCTCGAGCCATCCGGCGATTGCCGAGGTGGCGGTCGTTGGCGTGGCCGATGCGTTGAAGGGTCAGGTGGCGATGGCGTTTGCGGTGCTGAAGAACGCCTCGATGGCCGAGGGTGCCGACGGTGCGCAGCGTCTCGAGGCCGAGGTCATGAAGGTGGTCGATTCGCAGCTTGGTGCGGTGGCCCGACCGGCTCGGGTCCTGTTCGTGAATGCACTGCCGAAGACTCGCTCCGGAAAGCTGTTGCGACGGGCGATCCAGGCGGTGTGCGAACAGCGCGATCCGGGGGATCTCACCACCATCGACGACCCCACGTCCCTGCAACAGATCAAGGAGTCGCTCGGCGGCTAAGGCTTGCCGATCGGAACCCGAAGCAAGAAAAGACGGCCCCGAAAGGGGCCGTCGTTCGTTGAGATTCCGACCGTCAGGCCGACTTGCCGTGGCGCCTTACTTCTTCAGCGGGCCCGGGTTGTCCTTCAGCCATTTCTCCATTTCTTCGGGAGAGACGTGGCCGTCCTTGTTGGTATCGATCTTGGTCCAGTCGCGCCCGCCAGTGGGCGGGGGATTGGTGGTCTGCGCCGATACGGTCCCTGCAGTGGCGGCCAGGCACAGACCGGCGAGCATCGAGCGGAAGAGGGTGCTTTTCATGACAAGTTCTCCTGAGAGTTGCGATGACGTGACGTGAACGAAGCCCATCAGCAATCGACGGAACCATGTCCGCCGCATGCAAACGAGTTCGCGCTGCGTCGCTGTGCAAGGGTCTCGCTGGGAGACGACCCGATCGCGATGCTGGCCATGGCGGCAGCCTCATCGGACGCACCGAGCGCGCCGGGGACAAACATCATCCCGTGTTGACGACACCGCTCGCGAACCACGCTCGGAATCCTCCGCGTGATTCGTTGACTACTCCCCCTTGCTGGGTGAAGCGACATCTCCTCTGAACGAACAGATTGCGGCAGGTTCCGTCGATCGATTCAGGGAAAACACGAGGCAACGCGGGGTCGCGGCGCCTCGTGGATCACAACACTTCAGAGGCGAAGTCGGCCAGTCGCGAACGCTCTCCGCGCGCCAGCATCACATGCCCGCTGTGTGGCCAGCCCTTGAAGCGGTCGACAGCGTACGTCAGCCCCGAACTGCCCTCGGTGAGGTAGGGCGTGTCGATCTGCGCCAGGTTGCCGAGGCAGACGATCTTGGTGCCCGGTCCGGCGCGGGTGATGAGCGTCTTCATCTGCTTCGGAGTCAGGTTCTGTGCCTCGTCGATCAGCACGAACTTGTTCAGGAAGGTGCGGCCGCGCATGAAGTTCAGGCTCTTGATCTTGATCTTGCTGCGCACCAGGTCGTTGGTCGCTGCGCGACCCCATTCGCCGGCGCCGCCGTCGGTCTTCGACAGCACTTCGAGGTTGTCGTCGAGCGCACCCATCCACGGTCCCATCTTCTCCTCCTCGGTGCCGGGCAGGAAGCCGATGTCCTCGCCCACAGGCACGGTCACGCGCGTGACGATGATCTCGGTGTAGCGCCTGTCGTCCATCACCTGGCTGAGGCCCGCAGCCAGGGTCATGAGCGTCTTGCCCGTGCCTGCCGTGCCGGTCAGGGTAATGAAGTCGCACTCCGGGTCCATCAGCAGGTTCAGAGCGAAGTTCTGCTCACGGTTGCGCGCGGTGACGCCCCAGACCGCGTTCTTCTGGTGCGTGTACTCGCGCAGTGTGCGCAACACGGCCGTCTTGCCGGTGATCTCGGTGACCTTGGCGTTCAGCGGCGCGGCACCTGGGGCTTCGAGGTAGACGAACTGGTTGATGAGCAACGCAGGCACCAGCGGGCCGCTGATGCGGTAGTAGGTGAAGCCGCCTTGATTCCAGCTCTCCATCGTCTTGCCGTGGCGGTCCCAGAAATCCACTGGCAGAGCCATCACGCCGGTGTAGAGCAGGTCCCCATCGTCGAGCGTCTTGTCGTTGAAGTAGTCCTCTGCGGGCAGACCGAGTGCACGCGCCTTGATGCGCATGTTGATGTCCTTGGACACCAGCACGACCTCACGGTTCGGTTGCTGCTCGCGCAGGGCCTGCACCACGCCGAGGATCTGGTTATCGGCCTTGCCTTGGGGCAGCCCCATCGGCAGATTGACGTTGACGAGATTCGTCTGGAAGTACAGCTTGCCACCAGCTTCTCTGTGACCCGTGCGACCCAGGGGCAGGCCTTCGTTCATGCCCTGCGCATCGCGGGTGCTCAGGCTCGCCGCTAGCGCATCGAGATCGCGACTGACCTGGCGGGCGTTACGCGCCACCTCGGTCATGCCCTTCTTGTGATCGTCGAGCTCTTCGAGCGTGATCATCGGCAGATAGATGTCATGCTCGTCGAAGCGGAACAGGCTCATCGGGTCATGCATCAACACGTTGGTATCGAGCACGAACAACTTGGCAGGGCCTGTGCCGCGGGGTTTGGCGGGGCGTGGCTTTGGCTGCGGCCGAAGTGCCGGAATCTGCACCGGCCGCACTTCGGCGGGCACGTCGACCGAATCGCCACGCACAGCCCGCACGGGCGTCACCGCTGACCGTGAGCCGACAGGCGTTGTATTGACGCTCGCCGCGGCAGCGCGTGGTGCCCGCGCGGGTGGCTTGATCGACGACTGAGACTCGAGCTCAGAGACAGACAACAACGCAGCGCGTTTGGAAGGCGGCTTCGGCAGTGGCATGAGTCAAATGGGCGCTGATGGAGCGGACAGAAAAAAAGCCGCACGGTGTCGCGTGCGGCTTTTCGAGGGACCGGGGAGAACAGCTTCTCAAAGGCATGAAACATTATGCACAGGGCCCCGTGACGGCTCTTGCACTCGCTTGAACACTGCCAGCGTAACCGGGAGCCGGCGCGGATCAACCGCTTGAAGTTGTGGATCATGCCGAGAACCGGCGGTTGATCTTGAACTCAGGCTGCCTTCTTCAGGTCCTTGGCGGCCTTGAGCACTTCCTCCACGTGGCCAGCCACCTTCAGCCCACGCCACTCACCTCGCAACATGCCTTCGCCGTCGATCAGGAAGGTGCTGCGCTCGATGCCCTTAACTTTCTTGCCGTACATGATCTTGTTCTTGACCACACCGAACATGTGACAAAGCTTCTCTTCGGTGTCGGCGATCAGTTCAAACGGCAATTCGAGGTTCTGCTTGAACTTCTCGTGCGACGCCATGTTGTCGCGGGAGACTCCGAATACCACTGCACCCGCCTTGACGAAGTCTTTGTGGTGATCACGGAACTGCATGGCTTCCGTGGTGCAGCCCGGAGTGTTGTCCTTGGGGTAGAAATACAGGACGACGGTCTGTCCGGCATAGGCCTGCGGTGTGAACTTGGTCCCTCCCGTGGCGAGCGCTTCAAAGTCCGGCAGGGGTTTGTTGAGGGCTGGCGTCATGGAGTCACTGAAGGTGTTCGCCGCGGTCGGCGCAAACCGAAATTATAAGGGCTCACTCACTTATTGCCCGTTGCTCAAATGGGTTGCACACCGCGCGTATCAGCGCTCGAAGAGCAATGCCGCCATCACGCACCTGCCCTCCGCCAACAGCACGTTGTAGGTACGACAGGCAGCCGCGTTGTCCATCGTTTCGAAGCCGATGCGCTGGGCCATCAAGGCGCGCAGGCATGACGCTGGCGGAAAGCGCAGGCGTTGTCCGCTGCCGAAGATGATCAGTTCGGGGCGCTGCACGGCAAGCGGCAAGAAGTGCTGCTCATGCAGATCTTCGAATCGATGGATGGCCCAGGACTCGACGACACCCTGCCAGGGCACGATGACGCTGGAGGTGTAGGTCACACCGTTGACGACCACGCCATCGGGCCCGTGCCGCGCAATGGCGTTGGTGCCTTCGATGCGCTCGGCGTGGAGTTTCAAGGGTGTTGATACGAGGTGCGAAGCGTAAAATTGTAGGCTTTGCAACGCTTCGGCGACCCTACGGAGAACCGTCTTGAAACCTGTTGCGAAGTCGAGCAAGTTGGCCAATGTCTGTTACGACATCCGCGGCCCGGTGCTGGACAAGGCCCGTCAAATGGAAGACGAAGGCCACAAGATCATCAAGCTCAACATCGGCAACCTCGCCGTGTTCGGGCTCGAGCCGCCGGACGAGATCGTGCAGGACATGATCCGCAACCTGCCGCACAGCGCGGGCTACACCGACAGCAAGGGGCTCTTCGCGCCGCGAAAGGCCGTCGTGCACTACACGCAGGAAAAGCACGTGCAGGGCGTGACGGTGAACGACGTCTACCTTGGCAATGGCGCCTCCGAGCTCATCACGATGAGCATGAACGGGCTGCTCAACGACGGCGACGAGGTGCTCGTGCCCGCGCCCGACTACCCCTTGTGGACTGCCTCTGTTGCGCTGTCAGGTGGCACGCCAGTTCACTACCTCTGCGACGAGCAGGCCGAGTGGTTCCCGGACATGGCCGACATCCGCCGCAAGATCACGCCACGCACCCGGGCCATCGTCGTCATCAACCCCAACAACCCGACCGGTGCGCTGTACCCGCCAGCGGTGCTGCAGGAACTCGTCGAGATCGCAAGGCAACACCAGCTGATCGTGTTTGCCGACGAGATCTACGACAAGACGCTGTTCGACGGCGAGACACACACCAGCATTGCCTCACTCGCCGATGACGTCTTTTTCGTCACTTTCAACGGGCTGAGCAAGAACTACCGCGCCTGCGGCTATCGGGCTGGGTGGATGGTGGTGTCTGGCAACAAGGCGGGCGCGCGCGATTACATCGAAGGACTCGACATGCTGGCCTCGATGCGACTGTGTTCGAACACGCCCGGACAACTGGCGATCCAGACTGCCTTGGGCGGCTATCAGAGCATCAAGGATCTGGTGGCGCCGGGCGGTCGCCTGTGCCGTCAACGCGATCTGGCTTACGAGTTGTTGCGGCAGATCCCGGGCGTGAGTGTCGTGAAGCCCAAAGCAGCCCTGTACATGTTCCCGAAGCTCGATCCGCGCCTCTACCCAATCACCGACGACCAGCAGTTCGCTTTCGACCTGCTGGCACAGGAGAAGGTGCTCATCGTTCAGGGCACCGGCTTCAACTGGGTCGCTGCCGACCATTTCCGGCTGGTGTTTCTGCCGAGCACGGACGACCTTGCGGACGCGATCGGCCGCATTGCGCATTTTCTCGACCAGTACCGGCGGCGCTTCAGCCAGTGATCCGCAGCGATCTGATCAGCCGCTGACCGCGCAACGTCGTTCTACGCACCCGTTCGATCGCGCCGGGTGCCTTGCAGTGAGATGAGAGTGAGCATGATGAAACCAATTCGAGTGGGCCTGCTGGGCATCGGCACCGTGGGCAGTGGCACCTTCAACGTGTTGCGGCGCAATCAGGAAGAGATCACCCGGCGCGCCGGGCGTGGCATCGAGATCACCGTGGTCGCCGACCTCGACACCGCTCGCGCCCGCGCAGTGGTTGGTGATTCGGTGACGGTCGTCGGCGACGCGCGCGAGGTCATCGCGAACCCCGACATCGACATCGTGGTCGAACTGATCGGCGGCTACGGCATCGCGCGCACGCTGGTGCTCGAGGCGATCGCTGCGGGCAAGCACGTGGTCACCGCCAACAAGGCGCTGCTCGCGGTCCATGGCACCGAGATCTTCGCCGCCGCGCGCGAGAAGGGCGTCGTCGTCGCCTTCGAAGCGGCCGTGGCCGGTGGCATCCCGATCATCAAATCGCTGCGAGAAGGGTTGACCGCGAACCGCATCCAGTGGATCGCCGGGATCATCAACGGCACCACCAACTTCATCTTGTCCGAGATGCGGTCGAAGGGACTCGATTTCGGTGTCGTTCTCAAGGAAGCGCAGGCTCTGGGCTATGCCGAGGCCGACCCGACCTTCGACATCGAAGGCGTCGACGCCGCGCACAAGGTCACGCTGATGAGCGCCATCGCCTTCGGCATTCCGGTGCAGTTCGACCGCGCGCACGTCGAAGGCATCACGGCGCTGCAGGCCGCCGACATCGGCTACGCCGAGCACCTGGGCTACCGCATCAAGCTGCTGGGCATCACCAAGCGTCGCGACGACGGCATCGAGCTGCGCGTGCACCCGACGCTGGTGCCGGCCAAGCGCCTCATCGCCAACGTCGAAGGCGCGATGAATGCGGTCGTGGTGCAAGGCGACGCGGTCGGCAGTACGCTCTACTACGGCAAGGGTGCGGGCTCGGAGCCCACCGCGTCGGCCGTGATTGCCGATCTGGTCGACATCACCCGGTTGCACACCGCCGATCCTCATCACCGTGTGCCTCACCTGGCCTTCCAGCACGATGCGCTGGTCGCCACGCCGATCCTGCCGATGGACCGCACCGTCACCGCGTACTACCTGCGCCTGCAGGTCAGCGACGAGGCGGGTGTGCTGGCGCGCATCGCGGGCATCCTGGCCGAGCACGGCATATCGATCGACGCCTTGCTGCAGCGCCCCAACGACGGCAACGTCGCCGATGCGGGCTCGACGCCGCACACCGACGTGATCATCCTCACCCACGACACCGTTGAAGGCGAGATGAATCGCGCTCTCGCGCAGATGCAGGCCCTGCCCACCGTGCTCGCGCCGATCGTGCGCATCCGCAAGGAAGAGCTGAACTGAGTCGAACGATCGCCCACACCCGATGAAGTACCTGAGCACCCGCGGGCATCCCGAGCAGCGCCGTTTCTGCGAGATCCTTCTGGAGGGCCTCGCGCCCGACGGCGGCCTGTACCTGCCGTTGTCGTACCCGCGCGTCGACGACGCGACTTTGACGCGCTGGCGCGCTCTGCGCTATGACGAACTGGCGTTCGAGATCCTGTCGCTCTACATCGACGACATTCCCGCCGATGACCTGCGTCGCCTGACACGCAGTACCTACACGCCCGAGGTCTTCGGCACGCCCGAGATCACGCCGCTCAAGCCACTCGGGCCTGTCGTTGCGGGAGGCGATGCGATCTATCTGCAGGCGCTGTCCAACGGCCCGACGCTCGCCTTCAAGGACATGGCGATGCAGTTGCTCGGCAATCTGTTCGAGTACGAACTCGCGCGCCGCGGCCAGACGCTCAACATCCTCGGCGCCACATCGGGCGACACCGGCAGTGCGGCCGAGTACGCCATGCGCGGCAAGCACAACGTGCGCGTCTTCATGCTCAGCCCGAAGGGCCGCATGAGCCCGTTCCAGCAGGCGCAGATGTTCAGCCTGCAAGACGCCAACATCCACAACATTGCTGTCGTTGGAGTGTTCGACGATTGCCAGGACATCGTCAAAGCGGTGTCCAACGACCTCGTCTTCAAGCGCCACCACCACATCGGCACCGTCAATTCGATCAACTGGGCGCGGCTGCTGGCGCAGGTCGTGTATTACTTCGCCGGCTACTTTCAGGCGACGACATCGAACGCGCAGGCGGTGAGCTTTGCGGTGCCGTCGGGCAACTTCGGCAACATCTGCGCCGGCCATGTCGCGCGCATGATGGGTTTGCCCATCCGTCGCCTGGTACTCGCCACCAACGAGAACAACGTCCTCGACGAGTTCTTCCGCACTGGTACTTACCGAGTCAGGGGCAGCGCCGAAACGCAGGAAACCTCGAGCCCGTCGATGGATATCTCGAAGGCATCGAACTTCGAACGCTTCGTCTTCGATCTGCTGCACCGCGACGCTCCGCGCACACGCGATCTATTCAGGACTCAGGTCGAACAATCGGGTGCGTTCACCGTGTCGACGGAGGAGTTCGCTTCGATCTCCGGTTTCGGCTTCGTCTCCGGCGCGAGCTCGCACGCGGATCGACTCGCGACCATTCGCGACACGCATTCCCGATTCGGTCTGGTCGTCGACACCCACACCGCCGACGGTCTGAAGGTGGCTCGAGAGCACATTGAACCGGGGGTACCGATGATCGTGCTCGAGACGGCGCTGCCGGCCAAGTTCGCGCAGACCATCGTCGAGGCGCTCGGCGTCGAGCCGCCTCGTCCAGCGTCGATGGTGGGCATCGAATCGC
>VYKX01000211.1_pt1 | contig 15712 bp, 17 predicted proteins | sample 5114471 | NCBI WGS metagenome assembly VYKX01 (sample SAMN12291785, study PRJNA351875) | freshwater metagenome | isolation source: freshwater lake | place: USA: Michigan, Gull Lake | collected 2013-08-08
CGGCACGCCCGAGGCGCCCCGCGCCGCGGCCGTGCCCGCGAACGCCGGCCTCTCGGCCCGGCGCATCGGCAAGCAGTACAAGCGGCGCCCGGTGCTTCGCGACGTCTCGGTCTCGGTCCAGCGGGGCGAGGCGGTCGGCCTGCTCGGCCCGAACGGTGCGGGCAAGACCACCTGCTTCTACGCGATGATCGGGCTGATCCAGCCCGACACCGGCACCATCGTCCTCGATGGGCAGGATATCACCGGTCTGCCGATGTACCGGCGGGCCCGGCTCGGCATCGGATACCTACCGCAGGAGCCGTCGATCTTCCGTGGCATGTCGGTGGAGCAGAACATCCGGGCCGTGCTCGAGGTGGCCGAGGGGGATCGGGACCGGCGCGAGCAGATGCTCGACGACCTCCTGGCCGAGTTCTCGATCACCCATCTGCGCCGCGCGCCCGCGCTGGCGCTTTCCGGCGGCGAGCGGCGACGGGTCGAGATCGCCCGCGCGCTGGCGCTGCGGCCCCACTTCATGCTGCTGGACGAGCCCTTCGCCGGCATCGACCCGATCGCCATCGGCGACATCCGCGAACTCGTGTCCCACCTGCGCGACCGCGGCATCGGCGTGCTGATCACCGATCACAACGTTCGCGAAACGTTGGACATCGTCGATCGGGCATATATTTTGCATGAGGGTATGGTACTGATGGAGGGACTGCCGTCGGAGATCGTCGCCCACCAGGAGGTGCGGCGGGTCTACCTTGGCGACCGATTCAGCCTCTAGGACCCTCGTAACCGTCGATGGCCATCTCTCAACGCCTGGATCTGCGCCAGACACAGGCGCTGGTGATGACGCCCCAGCTGCAGCAGGCGATCAAGCTGCTGCAGCTGTCCAACATGGAACTTCAGGAGTTCGTCCTAGGCGAGATCGAGCAGAATCCCCTGCTGGACCGGCCGGACGGCGACGGAGCCGAGGGGCGGGACGGCGACGACGGCCGGGCCGGCGACGCCGAGGGGCCGATGGCCGAACCGCAGGTCGATCTTCCGCCGCTGCGCGACGCGGTCGACTTCGCCGCATCCGATCGGCTCGCACCGGCCGCCGACGCGCCGCTCGACGCGGACTACGGCAACGTCTGGACGAACACCGACGCGGGCGAGTCGGGCGTCGAGGGGTCCGACGGCCTGACCAACTGGCAGACCCGCGGCGGCGGCGCCGGGTTCGACGACGAGATGAGCCTCGAGCAGACGCTCACCCGCGGGCCGAGCCTGCGCGACCATCTGCTGGAACAGGCTTCCGTCGACATCAAGGATCCGGGCGACCGGCTGATCGCCCTCGCGCTGGTGGAGATGCTGGACGACGCCGGCTATCTCGTCGGCGACGTCGAGGGCCTCGCCGTCCAGTTCGGCTGCCCGATCGCGCGGGTCGAGGGGGTGCTGGCCCGGCTCCAGCGGTTCGATCCGCCGGGGATCTTCGCGCGCTCCCTACGCGAGTGCCTCGCGATCCAGCTGCGCGAGAAGGACCGTCTCGATCCGGCGATGCAGGCGCTGCTCGACAACCTCGACCTTCTCGCCCGCCGCGACATGCCGGGCCTGATCCGCGTGTGCGGCGTCGACGTCGAGGACATCCAGGGCATGATCGCCGAGATCCGCGCCCTCGACCCCAAGCCCGCGCTGGCCTTCGAGCCCGTGGTGGCCGAGACGGTGACGCCCGACATCCTGATGCGGGTCCAGCCGGGCGGCGGCTGGTCGATCGAACTCAACGCCGAGACGCTGCCGCGCGTCCTGGTGAACCAGCGCTATCACACGCGCCTCGCCAGCAGCGCCCGGTCGAAGAAGGACAAGGAGTACGTCGCCGAGCGGCTCCAGTCGGCCAACTGGCTGGTGAAGTCGCTGCACCAGCGCGCCACCACGATCATGAAGGTCGCGACCGAGATCGTGCGCCAGCAGGACGCGTTCTTCCGCCACGGGATCGAGTTCCTGCGACCGCTGATCCTGCGCGACATCGCCGACGCGATCGGCATGCACGAGTCGACGGTGAGCCGGGTCACGGCCAACAAGTACATGTCGACGCCGCGGGGCCTGTTCGAGCTGAAGTACTTTTTCACCTCCTCGATCGCCGGATCGGACGGGCAGTCGTCGTTTTCGGCCGAGGCGGTCCGCTTCAAGATCAAGGCGCTGATCGACGCCGAGACAACGGAGGAGGTCCTGTCCGACGACCGGATCGTGGAGATCCTGCGCGAGGGAGGCATCGACATTGCGCGACGGACCGTCGCCAAGTATCGTGAAGGAATGAAGATACCGTCTTCGGTGCAGCGTCGGCGCGAGAAGGCGTCCCAGTTCTGAACGGGGGGCGCGGCGGCGGCGAGAACCCCGTCCGGGCTCCCCATCCGTCAGTCACGAGGGGACCATGCACGTCGGGGTGATCGGCAAGAACATGGATGTGGGCGAGGCCTTCCGGACCCACATCGCCGACAGTCTCGAAGCCGCGGTGGGGAAGTATTTCGATCGGGCTCTCGAGGCGACGGTCATCGTCACCCGCGACGCCCACCTCTATCGCGCGACACTGTCGGCGCACACGGGGCGCAACCTTCTCTTCCAGTCGCACGGCGAGGCACCGGAACCCTATCCGGCCTTCGACCGGGCTCTCGAACGGCTGGCGAAGCGGCTCCGCCGGCACAAGCGAAAGCTCAAGGACCATCACCGTGCCGTCGCCACCACCGAGGCGCCGCCCGCGACGGCGCGACAGTACGTTCTGGACGCGGATGCCGAGGATCCCCACATGGAGGCGACGGAGGGGACCGGGCAGCCGGTCGTCGTCGCCGAGATGGACACGGTGATCGAGACGTTGACGGTGAGCGAAGCGGTCATGCGTCTCGATCTCGCGGATCATCCCGCGTTGTTGTTCCGGAACCGGGCGGACGGAGCGGTCAACATGGTCTATCGGCGGCCGGACGGGCACATCGGCTGGGTCGATCCCGGCCCACGGCCCGCGCGCGCCTGACCGACGTCCCCATTCCCAGGGTCCTCATGATCGATCTGCTCACGCCGAAGAGCATCCTCCCGAACCTGCGCGCCAACTCGAAGAAGCAGGCGCTTCAGGAGTTGGCGCGCCGTGCGGCGGAGTTGACCGGCCAGCACGAGCGCGCCGTCTTCGACGTGCTGCTGGAGCGGGAACGGCTCGGGACCACCGGTGTCGGACACGGGATCGCCATCCCGCACGGAAAGCTCCCCGCCCTCGATCGGGTGCAGGGGCTCTTCGCGCGGCTGGAACGGCCGATCGACTTCGACGCGATCGACGAACAGCCGGTCGATCTGATCTTCGTCCTCCTCGCGCCGGAACAGGCGGGGGCCGACCATCTGAAGGCGCTCGCGCGGGTGTCGCGCATGCTCCGCGACGCCCAGACCTGCGAGAAGCTGCGCGGCGCCGACAACGCGGACGCCATCTTCGCGCTCCTCACCCAGACCGAGAGCAGCCGGGCGGCCTGACCCCCCCGGTCAGCTGATGGCGTCGACCTGTTCGGGCGTCAGCCCGCCCGGCACGATCGTCAGCGGCACGCGCAGGCGGCTGGCCCCGCCCTTGCCCGCGAGGTAGGTCACGAGCGGCCCCGGCCCCTCCGGCCCGGTGCCGGCGCCGAGCACGAGGACCGAGATCGTCGGATCCTCCTCGATCAGGCGCAGCACCTCGTCCCGCCGGTTCCCCTCCCGCACGTAGAAGACCGGCACGGTGCCGGAGATGCGGTGCACCTCCTTGGCGAGGCGATGGAGGGCCTGTTCCGCCTCGGTCCGCTGCTCCTCCCGCATCAGCGCCTCGACGGCGCCCCAGCTCTGGATCTCCGCCGGCTCGATCACGAACAGCAGCGCCACGTGCCCGCCGGTCGACCGCGCGCGGCGGCAGGCGTAGCGCACGGCGATCCCCATCTCCGCCGTCTCGTCGACGACGCACAGGAAGATGCGGCTGCGCGGCGGTTCGGCGTCGGTCGTCGGTCCGGTCATCGTGGACGCGCCCTCGTCACGGCGGGAGGTCGGCCTCAGGCGCGGCGGAACATCGCCGCGGCGGTCCAGCCGGCGAACACCGCCGCGAGGACCGCGAGGAGCCCATAATAGAACGACTCGCGCTGGGAGAAGTCGAAGATTTCCGCGCTGAACCCGGTCTTGCTGACCACCAGCGGCGTCGTCTGGGCGTTGACGATCTGCCCGTCCCGGACGAGGAAGACCGAGACCGTGTAGAGGCCCGTCGACACGTTGGAGGGGAAGTGGACGTTGGTGCGGAACAGCTTCTCGCCGAGAAAGACGACCTGGCCCACCTCGCGCCCGTAGAGCCCCGTCTCCTGCTTCTCCCGGATGAGCGCGGGGCGGAACTCCGCCAGCCGCCGCGGGTCCACGGCCCGGGCCGTCGTGAGACGCACGTGCTCGTAGCCGATCTCGAGGCGTGCGCGTTCGGCCACGGGCAGCATCTGGTCGGGCGGACGGTTCGCCGCGACGACGAAGAAGCTCGGGACGTTCTCGAAGGTGACGCCGTCGACGTTCATCCAGATGCCGGCGACGCGGCCGCGGCGGCGCACGGTCGCCTCCTGCTCCGGCCCGCGTACCACGACGACCACGTCGCCGGCGCCGTCGGTGGCGCCGAAGAGCACGACGTCCGTCCCGACGAAGCCGGTCGTGATGGCGATCAGGTGGCTCGACAGGTCGGCGACGAGGCCCTGCGCCCGCGCCGGCCCGACGAGGGCAAGGAGCGCCGCGACGACCCCGAGGGCCGCGATGGCGGTCGTCCTCATCGGGCGTCCACCGTGAGCGCGTAAAGGTCGTCCGGCGTGGCGACGAGGTCGTAGGCGAGCTTGATCGCGACCGACAGCACCATGACGGCGAGCAGCGCCCGCGCCTGATCGCCCTGGAGGCGCGACCCGGCGCTCGTCCCGAACTGCGCGCCCACCACCCCGCCGATCAGCAGCAGCAGTGCGAGCATCACGTCGACCGTCTGGTTCAGCCAGGCCTGCAGCACGGTGGCGACGGCGGTGGTGAAGATGATCTGGAAGAGCGACGTTCCGGCCACCAGCGCCGTCGGCATGCCCAAGAGGTAGATCATCGCCGGCACCAGGATGAACCCGCCGCCGATGCCCATGATCGACACCAGCACCCCGCCGAGGAAACCGATGCCCGCCGGCAGGAAGGCGCTGATGTAGAGGCGGGACCGCGGGAACCGCATCTTCAGCGGCAGGCCGTGCAGCCAGGTGTGCTGGTGCAGCTTGCGCCGCACGGGACCCCGGCGACGGCGGAGCAGCGAGTTGGCGCTCTCCACCAGCATCAGACCGCCGACGCCGCCCAGGAACAGCACGTAGGTGATCGAGATGACGAGGTCGATCTGCCCCATCGCCGACAGGAGGCGGAACAGGAGGACGCCGAGGAACGTGCCGACGGTGCTGCCCGCCAGCATCACCACGCCCATCTTCACGTCGACGTTGCGCCGCCGCCAGTGGGCGAGCACGCCGGACACGCTGGCGGCGACCAGCTGGTTCGCCTGGGTCCCGACGGACACCGCGGGCGGCACGCCCACGAAGATCAGGAGCGGCGTGAGGAGGAAGCCGCCGCCCACGCCGAACAGGCCGGACAGAAAGCCCACGCCGGCCCCCATGGCCAACACCAGGAAGGCGTTGACCGACATCTCCGCGATGGGAAGGTAGACCTGCATGGGGACGGCCGGGAGGGTCCCCGCCGGGACCCGAAAGATGGTCGTCCAGTCATACGCCCGGCCGGCGTTACGGAAAAGGTCACCGTCCCCGATCGCCGGAAAGACGCGCGGGGCGTTGCGCGAAAGACACGGTCGTAGCCCGACCGTGTCCGTGCCGCCTCAGAAGCGTAGCAGGCCGATGATGTCCTTCACCTCGGCGAGGTGACGGGACGCGATCGCGTCGGCCCGTTCCGCACCGCGCTTCAGGATGCGGTCGATCTCCGCCTTGTCGCCGGTCAGTTCCCGCATGCGGGCGGTGATGGGGCCGAGACGGTCGACGGCGAGGTCGACCAGCTCCTTCTTGAAGCCCGAGAAGTTCTGGCCGCCGAAGCGGGCGAGCACGTCGGCCCGGCTGGTGTCGGCCAGCGCGGCGAAGATGGTGACGAGGTTGTCCGCCTCCGGTCGCGCCGCCAGCCCCTCGACCCCCGCCGGCAGGGGCTCGGGGTCGGTCTTGGCCTTGCGGATCTTCTGGGCGATCGTGTCGGCGTCGTCGGTCATGTTGATGCGGCTGTAGTCCGAGCTGTCCGACTTGGACATCTTCTTCGTGCCGTCGCGCAGGCTCATCACCCGCGTCGCCTCGCCCAGGATCTGCGGCTCGGGCAGGGGGAAGTACTCCCGGTCGTAGGCGCGGTTGAAGGCGCCGGCCACGTCGCGGGCGAGTTCCAGGTGCTGCTTCTGGTCCTCGCCCACCGGCACGTGCGTCGCCTTGTGGATCAGGATGTCGGCGGCCATCAGCACCGGATAGGCGAACAGGCCCAGCACGGCGTCGTTCGCCTGCTTTCCCTGGCTCTTCTCCTTGAACTGGGTCATCCGGTTCAGCCAGCCGAGCGGGGCGTGGCACGACAGGATCCAGGACAGCTCGGCGTGCGCCGAGACGGCCGACTGGTTGAAGATGATGTTCCGCTCGGGGTCGAGGCCGGCGGCGATATAGGCCGCCGCCACCTCCCGGATGTTGTTGCGCAGGACCTCGGGCTCCTGCGGGAGCGTCAGCGCGTGCAGGTCGACGACGCAGTAGACGCACTCGTAGTCGTTCTGGAGCGCCACCCAGTTCCGCAGCGCTCCAAGATAGTTGCCGAGGTGGAGCTGGCGCGTCGGCTGCATGCCGGAGAAGATGCGGTTCACGGGGGCCGGCCTCTGTCTGGGGGGCTCTGCGGGAGGCCCTATAGTCCAGAGCCCGCCCGGCGGGTCAAGGCCGGGCGGTTGCCGGCGCGGACGCGGGTGCGCTATCAAGAGGCATGTCCGCCGTTCCTTTCGACACGCTCAAGTTGGCCCGATCGCTCCGCGAGCGCGGAAGCATGTCGGCTGAACAGGCGGAAGGGATCACGGTCGCGTTGGCCGAGGCGTTCGTCGACGAGATCGCCACCAAGCAGGACGTCCGTCTCGTGCAGCAGGAGGTGAGGGACCTCGAAGCGCGGATGCAGTTGCTGATCCGCGACCAGACGATCAAGCTCGGCGGGATGCTGGTGGTCGCCGTCGGCGCGGTCGCCGCGCTGACGAAGCTTCTCTAGTCCCGTCGGCGGCGCAGGAACGCCCGGATCTCGCCGAGCGGCGCGCCACCGGTCACGTGCGCCAGCGCGAAGTAGGCCAGCCCGCCGCCCCCCACGAGCGCGGCCAGAGCCACGAACCGCACCGCGTCGTGCCCGCCGAGCACCGGGGCCAGCGCGATCTCCCCGCCCAGCAGAAGAAGACCCATCGCGACCGCGGCCGCAGCGAGGCGCGGCGCGCGCCGGCGCAGCCGGTCGTCGACCGTCAACTGCCCCCGCCGGTGCAGGCCCACGGCCAGCAGCGCCACGTTCAGATAGGCGGTCACGCAGGTGGCCATCGCGATCCCGACGTGGGCCAGCGGCCCGATGAGCGCCCAGCCGAGCAGGCCGTTCACGACCGCGACGAGGGCCGCCACCTTCACCGGGCCGATCGTGTCCTGCCGCGCGAAGTAGGCGGTGGCCAGCACCTTCACCAGCACGTAGGCGGGGATGCCGGCCGCGTAGGCCATCAGCGTCGCTGCGACGGCCGCCGTGTCGTCGGGGCCGAACGCCCCGCGCTCGAACAGGACGGCGACGATCGGATGCGCGGCCACCATCAGCGCGACGCCGGCCGGCAGGCCGAACAGCAGCGCGAACTCCAGCCCGCGGGAGAGATAGTGCCGAACCGTCGCGTGGTCCTGCGCCTCGACCGCGCGGGAGAGGACCGGTAGGAGGGCGGTGCCGACCGCGATGCCGATGACGCCGAGGGGAAGCTGGTTCAACCGGTCGGCGTAGTAGAGATAGCTCACGGCCCCCGCCGGCAGCAGCGAGGCGAGCACGAGATCGACCAGCACGTTGACCTGCATGATCCCGCCGCCGAGCGCCGCCGGACCCATCAGCACAAACAGGCGACGGACCCGCGGATCGGCCACGCTCGGCCGGCGCAGCCGAAGCGCGAAGCCGCGCTTTGCCGCCGCGCGGGCCAGCCAGACGAGTTGGACGACGCCCGAAACCACCACGCTGACCGCGAGGATCCGAGCCACGTCACCGCCGATCCACCAGGCGAGCCCCATGCCGGCGATCTGGACGAGGTTGAAGGCGATCGGCGCGGCGGCGAAGGGGCCGAAGCTGTTCAGCGAGTTGAGGACGCCGCCGTAGAGCGTGACGAGGGAGATCAGCAGGAGATAGGGGAAGGTGATGAGCGTCAGCGCGACGGCGAGCCCGTAGCGCTCGGGATCGTCCGCGAAGCCGGGGGCGAGGACGAAGATGACCCACGGCATCGCCACCATCATCACGGCCGTCAGGACCGTGAGCGTGAGCAGCAGCACCGAAAGGCACTTCTCCGCGAAGGCGTGCGCGGCGTCGCGCCCGTTCGCCTGCATCTCGGCGTTGAACAGCGGCACGAAGGCGACGCTGAACGCACCCTCGCCGAACAGGCGCCGGAACAGGTTGGGCAGCTTCAGCGCCACGAAGAACGCGTCCGAAACCGGCCCCGCACCCAGGAGTGCCGCGTTCAGGACGTCGCGCGCGAAGCCCGCCACCCGGCTCAGCAGCGTGAGGCCGCCGACGGTGGCGATGGCGCGGGCGAAGCTGAAGGCCATGGGGCGCGGCGCCGGCCGCTCAGCCCTCGGCGGCGCCGGCCTCCAGCGCCTCCATGTCCTCGTCCGAGAACCCGAAGTGGTGGCCGATCTCGTGGATCAGCACATGGCGGACGAGGTGGGCGAGGTCCTCGCCCGTCTCGCACCAGTAGTCGAGCAGGGGGCGGCGGTAGAGGAAGATCATGTCCATCGTCGCCGGCACGTCGTGCACGCTCTTGTGCGTCAGGTCGACGCCGCGATAGAGGCCCAGGAGGTCGAACGGGCTCTCCAGCTCCATCTCCGCGACCGTCTCCTCGTCGGGGAACTCCTCCACCCGCATGACCACGTTGCCGACATGGCGCAGGAGCGGCACGGGGATGGTGGCCAGCGCGTCCGCCGCCATCGCCTCGATCTCGCCGATGGTGGGGGCCGTGCCGAAGGAGCGGTTGGTATCGGTCATGGCCGGAGACTAACGTCGGATCGTGGCCGGCGGAAGGCGTCGCCGTGCGCGAGACGGGAGGAGGGGACGATGGTGCATCGACTGATGGGCGCCCACCGGCAGGCGGCGCTGGCCGAATTGCACGGCTGGGCCGAGGTGATGGACCGGGACGCGATCCGCCGGACCTATCACTTCAGGGATTTCAACGAGGCGTGGGGCTTCATGGGCCGGGTCGCGCTGATGGCGGAACGGCTCGACCACCATCCCGAATGGTTCAACGTCTACGACCGGGTCGAGGTGACGCTCACGACCCACGACGCGGGCGGCCTGAGCGACAAGGACGTGGCGCTGGCCCGGTTCATGGATTCGATCGCCGGCCAGCGGGACCGCGAGGGTTAGGAGACGGCGAACTCCAGCACCGTGCCGTTCGCCGCCTCGGGCGGGACGACGAGCCGGGCGCCCGGCACGGGCACGGTCGGGACCCCGGCCACCCGCAGGAAATGCGCGGTCGCGGGAAGGTCGTCGACCAGCACCGTCATCACCGTCGGCGCCGGTGTCGTCGCCGGCACCGTCAGCCCCGGATAGCGCCGCGCGAAGCGCTCGGTCGACAGGAAGCGCAGCGAGTGGGGGCCGACGCGGACGTCGAGCCGGCCCTGACCGGCGCGCTGCGCGTCCGCGCCGAAGAGCCCGGCGTAGGCGTCGGCGAGGCTCGGCGGGTCGTCGCAGACCACCGTCAGCCCCTCGAGCGCGCGCGCGCCGTTGCGGTGGGCGAGCCAGCCCGGCCGGCGTAGAAGCGCCGGCGTCAGGTGCCGGCAGACGAAGGCGGAGAGGGCCGGAAAGACGGTCCCGTCGACGGGATGCGCCAGCCGGAACCGGGGTTCCACCGTGCCCTCGGGCAGCTCCAGCAGGCGCGAGAGCGCCTTCGGCTCCTGCATCCGGTCGCCGAACGCGGCCCGCGCCGCGTCCGGGTCGCCCGACCATGCAAGACCGAGGAGACCCTCCCCGCGGGTCGCCAGCACCCGGTCGAGACCGTTCACGAACTGCGTCGGATCGAGGATGCCCAGAAGCTCGACGTAGTCGTCGGCGAACATGATGCAGTAGTTCGCCGTGCCCCAGCCGATGTGCCGGCCACGCGGCGTGCACGTGAACCCGAGCCGGGTCCATGCGTCGCGCGCCGCTTCGAGGTCGGCGACGCCGACGAGCGTGTGGTCGATGCCGGTGATCGCGGACATGGGGTCCGTCCGTCGCGCGCGGATCAGAAGGAGGAGCCGGGCTCGGTGAGGAACGCGGCTTCCTCCGCCGTCGTCTCCCGGCCGAGGATGGCGTTGCGGTGCGGGAACCGCCCGAACCGTTCGACGACCGCGAGGTGCCGGCGTGCGTAGTCGGCGTACATCGGGTCCGACACCCGCTCCTCGAACAGCCGCACGCAGGCCCGCTGGTCGTCGACGTCCTCGCTGTGCTCGAGCGGGAGATAGAGGAAGGTCCGCTGGTCGTCGCCGACCAGTTGCCAGTCCAGGCCGGCGCCGATCGCGGCCCAGGCGATCTCCCGCCCCTTCGCATCGGTGGCGAAGGCCCGCGGGGTTCCGCGGAAGACGTTGCGCGGCACCTGGTCCAGCAGCACGACCAGCGCCAGCGCACCGTCCGCCGCCTCGGCCCAGACGTCCAGCTCGCCGGTGGCCGCCCGTTCGTGCAGCGGGAGCAAAGCCTCGCGCACCGCGCCGTCGAACGCCTCCGACCGCGCGAACCAGTTCGGTTTCGCGGCGTCGGAGAACCAGAAGGCAAGGACGTCGTGGGCGGTCGCGGCGAGCATGTACGGGAAATGGGGCCTTCGCCCATCGGGGTCCAGTCCCCGATGCCCGTGCGACCGACGGCGCAGCCGAGATCCGGGCCGCCGCCGACACCCGCCGCGGGAAGGCGGCATCGCTGCCGCGGGCCGCGCTCGGGTGACGGCGCCATCACCGGCTGTTGACTTGCGGTGAGGCGGGCGCACGTCCTTGATGCGAGTGACATCGGGAGGGGAGCGAAGACCATGCTGATCCGCAGGCGACGGGGCTGGGAGATGCCGGAGCGCGACGCGACGCCGGAGGCGGTGCACGCCGACCGGCGAAGCCTCGTGAAGGCGATCGCCGCGGGATCGCTGCTCGGGTCCGGCGCGCTCGCCGCCCGCCCGGCTTCGGCCTTCCTCGGATTCGGCGGAGACCGGCAGGTCGCCGCCTCCAGCGACCCCACGGCCGGTCTCTATCCCGTGAAGCGGAACGATCGGTACGTCCTCGACCGTCCGCTGACCGACGAGGTGCAGGCGACCACCTACAACAACTTCTACGAATTCGGCTCGCACAAGCAGATCTCCCGCGCCGCCCAGCGCCTGCCGCTCCGGCCGTGGGCGGTGCGGATCGACGGCATGGTGGAGGAGCCGCGCACGGTCGATTTCGACACGCTGGTCCGGGCCATGCCGCTGGAGGAGCGGGTCTACCGCATGCGCTGCGTCGAGGCCTGGGCGATGGCCGTGCCCTGGTCGGGCTTCCAGCTTTCGCACCTCGTCGCCTATGCGAAGCCCCTGTCGGGGGCGAAGTACGTCGTCTTCACGACCTTCGGGGCGAACGAGGTTTCGCCCGGCACCGCGACCGGCCTGCGCCAGTCCTGGTATCCGTGGCCCTACATCGACGGCTGCAGCATGGCCGAGGCGAACAACGAACTGGCCTTCATCGCCACCGGCCTCTACGGAAAGCCGATTCCGCCACAGAACGGCGCGCCGTTGCGGCTCGTGCTCCCCTGGAAGTACGGGTTCAAGGGCGTGAAGTCGATCGTCCGGATCCAGTTCACCGATCGCCGCCCGCTCAGCTTCTGGGAGCAGGTCCAGGGCACCGAGTACGGCTTCTGGGCGAACGTCAACCCCGCCGTCCCGCACCCGCGCTGGAGCCAGGCGAACGAGCGGATGCTGGGCTCGGGCGAGATGCGCCCCACCCAGATCTACAACGGCTACGGCGAGTTCGTGGCCGGGCTCTACGAGGATCTGAAGGGCGAAAAGCTTTTCATGTGAGGGGGCCGCACCGGACGGTGCCGCGCGGGCCGGTGCCGCGCTGATCGGGGCCGCCGCAGGGCGGCCTCAGACCGCGTCCCGCCGGAACACCCAGACGTGCGCGGGCGGCACGTTGCGCATCGCGTGACCGGCGAGGTCCGCCGCGAGGCCCCAGCGCTTGAGCCGCTTGACCGGCACCGGCGGGCCGAACCCGTAGGTGAACTGCACGAACTGGCCGTCCGCCTCCATGAGGTGGAACGCCTCGCGCAGGATCACCTCCTGCAGGTCGTCGGGGAAGGTGAGGATCGGCAGGCCGGAGACGACCGCCGTCACCGGCCGCGACGCGAACCCCGCCGCGCGGACGAGGCGCGACAGGTCGGCGGCGTCGCCCAGGACGACGTTCGCCGCGGGAAACCGCTCGCGCAGGATCTTGTAGAACCCGAAGTCACGCTCGATGACGACGAGCCGTTCCGGCGCGATGCCGCGCTCGATCAGCCCCTGGGTCAGCGCCCCGGTACCGCCGCCGAGCTCGACGACGAGCCCGTCGCCGTCGACCGGGACGCAGGCGGCCATCGCCGCCGCGAGATCCGGGCTCGACGGCATCACCGCCGCGATCTTCAGCGGCGAGCGGAGCCACTTGGCGAGGAAGAGCAGGCTGTCCTGAAAGCGGCGCCCCTGGGCCGTGCGCGTTCGACGTTCCGCAAGGCCGCCACGATGGGATGTCCGCATGCACGCGTCCTCGCACGGGGTGTATGGCGCCGCCCCGGATCGGGACGGGGAGGCACCCCGCCCGAACGGCCGCGATGCCCATGAGGTTCGGAACATGTGCTCTTCCGTCGGGATTTGGAAGCCTTTCGGCGTACGGCGCGTTCATCCCCTGCGACCGGAGGCTTCCGCACAGGCGCCCGACGGACCAGATGACGATGATGCACATCCCGAAGCCCGGACGAGGTCATGCGTGATCACCTGGATGATGCCCCCCGGCTCGCCGCTGCGTCGGCGCGCGCTCGTGATCGGCGGCTGGACGATCGTCACGCTGGGAATCGTGGTGTCGCCGGTGCCCGGCCCCGGCGGCATACCGCTCATCCTGCTCGGCGGCGCGATCCTCCTGCGCAACTCGCCCTCGACGCGCCGTTCCTTCGTCCGGCTCAAGCGGCGCCGTCCGCACTGGTTCGGGTGGCTGGAGCGCGTGCGCCGGAGGCGGCGGCCATAGGCGCTCTGGACAAGGGTCGGGCGGTTCCGCTATCGACCGACGGCGCGAGACGGGCGAGGGTGGGGCCGTGAAGCAAGCCAATTCGGTCCTGTCGGGCTACGGCACCACGGTGTTCGAGGTGATGTCGCGCCTCGCGCTGCGTCACGAGGCGATCAACCTCGGACAGGGCTTCCCCGACGACCGGGGACCCGACGACGTGCTGCGCGCCGCCGCCGCCGCGGTGACCGACGGCTGGAACCAGTATCCGCCGATGATGGGCACGCCCGACCTGCGCAAGGCGGTGGCCGAGCACGGGCGGCGGTTCTACGGGCTGGACGTCGACTGGCAGCGCGAGGTGATGGTCACCTCGGGCGCCACCGAGGCGCTGGCGGCCTGCCTCTTCGGCCTGATCGAACCAGGGGACGAGGTCGTCCTGTTCGAACCGCTCTACGACAGCTACGTCCCCATCGTCCGGCGCGCCGGCGGCGTACCCCGGTTCGTCTCGCTGAGCCCGCCGCACTGGCGGTTCACCGAGGTCGACCTCGCCGCCGCCTTCTCGCCCCGGACGAAGCTCGTTCTCCTGAACGATCCGCTGAACCCGGCCGCCAAGGTCTTCGATCGCGCGGAACTGGAGATGATTGCCCGGTTCGTCCGCGCCTTCGACGCGTACGCGGTGTGCGACGAGGTGTACGAGCACATCGTCTTCGACGGGCGCGCGCACGTCTCGCTGATGTCGCTGCCCGGCATGCGGGAGCGGTGCCTGAAGATCGGATCGGCCGGCAAGACGTTCTCCCTGACCGGCTGGAAGGTGGGGTACGTCACCGCCCCGCCGGACCTGCTCCAGCCGGTGGCGAAGGCGCACCAGTTCCTCGTCTTCACTACCCCGCCGAACCTCCAGGCCGCGGTCGCGTACGGCCTGTCCCAGGACGACGCCTACTTCTCCGGCCTCGCCACCGACATGCGGCGGCGCCGCGACCGGCTCGCCGCCGGGCTCGCGGCGGTCGGGTTCGACGTGCTGCCGGCGGAGGGGACCTACTTCGTCGTCTGCGACATCCGCCCGCTGGGGATCGATCTCGCCGACGACGCGTTCTGCGAGAAGATCGTCGCGGAGGCCGGCGTCGCCGCGATCCCGGTCAGCGCGTTCTACGTCGAACGTCCGGTCCGGCATTGCGTGCGCTTCTGTTTCGCCAAGCAGGATCACGTGCTCGACGGCGCGGTCGAACGGCTCGCGGCCTATTTCGGAAAGGGCGGCTGAAGCTCCTCCATGCGTCCAGGCCTCCGCTGCTGCCTTCCCCTCTTCGTCCTCGCCGCGCTCGCGGCGTCGCCCGTCCCGACTGTGTCGGCCCAGGAGGCCCCGCTCGAGGTGACCGGGCGGGAGGTGGTGGTGGAGCGCGACCGCCCGCAGATCTGCTTCGCCTTCAACCAGCGCCTCGAGCGGCCGGCCCTCGTCGGCTACGGCGGTTTCGTGGCGGTCGAACCGCCGATGCCCGTGGACGTCGTCGTCCGTGACCGCTCGCTCTGCGTCGAGGGGCCGGCGCACGGCAGCCGGGTGCAGGTGACGCTGCGCGCGGGCCTGCCGGCAGCCACCGGCGACGATCTCCGCTTCGCGGTGGTGCAGACGGTCGACATCCCCAACCGCGCACCTTCCGTCGCCTTCCGTGGTGCCGGCTACGTCCTGTCGGGGATCGGACCGGACGGGCTGGACGTCCGCACGGTGAACGTCGACCGGCTCCGCTTCCAGGTCCTCCGCATCGCCGATCGCGCCCTGGTCGAGCGGATCCATTTCGGCCGTCTCGCCCAGACCATGACCGAGGTCGAGATGGGCGAGCTGATCGACCGGTCGGGCGAGGTGGCGTGGCAGGGCGAGGCGGCGCTCGACGGCCGCCGCAACCAGGTGGTCCAGACCGGTTTTCCTGTCGGTCCCGCCCTCGCCGGGCTGACCGCGGGCGTCTACATCGCGACCGCGGCCGACCCCGCCCGCTCGGGTCCCGGCGCGCGGGCGTCGCAATGGTTCATCGTGTCCGATCTCGGCCTGTTGTCCCTGCGGGGCGACGACGGCCTCACGGTGCTGGCTCGCCGGATCGCCAGCGGCGAACCCGCGGCCGGGGTCGAGCTTCGCCTCCTGTCGCGCGCGGGCCGGGAGATCGCGAAGGTCCAGACCGGCGCGGACGGGATCGCCCGCATGCCCGCCGCATCCCTCGCCGGAACCGGCGACGCCGCCCCGCAGGCGCTGTTCGCCCACGGCGGCGGCGGGGACTTCGCGGTCCTCGATCTCGCGCCCGCGACCGACGCGCCCGACTCCGCCCGCGCCGCGCCGA
>VYKX01000215.1_pt1 | contig 15614 bp, 15 predicted proteins | sample 5114471 | NCBI WGS metagenome assembly VYKX01 (sample SAMN12291785, study PRJNA351875) | freshwater metagenome | isolation source: freshwater lake | place: USA: Michigan, Gull Lake | collected 2013-08-08
GCGAATCGGCGCACCAGATGCGGCGCGACCAAGCCGACGAAGGCGATCAGCCCCGCCTGCGACACCGCGAGTCCGGTCGCAAAAGCCAGCAACACGACCAGCAGCAGACGCCAGCGCGGTGCGGCCAGACCGAGGCTCAACGCGGTGTCCTCGCCCAGCGTGAGCGCATCGAGCAGTCGCGAGAGCCGCCACGCCAGGGGCAGGCTCGCGATCAGCCCGCCGGCAAGCAGCGCGACGCTGGTCCAGTCGAGAAAGCCGGTGCTGCCGAGCAGGAACGATTGCCGCTCGCGCAGCGCCTCGGGAGCGACGCTCGCCACCAGATCGCCCAGCGCCGCAAGCACCACGCCCACCACCACGCCAGCGAGCAGCAGCCGTGCGGTGTGCTGCGCGCCGCGCGCCATCGCCAGGGTCAGCATCACACCGCCCAGCGCGCCGACGAACGACGCGCCCACCAGACCCAGACGCGCGAGCCCGTCGGCAAGGTCTCCCGCCAGACCCACGGCCGACGTCGTCGCCAGCCCGCCGGCAACCGCACCGGCCTGTCCACCCGCATCTGCGCCCGCGCCCATCAGGCTGCCCGCGGCCAGCACCAGCACCACCGCGAGCGACGCGCCGGCCGCCGAACCAAGCAGGTACGGATCGGCCAGCGGGTTGCGAAACAGCCCCTGCGCGATGGCACCCGCCAGGCCCAGCAACGCGCCGACCAGCCATGCCCCGACGCTGCGCGGCGCGCGGATCTGGCCGACGATGAGTGCCGCATCCGCGGCTTGCCAGCGCGGCCATGACCAACCGTCGCTGCCGGCGCCCAGTCCGGCGGCGACCAGCAGCACACTCAGCACTGCGAGCGTGATCGCCAGCCGGTGACGGGCGATGTGCGCTTCGCCTTTGCGCGGTGCGCTCATCGCGGCAGAACGCTCATCGCGGCAAGCCGACCACGCAATCGGCGAGACGCTGCGCGGCCTCGCCGAGGCGCGGTCCGGGTCGCACCAGCAGGTCGTAAACGGCGGGCGCGTAGCCGCACGACCGGCCGCGGCGCAGCGCGTCGATCGAGCCCCAGCCGGGACGTCGCGGCATCGCCTCGACCGACGCGGCGGCGCCCATGACCACGTCAGGCTGCAGACGAACGACAAACTCGGGGTTCAGCTTCGGGAACGGACCGAGCGCCGTCGGAACCGCGTTGGCGAGGCCCATGCGCTGCAGCGTCTGGCCGATGAACGAAGCCTCGCCCGCGGCGTAGGGCGCGGTGTCGACTTCGAAGTAGACGCGCTGACCGCGCAAGGCCGCGGGAACGCGCGCCGTTGCCGCGTCGAGGTCGCGCTCGATCGCCGCCCACACCGGCGTGGCCAGCTGCGCATCGCCGAGCATCGACGCGATCACGCCCAGCGTGCGGCGCACGTCGTCGTGGCGGGTGGTGTCGAACACCAGAACCGCGAGGCCCAGCGATTCGAGCCGGGTCACCGAACGCTCCGAGCGGTCGGCCAGCACCACATCGGGCCGCAGCGCGACGACGCGTTCGATCGAGGCCTCCTCCAGCGTGCCGACCTTCGGCAGTGCGCGCACCGCCTCAGGCCAGTTCGAATGCTGGTCGACACCCACCAAACGCGTGCATCCGCCGAGCGCACAGATGCTTTCGGTGAGCGAGGGCAGCAGGCTGACGATGCGTTGCGGCGACTTCGGCAGCACGACGTCGCGACCACGGTCGTCGCGCAGCGTGATGGGGGCAGCGACCGAGGCGTGGGACAGCAGCACACCCACAAGCAACACCACCCAGCCGTTCTTGAACAACCACCCGGACGACGGTGCGAAACGGAGTCGCATCAGCCGCCCGCCGCCTGGCCGTGCCCTGTGCCCGGTACGTTGCCAGCCACCTTCACCGGCACCTCGATGCCAGACACCATCAGGGTCACGCGATCGCACCGCGCCGCCAAAGCCTGGTGCAGGTGGCCCAGTTCATCCACGAAGCGCCGCGCCTCGGGCGACATGGGCGTGACGCCCAGGCCGATCTCGTTGGACACCAGCAGCACCGGGCCCGCAGCCCGGGCAACGGCCTCGCCAAGCGCCTCGCGCATCGCGGTACGGGTCATGTCGTCGAGGGGTTCGCCCGACAGCGGCATCGAGAGGTTGGTGAGCCACAGCGTGAGGCAATCGACCAGCACCAGCCGGTGGGGCGCGCTGTGCTGACGGATGGCGCCAGCCAGGTCGAAAGGCACCTCCTCGACATCGAGCGAGGGCACGCGCGCGAGACGGTCGAGGCGATGGCGCTCGATGCGATCGCGCATCTCGCCGTCGCCGGCGAGGGCGGTGACGAGCAGCGTGGCCGAGTGGTCGGGGATGGCCAGCCAGGCTTGTGCGCGGCGCTCGGCACAGCGCGACTTGCCGCTGCGCTGGCCGCCCAGGATCAACTCGTGCATGTCGATCCCTTGGCGTCGCGGTGACGCGTTGACCCGCATCACAGCCCAGCCCCGCTGTATCGCACCGCCAGCCAGCCTTGTCGGCCGACGGGACGGTAGTCGCGTGCCGGTTCGTAGTCGCGATCCGCTGCATTCAGCAGCTTGGCCTCGAGCTGCCAGTGCGCATCGAGCCGCCAGCGCGTCTGCAGGTCGATGGTGGCGTAGCCGCCGAGCTGCTTGCCGCCGTCGGGCCGCTCGCCGACGCCGATCAGGCTTGCGCCGAAAGTCCACGCACCCATCGGCAGGTCGGCGCTGATCGTGCCCTGGCGGCGTGCACGACGCTCGAGCGGCTCGCCCGTGGTCTCGTCGCGAGTGCTGAGGAAGTCGAGGGTCGTGCGCCAATCGACGCCACCGATGCGGTCGGCCGCATTGATCGACACGCCTTTCAGCAGCGCCCGGCTGATGTTGCGCGCGCAGCCGAAGTCGTAGGCCGGATCGGCGGGGCAGAAGCTTCGGTCGGGCTCATAGGCAATCAGGTCGCGCACCCGGTTGCGAAACGCGGTGAGCGACACGCTGCGCTCTCCCGAACGCCAGTCGATGCCCGCCTCGATGCTGCGGCCACGCTCGGGCTGGATCGTGGCCACGCCATAGCCTTGGTAGTAGAGGTCGTTGAAGGTCGGCGCACGAAACGTGGTGCCGGCGAGTGCGCGCACCGACACGCCGTCGCTCAGTTCATGCGCCCAACCCAGTCGGCCGGTGGTGTTGCCGCCATAGACCGAATTGCGGTCGTGGCGCAAGTCCGCGGACAGGCGGTGCCCGCCCCAGCTGCCCGAGTAACCGAGGCCGAGCGAGTCGTTGTCGCGCGTCTTGCGCGAGTCGAACGCCACCGACTGCCCTTCTTCATTCAGGTGCTCGAGCACCGTCACGAGCTGGGCGCCCGACTCGAAGTTGAACGCGTTCTGCCAGGTGATCTGGTCGCGCCGGGTGGTGTACTGGTTGCGGGTCAGGTCGCCCTCGACGGAGTCGTCTTCGCCGCGGGCCCAGCGCAGCCGCGTGGTCCACAGCGCACTGATCGCGCCGTCGTAGCTCAGGGTCGCGACCTGGGTATCGAGGTTCACGCGGTAGTTGTTGTCGGCATTGAGAAGGAAGTCGGGCGGCGGGAACTCGGCCACGTCGGCGTACGAGGCCAGGTGCGCGTCGATCAGGCTTACCGCCACGCGATGGCCGGGCACCACCGTCCAGCCCACACGCGCCTGGGCCGTGCGGCGGTCGAAGCCGTCGCGGTCGGGGTTGTGGTTGCCGAACGCATCACCCGGCCGCAGCACCGACACGCCGTCGCTGCGCTCACCGCTGATCGACAGGGCGTAGTCGATGCGCTCGGTGCTGCCGCTGACCGCGGCATCGGCTTCGCGCGAGCCCAGCCCGCCGACGGCAAGACGACCCGAGAAGGTCGGCGTGCCCTGCCCTCGCCGGGTGGTGATCTGCACCACGCCACCCACGGCGTCGGCGCCGTACAGGCTCGAGCCCGGTCCACGCAGGACTTCGATGCGCTCGATCTGCGACAGGCTGATCGCCTCGAAGGCCACCTGCCCGAGCGTGGCAGAGCCGACGCGAACGCCATCGACGAGCACGAGCGTGCTGCTCGCGGTGCCGCCGCGGATGAACACGCCCGCCGAGTGCCCGGGCCCGCCGTTGCGCGAAAGCTGTACGCCGGCCTCGCGGCGCAGCAGGTCTTCGAGTGAGTCGGCAGCCGACTCGCGGATGCGTTCGGCATCGATGACGACGACGTCTGCGGTGACCCGGTCGCGAGCGAGGGGCTCGCGGCTCGCGATGACGATGACCGGATCGAGCCGGGTCTGAGCGTGCGATGGAATCGGGATGTGGGCGAGAGCGATACCGACGACCAGCGGCGCAAGCCCTGCCCGGCGGCGACTGTCGACGGACCGAGGCGGCGCGCAGGGCGCCGACTTGTGATGAGACATGACAGGAACCCGACCAGAGCCGTGTTGGCTGCTTCCCCGCAGCCTCACGCGATGTGAACCTCGCACGCAGCGATGTTCCCCTGTGGGCCGGTATCCGGGCTGATGGCAACACTCTCGCGACCTTCCCAGGAACCAGCGTTCCCAGTGGCGTCTACGCAAAAGCTGATGTCGTGGCCAGAAGGCTTCGACATCGTCCACCGTACCGTTGCGGGGGCAGCGCAGTTGAGGGGCGGTGAGGCCCCGATTGCTTCCCGTTTAACTGCAACAACTCAGGCGTCGTCGCAAGCACCTCACCCGATCGATTGTAGGCACCCCCCTACAATGAATTTCACTTCCAGGACCCCACGAGCGCAGCCATGTCGAAGCTCAAGGATCTCGCCGACCGGGTGGAGCGACTGCTCCTTCGACACGACGAGTTGCAGCGCACCCGAGAGCTGCTCGAACAGCAACTCGCCGTGGTGGTGAACGAGCGCGACAGCTTGCGTTCCCGCTTGAGCGCAGCCCGCAGCCGCGTCGACGCCTTGCTCGAACGGCTGCCCGTCGAGGCCACGGCCGACGAACCGGTGGTGCCCGGCACCATCACCCAGGGCGAACCGCGATGAAGCAGATCGAGGTGACGATCCTGGGTCAGAGCTACGTCCTCGGCTGCCCCGAAGGCGGCGAGGCTTTGCTTCATTCGGCAGTGGCTGCGGTCGACCGCGAGATGGCGGCGATCCGCTCGGCAGGAAAGGTCAAGGCGCGCGAGCGCATGGCGGTGCTGGCAGCGCTGAACCTGGCCTACTCGCTCGAACAACGCCCGGCCGCGCCGAGCACGCCGACGCCAGAGGCGGCGAGCGACACCGGCTCGGACGAGCCGGTCGACGTCGAGGCGCTCATCGCGCGCATCGACCAGACCTTGGGCAGCCACGGCCAGTTGCTGTAGCCGGCCCAAACAGGCCAGTGTTCTTCTCGCTTGCCGCCTCGAAACTGTCACCCCTGCGACACCGAGGACGGCGATTGCGGGCGTAGACTGAAGCGGTCCGTTGCGTTCGCGTGAGTTCTTTAATTCCTTGAACCGATGCTCTCGCGAGCCAGGGTTGGGAATATTGCCGAGTGGGCGTGATCGTCTCGCGTCAGACGAACCCGAAGCACGGTTGACCCGACCCACCTGAATCCCCTGGGTTCAGGAATGCGGCTCACGGTTCGCGGCGGACACCCTTATCACAGCGCCTCACCGGTTGCTGCGTGCCCCGCCCTGCCGCGCGGGGCACCGGGTCATCACTTCAGCGCGTCGAACCGGATGCTGGCGAGGGTGACGTGGTTGCCGCCACGCTGGTGTGCGTTGGCCAGCGCCTGGTCTGCCGCCTGAACGAGTTCGTCTCGCGTGTGCGCGGTGTGCGGGAAGCTCGCGATACCCATCGACACGCTGAAGCCGAAGTCATGTCCATCCTGCACCACGATCTGTGTCGCGCACTGCCGGCGCAGACCTTCCATGCGCGAATGCGCCGTGGCCAGACCGACCCCAGAGAGCAGCACCCCGAAACGACCGTCGCCGAGTCGGCATGACGAGTCCATCGCGCGGGTGTTCGCACGCAAGAGCGTGCCGATCGATTCGAGAACCCTTTGCCGCGCCGACGCTCCCAACGCCGCTTCGGCTTGCTGGGGCGGGTCGAGCGCGATCGCGACCAGCGAGAACTCGCGGTGCTCGCGCGTTGAAAGGTCGACCTCGCGGCGCAACTGGTCGTCGAAGTGACCGTCCTGGAACAGGCCGGTGGCGTCATCGCGAAGCGGCGCATCGCGAACCTCGCGCCGCAGTGCCTCGGCGAGCGATTGCTGCTGTTCTATCTGCTTCAGCGCTGCGGTGAGTTGGTCCTGGCGCTGGCGCTGTTCGCTCACTTCAATCCAGATCGCGCCAAGGTAGCGCGACAGCGATCCGTCATCACTGGTCAGCACCAGACGAGTCACGGAAAAGTCGCGTCGATGACGGTCACGCTCGAGCCGGTGTTCGCAGGTGTGTGGCTGACCCAGCGTCGCGGTGGTGAGGTCGGCTGCGCGCAGCGGCGAGGCGAGATCGGGACCGAACAGTTCGGCGTCGGTGCAGCCGAGCACCGCCTCGATCGAACGTCCGAAGAAACCGGCCAAACGCTCGCTGGCATGCACATAACGGCCGGTCACGATGTCCTTGACCGAGAGTGCCCCCCCGCGTCCGTCGATCATGGCCACCAGCGACTGCGTCCAGACGGTGGGCGAGAGCCCGAGCGCCGTGGCAAGCGCTGAGAGCGTCTGCACGCCGTCGTTCTCGGGTGTCGAAGCGGTGATGTTCATGATCAAGCCTCCACATTCGGCTTACGCAGGGGGGGCACCGTCGCGACCACGGCGTCAACCGCCGGATACGCACGCATGGAAGACGCTCGGAGAACCCATCTCCAAGGCGCCGCTGGAGACCAAGACGATGGTGGTTTTCATGGATCGAGACTCCGGGTTGAGACGGCTATGGTGTCAGCGCACGACGCGTGAATGGAACGCATCGTCGAGTCGAATTGTGTCCCCGCAGCGCCTTCTGTGTGACGCAGATAACACCGATAGATGCCCTATTCATGCGCGCCTCGGCCATGCGTTAGGGGTTGTATCAGGCGGCCGCGTTCGGGCCTGGAAATTGCCTTGATGGGAAGGTCATGAGCATCGCGTCTTACATCAGGGAAATCGGGCGGGGCAAGGAGGGTGCTCGCTCGCTCGACAGCCAACAGGCGCATGACCTGATGACTCAGGTGCTTGACGGTCAGGCCAGCGACCTCGAAGTCGGCGCGTTCGCTGTGGCGATGCGCATCAAGGGCGAGTCACTCGATGAACTGCGCGGCTTTTTGCACGCTGTGCGTGAACGGTGCATCCCGATCGAGTGCAACCAATCCGCCGTGATCCTGCCGTCCTACAACGGTGCTCGCAAGCTGCCGAACCTGACCGCACTGCTCGCGCTGCTGCTCTCGCAGGAAGGCGTTCCGGTGCTGGTGCATGGCCCGGCCGATGAGCTTGGCCGCATCGCGACTTCATCGATCTTTCACGATCTCGGGTTGGCCACTGCCCACACGGGCAGCGAGGTGCGGGACGCGTGGGCACGCCATGAGCCGGCCTTCATGACGACCGAGTCGCTGTGTCCGCCGCTTGCCCGATTGCTCGCGGTGCGGCGCGCTATCGGGCTGCGAAATCCGGGTCACACCGTCGCCAAGCTGCTCGACCCCATATCCGGGGCCGATGCGCTGCGCGTGGTCAACCACACCCACCCCGAGTACGCGATCACGCTCACCGAGTTCCTGAAGACGTCCGGCGCGAACGCCATGCTGCTGCGTGGCACTGAAGGCGAACCGGTGGCCGATCCGAGGCGCCTGCCCAGGCTCGATGTATTCGTTCGCGGCGTGCTGCGCGCAGACCTCTCGGCTCCGGCGCAGGAGGGGGTGCTGACGGAGTTGCCGGTGTTGCCCCGCAGCATCGATGCGGCCACCACCGCCGTCTACATCCAGTCGGTGGTCAGCGGCGAGAAGCCGGCACCCGCGCCACTCGGCCGACAGGTCGATTGCATCCTGAGCGCGCTGCGGGCGATTCAGACCGCACCGGTGCACGAACTCAGCGCCTGACGCCTGAACGCACGCTAGGGGTCCGCTACGTCGAGCAGGCTGAGTTGAGTCTCGCCAGTGACCGTGGATCTGCCAGCCGCGCTGGTTCGACGCGAGCGCGGTACCCCTTCGCGCCGCGGATGGCGACTGCCGTGTCTGGCGTAGACCGCCTTCGATTCACGGCGCGCCTCTTCCTGCGCCTTGCGCTCGTGAATGGCGACACGCGCGTGCCGCAAGGACGCGGTCAAATCGACCACAGGTTGTGGATACCCATCTGCTTTCAGGCAGGTGTGCCCGAGCAGCCAGGGCTCGTGCACCGCTTCACCTGGCAGAGCGCGCAGTTCGGGAACCCAGCGCCTGATGAAGTCACCTGCAGGATCCTGATCACGGCCCTGCTTGACCGGGTTGTAGAGCCGGATGGTGTTGATGCCGGTGACGCCGCTTTGCATCTGGGCCTGGGCGTAATGGATGCCCGGCTCGTAATCGACGAACTGACGAGCCAGGTGGAGCGCGGGTTCGCGCCAGTGCAGCCACAGCGGACCGCTCGCCACGCTCATCAGCATCGCACGCATGCGAAAGTTGATCCACCCGGTCGCGTTCAGACTGCGCATGCACGCGTCGACAAAGGGCCAGCCGGTGCGACCTTCGGACCAGGCGCGCAAGCGATCGGATTCGTCGGCGGTGAGCGCACCCTCGTTGCGCAAACCGTCGAACGCCCGGTTGACGTTTCGCCACTCGATGGCCGGCTCGCTCTCGAGCTTCTGGATGAAGTGGCAATGCCAGTGCAGCCGGCTCTCGAAGCTTTTCAGCGAGTCCAGGAACCCGGGCGGTTGCTGTATCGCAGGCAGGGCTTGCAGATTCGCGCGCCGCGCCCACAGCGCGTGCGCGCACTCTCGAATCGACAGAGTGCCCCAGGCCAGATGCGCTGACAAGCGCGAGCATGACTCGGCAGCGGTGATCGGGCTCGACATCTCGACGCGATAGTTTTGGCCACGCGACCCGAGGAAAGAGCGCAGCAGGTCCCAGCCGCACGATCGGCCGCCGCGCTGTCGGGCAGCCGCGTCGATGTCGAATCGCTCCAGACACGCCTCAGAGGACGAGGTCATGCCACCGGTGCCCACGGTCGATGCGAGGGGTGGGGCATGAGCGACATCGCCGGGCACGCAGGGCACCAGTGAACCGACCCATGGCTCCGATGGCAGGGCGACCAGCCGGATCTCGGTCGGCGCATCGAGCGGCGGCAACGTCATGCGCTGGGTCCAGATGGACGACCAGCGATCGCGGTCGGCCAGACGCCGAACGACGCCGTTGCACGGCAGCTCGTTCCACTCGACTCCCTGCGCAGCACACCACGCGGCCACCCTGCGATCGCGCGCGAAGCTCCAGCCGTTGCCGGTTTCCTCATGACTCCACAGCACGAAGCCACCCGTCGCCAACCTCAGTTGCTCGAGCACGTCGACCGCATCACCTCGTGGTCGAGCGAGGCTCGCGCCGCGCGACCGGCACCAATGGTCGAGTTCGGCCAGACACTCATCGGCAAAGGCGCGGTGCCGGGGTGCGGCATCGGGCTGCGCCCAGGCCGAGGGCTCATCGATCCACAGCGCGAGCACCGGTCCCTGCCGCGCCGCCGTCGACAGCGGCGCGTGGTCGGTCCAGCGCAAATCCTTCTTGAACCAGACCACCTGCAACATGCAACGCAGTGTAGGCAGCGAGAGGGACCGCGCGCGCCGTCGGGGCATCTGTCGACGGCTCATCCGACTCGCGGAGCAAGTGCGCAGTGAAGGCATGCCACTGCACTGCGCGATCAACCAGTCGCGACAGCGCAGTCGGCGCCAACAACCTCAGCGCAGGAGTCTCTGCCGGGCCGATTCGTAGAGGCAGACGGCGGCAGCCGAGGCCACGTTGAGCGACTCCTCGCCGCCGGGTTGCGGGATCCGCAGCGTCTGCGTGCACAGCGACTGCAGTGCGCTCGACACGCCCTCGCCTTCGTGGCCGAACACCCAGGCGCATGGCCATGGCAGATCGAACGACCCCAGCGCTTTGCTTGCGTGCGAACTGGTCGCGAGCAGAGGAATGCCGAGCGCCTGCAGATCCGACGCCTCGACGGACTCGATCAGCCGCAAGCCGAAGTGCGCGCCCATGCCCGCGCGCAGTACCTTGGCCGACCACAGGCCCGCCGTGCCCTTGATCCCGATCACCTGACGCACACCGAAGGCCGCTGCGCTGCGCAGGACCGTGCCGACGTTGCCCGCGTCCTGGAGGCGGTCGAGGACGACGGTGGGTTCGGCGGGCACCCACGTGGTCACGGCGCTCCAGCCAATCAGGAAGCCGATCGAAGGCGGCGATTCGAGTGCGCTCAGCTCGGTCATGCGCACCGCCGGAATCACCGTGACCGACTGCGCCTTCAAGGCCAACTGCTTGAGCGGCGTGGGCCAGGCGTCTTCGCTGATCACCGCGTGCAGCGCCGACTGACCGCTGGCCGCGTGCGCTTCGCACAGGTGATCGCCTTCGATCCAGACCTCGCCCAGCCGTCGGTAGGCGAGCGGGTCGCGCAGGTGCTTTCGGATGCGGGCCAGCAGCGGGTTGTCGCGCGAACTGATGCGCTGAACGGGCGGATTCATCGGGGCCCCAGCCCATCGACCGCGCGCACTGGAGCAAAGGACCGACGGTGAACCGCACACGCACCGTGCAGTTGCAGCGCCGCCAGATGCGACGCCGTTGGGTAGCCCTTGTGACCGGCAAAGCCGTACTGAGGGTAAAGGGCATCGAGCGTGAGACACAGGCGGTCGCGATGCACCTTGGCCAGGATCGACGCCGCAGAGATCGCTGGCACCTTCGCGTCGCCTTCGACGATGGCCTCGGCGGGCATCGGCAGCACGGGCAAGCGGTTGCCATCGACCAGCACCCGGTGTGGGCGCAGGCGCAGCCCGTCGACCGCACGCCGCATCGCCAGCAAGGTGGCCTGGAGAATGTTCAGCCGGTCGATCTCCTCGACGCTGGCCTCGGCAATGCAGCAGCACAAAGCCTTCGCTCGGATCTCCTCGAACAGGCGCTCGCGTGTGCGCGGTCCGAGCTTCTTCGAGTCGTTCAGGCCACGGATCGGTGCGAGGTCGTCGAGGATGACTGCGGCCGCGACGACCGGCCCGGCCAGCGGGCCTCGGCCGGCCTCGTCGACACCGGCGGCGAGGCCAGGCACGTCCCAGCTCAGGCCGAGTTGCTCAGGCCGCAAGGATCTTCTCGATCGCATCGGTCGCAGCTCGGGCCGTGTCGCAGCGCAAGGTGTGGTGCAGCGCCTCGAAGCGAGCGGCGAGCGAAGCACAGGCATCGGGGTCGTCGAGCCAGGCGAAGCCGGCGTCTGCGATGCGCGCAGCCGTCATCTCGCCTTGCAGCAGCTCGGGCACCGCAAAGTCGCGCAAGAGGATGTTGGGCAACCCGACCCACGGCAGGTAGCCGCGGCCCTTCATGAGTTGCCAGCTGGCCCAATGCATGCGGTAGACGATGACCATCGGTCGCTTGAAGAGCGCCGCTTCGAGCGTTGCCGTGCCGCTCGCGATGAGGGTGAGGTCGCAGGCAGCGAGCGCCTCGTGCGAGCGACCGTCGAGCAGGTCGAGCGGCAAGGCCTGCGCATGTTGCTGCCGCAGAGGTTCGATGAGATGGCGCAGACCCGGTGCCATCGGCAGGATGAAGCGCAGACCGGGGCGGCGGCGGTACATCTCGACGGCAGCATCGAACAGGCCTGGGGCGTTGTAGCGGATCTCGGCGCGCCGGCTTCCCGGCAGGAGTGCCACGACCGTCTCGTCGTCACCGAGGTTCAGCGCCCGGCGGCTGGCTTGCCGAGGGACGTCGAGCGGAATCACGTCGGCAAGCGGATGGCCGACGTAGGTCGCAGCCACACCGTGCTTGTCGTAGATCGCCGGCTCGAAGGGGAAGATGCACAGCACATGATCGACAGCCCGCTGGATCTTCTGGATGCGCTCGCCGCGCCACGCCCAGATCGACGGACCGATGAAGTGCACCGTGCGCACACCATTCGACTTCAGGCGCTCTTCGAGACCGAGGTTGAAGTCCGGCGCATCGACGCCAATGAAGGCATCGGGTCGATCGGCTAACAGGCGGTCGCCGAGTTGGCGGCGCAGTCGCAGCAACTCGGGGTAATGCCGAAGGACCTCGGCATAGCCGCGCACCGCGAGCTTGTCGCTCGGCCACCAGGCATCGAAGCCGTTGGCGGCCATTCGAGGGCCGCCGATGCCGCCAGCCGTCAACGCGGGCCAGCGTGATCGCAAACCACCGAGCAACGCACCAGCCAGGATGTCGCCGGAGGTTTCGCCAGCAACCATCGCGAGGCGCGGCGAGCCCGTGGCCATCGATGGGTCAGCGAACGATGCCGCGGCGCGACTGCGCGAGGAACTCGTTCATCAGCGCCACATCGGTCGCCGATTCGGGCACGCTGGTGGCCAACTCGGCAATGCCTTCTCGGGCCTGGTCCAGCGTGTGGCCCATGCGGTAGAGCAGACGGTGCATCTGCTTGATGGCGGCGACGCGCTCGGCGCCGAAACCGCGACGGCGCAGACCTTCGGCATTGAAGCCGCGAACGGCGATCGGGTTGCCATCGACCAGCATGAAGGGCGGAACGTCCTGCGTGACGGCGCTGGCAAAGCCAACCATCGCGTGCGCACCGACCTTCACGAACTGATGCACGCCGGTCAGCCCGCCGACGATGACCCAGTCACCGATGTACACATGGCCGGCCAGGGTGGCGTTGTTGGCAAGGATCGTCTGGTCGCCGACCTGACAGTCGTGGGCAATGTGCACGTAGGCCATGACCCAGTTGTCGCTGCCCAGGCGCGTCACGCCGCCGTCCTGTGCGGTGCCGGTGTTGAAGGTGCAGAACTCGCGAATGGTGTTGCGATCGCCGATGTGCAGTTCGGTCGCCTCGCCGGCGTACTTCTTGTCTTGCGGCATGGCGCCCAGCGAACAGAACTGAACGATGCGGTTGTCGCGACCGATGGTCGTGCGGCCTTCGATCACGCAGTGCGGGCCGATCGACGTGCCGGCACCGATGCGAACCTGCGACCGGATGATGCTGTAGGCGCCGACGCTCACCGAAGCGTCGAGCTCGGCACCGTCTTCGACGATCGCGGTGGGATGAATCAGCGACATGGCACGCGGACGATTCGCTGGCTGCGGCTCCGGCTCACCAGACTGACTGTGGTTTCGGTGACCAAGACCGCCTACGCGTTCAAACGACGCTGCGCAAGGTGCACAGCAAGTCGGCTTCGACAGCGAGCTCACCACCGACCGTGGCCCGCGCCTTGAACTTGAAGATTCCTGAGCGCGCGCGCTCGAGTGCGATGTCGAGGATGAGTTGATCGCCCGGCTCGACCGGCCGCTTGAAGCGTGCGCCGTCGATGCCGGCGAAGTAGAAAACCGTGCTGTCGCTGGGCTCGGTCTCCAGGGTCTCGAAACCGAGGATCGCCGCAGTCTGTGCCAAGGCCTCGATCATCAGAACGCCGGGCATCACCGGCCGATTCGGAAAGTGGCCCGTGAAGTACGGCTCATTGATGCTGACGTTCTTCAACGCCTTGATACGCACACCTTTCTCAAGCTCGAGCACCCGGTCGACGAGAAGGATCGGGTAGCGATGTGGCAGCTTCTTGAGGATGTGGTGGATATCGAGCGTCATGTTGGCGTTGTGTTCTTTTCGAGCGCCCGGATGCGTTCGCGCAATCGGTGCAGTTGCCGCAGCGTGGCAGCGTTCTTTTCCCAAGAGGCATTGTCATCGATGGGGAAGAGGCCGGTGTACTGACCTGGCTTCGAGATCGAGTGGGTGACCACGGAGCGAGCCGAGATGTGCACGTGGTCGGCGAGCGTCACGTGGCCGACCGTGCCAGCGCCGCCCGCCAGCGTGCAGTGCGCGCCGATGCGTGTGCTCCCGGAGACCGCTGCAGTGCCGGCCAGTGCGCTGTGCGCGCCGATGTGGACGTTGTGGGCGATCATCACCAGGTCGTCGAGCTTGACGCCGTCCTCGATCACAGTGTCGTCGAGCGCCCCCCGATCGATGCAGGTGTTGGCGCCGATCTCGACGTCGTCACCGATGCGCACGCCACCGAGTTGCTCGATCTTCTCCCACCGGCCGGCGTTGGGCGCGAAGCCGAAGCCATCAGCGCCGACGACGACGCCCGAGTGGACGATGCCGCGCGCGCCGATATGGCAATCGGGGCCGAACGACACCTGCGCTGCGAACCGAGTGTGTGCGCCGATCGACGAGCGCGCACCGACGAAACACTGCGCGCCGATCACCGCGTGGTCGCCGATCACCGCATCGGACTCGATGACCGCGAGCGGGCCGACGGTGACACCGGCACCCAGCTTTGCGGAGGCATCGACCACGGCGCTGGGGTGCACGAGCCCGGTGGGCGGTTTGCGCAGGCGCGCTGCCCACAACTGCGTAAGACGGGCGAAGCAGAGGTAAGGATCGCCAACGATCAGTGCGGCGCCGCGCCTTTGGGCAGCATCGCGATGCGACGCCGACACGATGACGCAACCCGCTGCCGAACCTTGGAGCTGAGGCAGGTAACGCGGGTTGGCCAGGAAGGAGATCGTCTGACTGTCCGCACCGTCGAGCGGACCAATGCGCGAGACGACGCCTCCAGCGTCGCCGATCAGTTCGGCCGAGAGGAGGCCTGCAAGTTCACCGAGCGTGAACCGGACCGATACGTCACTTGGCGCCTTGGGCATTCAACGCCTTCACCACCTTGTCGGTGATGTCGACCCTGGGACCGGCGAAGACCGCTTCCTGCAGGATCAGGTCGTACTTCTCGGTCTCGAAGATCTGCTTGATGACCTTGTTGGCTCGCTCGACGACCGCAGACAGCTCTTCGTTCTTGCGCTGATTGAGGTCTTCCTGGAACTCGCGACGCTTGCGCTGAAACTCGCGATCCTGCTCGACGAGTTCGCGCTGGCGACGCGTGCGCTCGGACTCGGCGAGCGTAGGCGCATCCTTCTCCAGCTTCTCGCTGGTTGCCTTCAGTTTGGCCGCCAGTTCAGCCATGTCCTTCTCGCGCTTGGAGAACTCCGATTCAAGCTTGGCCTGCGCAGCCTTGGCCGGTGTGGCCTCGCGCAGCACTCGATCGCTGTTCACGTATCCAATCTTGAGCTCCTGCGCCTGTGCGACAAGAGCGGCGCCGGCGAGGAGGCCGAAGGCCACCGCATTCGTGAGAAACCTGAGCATCAAAACGCGGTCCCGATCTGGAATTGAAGTTTCTGGATTCTATCTGTCGACAACTTTTTCACGGGGCTGCCGTAGCTGATCTTCAGCGGGCCGACCGGAGAGATCCAGCTCAGGCCGAGACCCACAGAAGCGCGCAGGCTGTCGAACGTGACCTTGTCGTCCACCGCCCAGACGTTGCCGACGTCGGCGTAGGTGAACCAACGCAAGGTGCGATCGTTGCCGGTGCCGGGAAACGGAAGGTACAGCTCACTGTTGACGTTCAGGCGCCGATTGCCGCCGATGTACGCGCCGAGGTTGTCGACCTGCCCCAACGAGCCTTGATCGAAACCGCGCACCGTGCCCAGACCGCCACCGAAGAAGTTCTTGAAGATCGGATACGGCTTGCCGCCATAGCCCTGGCCAATGCCGAGCTCCGCGTTGAAGC
>VYKX01000216.1_pt1 | contig 15535 bp, 16 predicted proteins | sample 5114471 | NCBI WGS metagenome assembly VYKX01 (sample SAMN12291785, study PRJNA351875) | freshwater metagenome | isolation source: freshwater lake | place: USA: Michigan, Gull Lake | collected 2013-08-08
GATCGATCTGCTGCCGGCATGGAGTGCGTCAAAGGTGCTGGGCGAGGTGGCGCGCCCGCGCGGATCACGCTCGCTGTCGACCCACCTCAAGTCGCGCCTTGGTCTCGACGGCATCAAGGCGGCGCTGCTGCACGAACTGCTGCCGCGCGATGTCTTGAGCACCCCCGAGCGCCTGGCCGCGGGCATCAAGGCGCTGCCCTTGATGCTGATCGCGCCGCGTCCGATCGATGAAGCCATCAGCAGCGCTGGCGGCGTGCGCCTGGATTCGCTCGACGAACAACTGATGTGCCGACGCGCGCCGGGGTGGTTCTGCGCCGGAGAGATGCTCGACTGGGAAGCGCCCACCGGCGGCTACCTCCTGGCGGCATGTCTGGCCAGTGGCGTCGTGGCCGGTGAGGGCGTGCTGTCCTGGCTGAACAGGGCATGAAACAATTCGAGGTTCTTCTGGTGGTTCTCGCGGAGCTTTCATGATTTCGATTCAGTTGCCGGACGGCTCCAAGCGTGAGTTTCCGGGGCCGGTGACGGTGGCCGAAGTGGCTGCGTCGATCGGAGCAGGTCTGGCCAAGGCGGCGCTCGCCGCCCGTGTGGGCGAGGGCGAGACGGCCCGTGTCGTGGACACCAGTCATCTGATCGAATCAGACACCTCGCTGGCCATCTACACCGATCGCGATCCGCAAGGCCTCGAAGTCATTCGTCACTCGACGGCTCACCTGTTGGCGTATGCGGTGAAGGACCTCTTTCCGGACGCTCAGGTCACCATCGGCCCGGTCATCGAGAACGGTTTCTTCTACGACTTCTCCTACAAGCGGCCCTTCACGCCCGAGGACCTGGTGGCCATCGAGACCAGGATGACCGAACTGGCGAAGAAGGACGAGAAGGTCGAGCGGCGGGTGTTGCCACGCGACGAGGCCGTGGCGCACTTCAAGGGCATGGGCGAGGCCTACAAGGCCGAGATCATCGGCAGCATTCCGGCGGGTGAAGACGTGTCGCTGTACCGCGAAGGCGCCTTCGAGGACCTGTGCCGCGGGCCGCACGTGCCCAGCACGGGCAAGCTGAAGCACTTCAAGCTGATGAAGGTGGCGGGCGCGTACTGGCGCGGCGACCATCGCAACGAGATGCTGCAGCGCATCTACGGAACAGCGTGGGCGACCAAGGACGATCTGCAGGCGTACCTGCACATGCTCGAAGAAGCCGAGAAGCGCGATCACCGCAAACTCGGTCGCGAACTCGACCTCTTCCACATCGACGATCACGCACCGGGGCTGGTGTTCTGGCACCCGAAGGGCTGGCGCGTGTGGCAGCAGGTCGAGCAGTACATGCGTGCCGTCTACCGCGACAACGGCTACCTCGAGGTCAAGGGCCCGCAGGTGCTCGACCAGAGTCTGTGGGAGCGGACAGGTCACTGGGACAAGTACCGCGAGAACATGTTCGTCACCGAGAGCGAGAAGCGCGACTACGCGCTCAAGCCGATGAACTGCCCGGGCCACATCCTCATCTTCGAGCAGGGCATCAAGAGCTACCGCGATCTGCCGTTGCGATACGGCGAGTTCGGTCAGTGCCATCGCAACGAGCCCAGCGGTTCGCTGCACGGAATCATGCGGGTGCGCGGCTTCACCCAGGACGACGGCCACATCTTCTGTACCGAGGAGCACATCCTCGACGAATGCGTCGCCTACACCGCGCTCTTGCAGAAGGTCTACGCCGACTTCGGCTTCACCAAGATCCTTTACAAGATCGCCACTCGCCCCGACAAGCGGATCGGATCAGAGGCGGTCTGGGACAAGGCCGAGAGCGCACTGATCGAAAGCCTGCGCCGGTCGGGCTGCGAGTTCGTGGTGTCACCGGGTGAGGGCGCCTTCTACGGACCGAAGATCGAGTACACGCTCAAGGATGCGATCGGCCGGCAGTGGCAATGCGGGACGATGCAGGTCGACTTCTCCATGCCCGAAAGACTGGGCGCCGAGTATGTCGACGCCAACGGCGATCGGCGCACCCCAGTCATGCTTCATCGGGCCATCGTCGGCAGCTTCGAGCGCTTTATCGGCATCCTGATCGAGGAGCACGCGGGAGCGCTCCCGGCATGGCTGGCGCCCGTGCAGGTCGTCGTCGCGTGCATCACCGATGCGCAGGCAACTTACGCGCAAGAGGTGGCGAAAACGCTTCAAAAACAAGGAGTTAGAGTCGAAACCGATTTGCGGAACGAAAAGATTACCTATAAGATCCGCGAGCATTCGATGCAAAAGGTTCCGTACATCCTGGTCGTTGGCGACAAGGAGAAGGCGAACGAAACCGTTGCGGTGCGCGCCCGGGGCCATCAGGATCTCGGAATCATGTCGCTGGCAGATTTCTCTGCGGAACTTGCCAGCACAGTCGCTCGAAAAGCGTGACAACCCCCGTGCACTGCCGGGGATTCGAACCTGCTGAACGAACGGGACGCGCCTTGGTGTCTTTGGGGTTCCGTCGCCTTGGAATCCGTTGAAAGGTTCTGACCATCGCTACTTTTGCCGACCGCCGTACACCCAACGCTGAACGGAAACACCGACTGAACCGGGAAATCCTGGCGCCAGAAGTTCGATTGAATGGCGTCGAGAACGAACCTCTCGGCATCGTAAGCACCCTCGAGGCGCTGCGGATGGCAGGCGAGTTGGATGTCGATCTGGTCGAGATCGCCGCCACGGCAGATCCACCGGTTTGCCGGCTGATGGACTACGGCAAGTTCAAGTACCAGGAACAGAAGCGCGCGGCCGAGGCGAAGTCGAAGCAGAAGGTCATTGAAGTCAAGGAAGTCAAGTTCCGCCCGGGCACCGACGAGGGCGACTACCAGATCAAGATGCGCAATTTGCGCCGCTTCATCGAAGAAGACGGAGACAAAGGCAAGGTGACCCTGCGGTATCGGGGTCGTGAAATCACCCACCAAGACATTGGAATGCGCCTCCTCGAGCGGATTCGCGACGAACTGGCCGACGTGTCGGTCGTCGAGAACATGCCGAAGTTGGAAGGCCGTCAGATGATCATGGTGCTGGGGCCTAAGCGCAAATCCTGACGCGATCGGTTCCCGGCGAAAGTTTCAACAGCGGGGTGTGGTCGCCCGGCTGTTGACAGAAGCGACTGCAGGCTTGCAAGACGTCATTTCCTGTGACGGCGCCTGCAGCAGCAACCAAAAAGGAGCAGTCATGCCCAAGATGAAGACCAAGAGCAGCGCGAAGAAGCGCTTCCGTGTGCGCCCCGGCGGCACCGTCAAGCGGGGTCAGGCGTTCAAGCGCCACATCCTCACCAAGAAGTCCACGAAGAACAAACGTCACCTGCGCGGTGCCGTGGCGGTGCATGACACCGACACCGGCCGCATCAAGCAGATGATGCCGTTCGCTGGCCTTTGATTGACTGAAGGAGAAGAACCATGCCTCGCGTCAAACGTGGTGTAACCGCCCGCGCTCGTCACAAGAAGATCCTCGCCCTTGCCAAGGGCTTCCGCGGACGCCGCAAGAACGTCTTCCGCATCGCCAAACAGGCCGTCATGCGCGCGGGGCAGTACGCCTACCGCGACCGCCGCACCCGCAAGCGCGTGTTCCGCAATCTGTGGATCGCGCGCATCAACGCCGGAAGTCGCAGCCACGGCGTGACCTACAGCCGCTTCATGGCCGGTCTGAAGAAACTGTCGATCGAGATCGATCGCAAGATGCTTGCTGATCTTGCTGTGAAGGATCCGGCAGCTTTCCAAAGCATCGTCGAAAAGGTCAAGGCGCAACTCGCCTGATCACGGGCTTCGGAGCCGGACCGCGTCCGGCTCCACGCCCGCCGCGCGAAGCGAGCTTCTCGCGACGCACGGATCGAATCCGAGCCAGGCCGTAGGTGACTTCGGCCTTGTTGACGAAGACGCAGCGCGCACGCAGACCGGATGAACGACCTCGACAAGTTGGTGCTGGACGCGACGACCGACTTCGCGAACGCACCCAGCCCCGCAGAGCTTGAGAACGCGAAATCGCGCTATCTCGGCAAGGCCGGCCGTCTGACCGACGAGATGAAGTCGTTGGCCTCGCTTGCCGTTGAAGACAAGCGTACTCGCGGCGCGCAGATCAACGATGCCAAGCAACGCGTCGAGCGCGCGTTGGCCGATCGGCGACAGCAACTTGCCGACGCTGAACTCGCGGCGCAACTGCGTCAGGAGCGACTCGATGTGAGCCTGCCCGGGCGGCATCGAGGCACCGGTGCGCTGCATCCGGTCTCGCGCACGCTCGAGCGCATCGAAGCGATTTTTGGTTCGATGGGTTTCGATGTCGCCGATGGCCCCGAAATCGAGACGGACTGGTACAGCTTCACCGCGCTGAACAACCCCGAGAACCATCCTGCACGATCGATGCAGGACACCTTCTACGTCGATATGAAGGACGAGGAAGGGCGCTGGCTCAACCTCCGTCCGCACACCTCTCCCATGCAGGTGCGCTACGCCCGTGCTCATGCTCAGAACAAGGCGTCTGGCACCGAAGCCATCACTGAGATCCGCGTGATCGCGCCGGGACGCACCTACCGCGTCGACAGCGACGCCACGCATTCGCCGATGTTTCACCAATGCGAAGGGCTCTGGATTGGCGAGGACGTGAGCTTCAAGGACCTGAAGGTGGTCTTCACCGACTTCTTCCGCACCTTCTTCGAAACCGACGATCTCGCCCTGCGTTTCCGACCATCGTTCTTTCCGTTCACCGAGCCGTCGGCAGAGGTCGACATCGCGTTCTCGAGCGGGCCGCTCAAGGGCCGCTGGCTCGAGGTCGCGGGCTCGGGTCAGGTGCATCCGCAAGTGGTTCGCAACTTCGGGCTTGATCCCGAACGGCACATCGGTTTCGCCTTTGGAATGGGCCCCGACCGCCTGACGATGCTGCGCTACGGCGTCAACGACCTTCGCCTGTTCTTCGACGGCGACCTGCGCTTCCTCGCGCAGTTCAAGTAGTCCTTCTCGACGCAGGTTTCCGAATGCAATTCCCCGAGTCCTGGCTGCGCGAGTTCTGTGATCCGCCGCTCGATACCGCGCAGCTTGCCGAGCTGCTCACGATGTCCGGCATGGAAGTCGAAGAACTTCGTCCGGTGGCGCCGCCGTTCAGTGGCGTGGTGGTGGGCGAGGTGTTGTCCGTCGCTCGACACCCCGATGCCGACCGTCTCAATGTCTGTCAGGTGAATGTCGGTGGCAGCGAGCCGCTGAACATCGTCTGCGGCGCACCGAACGTTTGTGTGGGCATCCGTGTGCCGTGCGCCACGGTGGGCGCTGAGTTGCCGCCTGCCGACCCCAAGGTCAGCGAGGAGCCATTCCGCATCAAACTCGGACGGCTGCGTGGCGTTGAGAGTCAGGGCATGCTGTGCTCGGCGCGCGAGCTGAAGCTGTCCGACGACGCGGCTGGGCTGCTGATCCTGGCTGACGATGCGCCGGTCGGCACCGACATTCGTCAGCACCTGCAACTCGACGACACCCTCTTCACCCTCAAGCTCACGCCCAACCTCGGTCACGTGCTGAGCGTGTGGGGCGTGGCGCGCGAAGTCGCTGCGCTGACCGGCGCCCAACTGCGCAAGCCGTCGCTGGAACCCGTGGCGCCCGGCACCGATGAGGTGTTGCCCGTCAAGGTCGAAGCGCCCGATCTGTGTGGTCGCTTCTCCGGGCGAGTCATTCGACACCTTGACCCGCAGGCGCCAACGCCTCGCTGGATGGTCGAGCGTCTGGCGCGTTGCGGGCAGCGCAGCGTGAGTGCGCTCGTCGACATCTCGAACTACGTGATGTTCGAAAGCGGCCAGCCATCTCACATCTTCGACCTCGACAAGATCCACGGCGCGCTTCAGGTGCGGTGGGCTCGCGCCGGCGAATCGCTCAAGCTGCTCAACGGCAACACCGTCGAGCTCGACCAGAAGGTCGGCGTCATTGCCGACGACGCTCAGGTCGAATCGCTGGCGGGCATCATGGGTGGCGATGCCACAGCGGTGTCCGACGACACGACGAGCGTCTATGTCGAGGCTGCGTTCTGGTGGCCTGAATCCGTGGCTGGGCGCTCTCGGCGCTACAACTTCTCGACCGATGCGGGTCACCGCTTCGAGCGTGGCGTCGACCCGGCTCCCACCGTCGATCGCATCGAGCGACTCACCCGATTGATCGTCGACATCTGCGGCAAGCCCGAGGCGGTGTGCGGCCCGATCGACGACCAGACGCTCGCGTTGCCTGCCAACGCACCCGTCACTCTGCGTTTCGACCGTGCGGCCAAGGTCATCGGCATGCCCGTGACTGAAGCGCAGTGTGCCGACGTCATGCAGCGCCTGGGCCTGCAGTTCTCGCGTGCGCCGGGCCGGCTCGTCGTCACGCCGCCGACCTGGCGTTTCGATCTGCAGATCGAAGAAGACCTCATCGAAGAGGTCATCCGCATCCTCGGATTCAACACCCTGCCCAGCGACGCGCCACGAGCACCGATCACCGCCCGCGTCCGGCCAGAGGCGCAGCGCTCAGCGCATGCGCTGCGTCATCAGATGGCGGCGCGCGGCTACTTCGAGACGATCAACTTCAGCTTCGTCGAAGAGCGCTGGGAGCGCGAACTGGCCGGCAACCCGGATCCGATTCGCGTGCTCAACCCGATCGCCAGCCCGCTGTCGGTGATGCGCTCGAGCCTGATCGGCAGCCTGCTTCAGGTGGTTCGACACAACCTCGCGCGCAAAGCCACACGAGGGCGTGTCTTCGAGATCGGCCGCGTGTTCCGGCGCAATGCGTCAGCGAGCGCCGGCGCATTGAGCGTCGCAGGCGTTGATCAGCCGCTGCGCCTGGCTGGTCTGGCGTGGGGCGCGGTCGATGAGGCGCAGTGGGGCGCTGCCGAACGACTTGTCGACTTCTTCGATGTGAAGGGTGATGTCGAGGCGCTGCTCTTGCCTTCACGTGCCGTGTTCTTGCCAGCCGAGCATCCCGCCCTGCACCCCGGTCGCAGCGCGCGCATCGAGCTCGACGGCGTCGCCATCGGACACATCGGCGAACTGCACCCGCAGTGGCGTCAGTCCTATGACCTGCCCAGTGCTCCGGTGCTGTTCGAGGTTGAGTTGGCTGCGTTGTTGTCGCGTCGGCTGCCGGTGTTCGCCGCTTTGCCGCGCCAGCAGTCGGTGTGGCGCGACCTCGCACTGATGGCGCCTGAAGCAGTCACCCATGACGCGTTGATTGGCGCCATCCTGTCGGCCCCCATCGCGCTGATCCGCTCTGCCCACTTGTTCGACGTGTTCAAGCCGCCAGTGCAGGCGGGCAAGGAAGCATCCGGCGAGCGCAGCATGGCGGTGCGCATCGAACTGCTCGATGACGCTCAGCCCATGACCGATGAACGCACCGATGCGGCCATGAGCGAACTGGTGGCGCGTCTGCAAACGCAGCTCGGCGTCACCTTGCGCGGGCACTGAAGACCATGGATCAGCCCAAGCCCACCCCACTCGCGTTGTCGAGCCTCGAGACGCCGACGCTCACCAAGGCCGATCTCGCCGACCTGCTTTTCGAGCGGCTCGGACTCAACAAGCGCGAATCGAAGGACATGGTCGAGGCCTTCTTCGTGATCATTCACGACACGCTGATCTCCGGCAAGGACGTGAAGATGTCGGGCTTCGGCAACTTCAACATCCGGCGCAAGGCCCCCCGACCGGGCCGCAACCCTCGCACCGGCGAAACCATTCCGATCAAGGCGCGCAATGTGGTCACCTTCCATGCCAGCCATAAGCTGAAGGGCGCCGTGCAAGGCGACACACCTTCTGTAGACGACTTCGAGTAGAGTCTTCCAACAGTCGCTCAGGCCATTGATTTACATGGAGATTTCGCTCCCTCCGATTCCGGCCAAACGGTACTTCACCATCGGAGAAGTCAGTGACTTGTGCGGGGTGAAGCCCTACGTCCTGCGCTACTGGGAGCAGGAGTTCACCCAGCTCAAACCCATGAAGCGGCGCGGTAACCGTCGCTACTACCAGCACCACGAAGTGCTGCTCATCCGGCGCATCCGCGAACTGCTCTATGAGCAGGGTTTCACCATCAGCGGCGCGCGCAACCGGCTCTCCGATGTCCCGTCGAGCTACTCGAGCGACGATGCTGAGTTGCCCGATTTCGACGATCTCGGCCCGGTCGCTCACCTCGCTTCAGTGCCCGCTGAACTGCACGCCGCGCAGGCCGCTTTGCTTGATGCCCAGGCGCTTGCTCGTCGCACCGAATCGTCACTCATCAGCGCACCCGGCGCGGTATTCAACCTCGATCAGGTCAGGCAAGAGTTGCTGTCGATTCGAAGCCTTCTGGTGGTCTGAGGCAGAAGTCTTTCAACCTATACTCGTTTCGAACGGGGCGTAGCGCAGCCTGGTAGCGCACTTGCATGGGGTGCAAGGGGTCGCGAGTTCGAATCCCGCCGTCCCGACCAATGAAATCAATGGGTCAGTTCTCACAAGGACTGACCCGTTTTTCTTGGTGCCCACTGGACATCCACCCACCCGATAGCGATACTGTTTATTCGTACAGTAATTGCCAAAGGTGCCCCATGACCCCCACAGACCCCGCCGACTGGATTCGCCGCTGCGCGGATCGGCTTCAGCAGCAGTGGCCGCGTGCCGACCGCGAGATCCTCGAAGACACCGCGATGGATCTGCTCGGGGCAGAGAAGTGGCGCAGGCTCAGTCCTGAGGTGGCGGCGGTGGCATGGCTGCGGCAGGGCGTGCTCGAGCAGGAACTCGAGGGCGTGGAACCTCGGGTCAGTCAGTGAACCTGCTGACGTGCATGACCCTTTGCCCATCGCCCCGCGCCGCCACCATCTCACGCGCCTGATGTCGATCTGGCGCTCGGCCGGTTGGCCGTGTCGCGATGCGGTCGAGCTCGATCTGGTGGCAGCCGGCTGGGCTGCGTTGGCACCCGATGCCAGCGGGCACGAGACGATTCGTTTGACCGACGCTGGCGTGCGTTTGCTGGCCGAGGCCCGTCAACGCAACCAACGTCCGTTGAGTGACCACGATCGGCTGGCGGGCCGGGTCGTTGCCCATCTCATGGCCTCGGGGCGCATCGTGTGGCGCGAGCTGTCGCTGCGGGCGCGCATCACCGGGCACGACTCAGCGCACGCCGCGGTGGCGTCGACGAACGACGACGCGCTCTGGATGGAGGATGAGGACGCAGCCCCACTGCGGCCGATGCAAGGCTCGGCATCGTGGCGAATGGCCCGGCCCGATGTGTACTCGGTCAGGCGCACCTCGGTCGAAAGCTATCTGCAACCGATGGTGCACGAGGTCAAGGCGAGCAGGGCGGATTTGCTGTCCGACCTGCGCTCATCGGCCAAGCGCGAGTCCTACCAGTGGCTGTCGTGCGAGACCTACTACGTCATGCCGGCCGGCGTGGCCGAGCCGCATGAGATTCCCGAAGCGTTCGGTGTGTGGATGCTGCACGGGCCGATCGACACCGGCACGCTCGAGTTGGCGCGTCCTGCCCGACACACACCGTGCCCGTTGCCGTTCGCGGTGTGGATGGCCCTCGCCAAGGCCGCGCCGGCCAGTCTGGACGAACTGCCGGTGCAGCGAGAGTTGGGCGAGCCGACCGCGTGATGAGTGAGGCTCAACCCTGGTTCGGGAAGGCGTCGGCGTCGGGGTACGGAAACCACTCCGGGTCGGCCTCGGCGGTGGGCGCGATCATCACCATCTTCGATCGGCGGAACTGCTCCAGACCTTCGGCGCCTAGCTCGCGGCCCGAGCCCGTGAGCTTGCGTCCGCCGAAGGGTACCGCGTCGTTGTCGTTGAGCGGGGTGTTGACCCAGACGATGCCGCTCTCGATCTCGTGCACCGCGCGGAAAGCCTCGGCCAGGTCGGCGGTGTAGAGGTTGGCGCCCAGGCCCAGCTCCGAGTCGTTGGCCTTCTCGATGGCTTCGTCGAGGCTGTGCACCCGCGCCACCGGGGCCAGCGGCCCGAAGCACTCGCCATGCATGATGTCGTGCGCGTGCTCCACCTCCAGCACCGTGGGCTCGTAGAACCAGCCCTCGGTCAGATCGGGCGGGCGCCGGCCGCCGCACACCAGCCGTGCCCCTTGAGCCAGCGCGCGCTCGACGATGCCCTCCACGCGGCTGCGCTCGCGCTCGCTGGCCATCGGGCCCATGTCCACCTCGGCGAGGCCGCTGCCCACGCGCAGCGAGCGGGCCTGCTCAGCCAGTGCCGCGACGAAGCGGTCGTAGATTGCGTCGTGCACATAGAAGCGCTCGGCCGACGTGCACACCTGCCCGCAGTTCAGGAAAGCTGCGAAGGCTGCGCCACGGGCCACCGCGTCGATCGGCGCCGAGGGCATGACGATGAACGGGTCGTTGCCCGAGGCCTCGGTCAGCACCGGCTTGAAGCGCTCGGCCGCCGCCCGCGCCACTGCGCGCGCCGCCCCCACGCTGCCGGTGAAGGCGATGCCGTGGGTGTGCGGATGCGCCACCAGCGCCTGGCCCACCTCGGCCCCGCCGTTGAGCACCTGCACCAGCCCTGGCGGCAGGTGAGCGAAGGCCTCCATCAGCATCAGCAGCGTGATCGGTGTGAGCTCGGGCGGTTTGACGATCACCGCATTGCCCGCCGCCAGTGCCGCGGCCGCCTGCCAGCCGAACAGCAGCACCGGAAAGTTGAAGGGCACGATCGAGACGATGGTGCCCAGCGGCTCCTTGAGCGTCATGTGGATCTGCCCGGCGATGGCCGGCCCGGCGATGCGGCCCTGGTCGTGGCGCGCCAGCTCGGCGTAGTAACGGAAGGCACCGGCCGAGGCACCGCCTTCCCAGTTCGATTCGCGGTAGGGCTTGCCCATCTCGCGTGTGAGGCACTCGCCCACCTGCGGGCTGATCTGCGCCAGTCGATCGGCCACCTCGTGCAGCGCGGCGGCGCGGTCGAGCGCGCTTTGCGCCCACCAGCCTCGTTGTGCCCGGCGAGCGGCGGTCACCGCCCGTTCGATCTCAGGACCGGTGGCGTGTGCGAAGTGGCCCGTGGGCCGACCCGTCGCCGGGTCGATCACCGGCACCGTGGGTCCTTCACCCGAGCACCAGTCGCCACCGATGTAGTGCTGCCCGGAACGTTGCGCCATCAGCGCGGGAACCTGCGTTGGTCGAGTCATGAGCGTGCTCCAGGGTGAGTCCGATTCGAGGATAGCGGGGCAGCGCACAGACACGCCTCACGTGCGCATGCCCTGGCGCACATCGTCGTTGTGCGAAAGGCTTGCGCCGACCATCCGGCATGGGTATCGCAGCCCAGACACTCTCGAATGCGGCGAGACTCGCGTTCGTCTGTTTTCATCTGCTTTCGGAGATCGATCCATGGGAACCACCACCACTTTCACTCGCCCTGACGGCGCATCCGTGCAGGGTTATCTGGCCGAACCTACGCAGCCCGCTGGCGCGCCGGGGGTGGTCGTCATCCAGGAGTGGTGGGGGCTCAACGACCAGATACGCGGCGTGGCCGATCGGCTTGCCGCTGCGGGCTACCTGGCGCTGGTGCCGGACCTGTATCGCGGCAAGTCAACGCTCGAGGCCGAAGAGGCGCATCACCTGATGAGTGGCCTCGACTTCGGCGACGCCGCGTCGCAGGACATCCGCGGCGCGGTGCAGTTTCTGAAGGCACGCAGTAGCAAGGTGGGCGTCACCGGTTTCTGCATGGGCGGAGCCCTGACGCTGCTGGCGTCATGCCACGTGCCCGAGGCCGACGCCGCGGTGGTCTGGTACGGTTGCCCGCCGCTCGAGTTCATCGACGCTGGCAGCATCAAGGTGCCGCTGCTCGGGCACTGGGCGACGCAGGACGAGTTCTTTGCGATCGCGACCGTCGACGCGCTCGAAGTCAAGCTGCGCTCAGCCGGCGTGGCCTTCGACTTTCACCGCTACCTTGCCCACCACGGCTTTGCCAACGAGACGGCGGTCGGGCCTCACCGCCTGCCGCAGACCCAGTTCGACGCTGTGTGGGCTCAGCAGGCCTGGGACCGGACCTTCAGCTTCTTCGGCCGCTGGTTGAGGTGAGCTCAGGCCTTCGGGTCACCTGAAGCGACGTGCCCCATCCACTCCTCGATGCCGATGGTGCCGCCGCCCTTGAGGACCTGCTCGACCTCGTGATCGCGCAGAACGTCCTGCACGAGGTCGATGCGCTTCCAACCGGCCACCGGTGTCTGGCATTCCGCGCGCGGCACGTAGCGTGAAGGCTCCACCGGCGTCATGCGGTGGATGTAGCGAGGGCAGTTCTGCCACAGCTCGGTCAAGGTCACACGCACCACCAGTTCAGCCTCCTTCCAGTGGCTGCGCAGCGGGTCTTCGCTCGATACCGTGGCCGTGCCCTGCACACGCACGCGATGCGGCTTCTCGAAGTCGATGAAGAGCAAACCGACCTCTGGTTGCGCAGCAATGTTGCCCATCGAGTAGTACATGCCGTTGCCGTCGTAGCTCGGGAAGGCGAGGGTGGTGGCATCGATGATGCGCACGAAGCCCGGGTCGCCGCCCTTGTACGAGACGGTCGGCCTGCCTCGGTCATCCACAGTCGACAGGAAGAACATGTTCCGCGACTCGATGAACGCGGTGGCTTCGGGCGTGAACTCGAGTGCCACGGCCAATTGCTCGATTCGATCGGCCATTCGGCGGCTGTCGAAGTGGTCTTGGAACACCCGGTGCGATTCGTTGTACAGGCGGCTCATGGTGGGGTCGGCGCAGTAGGCCGAATCAGGGGACGAATGCAGACCGTAGGTCTTGCCAGCGTGCATGGCTAGGGCGCTTTCCCTGAGCGCTCAAGGCACTTCATGCTGCGGCGCTACCATCGATCACAGTGCAACAAACCGGAGTTCAAGCGATGGCAATGGATGTGGTCGACTACGAGATCAAGGGCTCGGAAATGCAGTTCGTCGAGGTCGAACTCGACCCGAACGAAGCGGCAGTGGGCGAGGCCGGCAGCATGATGTTCATGGACGCCGGCATCTCGATGGAGACGGTGTTCGGCGACGGATCGGCGAGCACCGGCGGGCTCTTCGGCAAGCTGCTCGGCGCGGGCAAACGCCTGGTGACAGGTGAAGGCCTGTTCACCACCGTCTATACCAACCAGGGCAACCGCAAGCTGCGCGTCGCGTTCGCCGCGCCGTACCCCGGAAAGATCCTGCCGATGGATCTGAAGCAGCTTGGCGGCATGCTCATCTGCCAGAAGGATTCGTTCCTCTGTGCCGCCAAGGGCGTGTCGCTCGGCATCTATCTGCAGCAGCGGCTGTCGGTCGGCTTCTTCGGCGGCGAGGGATTCATCATGCAAAAGCTCGAAGGCGATGGCTTGGCCTTCGTCCACGCGGGCGGCACGGTCGTCAAGCGCGAGTTGCAGGCGGGGCAGACGCTGATGATCGACACCGGTTGCGTGGTCGCGTTCACCTCCAACATCAACTTCGAGATCCAGTACGTCGGCAAGGTCAAGACCGCGCTGTTCGGTGGCGAGGGCCTGTTCTTCGCCAAGGTCACCGGCCCGGGCACGGTCTGGCTGCAGAGCCTGCCGTTCTCGCGACTCGCTTCGCGCATCTTCGCCGCAGCACCTCAGCGCGGCGGCGCGCGAGAAGAAGGCTCGCTGCTCGGCGGCGTCGTTGGCGGCAGTCTGCTCGGTGGCGTCTTCGGCGGTGACGACGACTGACGCATGAAGCAGATCATCGACGCCTTCTGGCGCGCGGTCGCGTATTGCCTGCATCCGCGCGTGATCGCGCTGTCGTTGCTGCCGCTGCTGTTGATGGTCGTGCTGTCGCTCGGCCTGGGCTATCTGTACTGGGAGTCGGCGGTCACCTGGGTGCGCTCGGGCATGGAGTCGATTCCCATAATCGGGACGGTGCTCGCGTGGATGGACAGCAACGGGCTCGGCGGCTTGCGTGCGGTGCTGGCGCCGCTCACCGTGGTCTTTGTCATCACGCCGCTGATCGTCGTGGGCTCGCTGCTGGCGGTGGCAGCACTCATGACACCGGCGATGGTCAACCTCGTGGCCGACCGGCGATTCCCTCAGGTCGAGCGCAAATCCGGTGGCTCGTTCTCGGCGGGCGCGTTCATGGCGCTGGGCGCCACCGTGCTCGCGCTGCTGGCACTGGTGGTGTCGATGCCGCTGTGGCTCGTCCCGCCGCTCGTGTTGATCCTGCCGCCGCTCATCTGGGGTTGGCTCACCTGCAAGGTGCTCAGCTACGACGTGCTTGCCGACCATGCCAGCCGCGAGGAGCGCCAGACGCTCACGCAGCGCCACTACAAGTCGCTGCTGGGCATGGGTGTGCTGTGCGGCTACCTTGGTGCTGCGCCTTCTCTCGTGTGGGCGTCGGGCGTGGTGTTCATTGCCCTCGCGCCGGTTCTGATTCCCGTCGCCATCTGGATCTACACCCTGGTGTTCGCCTTCGCGGCGCTGTGGTTTGCCCACTTCGCCTTGCACGCGCTGCAGGAACTGCGGCTCGAGCGCTCGGCGGCGTCGTCTCCGCTCAGCGCAGCGCCACCCGGCGCGCCCTCGACGCCATCGCTTTCGGGCGAATCACCGCTCGGCGCTGGCAAGCCCTTGTCGCTGCCCCCGGCGTGAGCCTCGCTCGATGCGCTTCGGTCTGCTGATCGTCGGTGACGAGATCCTGTCGGGCAAGCGCGCCGACAAGCATTTGCCGAAGGTGATCGAACTGCTGGCCGCTCGCGGGCTGGCTCTGTCCTGGGCCCGCTATGTCGGTGATGACCCGCCGCTGCTCACGGCCGACCTGCGCGATGCCTTCGCGAGCGGCGACGTCGTGTTCTCTTGCGGCGGCATCGGCGCCACGCCCGACGACCACACCCGCCGCTGCGCTGCCCAAGCACTGGGCGTACCGCTCGAGTTGCATCCGCAAGCACGAGACCTGATCGTCGAGCGCATGCGCGACGTCGCCGCCGAGAAGGGCCTCGTCTTCGAGCCCGACCGTCCCGACAACCTGCAGCGGCTCAACATGGGCGTGTTTCCGCAGGGCGCGAACATCATCCCGAACCCGTTCAACAAGATCGCCGGCTTCTCGCTGGGTCAGGTGCATTTCGTCCCGGGGTTTCCGGTGATGGCCTGGCCGATGATCGAATGGGTGCTCGATACGCACTGCGTGCATCTGCAGCGCTCGGCTGAACGGCGCGAGCGCTCGGTCATCGTGCTCGGCGCGATGGAGGCTGCGTTGACGCCGCTGATGGAGTCGCTGGAGGCCGCCTACAGCGGCATCAAGGTCTTCAGTCTGCCGAGCGTCGATCATCCGCAGTGGGGCGTCCACATCGAGTTGGGCGTGAAGGGCGATGTCGAGATGCTCGACGCGGCCTTCGCCGCGATGGTCGACGGACTGCGACGCCTCGGCGCCCGTCTGGGCCCTGAAATGGTGCGATAGGCTGACCGCAAGCGCACGAGCGTAGTGCGTCGACGCCCGAGCTGAAATCACCATATTGGGGCGCATGTCGGGCAACTCACCATCGATGCGCTTGCCTAAAGGTTTCAGGCCTTTTGCCGGCCGTTGGGCCGAGCGCCGATGGCGCGGAACCTGCAGTCATGGGCATGCTTTCTGCTAGATTCCGGTGCGCGTTTTCGTGGCATTTTTCGCAGT
>VYKX01000217.1_pt1 | contig 15514 bp, 17 predicted proteins | sample 5114471 | NCBI WGS metagenome assembly VYKX01 (sample SAMN12291785, study PRJNA351875) | freshwater metagenome | isolation source: freshwater lake | place: USA: Michigan, Gull Lake | collected 2013-08-08
GGGACGGTCCGGACCGCCTAGGGCGGCACCTTGAGGGCACACGGCCGCACGGCCGTGTGCCGGTCGTGACCGGGAGAGCCGACCATGCCGGACCGCACCGCCCCGCTCGCCCGCCTCGCCGCGGTCCTCTCGGGGGCACTGAGGGCCCTCACCCGCCGCCGCCGCTACCGGCCCGAGAAGCACGACGTGCGCGGCGACGGTCCGAGCCGTCCTGATCGGCGGCCGCGGGCGGCGCGTTCGACAACCCTCTTCACAGCGCGCCGCAAAGGTGTTCTAACATATGGAACCAAGTTCCATGTGCAGGGGCCGTCGTGACGCTCGCGGACGGGGGGGCGAAGGGCACCCAGACCTTCGGCAAGACCATCGCGGTGCTGAACCTGATCGCCGACGCGCCCCGGCCGCCGCGGTTCACCGACCTGCTCGTCGCCTCCGACCTGCCGAAGGGCACGCTCCACCGCATCCTCACGGCGCTGATCGAGCAGCGCCTCGTCCGCCTCGACCCGCGCGACCAGTGCTATCGGCTCGGCCCCCGGCTGTTCGAGCTGGCGCACCGGATCTGGGCCAACTTCGACCTGCGGGACGCCGCCGGGGCCGAGCTCCAGCGGCTCTCGGCGCAATGGAACGGCACCGCGCACCTCGCCGTGCCGGAGGGTGACGACGCGCTCATCATCGACCTTGCCGAGCCGCCCCAGCCCTTCCGCCTGCCGCTCGGCGTCGGGCGACGGCTGCCCTATCACGCGACCGCGCTGGGCAAGGCCCTCATGGCCCACCGGGACCGGGCGGCGGCGGGCACGAACGGCGGCTACCCGCGGCTCACCCGCCACACGCTGACCGACCCCGCCGCCGTCGCGCGGGACCTCGACCTCGTGCTCGGCCGCGGCTACGCGCTCGACGACGAGGAGCTGGAGACCGGCATCCGCTGCGTCGCGGCCCCCATCCTCGACCATCGCGGCGCGCCGATGGGCGCGGTCAGCCTGTCCTTCCCCACCTTCCGCGCCACCGCCGACCAGCTCCACGCCGCCGCCCGCGACGTGATCGAGACGGCGCGGCAGATCGCGGGCAACGCGGGCGCGACCACCGTCTTCTCGATCACCACGCCGGTCCGGCCCCGGCTGCCGGCGGAACCCGGTCTGCGCTGCGTGCGGGCGACGCCGTCGCTGCTCGGCGAGTGCCCGGTGTGGGACGCGCGCGAGCGCACGCTCTACGCCGTCGACATCCTCGACCCCGCGCTCGACCGGCTGGGACCGGGGCGCGACGAGGCGGGGCGACTGCGTCTGGACGCGATGGTGACGTGCGTGGCGCCGCGCGCCTCGGGCGGGCTGGTCGCGGCGGCGAAGGGCGGGATCTTCGCCCTCGATCCGGCGACGGGCGCGATGCAGCCCCTCGTCCCGCTGGAGGCCGACCGGCCGTTCAACCGCCCGAACGACGGCCGCTGCGACCGCCGCGGCCGGCTCTGGGTCGGCACGATGGCGATGACCGGCGCGCCCGGCCAGGGCAGCCTCTACCGGATCGACCCGGACCTGTCGGTGGAGCGGATCGACGCCGGCATCGGCGTCTCCAACGGCATCGCCTGGAGCCCCGACGACCGCTGGCTCTACTTCGCGGACAGCCGGGCGCGGGTGGTCTTCCGCTACGCCTTCGACGTCCGCACCGGCGCCGCCACGGGCCGGCAGCCGTTCGCCGACTTCTCCGCCGACGTCGGCACCCCGGACGGCGTGACCGTCGACGCCGACGGGCATCTCTGGTGCGCGGTCTGGGACGGCTGGCGCGTCGTGCGCCTCACCCCGTCGGGACGGATCGACCGGGTCGTCGGCATGCCGGTCCCGCGGCCGACGAGCGTGACCTTCGGCGGGGCCGATCTCGGCACCCTCTTCGTCACCTCCGGTCGGGTGCGCCTGTCGAGCGAGCGGCTCGCGGAGGCCCCCCTCTCCGGCGCGCTCTTCGCGTTCGAGCCGGGCGTGGCCGGCCTGCCCGAGGCCGCCTTCGCCGGGTGATCCGTTGACGCCAGCCGGTGGGGGGCGTAAAGTTCCACATAGACGAAACGAGTTCCACAAAATGGAACCGCTTGAGGAGCGCCAAGGGTGGACGGCACCGTGATCGTGCCCGGCCGGTCCCGTGACGGCCCCCGAGGGGCCGACGGACCGCCTTCGCCCGCGTCGCGGACGCGGGACGGGACGGGGGTCCGTCGGTGAGCCACGCCGAGACCATCGCGAAGGTCGACACCTTCGTCGTCTCCATCCCCCGCGACGTGCCCTATCTCGGCGCGCTCAGGCCAGGCGAGACCGCGACCGCGCGTGGCTACGTGGTGCGCAAGGGCAACCGGACCGTCTATCCCCTGACCGACATGTCGGTGCTGATCCGGGTCGAGACCGCCTCGGGCGCCGTCGGCTGGGGCGAGACCTACGGCATCGTGGCGCCGGGGGCCGTGTGCGAGATCGTCGAGGACCTGCTGGGTCCGATGATGATCGGCCGCGATCCGCGCGATCCCGGCGTGCTGCACGAGGATCTCTACGACCTGATGCGCGTGCGCGGGTTCTTCGGCGGCTACTACGTCGACAGCCTCGCGGGCGTCGACATCGCCGTGTGGGACCTGGCGGCGAAGCTGGCGGGCCTGCCGCTGGCGCGCCTTCTGGGCGGGATCCGCCAGGACCGTATCCCCGCCTACGTCTCCGGCCTGCCCAAGCCCACGCTGCCGGAGCGCGTGGCCTTCGCCGAGGGCTGGGTGGCGAAGGGGTTCGGCGCGCTGAAGTTCGCGGGTGCCGTCTCCGACGACGGGGAGGTGGCCGAGATCGCCGCGCTGCGCGCGACGCTGGGGCCGGGGCCGAAGATCGGCTGCGACCTGCACTGGCGCTACACCGCGCCGGAGGCGATCCGCCTGATCGACCGGATGCATGCCCACGACCTCTGGTTCGCCGAGGCCCCCTGCCAGCCCGAGGACATCGACGGCCTCGCCCAGGTGGCGCGCGCCGCCCGCACCTCGGTCGCGGCGGGGGAGGAGTGGCGCACCGCCTACGAGTACCGGCCTCGCTTCCTCGCCCGCTGCATGGACATCGTCCAGCCCGAGATGGGGCACACGGGCGTGACCGAATTCATGAAGATCGCCCGCATGGCGGAAGCCTTCCACTGCCGGGTGATCCCGCACGCCTCGATCGGCATCGGGATCTTCCAGGCGGCCAGCCTGCACGCCGCCGCGGCGCTGCCCAACGCGCCCTGGCACGAGTACCAGCACTCGATCTTCGACAGGAACCTGCGGTTCGTGACCGGCGACATGGCCTGCCGCGACGGGGCGTTCCACCTGCCGACCGGCACCGGTCTCGGCGTGGAGCCCTCGCCCGAGGTCTGGCCCTTCGTCGTCCGCCGCGGCCACGCACGAACCTGATCAACGACCGCAAGAACCGGGAGGAAACCATGATCCGCACGAACCGACGTGAACTGCTTCTCGGCGGCGCCGCCGCCGGCGCCGCACTCGCCGCGCCCGGCCTCGTCCGCGCCCAGCAGCGCACCGTCACCTACGTCGGCTGGAGCCAGGACGAGGCGGCGTCGAAGCCGGTCCTGACCGAGAACTTCAACGCCTTCACCGCCGCCAACCCGACCATCAGGGTCGAGCCGATCGGCTATCCCTTCGCGCAGATGCAGCAGAACCTGATCCTGCGCCTGCGCTCGAACCAGCCGGTCGACGTGGCGCAGATGGCGGAACGCTGGCTGCCGCAGTTCGTGCAGGTCGGCCGCCCCGCCGACCTCCATCAGGTGTTTGGCAAGGAGTTCCTGGAGAGCCAGATCGACGCCGGCCTCCTGAAGCTCGGCCAGTGGGAGGGCAAGCAGCTGGGCCTGCCCTGGACCGCCGCCTCCATCGGCATGGTCGCCAACCGGAAGGTGATGGCCGACGCGGGCCTCAGCGAGATGCCGGTCACGATCGACCAGTTCCTCCAGGCGCTCCGCGCGATCAAGCGGTCGAACGCCGAGGTGGTGCCCTACGCGCTCACCACCAAGAACAACAACTCGCTCTCGCCCGACTTCCAGGTCTGGCTGTGGACCTTCGGCGGCCGCCTGCTCGACGAGAAGGGCAACGTGCTGGTCAATTCCGACGCCGCGCGGCAGGCGCTGTCGTTCATGGCCGATCTGGTGAAGGAGGGCCTCGCCGCCCGCGACGTCGACCGGCCCGACGGCCGGCGCCTGTTCGGCCAGAACCGCACCGGCTTCTACAATGACGCCCCGCTCGCCCGCGGCTTCGCGCGCGACAACTCGGGCCAGGGCAAGGCGTTCGACGTCAACGTGGCCGCCGCGCCGACCCCGGTGCTGAAGGCCGGCGACCCCACGCGCTCGCTCTTCTGGGGCCATCTGCTGATCTTCCCCGGCGCGCCGCGCCTCGACCGCGAGTCGCCGGCCGTGCGGTTCGCGAGCCACCTCGCGCTCAACGACGAGAGCCAGCTCCGCTACTTCGACGCGGTCGGCCTCTTCCCGGTGACCAAGTCGGCGCTGGCGAAGATCCGGGACGACGCCTACGTGACCGCGTGGAGCCGCTACGCCGGCACCGCCGAGGCGGACGAGCCGTCGAAGTGGCCGAACCTCGCCGACATCGTCGCGGTCGTCGGCGAAGAGGTGCAGGCGGCGCTGCTCCAGTCGAAGACGGCGAACCAGGCGATCACCGACATGGCCGGCCGGCTGGAGCGCACGATGCGCGACGTCCGGCGCGGATGACCGCACGCGCGGACACGCGGGGCGACGTCGCCGTGGGACGCGTCCTTCGGGGCGGCAGTCCGAAGCGGGCGGAGGTACGGTTCGCCGTGCTTCTCGTCCTGCCGGCGCTGGTCGCCTTCGCGGCCGTCATCCTCTATCCGTTCCTCAACTCGCTCCGGCTGTCGCTCTACCGCTACACGCTGATGACGCCGGAGCCCGTCTGGACGGGCCTGCGGAACTTCGAGCGGCTGTGGGAGGACGGAATCGTCATCCAGTCGTGGCTGACGACCGTGTTCTACGTGGTCGTCACCACGGCGGCGACCTTCGTCCTCGGCCTCGCCTGGGCGATCATCCTGAACCAGAAGTTCCGTGGTCGGACCTTCGTGCGGGCGTCCTCGCTCCTGCCGTGGGTGCTGCCGTCGACCGTGACGGCCTTCCTGTGGGCCTGGATGTTCAATGCCCAGTACGGGGTGATCAACGCCGCCCTGCTGGTGACGGGGGTGGTGTCGGAGCCGATCGCCTGGCTCGCCACGCCGGAAGGCGGCATGGCCGGCGTGGTCGTCGCCAAGACCTGGCTGTCGATCCCGCTGTTCACCGCCTTCCTTCTGGCGGGCCTCCAGAGCCTTCCGTCCGAGCAGGTGGAGGCGGCGCGCATCGACGGGGCGTCGAACGGGCAGGTGATCCGCCACGTGGCGCTGCCGCACCTGAAGTCCACCATCGTCGTGCTCCTGGTGCTGGGGGCCATGGGCAACCTGCAGCAGTTCGACGTGATCTACGCGATGACCGGCGGCGGGCCGCTCCGCGCGACCACGGTTCTGTCGATCGAGGTGCACCGGCAGGCGTTCGAGAGCTGGAACATCGGCCTCGCCTGCGCCGTCGGCCTGATCTGGTTCCTGACCATCGCCGGGCCGGCGTGGATCTATCTGCGCAACATCCTGGGGGGCCGCTGATCCATGCTCGACCTCACCAGCCCCCGCGCCAAGATCGTCTTCGCCAGCGTCTTCACGGTGCTGGCCTTCTTCCTGTTCTTCCCGCTGTTCTGGATGATCTCGACCTCGCTGAAGTCGGCGGGCGAGATCTTCGTGCGCTTCCCCACGCTCCTGCCGGTCGAACCCACGCTGAAGCACTACGTCGCCGCGGTCACCCAGAGCGACCTGCCCACCTATCTGAAGAACAGCCTGATCACGGCTGGCGGCGGGGCGATCCTGACCGTGATCCTGGCCACCGGGGCCGCCTACAGCTTCGCCAAGTTCGAGTATTTCGGGCGAAAGGCGCTGATGCTGGTGATGATCTCGGCGCAGATGTTCCCCTTCGCGGTGCTGCTCATCACGCTCTATCCCATGTTCCAGGCGACGGGGCTCCTGAACACCCATGCGGGGCTGACGCTCTCTTACATCGTGTTCGCCCTGCCGACGGGCACCTACATGCTCTACAGCTACTTCACCGCCATCCCGTCGGAGCTGATCGAGGCGGCGCGGGTGGACGGGGCGTCGGAGATGACGATCCTGCGCAAGGTGATCCTGCCGGTCTCCATCCCCGGCCTCGTGACGGTCGGTCTCTACGCCTTCATGTGGGGCTGGAACGACCTGCTCTATTCGCTGACGCTGGTGACCAGCCCGGACCTGCGGACGGTGGGGCCGGGCCTCCTGCTGTCGCATCTCGGCGAGATGCGGACCGACTGGGGCGCCGCCATGGCCGCCTCCTTCGTCGCCTCGCTGCCGGTCGTCCTCGCCTTCGCCGCCGTGCAGCGCTTCTTCATCCAGGGCATCACGGCGGGAGCGGTGAAATCATGACCCCCCTCTCCACCTGCACCGTCGCCGGCCGCCTCGCCGGCCGGGTCGCCATCGTCACCGGCGTGGGCGCCGGGATCGGCAAGGGCATCGCCACGCTGTTCGCCGAGGCCGGCGCCCATCTCGTCGCCTGCGACGTCGACGCGGACACGCTGGAGCGGACGGCGGCCGAGATCCGGGCGGCGGGCGGGCGGATCGAGACGCTGGTGTGCGACGTGGCCGACCGGGCGTCGGCCGACGCGCTGGTCGCCCGGGCCGAAGGGCTGGGCGGGCCGCAGATCCTGGTCAACAACGCCGCCCGCTACGCGACCAAGGCGCTGCTCGACACCTCCGACGACGAGTGGGACGGGACCCTCGCCGCCACGCTCGACAGCGTCTTCTATCTCTGCCGCGCGGCGGTCCGCTCGATGGTCGCGCGCGGCGGCGGGTCGATCGTGAACATCGCGTCGGTCAACCAGATCCACGCCAACCCGAACCTGCCCGCCTACACCGCCGCCAAGGCCGGGGTTCGGGGGCTGACGATGCAGATCGCGGTGCAGTACGGCACGCAGGGCGTCCGGGCGAACAGCATCTCGCCGGGCCTCGTCGTGACCGAGGCGAACGCGCCGACCATGAGCGCGCACGACGTGGCGATGAACGTGGAGGCCTATCCCGTCGGCCGCCTCGGCCGGCCCGTGGACGTCGCGCACGCCGCCCTCTTCCTGGCCTCCGACGAGGCGGCGTGGATCTCCGGCGTCGATCTGCCGGTGGACGGCGGGCTCGTCGCCGTCGCCGCCTCCTCCATGGTCTCGCCCAAGGTGCGCCGCTGGTACGGGCGCAAACCACTCCGTCCCGAGGACTGATCCGTGACCGACCGCGTGCTGACCGGCGTCTTCCCCATCGTCCCGACCCCCTTCCGCGACGACCGCAGCCCGGACCTCGGCGACCTTCGCCGGGTCGTGGACTTCATCGTCGCCGCCGGTGCCGACGGCCTCGTCTTTCCGGGCGTGGCGAGCGAGTTCGACACGCTGTCGCCCGACGAACGGCGCGACCTCGCCTCCGTGGTGGCGGACGCGATCGGCGGGCGCCGGCCCTTCGTGATCGGCGCCTCGTCGGCCGACGCCGCGACCTCGGCCGCGATCGCGCGCCACGGTCGCCTGCTGGGCGCCGCGGCGGTGATGGCGATGAACCCGCCGGGCCTGAAGGACGATCCCAAGGGGATCGAGGACTTCTATCGCCGGGTGGCGGACGAGGGCCTGCCGATCTTCCTCCAGAACGCGCCAGCACCCGTCGGTTCGGCGCTCTCGGTCGAGCGGATCGCGGAAATCGTCGCGGCCGTACCCGGCGTCTCCTACGTCAAGGAGGAGACGATGCCCTGCGGCCAGCGGATCACGCGCCTCCTGGCGCTGGAGCCGCCGGGGCTGAAGGCCGTCTTCGGCGGGGCGGGCGGCCGCTACATCACCGACGAACTCGCCCGCGGGGCCGGCGGCACCATGCCGGCGGCGGAACTGACCGACCTGCACGCGCTCCTGTGGCGCCGGCATCTGGCGGGCGACGCGGCCGGCGTGCGGCGTGTGTTCGACCGGATGCTGCCGCTCCTCAACTTCCAGGCCGTCTTCCGCATGGCCATGACCAAGGCGGTGCTGAAGCGCCGGGGCGTCATCACGGCGACCCACGTGCGCGCGGCCGGACCGACGCTGGACGCGGGCGATCACGTCGAACTCGACGCGATGCTGGACCAGCTGTCCGAACTGCTGGCGGAGGTCGGCGGACGGGCGCGGTGAACCGACACGAAAGAAGACAGGGAGGAACGGACCCATGAGGATGCTCGCCATCGCCGCGGCGCTCGCCGCGGGCATCGGGACGGCGCACGCGCAGACGCGCAGCGTCACGCTCGACTTTCCGAGCTGGCAGGCCGAGGAGCCCGGCGTCGCCGACTTCTGGAAGGCGGTGATCGCCGAGTACGAGCAGCAGAACCCGACCGTGAAGGTGAATCTCTATTCCATCCCCTTCACCAGCTACATCCAGCAGATGACGGTGCGGTTCGCGGGCAACAACCCGCCCGACGTCGTCCACCTGCCCGCCCGCAACTTCGCCTCCTTCGCCTCGCAGGGCTGGCTCCTGCCGGTCGACGACCGGCTCGCCCGCACCGACATCGCCAGGAACTGGACCCCTCTCCAGTCCGACATGGTCTGGGAGGGCAAGACCCAGGGCCTCCTGCTGATGGGCTACGGCAGCCTGCTCTTCTACAACGAGAAGCTGCTCGACGCCGCGGGCGTGAAGGTGCCGACCACGCCCGACGAGTGGCTGGCGGCGATCGAGAAGACGACCGACCGGAACGCCGGCATCTTCGGTCTCGTCGCGACGTCGATCGAGCATCCGAACCTCGTGGGCGAGGTGGGCACCTGGGTCCACGGCGTCGGCCTCGACTGGACCCGCGACGGCCGGTGGGACTTCCGCAACCCGGCCCTGGTCGCGGCGGTGGAGAAGTACCGCCGGTCGATGCGCTTCGCCCCGCCGGGCACCAACTCCACCGTGGGCCGGCAGCTGTTCGTCGACGGCAAGGCCGCGTTCCTGCGCGACGGGCCGTGGGTCTGGGCGGCGGCGGCGCGTGCGCCCGAGGCGGTGCGCCCGCACCTCAAGGTCGCCCGCGTGCCGTTCCCCACCGTGACCGGCGGCTCGTCCAACGGGCTGCACATGGCGGCCACGCTCCCGCGCGAGAAGCAGGAGCACGTGTGGAAGTTCATGGAGCTGGTCGCCACGCCGAAGTGGCAGGAGCAGTACGGGATCCTCTCGGCCTCGCCCGCCCCGCGCGTCGGCTCGGTGACGGAGGAGACCATCCGCCGCCTGCCGCACCTGAAGCTGATCCAGGAGGCGGCCGCGACGGCGGTGAGCACCTTCGGCACGGTCCCGGCGGTGAAGGAGAACTACAACGAGTTCGCCGTGATCTTCGGGCGTGCAGCGATGAAGATGATCTCCACCGACGAGCCGACGGCCGCGATCCTGGCCACGCTCGACGCCGATCTCCAGAGGGCGGTGCCGCTGCGGTGAGGGGAGGGCAAGGCCTCATGGTTCGACAGGCTCACCATGAGGCGCCCGGCCAGGGCGCACCGTCGGAGGACCTTGTCCCGATCCCGTCGAAGGACGAACCGCAGCCCCTCGTCCTGAGTCTGTCGAAGGACGAACCGCAGCCCCTCGTCCTGAGCCTGCCGAAGGACGAACCGCAGCCCCTCGTCCTGAGCCTGCCGAAGGACGAACCGCAGCCCCTCGTCCTGAGCCTGTCGAAGGACGGGGGGCGGTGGGCGTGATGACCGCCGCCCGCCGCCGCGCGCTGATCGCCTACGGCCTCCTCGCCCCGGCCTTCCTGCTGGTGGCGGCGTGGGTGCTCTATCCGCTGTGGGTCGTGGTGGAGACGAGCCTGCGGCAGGGCCGGTCGCCGAACATCGCGCGGCTGTCGCGCCTGCCGCTGGGGCCCGACAACTACCTTCGCGCGGTGACCGATCCCGAGGTCTGGCACGCGGCCCTCGTCACCGCGGGCTATGCGGGCGGCACGATCGCGCCCGCCTTCCTGCTCGGCCTCGGCCTGGCGCTCCTGCTCGACCGGGAGTTTCCGGGCCGGCGCTGGGTGCGCAGCCTCATGCTGGTGCCCTGGGCGGTGCCGGGCGTGGTGGTCGCGATCGCCTTCCTGTGGATGTTCGACGCCTCCTATGGCGTGGTGAACGCGCAGCTGCGCAACCTCGGCCTGATCACGACCGACGTCGCCTGGTTCGTGAACGGCGCCACCGCGCTGCCGGCGGTGATCCTGCCGACGATCTGGAAGTGCTTTCCCTTCTTCGTGCTGACGCTGCTCGCCGCCCTCCAGGCGGTGCCGCCCGAACTGCACGAGGCGGCCAAGGTGGACGGGGCGACCGCGTGGCAGCGGTTCCGCTTCGTCACCTGGCCCACCATCCGCGGTGCGGCGGCGCTCGCGATCGTGCTGCAGACGCTTTGGGCGGTGAAGGACTTCGACATCATCTACGCCACCACCGGCGGCGGCCCGGCGCGGGCGACGCAGACGCTCTCGCTGCTGGTCTACGAGGAGGCGTTCCAGTTCTTCCGCTTCGGCTACGCCTCGGCGGTGGGGATGCTGCTGCTGGCCGCCTGCGCCATCCTCTCCTTCCTGTCCATCCGCTGGTCGCGACCGCCGGGGAGCTGACGCGATGAAGGCCACGCCGCTCGAACGGTTCGCCGTGCTCCTCGCAGCGCTCGCCATCGCGGCGGTGCTGCTGTTCCCGCTCTACTGGATCTTCCTGACCTCGGTGATGCCGACGTCGGCGCTGCTGTCGCGCAATCCGCCGCTGCTGCCCGATCCGGCGCTGGTCAGCCTCGACGCCTACCGGGCGCTGTTCGCGCGCAAGCCGATGCTGACCTGGATCCTCAACAGCGCGACCGTCACGCTCGCCACCATCGCCCTCACCCTCGCGGTCTCGGCGATGGCGGGCTACAGCCTGTCGCGCTTCCGCACGCTGGGCCAGCAGGCGGCCGGCTTCGCGCTGCTGGTCTCCAAGATGCTGCCGCCGGCGCTGATCGTGATCCCGTTCTTCATCCTGTTCAGCTTCGCCGGGCTGATCGAGACGAAGCTCGGCCTCGTGCTGGCGAACGCGGCATCGGCCGTGCCCTTCACGACGTGGATGCTGAAGGGCTTCTTCGACGCCATCCCGCGGGAACTCGAACAGGCGGCGATGATCGACGGCTGCGGCGAGTTGGAGGCCGCGTGGCGCATCGCACTTCCCCTCGCGCGGCCGGGCCTCGCCGCCGGGGCCGCCTACGTCGCCATCGTCACCTGGGCCGACCTGCTGTTCGCCCGCACGCTGATGAGCCGGCCGGAGAACTGGCTGGTCACCGTCGGCCTCCAGTCCTTCATGGGGGAGTATCTGGTCGACTGGGCCAGCCTCACGGCCGCGGCCATCGTCTCGGTCGTCCCGGTGACGGTCCTCTTCCTCCTTCTGGAACCCTTCCTCGTGAAGGGGATGGCGCAGGGCGCCACCGCCAACTGACCGACCGACCCCGGGGCCGACCATGACCGACGCGACCGTCCCGACCGACCGCACCCGCGAGGCCGCCGCAGCGGCGATGGCCCAGCTGGACGCCGCCCGCACCGACCCGCAGATCCCGTTCCGCGACCTGACGCCCTTCGCCGCCGGCAACTGCGGGGTGCCCTGGGCCTTTTCCTTCGACAGCGGGCGGGCGGGGCCGCACGTGGTGATCACGGCGCTCGCCCACGGGAACGAGCCGGCGGGGCGGGAGGCGGTGACGACGCTCCTCGAGCGCGAGGTCCGGCCGCAGGTCGGCCGCCTCACGCTGATCTTGTGCAACCTCGCCGCCTACCATGCCTCGAACGGGGTCGATCCCTACGGCCGGCGGTTCGTGGCGCAGGACTTCAACCGCGTCTGGTCGGACGCCATCCTCGACGGGCCGGAGCGCAACGTCGAACTCGACCGCGCGCGTGCGGTGCGGGCGCTGATCGGCTCGGCCGACCTGCTGCTCGACATCCACTCCACCCCCTACGAGGCGACGCCCTTCTGGCCGCTGCGGCCGGGCCGCACCAAGGCGCGCGCGCTGGCGGAGGCGCTGGGCGCGCCGCGAACCCTCCTGCTGTTCGACCAGGGCAGCGTCCATTCCCCCACGATCGCGCGCCATGGCCGGTTGGGGGACGAGGCGCAGGCGGCGGTCGGGGCGACGGTCGAGTGCGGCCTGTTCTTCGCAAGGTCGAGCGCCGACGTCGCGCTGTCCACCGTCGGGCGCCTCCTGCGCCACGCCGGGATGGTCGATGCGCGCACGGCCGACGGGCTGATCGTGTGGGAGGACCCGGGTCCCGACCGGCGCATCGTCGTCGGCGGGCCGGAGATCGCGCGCACCACCGACGTGCGCCTCCTCTTCCGCCCCGAGACGTTCGCGCCCTTCGCGGCGGGGGAGATCGTGGGGTGGGACGGCGACCGCCCCATCCGCGCGCCCCACGACGGCGCGGTGCCGCTCTGGATCAAGCAGACCTTCGTGGCCGGCGAGCAGGCGTTCATGTGGGCGCGGCACGCGGACGCGTGAGGCGGACCGGTCCCCGGCACCCCGGCGCATCCGGCCGTGCGGAAACGACGAAGGGCCGGGTCAGCGGCCGAGCGGCACTGCAAGTCATTGAGGCAGCGAAGTCCTGGCGGCGGGGCGATTGATGCCGATGCACAAGGACGCGCTGGTCGAAGCCTGCCGGATGGCGCCCGACGATCCCGTGCGATCCGTGGCGGAGGCCGCGCCCGGACGGATGGAGGAGGCGTCGGACCTCACGCCCGCCGCCCCGACGCGGAAGAGACGTCGCTGAACCGATCCGGTGGTCCGTGCGCCACGTATCGCGTCCAAGGGGTTCTCCATGAAGGGGACGAGCATGATCCTGATCCTGGGTGCCTTGGCCCTCGTCGTGGCCGGCGCCGCACTGTGGGGGCCTGTCGTGAGCAGCACCGTCGAGCAACCCGCCTACGACGTCGAGAGCGCCGACGGCGTGATCGAGATCCGGCGCTATGCCCCCATGATCGTCGCGGAGGTCGACGTGTCCGGCGAGCGGGAGGCCGCGATCAACGCGGGCTTCCGCACGGTCGCCGCCTACATCTTCGGGGCCAACGTGCCGAGGCGGGCGGCAGGGACCGTCGGACCGGCGGACGCGGGCGGCGAAAAGATCGCGATGACGGCACCGGTCCTCCAGCAGGGGACCGCGGAAAGCGAGAAGATCGCGATGACCGCACCCGTGCTCCAGCAGGGCGACGGCCTCACCTGGACCGTCCGCTTCGTCATGCCCGCACGGTACACCCTCGACACGCTGCCACGGCCGACCGACCCGTCGGTCCGGTTGCGGGAGATCCCGGGCAAGCGCTATGCGGCGATCCGGTTCACCGGGCTGAACACGCCCGAGACGCTGGCGGCGCGGACGGACGAACTGTCCGCCGCCATTCGCGCCCGCGGCCTCGTTCCCGCGTCGGCGCCGCTCTACGCCTTCTACAATCCGCCCTGGACGCTGCCGTTCCTGCGGCGCAACGAGGTGATGCTGGAGGTGGCGGGCGGCTCTTCCTGAGGCCTCAGCGCCAGCAACGGTCCCCACCTCGTGCTCACCCGGTGCCGACTCCGGAAACGACGAAGGGCCGGGTAAGCACCCGGCCCTTCCGTCAAGTCCCTGATTTAATTGGAGCGGGCGAAGGGATTCGAACCCTCGACCCCAACCTTGGCAAGGTTGTGCTCTACCCCTGAGCTACGCCCGCGCTCCGTCCCGCATGGGGTCGCCCCCGGCGGTGAGCGGCGAATATAGCGATCCGCGTCCGCATTGCAAGCGGCGTCTGCGGACGCGCGCGGAACCCGCGCCGGGCTTGCCCGCGGCCCCGGCGGGGCTTACCAATCCGGTCGCATCCGGTTCCGCCCACTCCGCCGCCCACCCGCCATGTCCGCCCCGCCCGCCGATCCCGCCGCCCCGCTCCCGCCGCTGCCGACCTCGCCCGAGACCCTCCTCGCGCGGCTCGACGCGCTGGGGATCGCCAACCGCACCGTCACCCACCCGCCGGTGTTCACGGTGGAGGAATCGCGGGCGCTGCGCGGCGAACTGCCGGGCGGTCACTGCAAGAACCTGTTCCTGAAGGACGCGAAGGACCGGCTCTGGCTGGTGGTGGCGCTGGAGGAGACGCCGGTCGATCTCAAGGGTCTGCCGGCGGCCATCGGATCGGCCCGTGTCTCCTTCGGGCGGCCGGACTTGCTGTTCGAGGTGCTGGGCGTGCGCCCGGGGTCGGTGACGCCCTTCGCCGCGATCAACGACGGCGCCGGTCGGGTCACGGTCGTGCTCGAGCGCGCGATGCTCGCGCACGACCCGCTGAACTACCATCCGCTGGTGAACGACCGCACGACCGCCGTCTCGCCGGGCGGGCTCGTCGCCTTCCTGCGCGCCACCGGGCACGAGCCGGTGGTGGCGGACCTTCCGCGGCGACCGGAATGAGCGACGGCCGCGGCGCGGCCGGGTTGCGGCGCGGGGCACCAGCGATCATGTAAACCCTCGGCCGCGCCCTCCCGGCGGCCGACACCAGGGACACGAAGCCGATGTCGCTCCTGAACATCCCCGGCGCCGCGCCCGCGGCCCCCGTCGACGTGATCAAGGACGGGACCGACCGCAGCTTCATGGCGGACGTGATCGAGGCGTCGAAGACCGTTCCCGTCGTCGTCGACTTCTGGGCTCCCTGGTGCGGCCCCTGCAAGCAGCTGGGTCCGATCATCGAAAAGGTGGTCAAGGCCGCCCGCGGCGCGGTGAAGCTCGTCAAGATCAACACCGACGAGAACCCCGCGGTGGCTGGCCAGCTGCGCGTGCAGTCGATCCCCGCGGTCTACGCCTTCTTCCAGGGCCGGCCGGTGGACGCCTTCGTCGGCGCGCTGCCCGAGAGCCAGATCAAGCAGTGGGTCGACCGCCTCGTCGCCATGGCCGGCGGGCCGCCGGGGGCCGACGACATCGAGGCGGCGCTCGCCGAGGCGAAGCAGATCCTGGAGGAGGGCGATCCCCAGACCGCCAGCGAGATCTTCCGCCAGGTGCTGGAGGTCGAGCCGGCCAGCGCGCCGGCCTATGCCGGCCTCGTCCGTTGCCTGATGGCGGCGAACCGCATCGACGACGCCAAGGCCTTCCTCGATCAGGCGGCGAAGGAGATCGCGACCCATGCGGAGATCGTCTCGGTCCGCGCCTCGCTGGACCTCCTGGGCCAGTCGGCGGAGGTGGGCTCCGTCCCGGACCTGATGCAGCGCCTCGCCCGCGACCCGGACGACCACGAGGCGCGCTACGGGCTCGCCATGGCCCATTTCGCCGCCGGTCGGCGCGAGGCGGCGGTGGACGAGCTCCTCGACCTCGTCAAGCGCGACCGGGACTGGAACGAGCAGGCCGCGCGCAAGCAGCTGGTCAAGCTGTTCGAGGCGTTCGGCCCCGCCGACAAGCTGACGGTCCAGGCCCGCCGGCGCCTCTCCTCGCTGCTGTTCAGCTGACGGGGCGGGGGGTGGACGCGCCGCGGCGCGACCGCGCGGACGCC
>VYKX01000220.1_pt1 | contig 15398 bp, 15 predicted proteins | sample 5114471 | NCBI WGS metagenome assembly VYKX01 (sample SAMN12291785, study PRJNA351875) | freshwater metagenome | isolation source: freshwater lake | place: USA: Michigan, Gull Lake | collected 2013-08-08
GCGAGAGCACCGGCTCGCCGGTCCAGGCGAGGTCGGCGGTCTTCAGCGCGGCCTGGAGCTTGGCCAAGTGCTCGGTGTAGTTCGACTCCGACCAGAAGCCCGAGTAGCGGATCACCGCGCGCTTGGTCGCCGGCACCTCGCGCAGCGTCACCCGCGAATCGAGCGGCTCGGGCGCAGTGGCCAGCGTCACGCTCTTCGGCAGCACGAACTGCACGACGTAGCCGCCTGCCGCAGCAGCCGACTGTGTAACCGGTGCGGTCATCTCCAGCTTGACCGGCGTGGCGGATGGCGCTGGCGTCTGCGTCACCGGCGCCGTCATCTCGAGCTTCTTCTCGCCCTTGTTCTTGCCGAAGATGTAGCCGGCCAGGATGCGGAAGGCCGCGTTGCCTGCGTCGTCGGCCGGGCCGGGCACGGTGACCTCGGCCACCACATAAGGTGCGTACTGCCGCACCTCGATGTCGCCGAGTTGCTGCACGACCTGGTAGTCGGGTTCTTCGATGGCGTGGCTCATCAGGGGCACGGCGGCGAGGCCGAAGGCCAGCGCCAGGGTCGTGATGATTCGTCGGGTGATGGTGGAGTGTGAGTGCATCACCCGATGCTGAGTGCAGGCGGGCAGTCGGGTCAAGCCGAGGGGCTTCGCCGACAGGCCGTCAGCGTGTGGGACTTCAGGCCGTGGGCAGGGTGCGACCAGAACCTGCGCGCCGCAGATTGGTCATCACGAGGTGCTCCACAAGGAAAACTTCACGTGCTTCGCGGCGGAACGGAAGTCCTGGTCTGAACTGAGCAAGACCAGGTCGTGCCTCAGGCAAAGCTGGATCAGCAACGCGTCGATGGTGCCGATCTGGACACCGGCGCGGCGGCAAAGATTGCGGACCTCAGCAGCTTGGATGTGGTCTTCGCGGTCCGGCTGCAAAAACCCGAGCGCTGCAAATCGTTCGATGAGTTGACTGCGCGCCTTCGGCCCCGAAAAGCCCTGGAGGAGTTCCTGCAGCACAAGACCCGTCGTGAAGACCTGGTCGGCTCCTTCCAGGGCGTGCTGAAGCGCCTTGACTTCCTTGGCGACCACATCGCTGTCACGGCGAAACGCGAGAGACCAGACGCTGGTGTCGACGAGCAGGCTCACGGTTTGGGGGCGCGCTCAGCCTTGTAGTCATAGGCGGCGTCCCATTCGAGCTTGCCGAACAACTCGGCCACCTTGCGCTGCTCGCGCCGCGCGATGAACTCTTGCAGCGCCCGCGTGACGGCCGCCTTCTTCGTCGGCTCGCCGCTGACGCGGAAGGCTCGGTCAAGCAGTTCTTGGTCCAGTGCGAGATTCGTGGCCATGTGTGTAACTCCCGTACGGCCAGTCTACACATCAGACAGGGGGAGACCAATACAGCGGTGGGCGTCCTTCGCTGGTTGCTGATGGACCCGCGTTCAGCCCTTTCGCGTCGCCAGCACGCCTGCCAGCCACCGGTCGTGCACCAACATGCCCAGCAGCATCGCGGCAACGAAGATCACGGCACTGGTCAGTCCGCTGCCCAAAGCCACCACCGCCGGCCCGGGACAGAACCCGCCCAGGCCCCAGCCGATGCCGAACAGCACGCCGCCGACGATGAGGCGCTGGTCGATCAGCGTGCTCGTGGGCAGGTCGATGCGCTCTCCCGACCACGATGCGCCGAGCCGCCTGGCCGCGGCAAAGGCGAACACGCCGACCCCGATCGCGCCGCCCATCACCAACCCCAGGCTCGGGTTCCAGGCGCCAGCGACGTCCAGAAACCCCTTGACCCTGGCGGGGTCGGTCATGCCGCTGGCGATCAGGCCGAGGCCGAAGACGAGGCCACTGACGAAGGCGATGAGGTGTTGCATGGTCGATCCCCTCACAGCAGGTGCCGCATGACGAACACCGTCGCCGCGCCCGCACCCATGAAGGCCAGCACGTTGACCAGCGACCGCAGCGAGAACCGGCTCAGCCCGCACACGCCGTGACCACTGGTGCAGCCGCTGCCCATGCGCGTTCCCACACCCACCAGCAAGCCCGCCACGATGAGCGTGACCGGGCCGACATCGACCGTCGATGCGGGCAGCGGCGCAAACAACTGCCACACCCACGGCGCTGCAAGCAGTCCGCCGATGAACAGCAGGCGCGGCGCTTCGGCTGCCAACGCTTGGCCAGACGCACCCGACGTGATCGCGCGCAGCGGCCCGGCGACGATGCCCGAGATGCCTGCGATGCGACCGAGCCCGAGCAGGTAGAGCGCGGTCGCGAGCCCGATCAGAACGCCGCCGGCGAGGGCGCTCCAGGGGGTGAAGGAAGGCCAGTCGATGGTCATGGCTTGGGCGGCTTCGAAGCGCAGTGGGTGGTGTCAGCCGGAAGTGTCGCAGGAGCCTTTTGGCGTGTGTGAAACGGTGCAGACCCGGTCGCGTTCGCCCCGCGCCGTGCGCGGGTGCGGCGGCGCGCACTCGCGCCTCAAGTCGCACCGTGCGCAGCCGAAAGCCCGGTGAGTCGCGGGCCGCCGAAAGGTCTTTCGGGAGCAGTCTCGTCCGCGCCTTCTTTCCTTGAAGGAAGCAACGATGAAGATCAACTCGCTCGTGATTGCCGCATTCCGCCGTCCGGCGTTCGCCGTGTCCGTTCTGGCTTCGACCCTGCTTGTTGCATGCGGCGGCGGTGGAGGTGGCGCATCCAGTGCCGGCCCGACGTCCTTGTCCGGCACGGTGGCTGTCGGCGCTCCGATGCTCAATGGCACGGTGACGGTCAAGGGTGCCAATGACGTCAGCAGAACCGCGAACGCTGCTGCCGACGGCAGTTACAGCGGCCTGTCCCTCGATGGACTGACGGCGCCCTACCGCGTCCAGGCGTGCGGGCTGGTCGACGGCAATTACATCTGTTACTACTCCGTCGTGAACGCGGCCGGCACGGCCAACGTCACACCACTGACGCACGCCTCGGTATCCCTGGCGCTGGGCGAGGACGCCGCGGCCATGTTCGACTCGGGTGGCGTTTCGCCTGATCTTGCCGCGCTGGATGCCAAGAAGCTGCTGTTGAAGGAAAAGCTCGGGCCGATCCTCGCGGGCTTGGGGCTGGACGCCAGCAACATCGATTTCGCGACCACGACGTTTGCGGCCGACCGCACCGGGATGGACAAGCTCCTCGACGCGGTGAAGATCACCACCGGGTCCGACTTCGTCCAGGTCGAGGGCAACATCGGCGGCGGCAACGTCTATCTGGGCACCGATGGAACGACGTCGGGCGCACTGACTGGCGGTGCAGCCCTGTCGGTCGACCTGCAAGGGATCTCGAGCGTCTTCGCGAGCATGAGCTCGGCCGTCGGAGCCAGCAGCGAGTCGGCATGCGCCACGCAGTTGGCCGCCGCCGGCATCTTCGATCCGGCCTTCCTTCTGAACATCGACGACGGCCCGGCGATCACGGCGAGCGGTGGCGCTGCAGCGATCTGCTATATCGTCAACGAGGGCGGCCTGCTCGGCGGCGTGATCGCGAGCCCCGTGCTCAAGGATTGCGATTTCACTGGTGCCGACAAGACCTGCTCGGTCGGCTTCGACATCGTCAAGGAAGACATGATCTTCGAGGGTGCCCAGCTGGCCGTCGTGCTGCGCTCGGGCGCTTCCACCTGGAAGTTGCTGGGTCAGGATTCGCCTTACGAGATCCACGTGAGCGCTGCGGCGCAACGCACGTTGCGCGTGGACATCGCCGACCCGACGCCCGACTACTACCGTGCGCTGTCGTTCGACATCAGCAAAGGCAGCGGCGGCACCGTCGCCCGACTGGCCAAGGTCTATCAGCGCAACGAGGACGGAACCGGTTGGGATTCGTCGCCCCTCGTCGTGCTCGACGAGGGAGACTCTTCCTGCATCAGCAGCGGCGCCCCGCGGCTGACCATCCAGGGCACGTCGTGCGACTCCGCCTGGCTGTCCCTGCAGGGCAACGGCGCCAGCGGCGACGAATTGATCGATGCCTTCTACAGGCGCGGACGGCAGGTCAAGATCGATCTGTATTCCGACTCTGCGGGCACGGCGCTCATCACGAGCGTGATCAAGCGGGTCGACGGCGTGCCGCCGAAAGAGGCGGCGCTGGCGAGCGTGCCGTGGCTCGAACTCGACGCCACCACCAAGGCCGCGCTGGTCAGCTACGACGGCTCCAGCCCCACCTTCACCGCATCCTGGCTGCCCAATCGGGCCGTCGGCGGCAAGGACATCGCCTTCTGCCTGGCGGGCAACTGTTCGGGGCCCAACCGCGCGGCGGAGGGCAACGTGACCAACGCACGCACCGGCGTCAGTACCAAGACCCTGACGCTGAGTTCGACCCCGGCAGAGGCCTCTGCCTACAAGCAGATCTCGCTCTTCGGCCGCGACCGCGAACAGATGGGTATCCAGACCAACTACGTCAGTTGCGGCGGACCATCGGTAACGGTGTGCCCTTGAGCCCCAACAGGTTTGGTGATCGATAAGCGGGACTTCAAGGCCAAGCGGCAGATCACCCAGTTACGGGATACTGCGATGGGTCGCGAGAAATGCGAGCGACGCGCAACCCTGCAAGGAGCCTGACCATGACCACCGTTCAGATCAATTTGCCTGATGCGCTGGCCCAGGAGGCCACGAAAGCGGGGCTGCTGGCGCCCGAGAAGATCGAACGCATGCTGCGCGAGGGGCTGCGAGCAGAGAGTATCGAGCGCATGAAGGCGGTGCGCGCCGCTTTGGCGGCCGACCCATTAGGTCCCATGACGCCCGAAGAGATCAGCGCCGAGATCGACGCCTATCGCACCGAGCAGCGGCGTGCGGCTGGTGCTTGACACGAACACGGCTCTGTCGGGGCTGCTTTGGGCTGGTACGCCAGGGCGCTTGATCGACAAGGCTGAGGCCGGCCAGGTCGAGCTGAACAGCAGTGCAGCGCTGTTGGCGGAGTTGCAGGGCGTGCTCTCACGAGAGAAGTTCGCGAGGCAACTTGCCAAGCGCGGGATTACGGCGGCCGATGTGTTCGACGGTTATGCCGCACTGGTCACCCTCGTCACGCCGGCAGCTATCGCGCCCACCATCACGCGCGATCCAGCCGATGACCAGGTGCTGGCCGCCGCACTGGGGGCACAGGCCGAGTTAATCGTCTCGGGTGACGTGCATCTGCTCGACCTCAAGAGCTTCCAGGGCATCGAGATCGTCACCGCCGCGGCAGCGGTCGAGCGCTTGGAGGCGTGGCGCAAGGGCTGAAGCGGATCAGCCCAGCGCAGTCTGTGCGGTGGTCAGCCTGTAGCTGCTACACGTTGAACAGGAAGTTCAGCACATCCCCGTCCTTCACCACGTACTCCTTGCCTTCGGCGCGCATCTTGCCGGCCTCCTTGGCACCGTGCTCGCCCTTGAAGGCGACGAAGTCGTCGAAGGCGATGGTCTGGGCGCGGATGAACCCGCGTTCGAAGTCGGTATGGATGACGCCGGCGGCCTGCGGGGCGGTGTCGCCGATGTGGATCGTCCAGGCGCGCACTTCCTTCACGCCGGCGGTGAAGTAGGTCTGCAGGCCCAGCAGGCTGAACGCGGCGCGGATGAGGCGGTTCAGGCCGGGTTCGGTCTGGCCCATCTCTGACAGGAACAGCAGGCGGTCTTCATCGCTCATGTCGGCGAGCTCGGCCTCGGTCTTGGCGCAGATGGCCACCACCGGCGCCTTCTGGCCTTCGGCGAAGGTGCGCAGGCGGTCGAGGTGCGGGTTGTTCTCGAAGCCGCCCTCGTCGACGTTGCCGACGAACATCGCCGGCTTGGCGGTGATCAGGCACAGCGGTTTCAGCACCGCCTGGTCTTCCTTGCTGAAGGTGATGCTGCGCACCGGCTTGGCCTCGTTGAGCGCGGCCTGGCACTTCGTCAGCACATCGACCAGGCGAGCGGCCTCTTTGTCGTTGCCCGACTTGGCCGACTTGATCGAGCGCTGCAGCGTCTTGTCGACGGTGGCCAGATCGGCCAGGCACAGCTCGGTCTGGATGACCTCGATGTCGCTGATCGGGTCGACGCGGCCGGCCACATGGATGACGTTGTCGTCGTCGAAGCAGCGCACCACGTTCACCAGCGCGTCGGTCTCGCGGATGTGCGCCAGGAACTGGTTGCCCAGACCCTCGCCCTTGCTGGCACCAGCCACCAGGCCGGCGATGTCGACGAACTCGACGATCGCCGGGACGATGCGCTCGGGCTTGACGACCGCCGCCAGCGCGTCGAGCCGTGGGTCGGGCAACTCGACGATGCCGACGTTCGGCTCGATGGTGCAGAACGGGTAGTTCTCGGCCGCGATGCCGGCCTTGGTGAGCGCGTTGAAGAGGGTCGATTTGCCGACGTTGGGCAGGCCGACGATGCCGCATTTCAGGCTCATGGTGAGACTCTCGCAGAGGGGTTCGGGCGGGGCGCTGTCGAGGGGCGCAGGCGTTTGGACCACGCGTCTGCAGGGACCTCCAGACGGGCCGCGGATTCTAGGGCGTGGCCCTTCTTCAGCCTTTGATGGGTGGGCCTTCGACGCGCGAGGCGATCACGCCTCAGGAGGCGCTGGCGGCTGGTTGGGGCAACGCGGCTGCCGCTGGTCGGCTCGCGCGCTGCAGCATCAGCACGTTGCCCGCCACGGCCAGCGCCACGCCGATGCCGGTCAGCAGACCGGGCTGGTAGGCCTCGAACACGAGCGACACCGTCAACGCGAGCAGCGGGGTCATGACCCCGATGGCGCCGCTCGGGCCGGGGCCCAGGCGCTCCTGCAAGGTCAGGAAGCAGGCGAAAGAGACCACCGACGCCGCGACCGCCAGGTACACCAGCGCTATCCACCACGACGCCAGCACCGGCGGGGTGAACGAATGACCCATCGCCAGCGCGATCAGCCCGGTCGACACGGCGCCGTAACTCATGGCATAGCCCAGCGCAGGCCAGAACGGCAGGCCGTGGCTGCGGTTGCGCATCGCCGCCAGATTGCCACCGGCGCTCAGCAGAACGGAAGCGACGGTGAACGCCGCGCCCACACCCACCGACGCCGCTGCCCCCAGCGCCCCGGCACCGTGCGCTGGCGATGCCGCACCCGCTGCAGCCTTGCCGAACTCCGGCCAGAACATCAGCGCGACGCCGATCAGCCCCATCACGCCGCCCAGAATGAATCGCGGTGTGACCCGCAGGCCGTACAGGGCCTGCGCGCCCAGCCCGGCGATCAGCGGCGACGCCGAATAGCCCACCGCGACCAGACCCGAGGGCAGATGCCGCTCGGCGTGGTAGACGCAGATGTACGACACGCCGAACATCAGCACGCCCTGCAGCGCGAGCAGCGCGTGGTCGCGCCAGCCGAAGCGCAGCCGCTCGCCGCGCAGCGCGCACACCACGAGCACCAGCGCCGCCGCCAACGCAAAACGCCAGGTCACGCCGACTTCAGGTGTGGTGTGGCCGAGCTGGTAGGTGATGACGTGCCAGCTCAGCCCCCAGCCGAGCACGCAGATGGCAAACAGGTGCCAGGATCTGAATCGGGTCATCGGGTCATTGGGTAGGTCGGGCTGCGTCTCTCGCTTCAATCGAAACGAAAGGTCGCGCCACCGGCCTGACCGGTGCGCAGCCGCGCGCTGAGGCCATCGACGACCACGGCATACATGCCGAAGGTGATGCCGCCGTCGGCGCGGGCATCGGCCCGGTAGGCGGCCAGCGCATCACCCACGGCGTGGCCCTGCACGCCAGTGGTCGGATCGACATCCGGCACGCTGCACCGCACGCAGGGTTTGACGACCTTCAGGCGCACCGGGCCGTCGGGGGTGTCGAAGGCGATGACATCGAGCGGGTCTTCGCCGTGCGCATCGAGCCCGTCGAGCACGAGGTTGGGTCGAAAGCGAAGCATCGATGCCGCTGCTTCGGCGTGCTTGGCGAGTCGCCGGTTGAGTTCGGCCAGGCTGGCCTGCGATGTGATCAGCAGCGGGAACTCGTCGGCGAAGGCGGTGTGCGCCGGCACGGGACCGGTGTAGCGCTGATCCACCACCCGCTCGTGGCCGGGCGCGATGCGCACCAGGCGCAGCTCTCGACCGAGGAAGCCGTGAAGCCATCGGGCTGCCGACGCGCCGGCATCGATGGCGCTCGTGGTGTCGTCCCACACCCGCACCGACACGCTCGCACCCGGTGCAGAGCTGGGCACCTCGAGCGCCGGAAGACCCGGTACTGCGAGGCGCAGCAGGCCGGGTGCCAGCGACGCCTGGATCAGCGCCATGCGCGGCAGATCGCTCTGCGTGACCGCGTGGCCGGCGGCGTCGACCACCATCCATTCGCGATCGCCCTCGAGGCCGGTCTCGCCGAGGCGCGCCGCATCGACGCTGATGCCTGCGCAGCCCTTGACCGGATAGATCAGGATCGTCAACAGGGTCAGCTCGACGTCGGGCTCGACATCGTTCGTGAAGGCGGAGCTCACCTCATCAGTCCCTTCAAGGTGTCGCCAAGCGATTCCTTCTTTGCCGGGGGGGCGTTCTTGTCGGCAGGTGCGTCCTTCTTCAGGCCGAGTGACTTCTCCAGCATGTCCTGCGCGCCGCTCTTGAGCTGCTTGCCCAGCTCCGCGCCGAGCTTCACAGCGCCCCACTCGAGGTTCCAGCCGAGGGCGTTGAAGGGTCCGCTCAGGCGCACCGGCACCTGCAGTCCCTTGTAGGCCAGCAGGTCGCTGGCTGACCATCCCTTGTCGCCGCTCTTGTCAGTGCTCTTGTTCCCGCTCTTCTCCCCGCCCAGCACGGTCGCTCGAGCCAGGTAGTCGATGCGGCTCTTGCCGATGTCGATGTCGCCTTCGCCATCGATGCGCAGCAGCGGGCTGCGGATATCGAGGTCCTTGCTGCGCGCCACACCGTTGGCCACCTGGAAGCTCACCGACATCTCGCTGAACTCGGTCTTCTCGGTCTCGCTCGCCTTCTGCGCCTGGTTCTGGCCCAGCCCGATCGCCGACTTCGCGCTGCCGATGGCCTTGCCGAGGTTGATGCCCTTGACCGCGCCGTTTTGCAGCTTCATGGCGAGCTGACCCTGCAGTGCAGACTTCAGCGCGTTCACGCTGGGGCCCGTGGAGGCGATGTCCATCGCCACACGGCCGGTGCCTTCGATCCAGTCCTTGTCGGCAACGTCCTTCACGGCGCGGTTCAGGTCGATGCCGCTCGCCGTGCCCTTCATGGCGACACGCCCGGTGTTGGCGTCGGCTGAAGCGGTGGCGTCCACCGCGCCGTTCCAGATCTTGCCCTGCAATGTGGTGACCTTGAGCAGGCCGCTGTCGAGCGTCGCGTCGAGCCGCAATGGCGACACGCGGTAACGCTTCCATGCGAAGGTCTGCGCGGTGAGGCTGAACTGGCCATCGATCGCACGCAGGCCCGACAGATCGACTGGCGCATCGGCCGCTGGCGGCGCGCTCTTGGCAGCCGGCGCAGGCGCTGGCGTGTCGAGCAGGCGATTCAGGTCGAGTGCGTCGAAACGCGCGCGGGCGGTGACTTTCGGCACCGTGCCGCCGAGAACGGCGCTGCCGTCGGTGTCGAAGCCGCCGCCCTGCAGATCACCCGCCAGCTTCCACGAGACGCGTTGGGCAGATGCGCCCGCACTGCCCCGGGCGTTGACCTTGAAGGGCTGCAGGCCGGGGTTCTCGAGCAGTGCCGACAGGTTGATGGCATCGAGTTCGACCGATGCTGAATCAGGTGCAGGCGCGTCCTTCTTGCCGTTGCCCGAGGGCGGCGGGGGGGCGGCTTCCTTGCCTGGACGCAGGAGCACATTGGCCTGCAGCGTGCCGACGAGCTTGCGCTGTGCGTTGCCGCTCTGGAAGGTCGCCTCGATACCCGGAAGGCGCAGGGCGTCGAAGCTGCCGGTGGGCGCACCGCTCTTGAAGCTGACGTCGGCCGGAGCATCGCCCGCGCGTTGCAGCCGGCCACTGAAGCCGCTGCCTTTCAGTTCGGTGCCGGCCACGGTCAGCTCGGGCCAGTCGAGCGCGAGCGTCACCGGCGCGTTGCCCTGATTGCCCTTCAGGCGCCATTGCAACTGCCCGACGTTCAGCGTCTTGGTGCCGGGGTTGAAAGCGAAGCGGTCGATGGCGAGGCTGCTGTCGTCGATCCTGAGCGTGTCGAGCGTCGCCGAGAGCGTGAGCTTCAGAGCTTGCGCGTCGGCCGCCGAGGTGGCGCCGTCCCAGCCCGCACTGCCCGACAGCTTGGCCTCGACGGATTTCGCCCCCGGAAGTTCACCGCTGAAGGCGAGGTCCATGGCCTTGAGCGCCACCGAGTCGCTGTCCAGATCGGGTGTGATCTTCGCCTCGCCCTTGAGCTGGCCGCGCACTGCGGGCGTCTTGAAGTCCATCACCATTTCGAGTGCGACCGGCGTCTCGAGCTGATTGCGCAAGCGGCCCGTGGTGAGCTTCTTGAGCGTGACGTCGCCGTCGACCTGGGCCAGTTCGTCGCGCACCCGCAGGCTCACGGTGTCGAGCGCGATGCTCTGGACGTCGAAGTTGGCGGGTTGCTTCGCGTTGGTCGGTGCCGTCGGCTTGGTTGGCGTGGGCTTGATCAGGTCATCGATGTTGCGCACGCCCTGCGCGTCACGCAGCAGCTGTGCGCGCACGCCGCTGGCCGCGACGCGACCGACCACCACCTCGCCGCGCAGCAGCGGCCAAACGTCCACCGCCAGCTCGGCCGACTTCAGCGAGGCGAACTCGTCGGTGCGTCCGGCCTCGCTCAATCGCACATCGGCCAGCGACACCTGCAAGCGTGGAAAGACCGACAGCCCGATCGGCCCGTCGATGGCCAGTGTGCGGTTGTAGTGGGTCTTCATCCACTCGATCGCGACGCCCTTGTGGCCATTCGCATCGAAGCTCATCACCAGCCAGGTACCGAGCGCGATCAGCGCCAGCAGCAAGCCGAGGACCCCCAACAACACGCGCCGCACCCACATCGACATGGCAAGGCCCCCTCCAAAACCGCGGATTGTGCATGTCGTGTCGTCCGCAGCGACCCGCTGCCTACAATCTGAAACGATGGATTCCTGCGACGTTCTGGTGCGTGGAAACGGCCTGGTCGGCCACGCGCTGGCGCTTTCGCTGGCCCGCATCGGCCTGCGTGTCGCGCTGCAGCCCGCGGGGCCCTTGCAACCCTCTGAAGGCGACGGCCGACCGCGAGATGACGTTCGCGCTTTCGCCTTGAATGCAAGCTCGGTCGAGTTGCTGCAAGGGCTGAAGGTCTGGCCATCGCTGCCGATTCACGCGACCACCGCGGTTCACGACATGCGCGTCGAAGGCGATGTGCCGGGCGCTGCGCTCGAGTTCTCGTCGTGGGATCAGCGCGTGGGCGAACTGGCCTGGATCGCCGACGCGGCGCTGCTCGAGCGCGAGCTCGCCGCTGCGGTGCGCTTTTCGCCGCACATCGAATGCGTGGCGGCGTCGGCCACGGTCGATGCGCCGCTGACCGCGGTGTGCGAAGGCAAGGCGTCGAGCAGCCGCGAGGCGCACGGCGTCGGTTTCGACCGCCGCCCTTACGGACAGCGTGCGATCGCCGCCCGACTGACCTGCGACCGCCCGCACTCTGGCAGCGCGAGGCAATGGTTCCGTTCGCCCGACGTGCTCGCGTTGCTTCCCTTCGATGCGCCTGCGCCTGGCGCCTCGTATGCGCTGGTCTGGTCGGTGCCTGATGCGCGTGCGGATGAACTGCTGGCGATGTCCTCTGATGACTTCAACGCCGCATTGAACGAGGCGACCGGAGGTGCAGCCGGCCATCTGCAGTTGGCCAGCGAGCGGGCCGCCTGGCCGCTGTTGCGTGCTCAGGCCGATCGCTGGAGCGGTGCCGGCTGGGTGCTCGTCGGCGACGCGGCTCATGTGGTGCATCCGCTCGCCGGTCAGGGGCTCAACCTGGGTCTGGCCGATGTGCAGGCGCTCACCGACGTGCTGGCCGCGCGCGAATCCTGGCGTGGCCTGGGCGATGAGCGACTGCTGCGCCGCTACGAGCGCCGCCGACTCGCCGCGACGCGTGCCATGGTCGAGATCACCGATGGTCTGCTGCATCTCTTCGCTCATCCTGCGCCCATGGTGCGGGAACTCCGCAACCGCGGGCTGACTCTGGTCAATCAGTGGTCGCCGCTCAAGCGCTGGCTGTCGGCGCAGGCCACCCGAGGCTGAGCGGGCGCACCTGTCACGGTTTGCCGCGATGCTGTTGCCGTGCGGTTGCCTTCATCCGACCCAACCCGATCCACCTGACTCCGATAGGACATTCCTCATGAACGCTCGCTCCCTGACCCTGCCTGACACGCTGCGATGGACTCTCGTGTCGGCCGCCGCGCTGTTGGGTGTGATGTGCGCGCCGGCCCATGCTGGCGAGGCCGAGATCCGCAAGGCGCTGGCCGAAAGACTGCCCGACCTGGGCAAGGTCGACGAGGTCTCGCGCACGCCGATCGCAGGCCTGTACGAGATCCGCGTCGGCACCGATCTTTACTACTCGGACGAGAACGGCAACCACCTGATCGATGGCGTGCTGCTCGAGACGAAGACACGCACCAACCTCACCGAGCAGCGCATTGCGAAGCTCACCGCGATCGACTTTGCCAGCCTGCCGCTGAAAGACGCGGTGGTCTTGAAACAAGGCGATGGCAGCCGCAAGGTGGCGGTGTTCGCCGACCCGAACTGTGGCTACTGCAAGAAGTTCGAGCGCGAGATGCGCGCGGCCAAGGACGTCACCTTCTACACCTTCCTCTACCCGATCCTTGGCGGCGATTCGCCCGAGAAGTCTCGCAACATCTGGTGCTCGAAGGACGCCGCGAAGACCTGGATCGACTGGATGGTTGACGGCAAGGTGCCGCCCAAGGTGATGGGCGAGTGCGACACGACTGCGCTCGACCGGGTGGCCGCACTCGCGCGCAAGCACAAGGTCAACGGCACACCGGCTCTGGTGTTCGAGGACGGCAAGCGCGTCCCCGGTGCGATCCCGGTCGACCGCTTCGAAAAGCAGCTCGCGGACTCCGCGAAGAAGCCGGGTTGATCGCGCCGCGGCCGGGCACCGGCATTCCCGGGCACCTCACCGCATTCGAACCCACCCGGGCGGCGGCGCTGCGCCGCGTCGACGCGATCCACCCGGGCGAGTACGCCCGCACCCGCAATGCGCTCGACGGTGCGGCGACGGGGCTGTCGCCCTACCTGACCCACGGTGTGCTGACCATGCGCGAGACGGTGGCGCGGCTGATGCAGCGGCACCGTGTCGGCTACGACGACAAGCTGGTCTTCGAATTCGCGTGGCGAGAGTTCTTCCACCACGTCTGGAACCGTGAAGGCGAGCGCATCCTGGACGATCTGCGCCCGACGCCGGTGTGGTCGCAGGCCTATTCGCGCGCCGTGCCGGCCGACCTGCGCGAGGGCCGCACTGGCGTCGGCGCGATCGATGCGGCGGTGCGCCAGCTGTACGCCACCGGCTACCTGCACAACCACGCGCGAATGTGGCTCGCGAGCTATGCGGTGCATCTGCGCAAGGTGCACTGGCGCGCTGGTGCCGACTGGATGTTCGGCCACCTGCTCGATGGCGACGTGCCGAGCAACCACCTCAGCTGGCAGTGGGTGGCGGGCACCTTCTCGACCAAGCCCTACCTCTTCAATGCCGAGAACGTCGCGCGTTATGCGCCGCCTCGCGTGTTTCCCGCATGGGTGTCCGGCGGCACGGTGATCGACCGGGATTACGCAGCACTCGAGCAGATCGCCCGCAACGAAGCCGACGTCGGCCCGGAGCCAGGGCGGCACGACGGTGTGGCCGAACCCGCTCTTCACGCCGCGCCGCGACCCGAATGGGCGGGGGCGCTGGCCGCCCAATGGACCGCAGTGGAGGTGCCCGCGCACCGCGACATCGAGCTCGTCACGCCCTGGGCGCTGGGCGAGGGCGATGCGCGCGGGTCTGGCCCGGGCGGCGGCGGACCCTGGCGGCTGGGGGTGGTGCACACGCCAGCACACGCGTTGCTGCCGTGGAGCGAAGCACGCTGGCGCTGGATGCTCCAGCGCATGGGCGAGGTCTGTGATGCGGTGTGGGTGGGTGATGTGTCGACCGGCGTTGCGCATCTCGGCGGCCGCAGCGACCCGACGTGGAACTCGCTGCCGCTGCCCGCTGGCGTTCGTGCTGCCCGCGCGCCGTTCCCGGCTTATGACGCCGCGCTGGCGTCGCGCGCCACGCTGCATCCCGCGGCTCGCCTGCTGCCCGATCCGCCTTCGTCCTGCCGATCGTTCAGCGTGTTCTACGAAGCGGTGAAGACACAATCCCGATCGCTGACCGCGCAACTCAACGGAGAGCTGTCCTGAACCCCACGAGCCCGTCGTTGCCGGCGGTTCCATCGATGAACGCGCCAGGAGTGAACACCCTGCGCCTGGGCTACGCCGGCCTGCTGCCCTTTGTTATTGGAGCGTTGCTGCTTTGGGTCGTCCGAGCCGACGCCCACGCTTATGTGGCCATCGCGCTGTCGGCGTACGCGGGAGTCATCGTGTCGTTCCTCGGCGGCATCCATTGGGGCCTGGGATTTCGCGCCCCCACAGCCGAACCCGCGCGCTTCGTCTGGGGAGTGATTCCGTCGCTGGTCGCCTGGATCGCGATCGTCATGCCGCCGTATGCCGGGCTCGTGGTGCACGGCGTGATGCTCGTCGTGTGCTATCTCGTGGACCGCCGCGTCTACCCGACTCAGGGTCTGCAGGCATGGCTCACGCTTCGCTTCCGGCTCACTGTGGTCGCCGGCATCAGTTGCTTCCTGGGCGCCGCCGCCAGCTGACATTCCATGATCACCTACCGCATCGAGCTCGACGACCTTCACGCGCATCTGTACCGGGTGACGCTCACCATCCCCGCGCCCGCCGCTGCGCAGCGCTTCAGCCTTCCGGTGTGGATTCCGGGCAGCTACCTGGTGCGCGAGTTCGCCCGCCACCTCAGTGGCCTCGAGGCCCGTCAGGGCCGGCGTCGCGTGGTGCTGACGCAGATCGACAAGGCGAGCTGGCAGGCCGATTGCGCGGGCCAGTCCCCGCTCGTCGTGACCTGTCGCGTCTATGCGTTCGACACCTCGGTGCGTGCGGCCTTTCTCGATGCCCATCGAGGCTTCTTCAACGGCACCAGCCTGTGCCTGCGCGTCGATGGGCGCGATGCCGAGCCGCATCGCCTGGAACTCGGTGCGTTGCCGCGGGGCTGGCAGGTCGCTACCTCGCTTCGGCCCGCAGGCGACGCCGGGTCGTCGACCGCGCACAGGTTGTTCGAGGCCGCCGATTACGACGAACTGGTCGACCACCCGGTCGAGCTCGGGCCCTTCTGGCGTGGCACTTTCGAAGCCCACGGCGTGCCGCATGAACTGGTCGTGGCCGGCGCGCTGCCGAATGTCGACACCGATCGCCTGCTTGCCGACACCCAGCGCATCTGCGAGACCGAAATCGCCTTCTGGCACGGTGCCGACGCGACCGCGCGCGATGTTCCCTTCGA
>VYKX01000222.1_pt1 | contig 15379 bp, 15 predicted proteins | sample 5114471 | NCBI WGS metagenome assembly VYKX01 (sample SAMN12291785, study PRJNA351875) | freshwater metagenome | isolation source: freshwater lake | place: USA: Michigan, Gull Lake | collected 2013-08-08
CGGGGCCAAGGCCGCGGACCTCGCCGCCCGCATCGCCGCCGAGGACTGGGCGGACGGCCTCGACGTGGCCGCCGCCCCCGATCTGGAGGCCGCGGTGCGCGCCGCCGACGTCGTCTCCTGCGCGACCATGTCGAGGACGGCGCTGGTGAAGGGGGAATGGCTGAAGCCCGGCGCCCACCTCGACCTCGTCGGCGCCTACACGCCGGAGATGCGGGAGAGCGACGACGAAGCGGCCCGCCGCGCCGCCATCTGGGTGGACACGCTGGAGGGCGCGCTGAAGGAGGGCGGCGACGTGGTGCTGCCGATCCGCGCGGGCGTCATCCGCCGCGAGGACGTGCGCGGCGACCTCTACGGGCTGTGCCGTGGCACCGTCGCCGGCCGGACGGCGGCCGATCAGATCACGATGTTCAAGTCCGTCGGCACCGCCATCGAGGACCTCGCGGCGGCGCAGCTCGCGGTGGGAGGCTGAGGCCATGCGCGTCACGATCGTCGGGGCCGGCATCATGGGGCTTTCGACCGCCTGGGCGCTCGCCCGCGACGGCCACGCCGTGACGGTCCTGGACAAGGCGCCCGTGCCGAACCCGCTCGGCACCTCGGTCGACCAGCACCGGCTGATCCGCAGCGCCTACGGCGCGTCGCGCGGCTACACGCTGATGGTCGACGACGCCTTCGCGGCCTGGGACCGGATGTGGGCCGATCTCGGCCGGCGCCACTACGACGAGACCGGCGTTCTGGCGATCACGTCGGAGGGTCAGGACGACTGGGTCCGACAGTCGGCCGACACGCTGGAGGCATTGGGCCGCCCGGTGACCTGGCTCGACCGCGAGGCCTTCGCCCGGCGCTTCCCGCTGCTGACGACCGAGCGGATGGTGCGGGCGTTCCACATGCCGACGGGGGGCGCTCTCCACGCCGGGGCGATCGTGGCGGATCTCGCGCGCCACCTGCCCGGCCGGGGCGTTGCGATCCGGGCCGGGACGCCGGTCGTGGACGTGGAGCCCGACCGCGCCCGCGTCCGGCTGGCCGACGGCACGGTCGAGGACGCCGACGCGCTGGTGGTGGCGGCGGGCGCCTGGATCGGCCGGCTGGTCCCGTCCCTCGCCGGGCGGGTGGTCCCGTCGCGCCAGATCGTCGTCTACATGACCCCGCCGCCCGGCACCGAGGCGGCATGGGCGGCCATGCCGATGATCCTGGAGATCGACCCGCGGGAAGGGTTCTACCTCGTTCCGCCGGTGCCGGGGACGGGGCTGAAGATCGGCGATCACCGGTTCAGCCTGCAGGGCGACCCGGACCGCGACCGCGAGGCGACGGCGGCGGATCTGGACGCGATCGTCCGCCTGGGCGGCACGCGCATCCGCGACTGGGGCCGCTATCGCCCCGCCGCGGCGAAGACCTGCTTTTACACGGTCGAGCGCAAGGAAGCGTTCGTGGTCGAGCGGCTGGCGCCGCGGGCCTGGGCGCTCAGCCCGTGCTCCGGCCACGGGTTCAAGTTCGGCGCGGTCCTGGGCGAGGCGACGGCGCGGGCGCTGACGGACGAGACCTGGGCCACGGCCTTCCCGGACTGGGCCGCCGGACGCGCCTGACGACTGGAACGGCCGTTCGAGCGGTGGTACCTGTCCAGACCATGAACCCGATCTTCGTCGCCATCGACACGACCGACCGGATCCGCGCCCGCGATCTGGCCGCCACCCTCGCGCCGCACGTGGGCGGCATCAAGCTCGGTCTCGAGTTCTTCCTCGCCCACGGGGCGGCGGGCGTGGCGGACGTCCGGCCGGAGGGGGTGCCCCTCTTCCTCGACCTGAAGCTGCACGACATTCCCAACACGGTGGCCGGCGCGCTGCGCGCGATCGCCCCGGTCGCGCCGACCTTCGTGACGATCCACGCCTCGGGCGGGCCGGACATGATGCGGCGTGCGGCCGAGACCGCGGCCGAGGCGGGCATCCGCCTCCTGGGCGTCACGGTGCTGACCAGCATGGACGACGGCGACCTGCGCACGATCGGCCAGAAGGGTCCCGTCGGGGCGCAGGTGCTGCGCCTCGCCCACCGGGCGCGCGAGGCCGGCGTCGCGGGCGTCATCTGCGCCCCCCACGAGGTCGCGGCCCTGCGCATCTCCCACGGCCCGGACTTCGTCCTGATGGTGCCTGGCATCCGGCCCGCCTGGTCGGTCGCCGACGACCAGAAGCGCATCACCACGCCGGCCGACGCGATGCAGGCGGGGGCCGACCATCTCGTCATCGGGCGGCCGATCACCGGGGCCGCCGATCCCGCCGCCGCCGCCCGCCGCATCCTGGACGAGATCTGATGGCGGTCGAGGTCAAGATCTGCGGCGTCGACCGCCCGGAATCGGTCGACGCCGCCATCGCGGCGGGTGCCCGCTGGGTCGGGTTCGTCTTCTATCCGCGCAGCCCCCGGTCGGTGGGTCCCGAACTGGCGCAGCAGCTGGCCCGCATCGTGCCGACGGGGGTGCGGACGGTCGGCCTGTTCGTGGAGCCGGACGACGCCTGGCTGGAGCGCGTGGTCTCGATGGTCCCGCTCGACCTGCTCCAGCTCCACGGCGAGGAGACGCCGGGCCGGGTGCGGGAGATCCGCGCCGCCTGGAGCATCCCGATCATGAAGGCGATCCGGATCGGCGAGGCGGCGGACCTCGACGCCGTCCCCGGGCACGCCGCCGTCGCCGACCGCCTCCTGTTCGACGCGCGCCCGCCGAAGAAGGTGACGGCGCTGCCGGGCGGCAACGGCATCCCGTTCGACTGGTCGCTGCTGGCCGGCCGCCACTGGCCGAAGCCCTGGATGCTGTCGGGCGGCCTCACGGCGGACAACCTCGCCGAGGCGGTCGGCGTGACCGGGGCGACGGCGGTCGACGTCTCGTCGGGCGTCGAGGACCGGCCGGGCCACAAGGACCCGGCCCTGATCCGCGCCTTCATGGCCGCCGCCGGCCGCCTGTGAGGACGAATGCATCCGTTTGATCAGGTTCCGATCGGATTCTCATCCTTTCGGGAGTCGACGTTGATCGCTCGTTAACAGATAATTGCCAGTAGAAAGAACGACCACCGTGGCGGGAAGCGGGACCGGATGGCACAGCCTGAGACCAAGACCCTCTTCGCCCTGGTAGCGTTCGACGGGCAGGCCGCGATCGAGCCGGAGGTGACCGAGGTCCTGGAGCGCACGCTCCAGACGTCGGAGCAGATGGCGATCGGCCACGGCGTCAAGATCCGCACCGCCCCCCTCTTGTCCGACCGCGAGGGCACGGTCAACGCCATCGCCATCGCCAACCTGCCGGCGAATGCCGACGACGTGCGCGTGACCGAGCGGATGGAACAGGCGCTGAACCGCATGGCGGCGCGCGGCAGCAAGATCGCCGCCCCGCGCAACGTGGCGGTGGCCGGCATGGGCACGGACCAGAAGCTGATCAGCGACGGGATCGCGGCGCTGCGGCACCTGCTGGTCCAGGTGGGTCCGGGCGAGGAGCCGTTCGGCAAGATCCTGCGGCTGTTCACCCCGCCGGGGATCGATTCGTCCAAGGACCCGATCGCGCGGCGTGCGGCGGCGCGGCAGTTCCGCACCAAGCTCTCGGCCCGGTTCGCGGACGTGGTGAAGGACGCGGGCGGCGCGCGCTGACGCGCGGCCGCCCGGCCCCTCGTTCTCAGTTCACCCGGGTGATGCGGCCTTCGAGCGCCGGAGCGACCGTGCCCCGGCTGCGGATGAATTCCGCCACCACGTCCTCGAGGTTCGGGCCGGCGTCGTAGGCGTTGCGGGCTTTGTCCTTGAGCATGGCGTAGCCGTCGCCGCCCTTGCGCACGAAGTCGTTGGTGACGACGTTGTAGGTCGCCGCCGGGTCGATCGGGGCGAAGGCGCCGTCGGGCAGCTTCACCTCGACCTTGACGATCCGGCTGCCGACCGGCTTGGACGGATCGAAGCTGTAGCGCATGCCCGCCACCTGCGGGAACCGGCCGGTGCCGTCGTTCTGCGGGTTCTCCGCCCGGCCGACGCCGCTCTCCAGCGCCGCCACGATCTCCGCCCCGGCGATCTGGAACGTCGCGAGCGCATTGGAGAAGGGCAGGACCTCGAGGACCTGGCCGAAGGTGATCGGACCCACCGCGATCGACGTGCGGATGCCGCCGCCGTTCTGGATGGCGATGGTGGTCTGGTGCGACTTCGTCGCCTCGAGCATGGCGTCGGTGATCAGGTTGCCGAAGTTGCACTCGCCGAACCGGCACGACGCGCTGGAGCCGTCGAGCGCCACGCCGGCAGTGCCGACGGGGCGGGAGCGCAACTCGGCCAGGGGGGCCGCCATGCGCTCGACCATCGCCTGGAGCTCGGGGTCGCGGGCGACCTTGGCGTCCATCAGGATGGTGTCGCCCTCCCACTTCGTCACGACGCCGCGGCTGTCGAAGGTGACCTGCAGGTCGCCGAGGAAGATGCCGCCGTAGAAGGACTGCACCACCAGCGCCGGCGCGCCGGACGGCGTGTTCACCACGATCGGGTACGGGCCTTCCTTGCGGTTGTCGGCGCCGTTGTGGAGCAGCGTGTGCGAATGGCCGCCGACGAAGACGTCGACCCCGTCGACCGCCCGGGCCAGCTGCTGGTCGACCAGCGCGCCGACGTGGGTAAGCGCGATGATCTTGTTCACGCCGACCGCCTGGAGCGCCGCCACTTCGCGCTTCAGCGCCTCGACGTGCTCGCCGAACGCCACCGTGTCGCCGGGCGACGAGGTGAGCGGCGTCTCGCTGGTGGTCAACCCGATCACGCCGACCCGCTGGCCGCCGACGACCATCACCCGGTGCGAGAGCCACTTGCCCTGGAGCCGCGGCTCCTTCGACACGTCGATGTTGGCGGTGACGACCGGCACCCGCAGCCCGTCGAGGAACTTGGCCAGTTCCGCCGGGCCGTCGTCGAACTCGTGGTTGCCGAGCGTCATCATGTCGTAGCCGATCGCGTTCAGGAACGGCTTCACCGCGTCCGACTTCGCCAGCGTGTAGAACAGCGTGCCCTGGAACACGTCGCCCGCGTCCAGCACGACCGGGTTCGGGCGCGCGGCGCGCAGCTCGCGGATCTTCGTCGCGAGGCGGGGATAGCCGCCGAAGCAGCGGTTCTGCTCCGCGTTCTGGGGCGTACAGAAGCTTCCCGTCGCCGTCACCTGGTCGATGCGGCTGTGCACGTCGTTCGTGTGGATGATCGACATGGTGAAGTCCTGCTGCGCCATGGCCGGCGCCGCGACCGACAGCGCGACCATCGCCGCGCCCAACGACAGCATCCGCGTGAGGTTCATGTGAGGGGCCCCTGCTCTTCCGTTGGCTTTGCACCGGGTCCCGCCCGGCGTTACGGATCAGCTAGATACCAGCGCCGTGTGACAGTTCCCAGAGTGGCTTTGCCGCGGGACGGCCGCCCGCTTATCCTCCCGCCCGTTCCGACGCGCGCGAGAGGCCGATGAAGACCCATCCGGAATTCCCCACCCTCCACATCCTCGATCACCCGCTGATCCTCCACAAGCTGACCCTGATGCGGGAGAAGAAGCGCGCGACGGGGGAGTTCCGGACGCTGCTCAAGGAGATCTCGCTCCTGATGGGCTACGAGATCACCCGCGAGCTGCCGCTCACCACCAAGCCGATCGAGACGCCGCTCGCGCCCATGGACGGGCCGGTGATCGAGGGGCGCAAGCTGGCGGTGGTGCCCATCCTGCGCGCGGGCCTCGTGATGGCCGAGGGACTGATCCAGCTGGTTCCCGCGGCGCGCGAGGGGCACATCGGCCTTTACCGCGACCACGACACGAAGAAACCCGTCGAGTATCTGGTGAAGCTGCCCGACCCGGAGGGCCGGCTGTTCATCGTGGTCGACCCGATGCTGGCGACCGGCAACTCCGCCGTCCACGGCGTCGATGTGCTGAAGCGCCACGGGGCGAAGGGCGAGAACATCCGCTTCATGGCGCTGGTGGCCGCACCCGAGGGCGTGCGCGTTCTCTCGTCCGCGCACCCGGAGGTGAAGATCTACACGGCCGCACTCGACAGCCACCTCGACGCCAACGCCTACATCGTGCCCGGCCTCGGCGACGCCGGCGACCGGATGTTCGGCACCAAGTAGCCGCAGCGCCGGCGGCGGGCGGGAATAGGGCGGCGGGCGGCGCGTTCATCCGGTCGGGAGGGCAGATCCGCCCGACCGAACCGCCCCGGACCGCCCGCCATGCCGACACAGAGCCGCCTCGCCCTCCTCCTCGCCGCCCTCCTTCTGGCCCCCCTCCCCGCCGCCGCGTGGGAGCGCGACCGCGTCCCCTTCGGTCAGGCCTTCGCCGACGGCTGGACCGTGCGCGACCGCGACGGACGACGGGTGGAGCGGGTGGAACCCGGCTACGGCGGCGACCGCCTCGTCCGCCGCGACGCCCAGGGGCGGCGGATCGGCACGGTGGAGCCCGGATGGAACGGCACGCTCGTGCTGCGCGATCCGCAGGGGCGCCGCCAGGGCCGGGTGGAGGAGGGGTTCGACGGCGACCTCGTGGTGCGCGACACCCGCGGCCGGCGCCTCTACGAGATCGAGCCGCGCCACGGCGGCGACTTCGTCATCCGCGACCGGCAGGGCCGCCGGGTGGGGACGGTGGAGGCGGACTGAAGGGGGAGGGGGCGTGAAGGGCCCCTCCCCTCCCCATATCTCCCGGGACCCGTCCGCCCGGAGACCCCGCCCATGCTCCCCCGCCCCGCCCTGGCCGCCCTGGTTCTCGCAGCATTCCTCGCCACCCTGCCCCGCCCGGCGGCGGCCGACGAGGTGGGGCGCATCGGCACCGACTGGACCGGCAACGACATCGTAGTGGAGGCGGTGGCCGACCCCAAGGTGGATGGCGTGACCTGCCACCTCACCTACTTCGCCCGCGGGTTCCTCGACCGGCTGATGCAGGGGAACTGGTTCGAGGACCCGTCGAACACGTCCATCGCCTGCCGGCGGACGGGACCGGTGAAGATCGGGAAGATCGCGCTCGACCGCGACGGGGAGGAGGTGTTCAGCGAACGGCGCAGCCTGCTGTTCAAGGCGATCGCCGTGCGCCGCATCTACGACCGCGCCAACGACACGCTGATCTACGTGAGCCATGGGCGCGAGCTGAAGCAGGGCAGCGCCAAGATGGCGATCTCGACGGTGCCGCTCTACGAGACGGGCGCGGTGTGGGAGGGCGGGAGGCCGCGGTGAGGGGGAGGCGGCGCGATGGCACAGAGGCCGCGGAAGAGGCGGAGCGCCGACGACCACGTCGGCCGACGGGCGTCCGCGCTCATCGAGACCACCATCACGACCTTCCTGAACGACGGCGCTGCGCGGCAGGCGGCGATCGACCGCGCCCGTGCGGACCTGCCGGACGTCGCCGTGAAGGGCATGGAGGCGGCGCTCAACTACAAGGCCGAAGGCTATCGTGAGGTCGTCCTGATCCAGACCGCCTATCAGCTGTCGTCGGACAGGCCCGAGGACCTCACCCGCGCCGTCGAGGGCGCGAGGCCGTGCGGCAAGCGCCTTGGGGATTTCCTGCGCGCCAACCACATCTCCGGGACAAAGGACGCATACCAAGGCATCGGGAAGAACACGTCGAACCTCGCGCGCGGCATCCTTCCCGACTACGACGATCTGCTGCGTTGGACCGCGACGGCGGGCCGCGACCGGATCGTGATCGTGTTCGAGGCCATGGCGGCGAGGCTCGCGGCGCTCTCGAAGCCCGTGAAATCCATGCCGGATCTCGATCAGGGCGCCCTCGACTTCGGTGCGGTCGCGGCGTTGCTCGACGACCTGCTCGATCGTCCGTCCGAAGGGGCCTATCAGCAGTTCCTGGTCGCAGCGTTCCTCGAGGCCGCGATCGAGGAGTTCGGGGCCGGTGGCGTGAACGGGCTGCGGTCCGAGACGAAGAGCCTCACCGCCACGGACAGATCCAGCAAGGTTCCCGGCGACGTCCAGATCCGCCAACGGGGCTCGACGATCGCGGCGTTCGAGGTGACGGCGAACGATTGGACGACGAAGCTGCGACCGGCCCTCGACACGGCCCACGACAACGGCCTCGGCCGGGTCCATGTGCTGGCCTCGGTCGCCGGGGGTGCCCTTTCGGAGCCGGGACGGGTCCGGGGGACGCCGGCCGACGTGTCCGTCCTCGACGTGAAGGCGTTCCTCCACACGGTCACCGCGTTTCTTCAGAAGCCGACGCGGGCCACCGCGCTGCGGGAGCTGCACCGGCTCCTCGTCAGCAAGCAGCCCCGTCTGGAGCGGGTGAACGCCTACGTCGACGCGCTGCACGCGCACCGCCTCGTGCTCGCCCCGGACCGGCGATGACCCGAGATCCGGCGATGACCCGAGATCCGGCGATGACCCGGGATCCGGCGGCCTAGGCGCGGCCCAAGGCCTCGGTCAGCGCGCGCGCGGCGACGGCGGCGAGCATCGGCGGCACCGCGTTGCCGATCTGCGCATAACGCGCCGCGCGGCTGCCCATGAAGGGAAAATCGGCCGGGAACGTCTGGACGAGGGCGCATTCCTCGGGCGTCAGACGCCGTGCGTCGGGAAGCACGCCGACCCGGGGCCGTCCTCCGCGCATGAGGTGGCGATGGTATCCCGGCACGTGCGACCCGCCATCGACGAACGGGGTCTTGTTTCCGCCCGCGGACGCCAGAATGGTCGGCGCCGGGGCCTCGAGGTTCAGGGGACGGCCGCCACCGTTGAAGAGCTGGCCGTCGTAGGGGCTCGGGCGCAGGTCGGGCGTCTTGGCATAGACGACCTTCGACAGATTGGGCGTTCCGACGATGTCGCGTCCGACGACCGTGCCCACGCCGACGTGTTCGCAGGGGTCCGGAAGCCGGAAGGCGCGACGCCCCTCCCCTTTCCGCAGCCCGGTCATGAACACCCGCCGTCGCTTCTGCGGGACGCCGAAATCGGCGGCGTTTACGAGGAACGGGCCATCCAGATCGTAAAGCTCGACCAACGGCCGCAGGACTGCCGACAGATAGGCCGCATGCGTCCGGCCGGCGAGGCCGGACACGTTCTCCATCAGGAACGCCCGCGGCCGGATCTCGGTCACCGCGCGCACGAACTCGGGCAGCATGTCCCGCTGGTCGCCGGCACCCCGGCCCTTGCCGCCGGTGCTGAACGGCTGACACGGCGGACCACCGACGACGACGTCCGCCTCGCCGCGATACCTGGAGAAATCGAGGGTGCGGACGTCCGTCCCGAACAACTCCACGTCCGGGAAGGCGGCGCGATAGGTGGCGCAGGCATCGGGGTCGAAATCGACGGCGGCGATGGCCCTGAACCCGGTCCGCTGGAACCCGAGCGTCAATCCACCGGCCCCACAGAACAGATCGACGGTCGTCAGCATCTTCCGGCTCTCGTTCGTGCGGTCCCGCGCGAAAACGCCCGCACCCTACGGGGTCCGACCCTCACCCGAAACGAAAATGCTCCCGAAAGCAAGGTGCACCCTCGCGGCGAGGCTTCAAGGCGAACCGTGCCCGACGCGAAGTCCCGTCGACCGTCGGACGACGGTCGGCCCCGCCCGAGACCGGCTCAGACCCCCTCCACCAACACCACCTGGCCCTCCGACGCCTCCAGCCGGATCCTGAGCACCGGCGCATATTCCGGGCTCTCGTAGAACGCCTTCGCCGCCGCCAGCGACGGGAACTCCAGCACCACGAGGCGCCGGTAGGGGTCCGTTCCCTCCACCGCCTCCGTCTTCCCCCCGCGGACGATGTAGCGCCCGCCGTGGGCCGCGATCAGCGGCGGCACCGCCTCGCGGTACGCCTCGAACCGGTCCGGATCGGTGACGGTGATGTTGGCGATCAGATAGCCCTTCTTGGCCACGGCGGCTCCCCCGGGGGCGGACGACGGGGGCGAGTGTCGCAGAGGGGGCGGGCGCGGGCCAGAGGGAACGGGCGGCCCGGCCGGGCGGCTCACCCCGGCGTCGGCACGTCGGGTGGGATCAGCCCCTCGGTCCGCAGGTCCGACCAGAGGCCCGACGGGATGGGCCGGGCAAGCGAGGCGACGTTGCGGGCCACCTCGTCCGGGGTCACGGCGCCGAGCACCACCGAGGCGACCGCCGGATGGGCGGTGGCGAAGCGCAGCGCCGCGTCCGGCAGGGCGGTGCCGTGCGACCGGCAGACCGCCTCGATCCGCCGCACCCGCTCCAGGATCGCCGGCGGTGCCGGGCGGTAGTCGTGCCGCGCCCCCGGCACCGGCCCCGTCGCGAGGATGCCGGAATTGTAGACCCCGCCGAGGATGACCCCAATCCGCTTCTTCAGCGCCAGCGGCAGGAACGCCGTCGCCCCGCCCTGTTCGATGAGCGTGTAGCGGCCGGCCATCAGGATCGTGTCGAAGTCGCCGGCCTCGGCGAAGCGGACGCAGACCTCGGCCTCGTTGATCCCGACGCCGATCGCCTTCACCACGCCGTCCGAGCGCAGCTGGTCGAGCGCGCGATAGGCGCCGTCCATCGCCTCCCGGAACCGCGCCTCGAATCCATCGCCGTGGGTCCAGACGTCCACGTCGTGGATCAGCAGCACGTCGATCCGGTCGACGCCGAGGCGCAGCAGCGACTGCTCGAACGACCGCATCGTCCCGTCGTAGGAATAGTCGAACGCCGCCCGGTGCGGCACCCCGCCCGCGAAGCCGGGGGAGATCACGCCCGCGGGCGGCGGGTCGGGCCGGCGGCGGGGGTCCATCGTCCGGCCGACCTTGGTGGAGAGCACGACGCCCGCCGCCGGACCCTGCCGCAGGCCCGCGCCGACGCGGAGCTCCGAAAGCCCGTTGCCGTAATGGGGCGAGGTGTCGAACAGGGTCATGCCCGCCGCCCGCGCCGCCGCGACCGCCGAAACCGCCACGCGGTCGTCGAGGTGTTCGTAGAGGTCGCCGAGCGGGGCGGCGCCGAAGCCGAGCACGGACACCGGCACGCCGGTCCGGCCGAGGGGGCGGGTCTCGATCATGGGGCGGCGTCCTTCGCGCGTCGTTGGGTGCGGGCGGGAACGATGCCACGGGCGACGCCGCGCGGCCAATCCGTCCGTCGCGCGCCCCCGACCGCACGCGGCGGACGCCGTCACGCAAACTTCATCCCGATCCCCGTTCGGATGGGGTCTCCTGCGGCCGACCGACACACACCGGACCGGTTCCCCGATGCCGCTCGATCCCGCCTTCGCCACGCCCGGCCGTTTCTTCAAGGGCAACCTCCACACCCATTCGACCGTCACCGACGCGGGCCGCACGCCGGAGGACGTCTGCGCGATCTACCGCGAGGCGGGCTACGACTTCCTGTCGCTGACCGACCATTTCCTCGCCCGCTTCGGCTGGCCGATCGTCGACACGCGGCCGTGGCGGACCAACAGCTTCACCACCATCCTCGGCGCCGAGGTGCACGCGCCGGCGACGGCGCTGGGCGAGATCTGGCACATCCTCGCGGTCGGCCTGCCGCCGGACTTCGCGCCGACGGCACCCGACGAGAGCGGGGCGGCCCTCGCCGCCCGCTGCGTCGACGCGGGCGCCTTCGTCGCGCTGGCCCATCCGGCGTGGTACGCGCTCGACGTGGCCGATGCCGACACGATCCCCGGCGCCCACGCGGTCGAGATCTACAATCACACGAGCCAGGTCCGCACCGACCGGGGCGACGGCTGGTATCTCCTGGACCAGCTGACCGCCCGCGGCCGGAAGATGACCGGCTGCGCCACCGACGACGCGCACTTCAAGTGCGACGACTGGTTCGGCGGCTGGGTGCAGGTGAAGGCCGACACCCTCGATCCCGACGCGCTGGTCACGGCGCTGAAGGCGGGGCGGTACTATTCCTCGCAAGGACCCGCGATCCACGACGTGCGCTGGGGCGCGCGCACGGTCGAGGTGGAGTGCTCGCCCGCCGCCCGGGTCATCGCACTCGGCCACGGCTCGGCCAACGCCCAGGCGATGGCGCCGAACCAGACCCGCGTCGTGCTGGAGATCGACCGCCTGCTGCCGGGCGGCTGGGGCCGCGTGGTGGTGGCCGACGCGCAGGGCCGGAAGGCCTGGACCAACCCGGTCTTCTTCGCCGACTGAGCGGGATCAGCGGCGGCGGACGTCGAGCCGGTCCGACAGCCAGTCGCCGATCACCTGCAAGGCCAGCGTGATCGCGAGGATGACGGCGACCGGCACGGCCACCACCCACCAGCCGGCGAGCATCTGGTGCCGCCCCTCGCCGATCATCCGACCGAGCGAGGCGGTCGGCGGCTGCACCCCGATGCCGAGGAAGGACAGCGAGGATTCCAGCAGCAGCACGCCGGGGAAGTTCAGCGTGAACTGCACCAGCAGCACCGGCAGGACGTGCGGCAGCACGTGGCGCCACAGGATCTCCCGCGGGCGGGCGCCCAGCGCCTCGGCCGCGGTTACGAAGGGCTGCGCCGCCACCCCCATCACCTGCCCGCGCACCAGTCGCGCCGTGCTCTCCCAGCCGGCGAGGCTGACCAGCGGGATGAGCACGTAGACGTCGGTCCCGAAGACGGCGAGCCCGACCAGCACGATCAGGAGGTAGGGCAGCGCGATCTGGGTGTCGACGATCACCGAGAGCACCGCGTCGACCCGCCCGCGCAGATAGCCGGCCGCGAGGCCGACCGCGGTCCCGATCAGCGTGCTGACGATGCAGCCGAGCAGCCCGATGGCGACCGACGTGCGCAGCGCGTGGAGGCTGCGGGAGAGAAGGTCACGGCCCAGCTGGTCGGTGCCCAGCCAGTGCGCCGGGTGCCCGCCGAGCGGGGCCGGCGGGCGCAGGCGCCGCAGGAGGTTCGTCCGGTCCGGGTCGAAAGGCGAGATCCAGGGTGCGGCCAGCGCGCCGGCCGCCAAGAGGACGACGACCCCGAGCGCGAGCCAGACGTGCCAGGGGACCGGCGGGCGCGACCGGGCGGCGACGGTCGCGGACGTCGCGGGTCCGGCATGCTCGATGGACGCCATCGCCTATCCGCCCCGTCGGATGCGCGGGTCGAGCAGCCCGTAGCAGACGTCGACCATGAGGTTCACGGCCACGACCACCAGCGCATAGGCGATCACCCCGAACTGGAGGACCGGATAGTCGCGGGTCTGGACCGCGCCGACGAACAGCTGTCCCACGCCCCGCATCGCGAACACGGTCTCGACGATCAGCGACCCGTTGATCAGCCCATTGACCTGGAGGCCGACGATCGTGACCACCGGCAGCATCGCCGCCGGGAGCGCGTGGCGCAGGACGACGCCCGCGGGCGACACGCCCTTGGCCAGCGCCGTGCGGATGTGGTCCTGCTCCAGCGCCGCCAGGAGCTCGGCCCGGGTGAAGCGCACGACGGCCGCCGCCAGCCCGAGCGCCAGCGTCAGCGTCGGCAGCACGTAGTGCAGCGGCCCGTCCTGTCCGATCGAGGGCAACAGGCCGAGGCCGAGGCTGAAGACGAGGATCAGCACGATCGCCAGCACGAAGTGCGGCACGGCATAGCCGACGAAGGCGACCGTCATGGCGAGCGCGCCCAGGACCGACCGGCGGCGCACCGCGGCGACGATCCCCAGCGGAAGCCCCAGCAGCAGCGTGACGGCGACGGTGGCCGCCGCCAGCGCGAGCGTCGGCCCGACCGCGTCGGCGTACATCTCCACCACCGGCCGCCGCTCGGCGATCGAGCGGCCGAAGTTCCCGCGCGCGATCTCGCCCACATAGGCCGCGAACTGGACGACGAGCGGCCGGTCGAGGCCGAACTCGGCGGCGAGTTCGGCGCGCTCCTCGACCGACAGCGCGTCGTCGTAGAGATAGTCGAACGGGTTGCCGGAGATGCGCGCGCCGGCGAAGGCGAGCACGAGGGCCGCCGTCACCGTGATCGCGGCCCGCAGCAGACGGCGTCCGAGGAACCCGGCGAGGCCGCCCGCGTGCGACCCCGCCGCCGCGTCGCTCACCGGATCAGGCCGTCGCGCGGATCTGCCCGGCCCGGAAGGTGAGCTGATAGGGCCGCACGTTCTTCGGGATCGCCCATTCGATGCCGGCCCGCATGGCGAAGGCCTCGTGCGGCTGGTAGAGCAGGATCCAGGGCACGACCTCGGTCTCGGCGTGGACGACGAGCTTGCGGTAGGCGTCGCGGCGCGCCTCCGGATCCTGCGAGAAGCGGACGATCTCGTAGAGCCGGCCCCACTCCGGGAACTTCTGCGGCAGGAAGTACTTGTCGCGCGTCACCCAGCTACTGTCCGACCAGTGGGTGTCGAAGGCGCCGAGAAGGTCGGGATAGTAGAGCGGGTTCGACCAGTCGCGCGTCATCAGCTTCGACGGGTCCTGGCCGAAACCGTCGATGATCTGAAGCCGGGCGTTGATGCCCACGTCCTTCCACATGTCGAGCACGGCCTGCGCGGCCTGGTCGCCGTAGGTGTAGTAGGTGGGCTGGAAGTTCAGCATCAGCTCCGACCCGTCGTAGCCGGCCTCCTTCAGGAGGCGCTTCGACTCGGCCGGGTCGAACTTCAGGAAATCGAGGTCGGCGAGGTAGGACTGCTCGCCGAAGCCCTGGAAATAGTGGCCGCGCGCCGGCAGCGCCTTGCCGCCCCACAGCGCGTCGGCCAGCGCCTTGCGGTCGATGGCGAGGTTGAGCGCGCGGCGGACGCGGACGTCCTCCAGCTTCGGATGGCTCATGTTCAGCACGTAGACGAAGAACATCGGCCACGTCGTCTCGACCAGCCGCACGTCGCGCCGGCCGCGGATCAGGTCGGCCTGATCGGGCGGCAGCGAGACGGCGAAGTCGATGTCCCGGTTCAGCAGCGCGGTCACCCGCGGCGCCATCTCCGAGATGCGGATGAAGCGGATGCGCTCCAGCGGCGCCTGCGGACCCCAGTGGTCGGCGAAGCGCTCGACCACCAGCTCGTTGTTCGGGTTGAACGACGTCACCCGGTAGGGACCGCTGCCCACGGGCTGGAGTTCCGCCCGGTCGGCGCCCACCGCCTCGACGTGCTCCTTCGAGGTGATGCCGGCGTTGCGGCACGACAGCAGCGCCTCCAGCAGCGGCTCCAGCTTGCGGGTGACGAGGCGGACCGTCATCGGCCCGGTCACCTCGGCGCGCTCGAAATTGTAGAAGTAGCGGCCCTGGGCGCCGCGGAAGCGGGCGTCGGTCGGCTGGAAGACGCGGTTCAGCGAGAAGGCGACGTCGTGTGCGTCCATGAGCGTGCCGTCGTGCATCCGCACGCCGTCGCGCAGGCGGAACTCGGTCACCGTCGGGGACAGCCGCTCCCACGAGGTCGCCAGCATCGGCGTGTACTTCGCCTCGTCGGTCCGCGTCTCCACCTCGATCAGCGTATCGACGAAGGTGTCGAGGAACTGGGCGGCGGCGTTGGAGGTCTGCGACTGCATGTCGAGACCGCGGACGTGGGACTGCACGCCGACCTTGAGTTCGCGCAGCGGCGTTCCCTGCGCCAGCGCGGGACCGGCCGCGGCGGTCGC
>VYKX01000223.1_pt1 | contig 15375 bp, 14 predicted proteins | sample 5114471 | NCBI WGS metagenome assembly VYKX01 (sample SAMN12291785, study PRJNA351875) | freshwater metagenome | isolation source: freshwater lake | place: USA: Michigan, Gull Lake | collected 2013-08-08
GCGATCGCGCTGCGGGCCGACGGCGTGGCGCTGGCGCTCCTCGCCCTCAACCGGATCGCCGACGGCCTCGACGGGGCCGTGGCGCGGTGCACGCGACCGACCGACCGCGGCGGATTCCTCGACATCGTCTGCGATTTCCTGTTCTACGGCGGGTTCGTCTTCGCCTTCGCCCTGGGACGGCCGGAGGCGGCGCTTCCGGCGGCCTTCCTCCTCCTGTCCTTCATCGGCACGGGCGCCACTTTCCTCGCCTTCGCCGTCTTCGCCGCCAAGCGCGGCATCACCACCGAGGCCCGAGGCACGAAGTCGCTCTTCTATCTCGGCGGGCTGACGGAGGGGACCGAGACCATCGCCCTCTTCGCGGCCATGTGCGTCGTGCCGGATGCGTTCGCCTGGCTCGCCTGGGGGTTCGGGGCCCTGTGCTGGATCACGGTCGCGTCGCGGGTGGCGAGCGGGTGGCGGGCCTTCGGGCCGTGATGTCCGACCGCGCCGGGACGCACGGGTGCCGTGCGCGGCCTTGCAACCGGGTGGCGCGATCCAATACTATCATTGCCTTCATCTTCATCGGAGTCCGCCCTCGATGGCTCGCGTCACGGTCGAAGACTGCGTCGTCAGAATCCCCAACCGGTTCGAACTGGTCATGATGGCCGCGCAGCGTGCGCGCGAGATCGCGTCCGGCGGGCAGATCACGGTGGAGCGCGACAACGACAAGAACCCTGTCGTGGCGCTCCGCGAGATCGCGGACGACACGGTGTCGATCCCCGGTCTGCGCAACAGCCTGATCAAGGGCCACCAGCGCACGGTCGAGGCGGACGTGCCCGAGGAGGACGAGGGCATCGCCGAGATCATGGCCGGCGAGGCCGGCTGGGTCGCGGTCGGCGAGGAGGAGGTCGAGGGCTTCGGCGAGGTGGACGTCACCGGCGCCGAGGTCGAGGACGACGTGGTGCCGGACGTCGTCGACGAGGCCGACCTCGCCTGAGCGCTCCGGTGCCGAGGGTGTCGGTAAGGGGCGGGCGGGGCCGGCGATGATCCGGCAGTACGAGCTGGTCGAACGGGTCCGGGCCTACGATCCCGCGGTCGACGAGGACCAGCTCAACCGCGCCTACGTCTTCGCGATGAAGGCGCACGGCACCCAGACCCGCGCCTCCGGCGACCCATACTTCGCCCATCCCATCGAGGTCGCCGGCATCCTGACCGGCATGAAGCTGGACGGCGCGTCGATCGTGACCGCGCTGCTCCACGACGTCGTCGAGGACACGGGCACGCCGCTCGCCGACATCCAGCGGCTGTTCGGCGCGGAGGTGGCGCGGCTGGTCGACGGCGTGACCAAGCTGTCGCGCATCGAGTTCCAGAACGACCAGGCCAAGCAGGCGGAGAACTTCCGCAAGCTGGTGCTGGCGATGTCGGACGACATCCGCGTGCTGCTGGTGAAGCTGGCCGACCGGCTCCACAACATGCGCACGCTGCACTTCCTGAAGAACCCGGAGAAGCGGCGGCGCATCGCGCGGGAGACGCTGGAGATCTACGCGCCCCTGGCCGAGCGGGTCGGCACCCACCGCATGAAGGACGAGCTGGAGGATCTGGCGTTCGGCGAGCTGCATCCGGACGCACGCGACTCGATCCTCTCCCGCCTCGGCTATCTGCGGCGCGAGGGCGGCAGCATCGTCGACCGGGTGATCGCCGAACTGCGCGGGGTGCTGCAGGAGGGGGGGCTTCCGGAGGTCCACATCACGGGCCGGGAGAAGTCGCCCTATTCGATCTGGAACAAGATGCAGCGCAAGGACGTGGCGTTCGAGCAGCTGTCCGACATCATGGCCTTCCGCGTCGTCGTCGGCGACATCGGCCAGTGCTATCAGGCGCTCGGCCTCTTCCACAGCCGCTATCCGGTCGTTCCCGGCCGGTTCAAGGACTACATCTCCACGCCCAAGCCGAACGGCTACCGCTCGCTCCACACGGGCGTGATCGGGCCGGAGCGGCAGCGGATCGAGATCCAGATCCGCACCGCCGACATGCACGAGGTGGCGGAGCTGGGCGTCGCCGCGCACTGGTCCTACAAGCAGGGCGCCCCGCGGGCGCCGGACGGGCGCCAGTTCCGCTGGCTGCGCGAACTCCTCGACATCCTCGAGCACGCGCAGCGCCCGGAGGAGTTCCTCGAGCACACCAAGCTCGAGCTCTATCAGGACCAGGTCTTCTGCTTCACCCCCAAGGGCGACCTGATCGCGCTGCCCCGCGGGGCGACCCCCGTCGACTTCGCCTACGCCGTCCACAGCCAGGTCGGCGACACGACGGTGGGGGCGAAGATCAACGGCCGGATGATGCCGCTGCGCAGCACGCTGCAGAACGGCGACCAGGTCGAGATCGTGACCTCCAAGGCGCAGACGCCGTCGCCGGAATGGGAACGGTTCGTCGTCACCGGCAAGGCGCGGGCCCGCATCCGCCGGTTCGTCCGCACGCAGCAGCGCGCCCAGTACGTGAACCTCGGCCGGGCGATGCTGGAGAAGGTCTGGCGGCAGGAGGGCTACGACTTCGCCGAGAAGGCGCTGGACGGCGTCGCCCGGTCGTTCCAGAGCCAGTCGGCGGAGGACGTGCTCGCGGCCGTCGGCGCCGGCTCGGCCTCCCCGCGCGAGGTGTTCCACGCCGTCTTCCCGGGCCACCGGCCGCCGCCGGCGCCGTCCAACGAACTCAAGATCGTCCCCCTGGCGCCCCGGGCGAAGGGAAAGGGTCGCAAGGAAAGCGGCGTTCCCATCCGCGGGCTCATCCCGGGGATGGCGGTCCATTACGCCGGCTGCTGCCACCCGCTGCCGGGCGACCGCATCGTCGGCATCATCACGACGGGCAAGGGCGTCACCATCCACACCATCGACTGCGAGACGCTGGAGAGCTTCAACGACACGCCCGAGCGCTGGATCGACCTCGCCTGGGAGGCGGGGCAGGAGACGCCGGACAACCACGTGGGCCGGATCACGGTCGTCATCGCCAACGAGCCCGGCAGCCTCGGGTCGCTCTCCACGATCATCGGAAAGAACGGCGGGAACATCTCCAACCTGAAGATCACCCACCGTTCGGCCGATTTCTTCGAGATGCTGCTCGACATCGACGTGAAGGACGTGAAGCACCTGACCAACATCATGGCTGCGCTGCGGGCCTCGCCGGTCATCAATTCGGTCGACCGCGCCCGCGGGCGATGACGGGCGCGCCTGCGGATGCTATGACGGCGCCCGTCCGGCACGGGGTCCGGCACGGGGCGCCCCAGATGATCATCGGCATCGGCAACGACCTCATCGACATCCGGCGGATCGAGCGCACGCTCGACCGGTTCGGCGACCGGTTCGTCGAGCGGATCTTCACGCCGGCCGAGCGGGCGCGGGCCGAACGCAGGCCCGGCGCCGCCGCCACCTACGCCAAGCGCTTCGCCGCCAAGGAGGCCTGTGCGAAGGCGCTCGGCACCGGTCTGCGGCGCGGGGTGTTCTGGCGCGACATGGGCGTGGTGAACCTTCCCTCCGGCCAGCCGACCCTCGCCCTCACCGGCGGCGCGCGGTCGCGGCTGGACAGCCTCACGCCCGCGGGCATGCGCGCCCATATCCATCTGACCCTGACGGACGAGTTCCCGATCGCCGAGGCGGTCGTGGTGATCTCGGCCGTGCCCATGGCGGAGGCGTCCTGATGCCCTCCGACAACCGATCGTCGTCGACCTCGTACGCGGGACCCAGCAAGACCATGAAGAAGGACAAGTCCGGCGGGATCGGCGAGACGTTGCGCACCGTCCTTTATGCCGGCCTGATCGCGCTCGGCGTGCGGACCTTCGCCTACGAGCCGTTCAACATCCCCTCAGGCTCGATGGTGCCGACGCTTCTGGTCGGCGACTATCTCTTCGTCTCCAAGTTCTCCTACGGCTACAGCAAGCACTCCTTCATGTTCCGGCTGCCGCTGTTCGACGGGCGGATCCTGGGGTCGGAGCCGCAGCGCGGCGACGTGGCCGTCTTCAAGACGCCGGAGGACAATGCGACCGACTACATCAAGCGCATCATCGGCCTGCCCGGCGACCGGATCCAGGTCGTCGGCGGCATCCTCCAGATCAACGGCGAGGCGGTGCGGCGCGAGCGCGTGGGCGAGCTGGTGAGCGCCGAGAGCGGCTTCCGTCCGATCCGCTACGTCGAGTACGTCGAGACCCTGCCCGGCGGGCGCCAGCACCGCATCGTCGAGGTGTCGGACAGCGAGCCCTTCGACAACACGCCGGTCTTCGTCGTGCCGCCGGGCCGTTACTTCATGATGGGCGACAACCGCGACAACTCCCAGGACAGCCGCGACGCGCGCGTGCGTTTCGTGCCGGCGGAGAACCTCGTCGGCCGCGCCGACTTCCTGTGGTTCTCGCTGGACGAGGGGACCCGCTTCTGGGAGGTGTGGAAGTGGCCCTTCACGCTGCGCATCGGCCGGATGTTCAATGGGATCACCTGATCCCCGCCCGACCGGCGACCTCGCCGCCGCCCTCGGGCACGTCTTCGACCGCCCCGAACGCCTCGTCGAGGCGCTGACCCACCCCAGCATGGCGGGCCTCGGCGCCGGCGCGCGGTCCATCGGGCGGGCCTATGAGCGGCTGGAGTTCCTCGGCGACCGCGTCCTCGGCCTCGTGATGGCGGAATGGCTGCTGGAGACGCACCCGGACGAGCGGGAGGGCGACATCGCGCGGCGGCAGTCCGCACTGGTGGCGCGCGACGCCATCGTTCGGGTCGCGGACGGCATCGGCCTCGGCGACCACATCGTCGCCGTGACCGGCGTCGGCGAGGTGGCCACCCGCGGCCAGCCGGCGCTGCTGGCCGACGCGATGGAGGCGGTGATCGCGGCCGTCTTCCTCGACGGCGGCCTCGATGCCGCGCGCGGCGTGGTGCGGCGGCTCTGGGCCGCGGAGATCGGCCGGTCGACGCCGCCGCCGCAGGACGCGAAGACGCGCCTTCAGGAATGGGCGCAGGGTCGGCGGCGCCCCGCCCCCGTCTACGAGACGGTGGACCGGCAGGGTCCCGACCACGCGCCTGTGTTCACGGTCCGGGTGACGGTCGGCGGGATCGAGCCGGCGGTCGCCACTGGACGGTCCAAGCAGGAGGCGGAGAAGGCGGCGGCGCAGGCGCTGCTCGACCGTCTGCCGGAGGGAAGACGATGAGCGACGAGGCCCCGCCGCCCGCCACGAAGTGCGGCTTCGTCGCCCTCGTCGGCGCGCCGAACGCCGGAAAATCGACGCTGATGAACGCGCTGGTCGGCGCCAAGATCTCGATCGTCAGCCCCAAGGTCCAGACCACGCGCTCGCGGGTGCTCGGCATCGTCACCGAGGGGCCGGCGCAGATCGTCTTCATCGACACGCCGGGCATCTTCGCGCCGCGCAAGCGTCTCGACCGGGCGATGGTGTCCGCCGCCTGGGAAGGGGCGCTCGACGCCGACCTCGTCGTCGTCCTGTTCGACGCGACGCGCGAGCGGATCGACCGGGACACGACGGGCGTGCTCGAACGTCTCGCCGCGGCGGGGCGCGGGGCCATGCTCGCGCTGACCAAGATCGACCTGATCCGTCGCGACCGCCTGCTCGGCCTGGCGCAGGCGCTCAACGAGCGCTTCGCCTTCGAGGCGACCTTCATGATCTCCGCCGTCAAGGGAAGCGGCCTCGACGATCTGCGGGCGTCGCTCGCCGAGCGCATCCCCGAGGGACCCTGGCACTTCGAGGAGGACCAGCTCTCCGACATGCCGATGCGCCTGATCGCGGCCGAGATCACCCGCGAGCAGGTGTTCAACCAGCTCCACGACGAGCTTCCCTACGCGACCACGGTGGAGACGGAGACGTGGGAGGAATTCCGCGACGGGTCGGTCCGCATCGCGCAGGCCATCACCATCGAGCGCGACAGCCAGAAGGCGATCGTTCTCGGCAAGGGCGGCGCGCGCATCAAGTCCATCGGCCAGAAGGCGCGCGAGGAGATGGAGCGTATGATGGAGCGGCGGGTCCACCTCCATCTGTTCGTGAAGGTGCGCGAGGGCTGGCAGGACGATCCCGACCACTATCGTCCCTGGGGACTGGAGTTCGACGCGTGAGGATCCCCGCGTGACGGCGCTGGAGAGGCCTGTACCCGAGGCGGCCGTCGCGGCCCATCCCGATCCCTGGCGGAGCCTCGTCGCCGTCGTCCTCGCGGCCCTGGCGGCCGGATTCTCGATCGGGCTGTCCACCCCGTTGATCGCGCTCGCGCTCGAGGCGCGGGGATGGAGCGCCACGGTCAACGGCGCCAACGCCGCGATGCCGGCGATCGCGATCGTGCTGCTCGGCCGGCACATCCCCGCGGTCGCCGCCCGGTTCGGGGCGATCCGGGCGATGGTGGGCGGCATCCTCGCATCGGCGGCCTTCCTCGCCCTGTTCCCGGCGCTCGACCACATCGTCCTCTGGTTCGTCCTCCGCTTCGGCCAGGGTCTCGGCATCGCGCTCGCCTGGATCGTCAGCGAGACCTGGATCAACCGCATCGCGACCGAGCGGACCCGCGGCCGCATGGTCGCGGTCTATGCGATGCTGTGGAGCGGCGGCATCGCGCTCGGTCCCCAGCTGCTGCGGCTGACCGGGACGGAGGGTGCGCTCCCTTTCGTGCTCTCGGCCGTCATCCTGGCCGCCGGCGCCGTTCCCCTACTGCTCGCCCGTCGTCTCGCCCCCTCGCTCGACAGTCAGGAGACGGTCGGTGCGGCCCATGTGGGCCAGCTCTGGCGTCTCGCGCCGATCGCCCTGCTGGCCTCCTTCGTCGGCGGGTTCGCCGAGGTGGGATCCTTCTCGCTGTTCCCGCTCTGGGCGGTGAACGTGGGGCTGGGGTCCGGCGGGGCGGTCGCGATGCTGTCGGTGTTCTCGATCGGCGGGCTCCTGATGCAGTTTCCGATCGGCTGGCTCGCCGACCGGTTCGACCGCGAGCGGCTGCTGCTCGGCTGCGGCGTGATCGCCTTCGCCGGTCCCGCCCTGATGCCCTTCGTGCTCGACCGGCCGTTCGTGATGTGGCCGCTGCTGTTCCTCGCCGGCTGCGGGGTCATGGGGTTCTACACCCTCGGGCTCACGGTGCTGGGCCAGCGGTTCCCGCCCGAACAGCTGGCGGCCGGGAACGTGATCTTCGTCGCCGCCTACATGATCGGCGGCATCGCCGGCCCCGCGGTCGGCGGGGCGGCGCTCGACGTCTGGATGCCGCACGGGTTCCCGGCGATCCTGGCGGCGCTGTTCCTCGGCTTCGTGCTGTTCGGTCTGGCGTCGGTGCGGCGCGGCTGATCCCCGCCGCGGGGAGAGGTGCGGATGGAGTGGTCGGACGATGCGCTGGTCCTCGCCGCCCGCCCGCACGGCGAGACGGCGGCGATCGTGACGCTCCTGACCCGCGACCACGGCCGGCACCTCGGCCTCGTCCCCGGCGGGGCGTCGGCGCGACGGCGCGAGACGCTGGAGCCCGGAACGGCGGTGCGGGCGAAATGGCGGGCCCGGCTCCCGGACCATCTCGGTACCTGGACGCTGGAACCCGAACGCCAGACGGGCGCCCTCCTGCTCGACGACCGGTCGCGCCTCGCGGCGCTGGTGTCCGCCTGCGCGGTGCTGGAGGCGGTGCTGCCCGAGCGCCTGCCGCTTCCGGCGGTCCACGCGGGCACGGCGGCACTGTTCGAGTCGCTCGACGGACCGGCCTGGGCGGCGGCCTACGTGCGGTGGGAGCTGGGCCTCCTCGCCGAACTGGGCTTCGGCCTCGACCTCTCCGCCTGCGCCGCCACCGGGGCCGTCGACGACCTCGCCTTCGTGAGCCCGCGCACGGGGCGCGCCGTGTCCCGGACGGGGGCCGCGGGCTACGAGGACCGGCTCCTGCCGCTGCCGGGCTTCCTGCGCGGCGAGGGTCCCGACGACCCGGCCGCGATCCGCGACGGGCTCCGGCTGACGGGCCGGTTCCTCGAACGGCAGGCCGGTGCCGCGCTGCCGCCCGCCCGGGTCAGGTTCGCCGAACGTTTCCATTCCGGCCCCGGCTCCGATAGACTTTCGCCATCATGAGCGACACCCGAGACCTCGAAAAGCCGCTCTCCGAAGCCCTCGGCGAGCGGTACCTGGCCTATGCGCTGTCGACCATCGTGTCGCGGTCGCTTCCGGACGTGCGCGACGGGCTGAAGCCCGTGCACCGCCGCCTGCTGTTCGCGATGAGCGAGCTTCGCCTCGAGCCGACGCAGATGCCGAAGAAGTCGGCCCGCGTGGTCGGCGACGTGATCGGCAAGTTCCATCCGCACGGCGACGTGGCCGTCTACGAGGCGCTGGTGCGCCTCGCCCAGGACTTCGCCCAGCGCTATCCGTTGGTCGACGGGCAGGGGAACTTCGGGAACATCGACGGCGACAACGCCGCGGCCATGCGCTACACGGAGGCCCGCCTCACCGAGGTGGCCAAGGCGCTGCTCGACGGGCTGGACGAGGACGCGGCCGACTTCCGCGCCACCTACGACGGCGAGGGGCAGGAACCGGTCGTCCTTCCCGCTGCATTCCCCAACCTGCTCGCCAACGGCTCGGCCGGCATCGCCGTCGGCATGGCCACCTCGATCCCGCCCCACAACGCGGGCGAGATCTGCGACGCGCTGACCCTCCTCCTGAAGCGGCCGGACGCGCCGGTCGAACAGCTGGTCGAGCGCATGCCGGGACCCGACTTCCCCACCGGCGGCATCCTGGTCGAGCCGCGGGAGAGCGTGCTGGAGGCCTACCGCACCGGCCGCGGCGCGTTCCGCCTGCGCGCCCGCTGGACGGTGGAGAAGCTGGGGCAGGGGACGTGGCAGGCCATCGTCACCGAGATCCCCTACCAGGTGCAGAAGTCGCGCCTGATCGAGCGCATCGCCGAGCTTCTGGCGACCAAGAAGCTGACCCTGCTGGAGGACGTTCGGGACGAGTCGGCGGAGGACGTGCGCGTCGTCCTCGTGCCGAAGAGCCGGAACGTCGATCCTGACATGATGATGGAGCAGCTGTTCCGGCAGTCGGACCTGGAGGTCCGGGTGCCGCTCAACATGAACGTGCTGGACGCCCAGACGGTGCCGCGCGTCATGTCGTTGCGGGAGGTTCTGCAGGCCTTCATCGACCACCGGCTGGAGGTGCTCGACCGGCGCACGCGCCACCGGCTGGCGAAGATCGACCAGCGGCTGGAGGTGCTGGCCGGCTATCTCGTCGCCTATCTCAACCTCGACGAGGTGATCCGCATCATCCGCGAGGAGGACGAGGCGAAGCCCGCGCTGATGGCGCGGTTCGACCTGACCGACGCGCAGGCCGAGGCGATCCTCAACATGCGCCTGCGGGCGCTGCGGCGGCTCGAGGAGTTCGAGATCCGCAAGGAGAACGATGCGCTCTCGGCCGAGCGGGGGACCCTCTCGGCGCTGCTCGCCGACCCCGAGAAGCAGCGCGAGGCGGTCGGGCGCGAGTTCTCCGAGATCAAGAAGAAGTTCGGCAAGGCCACCAAGCTCGGCCGCCGCCGCACCGACGTGGCGGACGCCCCGCCGGCGGTGGAGATCCCGCCGGACGCGTTCGTGGAGCGCGAGCCCGTCACCGTCTTCCTGTCAGAAAAGGGCTGGATCCGCACCGTCCGCGGGCACGTCGCCGGGACGGGCGAGGTCAAGTACAAGGAAGGCGACGCGGAACGCTTCGTGCTGCACGCCGAGACGACGGACAAGCTCCTCCTCTTCGCCACCAACGGCCGCTTCTTCACGCTCGCCGTGGACAGGCTGCCCAAGGGCCGCGGGTTCGGCGAGCCGGTGCGCCTGATGGTCGACCTCGAGGCCGCCGAGGTGGTCACGATGCTGAAGCACCGGCCGGGCGGGCAGCTGATCGTCGCGTCGAGCGAAAGCCGCGGCTTCCGCGTCGGCGAGGACGAGGTGCTGGCCCAGACCCGGTCGGGCAAGCAGATCCTGAACGTGACGGCGCCCGAGGAGGGCCGGTTCTGCGTGCCGGTGCGCGGCGACGCGGTCGCGGTCATCGGGAACAACCGCAAGCTCCTGGCCTTCCGGCTCGAGGAACTGCCAGAGATGGCGCGCGGGCGCGGCGTGATCCTCCAGAAGCACGCGGACGGGCGGGTGGCCGACATCACCACCTTCGTGCTCGCCGAGGGGCTCTCGTGGAAGAGCGGGGAGCGGGTTCGGACCGAGGACATGACGCCGTGGCTCGGCGCAAGGGCCTCCCAGGGCAAGCTGCCGCCCAACGGCTTTCCGCGGCAGAACCGCTTCACCTGACCCCGCGGGGACGCTATAAGCGCAACTCATGTGACGTTTCTCTGACGGGGTCGATCGGATGGCTGGTTCGGACGTGATGCGCGCCCCCCTCGCGGCGGCCCTGTGGCCGGCGACCGGACGCGGGGCGGTGCTGCGGGCGGCGACCCTCGCGGTGTTCGGCAGCCTCCTCCTCTGGGCCTCGGCCAAGGTGCAGGTGCCGTTCTGGCCGGTGCCGATGACGATGCAGACCTACGTCGTGCTGGTGATCGGCGCGGCCTACGGCGCGCGCCTCGGTGCGGCGACGGTCGCGCTCTACCTCGCGCAGGGCTTCGCCGGCCTGCCGGTCTTCGCCGGTGCGGCGACCGGCCCTGCCTATCTCATGGGGCCGACGGCCGGCTATCTCGTCGGCTTCGTCGCCGCGGCCGCCGCCGTCGGCTGGCTGGTGCAGACGGGCGGGGGCCGGTCGGTCGCGCGCATGGTCGTCGTGATGGCCGCCGGATCCGCGATCATCCTGACGCTCGGCGTCGCGTGGCTGTCGACCGCGATCGGGTTCGAGCGGGCGGTGGCGGTCGGGCTGCTGCCCTTCCTGACCGGCGACGTGCTCAAGACCGCGTTGGCCGCGGCGACCCTGCCGCTGGCGTGGCGGGCGATCGATCGGAAGGCCTGAACCGGCGATCAACGCCGGTCGGCTTTTGTGATTGACGGGCGAACGGGGCCACGAGGCCCCGGCGCCTTTTTTGGGGAGTGCTTGCGTTGGGAGTCTTGACCGTGGGAGTCCGGTCGCGGCCCGTGCCGCACCGTGCGGTCCCCTGTGAGACCGATCGGAGGTCGCGATGCTGAAGGCCGTCGTCGCGACCATCGACACCATCAACGTCTGGATGGGCCGTCTCTCGGCGGTCCTCATCCTCGTCCTCGTCTCCGTCTGCGCGGCGACGGCCATTCTCCGCTACACGTTCAGCATCGGCTACGTGTGGATGCAGGAAGGCTACACGGCCGCGTTCGGCGTCTCGTTCATGCTGATGGCGGGCTACGCGTATCTGACGAACCAGCACGTGCGGGTCGACATCTTCCACGACCGCTATCGTCCGAAGACCCGGGCCTGGGTCGAGATCGGCGGGATCGTCGTGTGTCTGTGGCCCTGGCTGTATCTGATCGCGATGTTCAGCGCGGACTACATCCTGCGGTCCTGGACCCTGCGCGAGGCCTCTTCGACGGCGAACGGGCTGCCCGGCTACTTCATCCTCAAGACGGTGATCTGGGTCTTCTGCGGGCTCCTGTTCCTCCAGTCGATCGCGACGCTGATCAGGGCCTATTCCGTCATCTCCGGCCGTCCCGACGCCTTTCCGGCGCCGACCGCGGACGCCGCGCAGATGTCGAAGTGAGGGGGACGCGCCATGTCGACCGTCCTCATCGGTGAGATCCTCTCCGTCGGAATGTTCGCCGCCGTCTGCATCGTGCTGATGATCGGCTATCCGATCGCCTTCACGCTCGCCGGCACCTCGCTCGCCTTTGCCGGCCTCGGCTGGATGTTCGGCGTCTTCGACTTCAACCTTCTCGGCGCGATGGGGCTGCGGTACTTCGGCTCCATGATGAGCGAGACGCTCGTCGCCGTGCCGCTCTTCGTCTTCATGGGCATGATCCTCGAACGGTCGGGGATCGCCGACCAGCTCCTCGTCACGATGGGGAAGCTGTTCGGGACGCTCCGCGGCGGCCTCGGCTACTCGGTCGTGATCGTGGGTGCGCTGCTCGCGGCCTCGACCGGCGTGGTCGGTGCCACGGTCGTGACGATGGGCCTGATCAGCCTGCCGGCCATGATGCGCACCGGCTACGACAACAAGCTGTCGACGGGCGTCATCTGCGCGTCGGCGACGCTCGCGCAGATCATCCCGCCCTCCACCGTTCTCATCCTGATCGGCGACATTCTCCAGGGGGTGAACCAGCAGGCGCAGATGCGGATGGGCAACTTCTCGCCCGATGCGGTGAGCGTCGGCGAACTCTTCGCGGGCGCGCTGATCCCGGGGATGATCCTCGTCGGCATCTATCTGCTGTGGATGATCTACAAGGCGGTGTTCGAGCCCGAGACCTGCCCGGCGCTGGAGATGTCGGACGCGGAACGTCGGGATCTCTGGCGTCAGGTGCTCATCGCGCTCGTCCCGGCAACGACGCTGATCGTCTGCGTCCTCGGGTCGATCCTGACCGGCATCGCCACGGCGACGGAATCCGGATCGATCGGCGCGCTGGGCGCCATGCTGCTGGCGGCGGCCCGGGGACGGCTCGATCTCAAGACGATCTGGCAGGCGGCCATGAACACGGCCATGACGACCAGCATGATCTTCGTGATCCTGCTCGGCGCGTCGGTGTTCTCGCTCGTCTTCCGGGGTCTGGGTGGCGAGCATCTGGTGGAAGAGGCCTTGCGTGACATGCCGGGCGGCGCCTTCGGTGCCATGCTCGTCGTCATGTTCGTGATGTTCATCCTCGGCTTCTTCCTCGACACCTTCGAGATCATCTTCATCATGCTGCCGATCTGCGGGCCGACGCTGATCATGCTCGGCCTCGATCCGCTCTGGATCGGCGTGATGATCGCGATCAACCTCCAGACGTCGTTCCTCACCCCGCCCTTCGGCTTCACGCTCTTCTACATGCGGGGCATCGCGCCACCCACGGTCACGACGGGTGAGATCTGGATCGGATCGATCAGCTGGACCTTCCTCCAGGTGTTCGGCCTCGCGCTCGTCTGGTTCTTCCCGGCGACGGCGACGTGGCTGCCGAAGACGCTCTTCGAACAGCCGGCGATCGTCCAGACCCAAGGCGGAGGGCAGCGCCTGGAGGATGCGCTGAAGGGGCTGGAACCGACGGAAGATGAAGACGATCTGCTGGGCGGTGGCAATCCGCTCGGCCAACCGCGACAGCCCTGACGGAGGCCGAAGGACATGGAAACCACCGGCGGCCTCATCCTCCTCGCCATCTACGCGGCGACGGCGCCGATCCTCTGGCGTCTGATCCGAACGGGTCCGCGGACCGGCTGGTTGGCGAAACCCCTCAACCGCGAGTATCTGATGCTCGCGCACATCGCGCTGCTTCTCGCCGGCGGTTCGTTCCTGCTGGACGGCCTGCTCGGCTGACCGGCCCGCGCGTCCGGTTCTCGGCGCGCCGGCCAAAAGAAAAGGCCCGCACCCTCGGGGGTGCGGGCCTTTCCGTTTCCGGACGCCGGTCGAGCGGTCAGCCGCGGCGGCCGTTGTGCGGGAACGGCAGCTGGCGGGCGTTGAGGTACGCCTGCTCGTTGATGCGGGTGCCCTGCATGACCTTTCCACGGAACTCGAGATAGCTCGCGATGATCCGGCGGACCATCGGGTCGCTACCCTCGCGCAGGTCGGCCAGCACCTCGTTGGCCGCGTTGCCGCACGCGATCAGGATGTCGCGCGGCAGCGAGCGGAGCTGCACGTTGTGCCGCTGCACCAGCGTCTCCAGCGCCGGACCGTTGAGCGCCGTGTACTCGGCGAGGCAGTCGTCATGGCCGGCCTGGCAGGCGGCCTTGACGATCGCCTTGAGGTCGGCCGGCAGGGCGTCGTACTTCGGCTTGTTGACCATGACCTGGAGCGCAGAGCCGGGCTCGTGATAGCCGGGCACGTAGTAGTACGGCGCCACCTGATAGAAACCGAACGAGAGGTCGTTGGTCGGCCCGATCCACTCGGCGCCGTCGATCGCCCCCGACTGGAGCGCCGCGAAGATCTCGCCGCCCGGCAGGTTGACCACCGTGACGCCCAGCTTCGCCAGGATCTTCGCCTGGTTGCCGGGCGTGCGGAACTTCAGCCCCTTCAGGTCCTCGACCGAGCGCAGCTCCTTCTTGAACCAGCCGAACGTCTGCGTGCCGGTGTTGCCGCCGAGGAACGCCTTGATGTTGAAGGGCGCCGCGAGCTCGTCCCACAGCGCCTGACCGCCGCCGTAGTTCACCCAGGCCGAGATCTCCTGCGCAGTGAAGCCCCAGGGGAAGGCGGTGTAGAACGCGAAGCCTTCGGACTTGCCGAGGTGGTAATAGGAGGCGTCGTGGCAGAGGTCGGCCGTGCCCTGCGAGACGGCATCGAAGCCACCGAAGGCCGGGACCAGCTCGCCCGCCGCGAACAGGCGCACCGTGATGCGGCCGCCCGACATGGTGGTGATCGCGTCGGCGACGCGCTGGGCGCCCGTGCCGACGCCCGGCAGGCCCTTGGGCCAGGAGGTGACCATCCGCCACTCCTGCAGGCCCTGGCTGATGGCCGGGGTGGGGAAGCTCGACGCGGCCACGACCGCGACGCCGGCGACAGCACCACCCTGGATGAACTTGCGACGTTCCATTTTCGTGAGCACTCCCTTGCGTTCGTGACCCGCATCGAAGCGGGTCCCTTTTTGCCTTTACGATCGGATGGCTATCGCCTGAACCCGAGGCCGCGACTATACGCAGACTTGGGTCCGATGCAACTTACGGCGTGCGCCGAAGGGTGGAGACTTCCCACGCCAAGGCCCCGGCCACGCAATGACATCGTTTCAAGAGGGGTTGTTCTTGTCCGCCGCGGACCGGATCCGGAGCCCGGCGGCGGCCTCCCGGTCGAGGGGATCGTCGCTGCGGGTGATCGCATCGACGAACGATCCCGCCGCGTTCGCGAGCGCCACCCGCCAGTCGAGCGGCAACGGTGCTGCGACCGGCACCGGGGCCGCCGGTCCGAAGGTCGGAGGCATCGGGCGTCCGCGACGCACCGCGAGGGTTCGGGGCGGCCCGGCGGAACCGTCGCCGAACCCGCGCAGCCGACCCACCCCCGGCGGTCCCTCCCCGGGCGGGCCTTCCGGCAGACCGTCCCGGCGCAGCAGCCCGCGAAGGGCGGGCGACGCCGTGGGCACCGGTCCGTGTGCGGATCCGAGTGGGGCGAGCGGACCGTCGGCGAAGAGGAGGGCGGTGCCGCCGTCGCCGACGACGACCGCGTCGAGCCCGGCGCGCCGGTGCAGCCGATCCCAGAGACGACGGCCGTCCGGCGTGGCGAGCCACCCGTCCCGGACATCGGCGGCGAGACCCCCGGGCAGCCCGCCGAAGCAGAGGAGGGCGGGGGGCATCGCCCCCCAATGGCGGTGGCCGTCGAAGGCCGCGTCGGCGAGGCCGGCGACGACCGCCGCGATGGGGTCGGCGTACACGGCCAGACGCCAGCC